>Ga0157375_10001507_pt1 | contig 20011 bp, 19 predicted proteins | sample M35metaG_FD_115311 | JGI IMG/M metagenome (GOLD analysis project Ga0157375, IMG submission 115311) | Miscanthus rhizosphere microbial communities from Kellogg Biological Station, Michigan, USA - M3-5 metaG | ecosystem: Host-associated > Plants > Roots > Rhizosphere > Soil | place: USA: Michigan... | reverse complement strand
GCGATGCCGTAGAGCCCGGCAAAATGAAAGCTGAAAAGGATGGCAAGACCAATGAATCCGACGGGCAGCGCGGTCGCATGTTGGCCAATGGCGAGCCCGGCGATGATGTTAGTCGCGTGCCCAGTCTCAGAAGCCTTGGCAATTTTTCGCACCGGCCCGCAATTCATCGAGGTGTAGTAGTTCGTGATCACGACCACGATTCCGGTCATAAGCAACCCGACCAGCGAAGCGAAATAAAGATCGTTGGCGCTACGCGCAATGCCCGCGATCGTGACGCCGTCCGGGAAAAGGGAATGTGTCGCGGGCCAGAAGAGAATGGCTGAAACGGCGGCGCTCGCCATCACACCACCCATCAGGGCCGGGCCGGGTTTGGCGCCGCTTAGATTGACAAAAAGAATCCCGCAGATCGCACCCAGGACCGAGATACCCCCTAGGACAAAGGGATAGACGATCGCGGCCGGCGTGTGCGCGAGAGTCAAAGCGCCAACCAAAATCGCGCCGATCAAGCTGACGGCGTAGGTTTCAAATACGTCGGCGGCCATGCCGGCGCAATCCCCCACGTTATCGCCGACGTTATCCGCGATCGTTGCTGGGTTGCGCGGGTCATCCTCTTCCAGGCCGCTTTCGATCTTGCCGACAAGATCCGCGCCGACGTCCGCCGCCTTGGTGTAAATGCCCCCGCCAAGTCGGGCGAAGACGCTGATCAAACTCGCGCCCAGCGCCAGACCGATAAGACTCTTCACCGCATCCTCGTGGCCGATCATGTTGCCCGCCACCGTGTAGAAAATTCCGACCGAGAGGAGCGCCAGCCCCACCACCAGCAAGCCCGTCACTGCCCCGCCGTTGAACGCAATGCGAAGCGCTGCGGTGCGCGACTTGGTCGCGGCCTGGGTCGTGCGTGTGTTGGCCAGCACGGCAATGCGCATACCGATGAATCCGGCCGCCAGCGAGCAAGCCGCGCCGACGACGAAGCCGACCGCGGTGGCGTGATCCTTAAAGAAGAAAAGGAGCAGGAAAATGACGACTGCTATGGCGCTGATGGTTACCACCTGCCGATTCAGATAAGCCTTCGCGCCTTCCTGGATGGCGCCAGCGATTTCCTGCATGCGAGCGTTACCGGGCGAAGCTTTGATCACAGTAAAGATCAGGACGAAAGCGAAAACGAGGCCCACGACTGCGCCAAGCATTGAAAGCGAGATGCCCGAGGTGAGGATGGAAAGAGCGAGAAATATCATAGTTAGGTTCCCCGGAGGACGGAAGGCACGACATTAGAGGGATTCGCATTTCTGGCAACCGCAATCTGGAGGAGCCTTTGCGCCAGATGAGATTGGGGCGCTAATTTGATCGGGGCACCACGGCCGCTCCCACGTTTCGTCTACAATTCGAAGACCGACCGCACCCGTCGCAGAAAAGTAGCTCGATATTCCCGTTCTTTCTTTTCCGCCGCCAGGTCACCGTGAGCGTCCTTCAGCAGCCCTTCCGTGGCCATCTTGCGGGTCGCGAGCAACTCGCTCAGTCGCGTCACCACTTCCGGCGCTTCGCGCAACACCGCCGCCATTGCCGGCTTGGCGATCTCGATCACTTCACAATCATCTTCCGCCCGGACAGTGGCGGTGCGCGGTTCGCCGGTTAGGAGCGACATTTCGCCAAAGCAATCGCCCACCCGCAGCGAGCCGATCGCAACCATGGCTCCGTTTTGTGAGATGGAAACCGCCGCTGCGCCCTGCAGCAGGACAAACATCGAAGCGCCCTCCGCTCCCTGCTCGATGATTCGTTCTCCGCGCCCGAAGTGCACCCGGCGCGACCCGTCAAGCAGTTGGTCGAGCTGCTCACTCGACAGGCAATGGAAGAGCGGCTCGCCCTCGAGAATCGTCTTGGTTTGCTGGTGTTCCTGCTGCGGCGTGCTCGCCTGGCGACGGTTGATTTCGAGGGTGCGAATCGGGAACGGGATGGTGATTTTGCGCCGGCGGAAAATGTACCAGGCGTTGGTATAAATGGCGTCGCGCGTCTCGAAATAACCGCTGTGCGTCGCCATCGTGAACTTGATCTGGTAAATGATGGCCGACTCGCCGTACTCGCTCACGAAAACCTGCGGCGGTGGCTGTTTCTCCACCCCCGGCGCCTGGATGGTCGCGCGGAGGAGAGCCTCTTTTACCCGATTGGGCGGCGCGCCATACTCCGCGCCGATAAATAAACGCATGTAATGAGTGCGGTTCGGGTAACTGAGATTCACGATCGTCTGCTTGACCATCTCGTTGTTCGGAATGTGCAGCGTGATCGCATCATTGGTGCGCAGGCGCGTCGCGCCCCAGCGGATTTCCATCACTTCGCCGTAGGTGTCGCCCACCTTGAGCCAGTCGCCGACTTTGTAGGGCCGTTGAATTTGCAGCGAGAGACCGGCGATAACGCTGCTGAGGAGATTCTGCGCGGCGAAGCCAAGAATGATGGCGAGCACACCGGAACCCGCGAGCAGTCCTCTCAGTTGGGTCTCGGCGTGATAACCGACGCTGAGCACGAGCATCAGAGCGATGAGGAAGATGATGGTCGCGACGAGATCGCGTAATAACTTCGGCACCGGAATCCCGCGCCGTTCGAAGTGAGCAGTCCAGATGTAGCGGTTGATGAAGGCTATGACGATGGTGGTGCTCAGGAGGATGAGGATGGCGCCGAGATGATGGCGCCAGTGCAGATCGAGCCCATAGACCCAAGCCGCGGCGTAGCAGCTGAGGGTGAGAGCAAAGAGCTGAAAGAAAATCCCCAAGGGCACGCCGGCCCGTCGCTTGAGAAGACGGCCGAGCGCGATGGTGATCAGCAAGGTCAGGACGAAGACCGCAATCGTCGCGAGCGCTCGTTGTGTATTCAGCAGAGCAAACATATTCGGAAGTAACAAACAGTATCAGACCGACGCGGCCGGCGACAAGGGCGCTGCTCAGCGCCATGGCCTCGATTTGCGCGCCGAGGGCGGCAAGAAACGGAACCAAAAGCGAGGCGAGCTACGAATCTCTATAAATGTCTGCCCACTCTGCCGACGGCATCGACCATGGTGCGCAGAGAATGTGAATAGAGCGCAAGACACAACCGACTAACAAACAAACATGAAAAAATTACTAACGATAATGATTAGCTGCTCGCTCGCGCTGGCCGCGAGTGCGATGGCCCAGCAAGACGAGGCATCGCCGCAGCCCCACAAGAAACACCCAAGGGCCGAGCAGCGCCCGGCGCAACAAGCGCATCCTGACGTGAACCAGGCGCATCCTGACGTGAACCAGTCGCATCCCTCCCGGGAAGGCCGTCCCGCGAACGAAACAAGGATGCAAAATCGCAAGGCCATGCACAAGCAGCGCGCCGAAACGAACGCGGCCGCAGAGACAAAAACTGCATCCGACCTTTCGACTCCCGCGCCAGCCAACGAGATGAGGAACCACGGCAAAAACGCCGCTGCCATGCATCATGGCAAGATGAAAGAGCAGAATGTGCCTAACGAGCCTGTGACCACAAACACCTCGGCCAACACCGCCGTCGCGAACGCGCCCGGCGCGAAGGCTAACCCCAAGGCGAAGAAGCCCGACCCGCAGGTCGTGCAGAAGGTTAAGACCGAGCATGCCAACTTCAAGGCCCAGCCCCAACCTGGGAAGGTCAAGAGTGTCACCTTCAACCAGAACTATCGGATCAATGGCGCCCAGCAGTGGCGGGGCTCGAATTATGAAGTCTTTCGCACCTACCAGCCGACATGGCACGACCAGGGTTGGTATCAAGCGCACTACCCTCGGGTGGAAATCATTGCTGGCGGCGCCTACTATTTCAACAATGGCTTTTGGTTCCCGGCTTGGGGCTACAATCCTTCCTACCAGTACTATGCCTATGACGCGCCGATCTATGTCGGTTCGCGCGCTGAGCCGCCCGACCGCGTAATCGCCAACGTCCAGGCGATCCTGCAGGACGAAGGCTACTACAAGGGAGAGGTTGACGGGTTGCTCGGCCCGTTAACGAGAGAAGCCCTCACTGAATATCAAAGCGACCATGGCCTTTACACCACCGCGACGATCGACGAGCCAACGCTTGCGTCGCTCGACTTAGGCTAACCCAGGTTTCCCAACCACGAAAAGCCGCCCGGGCTCAGGCCTTGGCGGCTTTTCCATTTTGGCAACGCCCCAGACCGAGCGTCGCCGGTCGGTGAGTCGGCAGAATCCGGCCCGCCTCGGGGCAGGTGCGCGCATCTTGAGAACGAGAGGGAACGAGGAAGGAGGAGCGGGCAACTCGGTTCATTAGGCAAAGGGGGCGGACATCCTCTGTGACCCTCCTTTGGCTCGCCCGCGAGAACGGTTGACGTAGCGCTGCACGCTGGAAGAATAACTGCATGAAGGCTCTCATCCTCTTTGTTGGCTGGTGCATTCTTCTCGTGCTTGCCTGGCCGCTGGCGCTGCTCGCGCTGCTTCTTTTCCCGATCGTTTGGCTGCTGGCACTGCCGTTTCGGTTGATCGGTGTGACTTTTGAAGCGCTGCTCGCGCTCGTTAGTGCGGTTTTGCTCTTGCCGGCCCGATTGTTTGGCTGGCGACGAAGAGCAGCCTGAGATCACGTCCTACAACCTGACTGCGAGCCGCTGGTGTCGTTCGAAGATGACCACTTCGCCGATGTCCAGCTCCGACATTTTCTGCGCGAGACGATCGAAGTTTTCGCCCTGCTGGACGTGTGAATGTCCATCCGACGCGGTCGTGAACGGGATTCCTTTGGCCATTGCCCGCCGAATGATTTCGTCGCTCGGATAAAGTTCTCCGACTGGTTTGCGCCAGCCGGCCGTCGATAATTCCATCGCCAGATCGACCTCCTTGATCTCGGAAAGGACCGCGTCGAGCACATCGCCAAGATCTTTGCTGGGGCGGAAGCCGAAAATTTTTACGAGGTCGAGATGGGCCATGCAATCGACCAGCCCGCTCTCCGCCATCGCGCGGATGCGCTCGTAATAATCGGCATAGACTTCGTTAATGTCGCGTCGGGCAAACTCCGCTTCCTCTCCGGCATGATCGAAGGCCCAGTCACCGCGCAGGAAATGCACGGAGCCGAGGACGAAATCGAGCCGGTCCCAATTTTTCTCGACCCAGGCGCGGCCGACCGCGGAGTGCACTGGGTCGTTATCCAATTCGATGCCGGCGCGAATTTTCAGATCGGGATTCGCCTCGCGCAGTCGCTCGATTTCATCGAAGTCGATCCCCGGATGATAACGATCGTGATCGGTCAGTGCGATATCGAGTAAACCGCTCTGGCGCGCGTGATCCGCCCAGGGCTGGAGTAACTCCTGCGTGTAGGGCTGATGGCGGTGTCCCTGCGGATGAAGATGATAGTCGGAGAAGAGCTTCATCGAGAGGCGAGGGACGGGATGCGAGGCGCGGAATGTGAGAAGCTCATATCACGCATCTCAGATCGCGCATCCCGCATCGCGATTCACGGCGCCGCCAGCGACTTGCGCCGCGCGTCGAGCTCGGGATAGGCCGGCACCGTGACCTCGACCGTGAAGACGCGACCGGGGGCGAGTTCGCGGGTCGCGATCGTTTCGGAATAGTCAACATGTTCGTTAGGGTTGATCAGGACCGTGGCCCGCGTATCAGCGAAAGCCCGGTTCTCAGACCAGCGCGTGACAACGCGTCCCGAGGAATCGTGGAGCAAAATTTCGATCCGTTGCTCGCTCGGGAAGTTGAGCTCCACGGCGTGGTCTCCGCGGTTGGTCAGGACGACGTGCACCGGCAATTGCCGAACTTCGGAAAGCTTGACCGGCTCCGCCGGCAACTCGATCGCGAGGACGAGGCCGCGCAATTTGGGGTCCTTGTATTGCGGGACCTTGTCCGCAGAACTGAAGGGATGAAAGACTCGGCCGAGCCAACTCTGCTTCGCCGCCGCGGGCGCGGTGGTGCTGAGGGTGAGCAAAATCAGCGCGACTAAGATTCGTCTCATTCGTCCCAAACAGGCAAACGTTGCAAAAACTGTCAAACCCTTTATCAATCGACATGAGGAGTCTGCTCAGTGCCGCGCTCGTATTTTCGATTGCGTGCCAGGCGGAGGCGGGCCTGCGCCATTGCAGTTTCCGTGTCCACCTCACGGCCAATGCCAATGACGGCGACGCTTTCGCCCAGCCGGTTCGCTCGCTCACCGGCCGAGGCGTTTACATCGACAAGACGCCGTGGATCACCGAGCGCGAGGTGACAGCCTTCTGTCCTTATCGCGCCGCCGATGGCAGCTACGCGGCGCTCCTGGTGTTGGACGATCACGGGCGCACCGTTCTCGACACCCTGAGTATCGAGCACCGCGGCTCGCAACTGTTTATTTTCATCAATGGCCGACCGCTAACCGAGTTGCAGGTGGATCGGCGCGTTTCCGATGGGAAAATTTATCTCCCGGCCGGGCTTACTGAGACGGACATCAAGCTGATGAACAAAGATTGGAAACTTCTCGGCCACACAAAGCGAAAATGAACGGTCGGATTGGCACGGCGGCGCTGCTCTTTTTCGTCCTGGTCGCCCCCTGCTCCGCCCAGGAGGCTCCCCTTCATCTCACGCTGCCGACGGATAACAGCGCACTATTGCGGGGCGACCCGGCTGACTTCTACCAGGCCATCGAGCGCAACGTACATGGAGTGATTTCATATCCGTGGCAGGGCGGGCAATACGGCTTCGTGCGCGATCCGATCGAGACCGGGGACGGCACGATCATGACACGGTTTCATGAAGGGATGGACGTCCGGCCCGTCCGGCGGGATGTGCGTGGCGAACCGCTCGACGACGTCCGGTCCATCGCAGACGGTACCGTCGTCCACATCAATTCAGTGGCCGGCCATTCCAACTACGGACGCTATGTCGTGATCGAACATCGCTGGGGCGGTTGTCCCTATTACAGCCTTTACGGGCATCTCAAAACCATCGCGGTGGAAAAGGGGCAGAAGGTGCAGGGACGCGAAACCATCGGCGTCATGGGCTACACGGGCGCCGGCATCAATCGCCAGCGCGCCCATGTGCACGTCGAGCTAAATCTGCTTCTGAACGATCATTTCGAACAATGGCACGGCACCTTTTTCAAGGGCGAAGCCAACTACAACGAGACTTACAACGGGATCAATCTGGCGGGCATGGATCTGGCGCGGCTCTTCCTCGCCTTGCGCGACAACCCCGCCCTCACCGTCCCCGGTTTCCTGGCGAAAGAAGAGGCCTACTACAAAGTGATCATTCCGAACTCGCCAAACTTTCAGCTGCCACAGCGTTATCCCTGGATGTTACAGGGCGCGCCTAACGAAAATCCGGCGGCCTGGGAAATTTCCTTCACCCGCTCTGGGCTCCCGTTGCGCATGGCGGCGAGCGATAAAAGCGTCACCAGCCCCGAACTCTCCTTCGTCAAGCCGGCCTCGATCGATTATCGCAATCTCACCCGCGTCGATCTCGCCGGACGCGGGGCGAACGCCCACCTGACCGACAGCGGGAAGGCGCTCATGCGCTTGCTCACCTTCCCGGACTAACGAAAAGCGTTGAAGGGAAAAAAGCTCAGCCGGCGGCAATTCCTCGGGCTCGGCCTGTGCGCTTTGCCAGCCGCGGCGGGCCTCGACGGCCGCTTTGTCGAGCCCACCTGGCTGCACGTGACGCACTTCGATCTCGGCCCGCAGCCGCAGTGCCGCTTCGTGCAGATCAGCGACCTGCATTATAAGGGCGACGCCGGGTACGCGGCCGAAGTCGTGCGCACCATTAACCGCCTCGAGCCTGAGTTTGTCTGCTTCAACGGCGATCTGATCGAAGATGCGCGTTTTGCGCCGGCTGCGCTCGACTTCATCCGCCAGATCCAGCGACCCGTTTACGGCTGTCCCGGCAATTGGGATTACGGCAGCCGCGCGGATTTCAGAGAGTATGAAAAAGCCTTCAGTGCCACCGGCGGCGCGTGGCTCGAGGACCACAGCATCGTCCTGCCGCGGCACGACCTCGAGATCATCGGGGTCGGAAGATGGGGCACCCAAAGGATGGGCCAAGCCAAAGCCGGGCGGCGCCTGCTCCTGCTGCATTATCCAGCGCAGGCCGATCGGCTCGAAGGCCGGTGCTTCGATTTGATCCTGGCCGGTCATTCCCACGGCGGTCAGGTGCGTCTGCCCTTCTATGGAGCGCCCGTTCTGCCTTACGGAGTCGGCCCCTACCAAAAGGGCTACTACAATTCGCCAGGCGGGCCGCTCTACGTCAACATCGGCCTCGGCACCTACATGTACCCCGTCCGCTTCAACTGCCGTCCGGAGATCACTGTTGTGCGGCTTTGATTCGAAGAAGCAACCGTGTCCTGATTCCTCGCTGACTCATCCGGATGGTTCTGGATTGACTTTGAACCGCAAAATCGAAACTCTGCGCTTGGCGGCAGTAACCAATTCGAAGGCGGTCAGGACATCTATATGAGAACTACGAAAAAGAGATCGAGCGCGCTGCGACGACAGATCTTTTGCTGTCTTCTGAGCGCGGCAACGGCTGCGTTGGGCATCTCCGCCGCTCGTGGCGAGCTGCTTTTCTCCGACAGCTTTGATTATCCGGCCGGTCCCCTTGCTGGCCAGGGCCCGCCTGCCGGAGCGCCTCCGGGTCAGACGGGGTGGACGCTGGTTTCGGGCAAACCAGAGGTCATTCCGCCCGGCCTGCACTTCCCGCGTGTTTTCTCGGCTGGGGTTGGAGCCGGTGTCATGCATCAACAGGTGGATAATACAGTGACCGCGAATCTTACCCCGGTGAGTAGCGGAATCGTCTGGATCGGCTTTCTATTCGAACAAGTCGGCGGACCGGGCTCTGTGTTTGGTTTTGCGGTCTTGAATCTCAGTGCTCAGGATGGAAATCCTCCGACCGGTTACGGCGTCCTCTTTGTGAGCGATCGCTTCGGAATCGATAATGACTTCGGAGGGCAAAGAGTAGTTACGGATATCGCGCCCGGTCACCGGCCGGCGTGGCTGGTGGTGAAACTTAATTTCGATACCGGCAGGCAGGATCTCTTCGTCAATCCAACCGACGCGACAGCGACTCCTGATGCATCTCTGGCGATGACTCCTACATTCCGGGCGAGCGGTTTCAGCCAGGTGTGGCTTCACGAAGGTCTGAATGATCGCGGTTCGGCCTTTGTCTTCGATGAGCTGCGCGTCGGCAGAACCTTTGCGGACATCAGGGTAGGCGAGTAATTGAGCCGAGAGGTCACCGACTACCGGCGCCCAGCCGGGCCTTGCGTGCGCCATGCGTCCAAGCCTTGTGCTCCAAAAGCCAGTAGGCCGAGAGAACCGGGAAGCGAGTTTGATTTGGCCGGTTGAAGAGATTGCGTCTGCCCCGTCAAGATAGCCTCGCCCACATCGCCCCAGGCGTAATCTTTAATAACATCATGAACGTGATTGTGATGGTTGAAATCGTTCGCCGTCTCTATTCTCGCCCAGCCGTATTGCGTGCCGTTACCGGTATTGAATCGGAAACCAACAAAACCTCTAGCGGGGGCTGCAAAGTTGCCATCCGACCATTGAGTAAATAAGACGCCAAGACGAGGGTTTCCGGCCACAGAATAAAACTTGCCGCCAGAGACGTTCTCTCCCGAGCGCAGATTGTCTAAAAAGATGCGACCAAAGCCGTAATTGGCCCCGCGGGCGGACCCGGAGATGATCCCTTCGATTTGGAAGGTGAATGTCTGTGTGAAGACATCTACACCTCGAGAGTTTCTAAAAAAAAGAGATGCGCCGTTGCTCAGTGGAAGGCTGGCATGAGCATTACCGGTTAGCTGAACGGCAACGTGGCCCGAGTAATGGATCTCCGCCTCGGCGGAATTGGCGCAGGTCAATGCGCTAGCAGCGCCAGCTGCTGCGTAGGCCGCCCAGCGGCGAGTGGATAAAGACTGGATATTGCGCGGCTGTTTTCTCTGGGCTTTCATGCTAGGCAGGTTGACAGAACCACCTCGGAAAAGTCAAGCCATTGTGAAAACTGCATGGTGTCAGTCTGTGATCTCGCTATTTAATGAAAATCAAAGCCTCGATCGACGCCTCGTTAACCGTTCTATACTCAGGTCACGTAAATGAGCGACAATCACAGACTGACACCATGCCGCTGCGCCACCATTTCGCTCCTGCAAGAATTCAGAGAACCGGCAGCAATAAGCACCGACCCCTGCTCGCGCTCCTGTTCGCGGAGTCAGTCGGAGTTCTTTGGGCCTTGGGTACGCCACGCGTCCAAGCCTTGTGCACCAAAAGCCAGTAGGCCGAGGGAACCAGCAATCGAGTTTGCATTGGCCGGTTGAAGAGATTGCGTTTGCCCCGTCCTGATAACGTCGCCCACATCGCCCCAAGCGTAATCTTTAATAATATTAACAGGCGGAAGACTGCCTTTCGTCTGTATTCTGACCCAGCCGTATTGCGTGCCGTTACCTGTGTTGAATCGGAAAGCAACAAAACCTCTAGTGGGGGGCGTAAAACTGCCATCCGTACCACAAATTAAGACGCCATGACCAGGGTGTCCGGCGACATCCCCAAAGTCGCCGTGAGAGACGTACCTTTGCGAAGGCACCTTGGATAGGAAGCGTCTAAAGCGGAATGTATTAGTGGAAAACCATTCGCGCGCGGACCCTGAGTTTACCCCTCTCGTTAAGAAGTAGAATTTCTGATAAAAGAGACTTAAGTAACTGTTTTGAAAGACAAGAGATGCGCCATTGCTTAGTGGAAGATTGGCATGAGCGTTCCTGGTTAGCGAGACGTTAATGGGTCCGGAGTAATGGATCTCGGCCTCGGAAGAACTTGCTCCAGCGAAAGTGCTCGCTGCTGCCGCAGCCATGTAGGCCGTCCAGCGGCGAGTGGATAAAGAGGGGATGCTGCGCTGCTGTTTTGTCTGGGTTTTCATGATGGGCAGGTTGACAGAATCACCTCAAAAAGGTCAAGCATAGTTTCATCAGCGCGGGCCGCATTGATCTCGGCGATTGGGAAGGGGAAAATAGAAGTCGGTGCGCGCATGTTAACGAAAGAACGGGACTCTAGCTGGGTCAAGAGCTAGCAGAGGTTAGTGCGTGCATGTTGGGTTTCTCTGCGAGCCGGTTTTGTTGAGCACGCGTACCGTTACGACCGAGGAAGGCGGCTCGAGGAGCTTTTTTTTCTTGCCGGGGTAGGACACGGGTTCTAGAACGGGGTTCATGGATCCGGCTTTGATAGTTCCCCCTCAGAGGAAGCAAGCCCGGATTAGTCCGGAAAGCCCCGCAAAAAAGGTGGGATTTTCCGACCGAATTCTCGTTAGATGTCAAGCGTGGCAGCTTCGTGTCTTGGGGATGATCGGCTTTAGGACTTTTCTTTGGTCGCTCTCAGGGGGGCTCGCCACTTTCTTTTTCCGCCGGGAGCTGAAGCATCTAACCTGGCGATGGAGCCAACCGCGAGCCGCCGCACTATCCAGCTTCATATGAATTCAAGTCGTCACCTCGCCGCCACGCTCGCCCTCGCACGCGGCGGCACATCTTGCTCTCGTTAGATGCTCCGCGAATCCTGATTTAACGCCGGGAACTGGCGTAACCAGATAGTTGACCCGATCGATATGGGCCCGTTTGATTTTGTTTGTGCGTTTTATTCAGTCGTGCTCGGCGTCGCCGTCGCCCAACTCATGACCAGCGTGGGACGATTGCTCGAGGTGCGTGATCAAGTACGGACCTATTGGGTGCAGTCGCTCTGGGTCGTGATTGTCCTCCTTTACGACGTCAACAACTGGCTGGCAATGTGGAGTTATCGTGGCGCGAAAAGCTGGCGCGTCGTTTCGTTTCTTCTCCTGGTCGGTCTGGTCGCCTCAATCTATCTCGTAACCGTTCTACTCTTTCCGCGCGTCCCGGAGTCAGGAGGACAGATCGACCTGGACGCTCATTATTATAGGAATCGCCGCGTCTTTTTTCTGGCGAACGCAGCCGCATGGACCCTGGCCTTGCTCTGTAACTTGACCTTCCTACCGCTAAGGAGTTGGTTAAGTCAGGCAATCACCATCCCGGTGCTCGTTGTGTTCTTGTCGATCCTGGCTGCCATCACCGCGAATCGTCGTTATCACGCCGCCTTCGCTATCTTTGCTCTGGCCATGATGACGTTAGGACTGCTTGCCGCTCCCGCGCTCATCCAATGACGATGGAGGCGGGTGGCAAAGACAATGGTGCGCCTGGTCTGTGCCCGGAATACCACCCAAACTACTACGCGGCTTTCGTCATTGGTCCGGACGGGCACAATATCGAAGCGGTTTGCCACGAGCCTGGAGCCTAACCATCTGGAGCTGACTCGACTCATGAAACGTTACCTCTCCTACTTCGCAGTTGCTCTCCTTGGTGCGGCAGTCGGTGTAACCATCGCTGGCTCAGTATTCATGCGCAGTCTTCGCACAACGATCCCTTCACACATTGCGACGCTGGAAGAAGGGCAGGAGCATAGCTGCATGCTCAGCCTCGCGGCGCTGACAAGGCTGGAGGCAGGCGACACCGAGGACACGAAGGCTATCCTGGCACAGGAAGTCGCGAGTTTTTACCGCAGTCCGTGGCAGGCAAATGGACCGCAGCGGCAGAAGATTCTCGAGATGATTGAGGCTACCAAACCGAAGTCCACTGTCCTGCGACAGGAACTCGGCAAGAAGCCCCGGTGAGCTGGCACTAGATGGTGTTCGAAGTGTTTCCCAAACTGGGGTTTTAGCTTTGCAGGTGTAATCCGGGGGACAAAAGAACCTGGGTAGGCTTCGGAATGTCACTGATGTTCAAGTTTCGCGAGCGCCTGCGACCAAATCAGCAGGTCCTCACGATGACAAAGAGAAGAATCGAATTTCTTCCATCCAGTCTCGGCTTTCCGATATGCTCCGCCGTAAAATTAGAAAGGTCCGTTTATGAGCCATCGTTTTATCCCTTTTCTGTTGCTTGGCTCTTCTTTTCTCATCCCGCTGTCTGTCGCCTCGGCGGCCCCGACGATCCAACTGATCGTGCCGAGCTACGATTACACGCCCGGCCACGCCACCGGCACGATCGCGCAGGGGATCGCTAATAATGGAACGGTCGTGGGAGCTTATAGCAGCAACCAAGTCCCGGAGGCGAGCTACAGCCGCTTGAGCAACGGCCGCTTCAGCCGTCCTATCGTATTCCCCGGCGGCAACTTCACAACGGCATTTGGAATCAATAATTCCGAGGTGGTTGTTGGGACTTTTATATCCGACGTCACCCACGGCTTCTTCTTTGATGGCGCCGCCTATACGCAGTTCGATCTGCCCGGCTTCGCGAACACCTACGTCTTCGGCGAAAACGATGCGGGCGATTTCTGCGGCCTAGCGATCGACGCCGCGGGGGCGAAGGCCGCCTACCTCAGCGTCGGCGGGGTCGTCACGACCTTCACGATTCCAGGAGCCACTGAAGTGGACCCCAAAGGCATCAATAATCTTGGGCAAGTCGCCGGTTACTACTTCAGTCCCGGCCAGCACGCCTTTTTCCGCGATGCGGATGGGACGCTGACCTACCCGATTGATTTTCCCAGTGCCGCTTCGACCCTAATCTTGGGACTAAACGATCGCGGGTTGATGGTCGGCACGTATAACCTCGCCAACACGCAGCACGGCTTCGTGTTCCAGAACGGCCATCGTTTTATTCCCTTCGACCACCCGGATGCCGACGCCACCGTCTTCGCCGGCGTCAATAACTCGAACATGATTTGCGGTTATTATTCGGATAACACCTCGTCGCAGTTCAGTCACGCCTTCATCGCGCGCCTCGCTGCCGCGGCGCAATGATGCGGACTGCTTCTCCTGGGGCGGACTTCACTCGGGAGCGGCTGAGCGTTCTCTGGTGACGTGCCCGTCGAGATGACACGCGCTTTGACAACGATGAAAATGCCGCTAGTTTGCGCGCTCTCGTTGGTCCTGTTTGGACGGCGGGAATTTAATCAGGAGAGCCTGACGGCTCGCTCGAACTGAAATCATCATGCAAAAAAATCGCAGTAAACGTTATCGCGCGGCCGCTGAGCAGGTGGACCGCAACAAGGCCTACAGCTTCGCGGAAGCGGTCGCGACCCTGAAGAAACTCCCGCCGACCAAATTCGACCAGACGGTGACGATGTCGTTCCGGCTCGGAGTTGATCCGAAGCAATCCGACCAGATGGTCCGTGGCACTTGCCCGCTCCCGCACGGCAGCGGCAAGCAGGTGCGCGTGCTCGTCTTCGCGCAAGGCGCGGCGGCACAGGCGGCGAAGGACGCCGGCGCGGAGCACGTCGGCTTCGAGGACATGATCAAGAAATGCCAGGAAGGCTTTCAGGACTTCGACGTCGCGATCGCGACGCCCGCTGCGATGTCGGAAGTGCGCAAGCTCGGCAAGGTGCTCGGTCCGCGCGGGCTGATGCCGAATCCGAAGACCGGGACGGTAACGGAGGACACGGCCAAAGCGGTCGGCGAAGTGAAGGCCGGCCGGGTCGAGTTCAAGCTCGATAAGAACGGCAATGTCGCGGTGCCGTTAGGCAAATTTTCCTTTGCGGAAAACCAGCTGGTCGAAAATGGCAACGCCATCATCGACGCGGTGGTGAAAGCGCGCCCGGCGACCGCCAAGGGCCGCTTCGTCGAGGGCATGACGCTCGCTGCGACGATGTCGCCCGGGCTGCACGTCGATCCGTCGCCCTATCTCACCTTCTAATTTTTTCCCAACATGAGACCTGAAAAAGCCAACATCGTTTCGGACTTGTCCGACAAACTGAATCGTTCGCCCTTCATGCTGGTGACCGATTACCAAAGGATGAAAGTCGACCAGTTCGGCGAGCTGCGGAATCGGCTCGCCCCGACTGGGGCCGAGGTGCACGTGGTCAAGAACAGCTTCCTCAAACGGGCCATGATGGCGAGCGGATTACCGGATGTCGCCAAAGAACTGACCGGGCAAACCGCCGTGGTCACGGGCGACAACGATGTCGCGCCGGTCGCCAAAGTTTTGAAGGCCTTCGCGGCGGAATTCAAAATCGCCGCGCTCAAGATCGGCGTGGTTGACAAGAATGTGCTCTCGACCGCGGAAGTGGAATCGCTCGCCGACCTTCCCTCGCGCGCGGTGCTGCAGGCGCAGTTGCTTGGGGTGCTCATGGCGCCGGCGACCAAGCTGGTCCGGATTTTGAACGAGCCCGCTTCCGCGCTGGCGCGGCTCATGAACGCAAAGGCTGAGAAAGAAGGCAAACCCGCGGAGGCCGCCGCCTAACGAACAATTTGTAGGGCAGGCGCATCGCCTGCCACGGCAACCGAAGCGGTTGTCCTACAACAACAAGAACAACACTGTCCGAGCCGATGGCTATCGGCTGTAATTTCCCGGGGGCTTCCGGGAGCGGCAATTGGAGGAAACTAAAATGGCAGATATGAACGCAATTGTGGAGCAACTCAGCGGGCTGACCGTTCTCGAGGTTGCTGGATTGGTGAAGCAACTCGAAGAAAAATGGGGCGTTAGCGCAGCAGCTCCCGTGGCCATGGCGGCGGCGCCGGCCGGCGGTGGCGGCGGCGCGGCAGCAGCTCCGGCCGCCGAAGAGAAGACCACCTTCGATGTCATCCTCAAGGAAATGGGCGCAAACAAGATCGGCGTGATCAAGGAAGTTCGCGCCGCAGTCCCCGGACTCGGCTTGGCGGAAGCCAAGGCTCTGGTCGAGGGCGCACCCAAGACGATGAAGGAGGGCGTGACCAAGGAAGAAGCCGAAGAGATCAAGAAAAAGGTCGAAGCGGCGGGCGCCAAGGTCGAAATCAAATAATTTCCCATCTGTCGGCGGGGCGCGGCGCGGAAAAAGCGCTTGCGCCCCTCGGCAGGATGTGGATATTTACGTCCCCCATTTTCACGACGACAGGTCGTTTCACGTATTTTTACCCGCACCCGACGGCATATCCCAAGATTGGCAACAAAACGGTGGAGGTCATATTGACAGACCGCCGTTTTGCTGCCACTTTTTCTGTCCGCGATTTTCGGCCCAAGCCGTAACCCTTCATACTCCTCGCGATCTGCTAATCCAGGGTCGCTGCAGGTTTTAACCCATTGGAGATTGGTGTCCCAGTTATGTCAGACCGTACTGTAACAGAGCGTATCCACTTCGGGAGCATTCAAGAGGCGATTGAGCCGCCCAACCTGATTGAAGTTCAGCTCAATTCCTACGTCGATTTCCTCCAAAAAGACGTTCCCGCCAACAAGCGAAAGAACACCGGCCTGCAAACTGTGTTCAAGGAAGTTTTTCCAATCGAGAGCTACGATGAAAAGGCGACGCTTGATTTCAGCCACTACGAAATCGGCGAACCGAAGCTGAGCGCGCTCGAAGCGCAGCGCGAAGGCCAGACGTTTAGCGCGCCCCTCCACGTCACTTTCCAACTCAAGGAGGAGAAAGGGACGAAGGAAGAAAAAGTTTACATGGGTGAGATCCCGCTCATGACGCCGTCGGGCACCTTCGTGATCAACGGCGCCGAGCGCGTCGTCGTTTCGCAGCTCCACCGCTCCCCGGGTATCGCGTTCGAGTCGAGCATCCATCTCAACGGCAAGGTGCTCTACAGCTTCCGGATCATTCCGGATCGGGGTTCGTGGATCGAAGTGCAATTCGACACCAGCGATCTGCTCTACATCTACCTCGATCGGCGCAAACGCCGTCGCAAGTTTCTCGCCACGACTTTCCTCCGCGCCCTTGGCTATGGCCCGGACGAAGAAGTGATCAAGCTTTTCTACAACATTGAGAAGCTCAAGCTGAGCGACAAGCTCGACGAGGAAAGCCTCGCCACGAAGGTGCTCACCGCCGACGTGCTCGATGGAGAAGTCACGGTTGCACGCGCTTTCGAGCCGCTCACTCTCGCGGTCGTCCGCCAGATCATGGCGCTCGGGCACAAGGAAGTGAAAGTGATCGATATCACCCACGACGACACCGTCGTGAAGGCATTGAAGAAAGATCCGGCGCACGATCAGGAGGAGGCGCTGAAGGATATTTACCGCAAGCTGCGTCCCGGCGATCCGCCGACGGTCGCGAACGCCCGCGCGTTGCTCAAACGTCTCTTTTTCGATCCGAAAAAATACGATCTCGGTCGTGTCGGCCGTTACAAGCTCAACCAAAAACTCGGCATCGACGTCGATCTCGGCGAACGCATTCTGACCGACAAGGATTTCATCGCCGCGATCAAATATTTGATCAATCTCCGCCGCGGCGAGGGCACGCTTGATGACATCGATCATCTGGGCAGCCGTCGCGTCCGCACGGTTGGCGAATTGCTCGCCAATCAATGCCGCGTCGGCCTCGCTCGCACCGAGCGTTTGGTCAAGGAGCGCATGACGCTGTTCGACGTGAACATCGACGGCATGACGCCGCAGAAATTGATCAACCCGAAAGCGCTCAGCGCGGTGGTGCGCGATTTCTTCGGTCGCTCCCAGCTCTCGCAGTTCATGGATCAAACCAACCCGCTCGCTGAGCTGACGCACAAACGCCGTCTCTCCGCGCTCGGACCTGGCGGCTTGAGCCGCGACCGCGCCGGCTTCGAGGTGCGCGACGTCCATCCTTCCCATTACGGTCGAATTTGTCCCATCGAGACACCGGAAGGTCCGAACATCGGTCTCATTAGCTCGATGAGCACTTTTGCGCGGATCAACGAGTTCGGGTTCATCGAAACGCCCTACCGAAAAGTGGAGAAGGGCCGCGTCACGGACACGGTCGATTACCTGACCGGCGATCGGGAAGAGAACTTCATCGTCGCGCAAGCCAACGCCCCCATGGATTCGAAGGGTCATTTCACCGGCGAAAAAGTTTCGGTCCGTTATCGCGGCGACTTCTTGGAAGTGGAACCTTCCAAAGTCCATTACATGGATGTCTCGCCGAAACAGCTCGTCTCGGTCGCGGCCGGCCTGATTCCGTTCCTTGAGCACGATGACGCCAACCGCGCTTTGATGGGCTCAAACATGCAGCGCCAGGGTGTGCCACTGATCGTTTCCGAGTCGCCGCTCGTCGGCACCGGTCTCGAAGGCAAAGTGGCGCGCGATTCGCGTGCCGTCGTCCTCGCCACCGAAGCGGGTCGCGTCGCTTCTGTCACCGCCGATCAGATCGTGGTCACGAAAGACGGCGAGATGCCGGAAGGCCGCAAGAAATTGAAGACGGACCTCGAAGCCGGAATCCACGTTTACGAGCTGCGCAAATTCATGCGCTCGAACGCCGGCACCTGTGTGAACCAGCGTCCGATTGTGAAGAAAGGCCAGCACGTCAAGCGCGGCCAGGTGATCGCGGATGGCCCGAACACCGAGCACGGCGAACTCGCCCTCGGCCGCAACGTCCTCGTCGCCTTCATGCCGTGGAACGGCTACAACTTCGAAGACGCCATCATGATTTCGGAGAAGGTGGTGAAGGAAGACATCTACACTTCCATTCACATTGACGAATTCGAGATCGGCGCGCGCGACACCAAGCTCGGCCCCGAAGAAATCACGCGCGACATTCCCAACGTCAGCGAAGAAGCGCTCCGCAATCTCGGCCCCGACGGTGTCATCCGCGTCGGCGCTGAAGTGAAGCCAGGCGACATCCTCGTCGGAAAAATCACTCCGAAAAGCGAAACGGAATTGGCGCCGGAAGAGCGCCTTCTCCGCGCCATCTTCGGTGAAAAAGCGGCCGACGTGAAGGACACCTCGCTGACCGTTCCGTCCGGCACCTACGGCATCGTGATGGATGTGAAAGTTTCCTCGCGCCGTGAAGTGGCGCGCGAAAAACTGACGCCGGCCGAAACCAAGCGTCAGCTCAAGTCGATCACGGAAGACAATCGCAAAAAGAAAGACGAGCTGACCGAGCAACTTACCGACGCGCTCTCCAATGTGCTCCTCGGCGAGAAAATTCCGCTCGATGTCGTGAATGCGCAGACCGGCGAAATTATTATCCCGGCCAACCGCAAGATCACCAAGACACTGCTCCGCAAGCTGGCGATGGCCTACGATCACATCGAGATCGATCCGAGCCCGATTCGAAACAAGATCCGCGAAATCGTGGCGCAGTACGAACACAAGTTCGCCGAACTCGAGCTCGAGCGGGAGCGCTCGATGGATCGCGTCGAAAGCGGCGACGACATCGACCCCGGCATCATCAAGCAGGTGAAAGTGTTCGTCGCGAGCAAGCGCAAGCTGAGCGTCGGCGACAAGATGGCGGGCCGCCACGGCAACAAGGGTGTGGTGGCGCGCATCGTGCCGGAAGAAGACATGCCGTTCCTGGCGGACGGAACGCCAGTTGAGATCGTGCTCAATCCGTTAGGCGTGCCGAGTCGAATGAACGTCGGCCAGGTGCTCGAAACGCACCTCGGCGTGGCGGCAAAAGCGCTCGGCTTCAAGGTCGCAACTCCGGTTTTCGACGGCATCACAGAAACGAAAATTCGCGAATATTTGAACGACGCCAAAAAAGTGGACGGCTTCACCTGGGTCCAGGAAAACGGCAAGGCCCAGCTCTTTGATGGTCGCACCGGCGACGCCTTCGATCAGGAAGTCGTGGTCGGCTACATCTACATGCTCAAGCTCGGTCACCTCGTGGCGGACAAAATCCATGCCCGCGCGGTCGGCCCCTACTCGCTCGTCACCCAGCAACCGCTCGGCGGCAAGGCGCAGTACGGCGGCCAGCGTTTCGGCGAGATGGAAGTGTGGGCGCTCGAAGCCTATGGCGCGGCTTACACGTTGCAGGAACTCCTGACCGTGAAGTCCGACGACGTCCAGGGCCGCACCCGCATCTATGAGTCGATTGTGAAGGGCGACAACTCGCTCGAAGCCGGCACACCCGAATCTTTCAACGTCTTAATCAAGGAAATGCAGTCGTTAGGCCTGGATGTCAAAGTCGGTGGCCAGGCGCCCAGTTTCCTCGAAAACGTTGCCTAACAATCAAATGCAATTGTCATCCTGAGTGAAACGAAGGACCTCACACGCTACTGCGGACGTCGCTTTGCGAAGCGGCGCCGCACGAACACTTGCGAGGTCCCTCGCCGTCTGCGCGGCTTGGGTTGACAAGGCGTAAGTGAAGTCGGTTTTGATCAACTTTAGATAATTCGAAAAAATATGAACG
>Ga0157375_10001505_pt1 | contig 20027 bp, 14 predicted proteins | sample M35metaG_FD_115311 | JGI IMG/M metagenome (GOLD analysis project Ga0157375, IMG submission 115311) | Miscanthus rhizosphere microbial communities from Kellogg Biological Station, Michigan, USA - M3-5 metaG | ecosystem: Host-associated > Plants > Roots > Rhizosphere > Soil | place: USA: Michigan... | reverse complement strand
TGGTGCGCGAACGCCTTCGCGGCCCCGTAGGGGGATACCGGCGAAATCGGGGTGTCCTCCGACTGGGGTGACTGTGCCGGCAGCCCGAACATTTCTGCGCTAGAGGCTTGCAGAACCCGAACCTCACGACCACCGCGCTGCTTGAGCTGCCAGGCTGCTTCGAGCACGGCCCCGGCACCGAGACCACTCACTTCGGCAGTGAGTAATGGGTACTCCCACGAGAAGGCGACCGAGCTGATCCCGCCGAGGTTGTAGATCTCGTCGGGCGCCACCTCGTTGACCAGCTCGGACATGGCCGCCGCATCGGCCAAATCGCCCTCATGCAGCTCGACTGACGACGTCCGCCGCCGCAGCTCGTCGACGTGACCATCGCTGGCGTGCACGAGCCCATGAACGTGCCAGTCCTCGTCCAGCAGACGCTCGGCCAGATAGCCCCCGTCCTGGCCCGTGATGCCGGTGATGAGCGCGGTCGGCATGCCCTTGGCTAGCCGCCGACCATGGTCCGCTGATCGGCGAGGTCGGCATCGACCATCGTCTCGACGAGCTGGGCAAACGACACGCTCGGCTTCCAACCGAGCCGTTCGTGTGCCTTGCGGGGATCGCCGATGAGTGCATCGACCTCAGCGGGGCGGAAGAAACGCGGGTCTTGCACTACGTGCTGGGACCAGTCCTCGATTCCGATGTGCCGGAACGCGACATCCAGGAACTCACGGATCGAGTGCGTCTCCCCGGACGCTACGACGTAGTCGTCCGCCTGGTCCTGCTGGAGCATGCGCCACATGGCCTCGACGTAGTCGCCGGCGAATCCCCAGTCCCGTTTGGCATCGAGATTCCCCAGCGCCACCTCATCCTGCCGTCCGAGCTTGATCCGGGCCACGGCCTGGGAAATCTTGCGTGTCACGAACTCGGGGCCCCGGCGCGGCGACTCATGATTGAACAGGATGCCCGAGGATGCATGCATGCCATAAGACTCGCGGTAGTTGATCGTCATGTAGTGGCCGAACACCTTCGCCACCCCGTAGGGGGACCGCGGCCACAGAAGCGTCGTCTCGCGCTGGGGGACTTCCTGAACCTTGCCGAACATCTCCGAACTGGACGCCTGGTAGAACCGCACGCACGACATGTCGGTCCCGGCGTAGAGCCGAGTGGCCTCGAGCATATTCAGCACGCCCAGCCCGGTGACCTCGGAGGTGAGCCGGGCGTTCTCCCAGGAGTACGCCACGAACGAGATCGCGCCCAGGTTGTAGACCTCATCCGGCTGTGCGGCGTTGAGTGCCCTGATCAGGCTGGACAAGTCGGTCAGATCGCCGGTGAGCAGTTGCACGCCTGGGACGGCCCGCTCGACCAGATCGCGCTTAGGGTTGTTCTGTCCTCGGATGAGTCCGTAAACCTCGTACTCCTTCTCGAGGAGTAACTCGGACAGGTAGAGCCCGTCCTGGCCGGTAATTCCCGTGATCAGTGCACGCGGCATCGAAACCCTTTGCATCGAGGTCTGCCGAGAGTGGACGCCCGGTACTCTACAAGGGCGGATTCCGGGCGAACTTTGCCACGTTCGAGCTCGGTGCCGAGGGGAGCGCGGTCGGGCGGCGGGGGAGCGCGGGTATGGGACGGGCTAGGACGGTATCGCTCCGGCGAACCGGTCCCGTTCCGTTACTGTGTCGTCACGATTTGCCAGCGGAGGTGCCGTTCGATGAGCAAGATCGCCAAGGCCATGGCCGCTCCAGTGCGGAGGTACTTCAATCCGCGCTTCGAGTCGCTCAACGGTCGGCTCATCGCATTGCAAGAGCAGGTCGCCCGGTTGTCGGAACAACTCGAGCGCAACGGCGTCAACCCGATCAGCGAACGTGAGGAAGCCGAGCTAGTTCAGGCGCGGTACCTGGCCCAGATCGACGTCAGCGATCACAACCGCGGTGGTAGGCCTCCGACGTTCGCGGAGCTGGAGGGCCAGGCGGCCAGCGCTGCGCAATGCGACGATCCGGCTTATCTCGAGTGGTGCAAGCTGCTCGAAGGTTGGGACGCGCCGACCGGCCCGATACGGCAGTACAACCGCAAGCTGTGGGAGTGGGCCTACATCGCCGAGGCGGTCACCCAGGCCGGCCTCATGCAGCCAGGCCGGAGTGCCGTGGGCTTCGGCGTCGGCAACGAACCCCTGCCCGCGCTGTTGGCATCGCGAGGTCTCGACGTGCTCGCCACAGACCAAGGTGTGGCCACTGATGACCACTGGATGGCATCAGGTGAGCTGAATACCGGGCTGGCCGGTTTGCGCCGCCCGCGGCTGCTTAGCGATGGCGAGTTGGAGCGGCGGGTACGGGTACGCGAAGTCGACATGAACGATGTACCCGACGACCTCGGCACCTTCGACGTCGTGTGGTCGTCCTGCGTCGTCGAGCATCTCGGCAGTCCGCAGCGAGGGCTTGACTTCATCATTGAGTCCTGCGGCCTGCTCGCGCCCGGTGGTATCGCCGTCCACACCACCGAGTTGGAACTGACGCCTAAGGCGACGACGGCCGACTACGGAAACTGCGCCGTCTATCGAATCAGCGATCTGCTGGCGTTGGCCAAGCGACTGCCAGAGGCGGGTTGTACGGCCACGTTCAACTTCGCCGTGTCCATGGATCGACCGGAGGATCGGTGGGTGAGCCTGCAGGCCGTCGGCCACCACGCGGCACTGCCCGACACCGCACACCTCAAGCTAGCCATAGCCGACTCCGTGTCGACGTCATTCGGGACGTTGATCCGCAAGCTGCCGTAGCTGCCGGCGCCCGCGTCGCGCATCGCGGCAGCGTGCGGCAGCTCATCCCGGAGCGGGTTGTCCGGTGAGAAACGCCCAGGTCTCGGCCGCATAGGTGTCCCAGGTCCGTCGCCCGTCGGCGCCGGCCTCCGTGCGCAGCCGCTGCCAGAGCTGCTCGTCCATGAGCAGGCGACGCATCCCGTCGGCGATTGCGTGATCGTCACGCGGATCTACCAGCAATCCACCGCATGGCTTGCCGTGCGGCGCGACGATCTGACGCATGCTGCCGAAGTCGCTCGTCACGACGGGCGTGCCCACGGAAAGCGCCTCGGCAATCGGTAGGCCGAAGCCCTCATTGAGCGACGGGAAGACGACGAAACGAGCCAGGCGGTACGCGGCCCATAACAGCTCGTCCGGCAGGCCAGTGCTAGACACGACCTGCCGACCCGCGCGCTGCAGCTCATCGACCCGGGCATCGAAACGCTGGACCTGCCAGGCTCCTGAACCGACCAGGACGAGGTTGAAGCGTCGCCCTTCCCGCCACAGCAACTCCGCCGCGTGCAGTACGGCCAGATGGTTTTTGCGCGGCTCGTGACTTCCCACGACCAGCACGAGCGGCGCGCCCGGAACGCAGAACCTGCGCCGGGCCTCGGTGAGCGCATCGACCGGGGACGGCGCGGCCTCGACCGGAAGCTCGATCTGCGCGATCTGTGGACCTTGGAACCCAGCCGCTCGGGCCATCCGCCGCCAGCCGACCAACTCGCCGGCTGATGCCTCCGAAATCATCGAGACCCGGTTCGCATAACGCGCCGCAGCGAGATAGCCCAGGTAGCTGCTACTCATGCCGGGCGCCACCGTCCCGCCACTGGTCACAGGGATGCAGTCGTATCCGATGAAGTTCAACGGCGTTCGGCCGAAACGCCCCAACGCCTGCAACGCTCGCGCCCGCGGCGGCTCTGCGGTCAGCTCAGGGGAGATGTAGGTACCGCGCCAGGGGACGAGACGAGTCCTGTTCTTCGGTCCAGGTCCGGTCAGGCTCATTCGGTCGCGTTCGGCGGCGGTCAGCGGGCGCAGCGTGCGATAACCGTCGGACCAGCCAACGAACTCGGGCTGACCGAGCGCCTGCCAGCGCGGGGCGATCTCGCGGGCGACCCGCTGGATACCGCTGATGCTGTCCGTGCCGGCAGTGTGATTGACGTCGACAATGATCGCGTCGGTGAGGACCTGCACCTCGGCAACGTCACCGTCCGCGAACCGCCGGGTCAGCGCGTCGCCCTCCTGACCCAGCAACGCTTCTGCACCGTCGAGGCGAATCGCGCGGGCCGCCTCTTCGACCTGCGCTACGTCGGGAAACCGGCCGCGCAACACCGCGAGGGTCAACCAGAGGGCGCCCGGCGTGCCTTTCTCTAGCAGTTCCGCGACGGCGGGACGCAGTTGGCCTGGACTGTCGTCCGCGACCGGCCAGCCGACGGCGTCGACGACCTCCCGCAGCCTGACCGCGAGCACGTGCGGCGAGGTCCGCAGCGCACTCATGTCTCTCCTAACGTCAGGTACGCCCAGGCGGCCGCCGCGTAGCTGTCCCAGCTCCCGAGATCGCGTGCGCGGGCCTGCTCGCGCAACCGCGCGTACGCCTCGTCGTCGGTGAGCAGCGTGCGCATGGCATCGGCGATCGACCGGTCGTCGCGCGGATCGACGAGCAGGCCACCGAGCGGGTTGCCGTCGGGCGCGACGATCTGTTCCATGCTGCCGAAGCGGCTCGTGATGACCGGAGTTCCACAAGCGAGCGCCTCGGCCGCAGGCAGCCCGAATCCCTCGTTGAGCGAGGGAAACAGAACGAAGTGGGCCAGCCGGTAGGCCGCCCACAACTGCTCGTCCGGCAGCGCGGTGATCGAATCGAGCGGACGGTTCGCCGCTTGGCCCTCGGCGACCTTCGCCCGGAACGGCTCGGCCTTCCACGAGCCTGAACCGACCAGCGCGATGTTGAACCGTAGGCCTTCTCGCCAGAGCAGCTCGCACGCGTGCAACACGGCGAGGTGGTTCTTGCGCGGTTCGTGACTGCCCACCACGAGTACGAGCGGCGCGCCGGCCAAGCAGAGCCGCTGCTTGGTCTCCGCCAGATCCTCTGCGGTCGACGGTGCAGCCTGAACCGGAAGGCCAACTTCCGCGAGATCCGGCCCACGGAGCCCGACCGCGCGGACCATTCGTCGCCAGCCCGTGAACTCCGCGGCCGAGGCGTGTGAGGTGACTGCGATGCGGTCGGTGTAGCGCATGGCCGCAAGAAACATCGAGAAGTTGCTGGTCATCCCCGGCGTCACCGTCACGCCGCTCGTCATCGGAATGCAGTCGTGACCGATCGCGGTGACCCGAGTGTTCGCAAAGCGGGCGAGGCCGGCGAGGTGTCGAGTGCGCTCACGTTCGACGGCGAGTTCCGGCAGCACATGCACACCCCGCCACGGGATCAGCACCTCGCAGGCGCGAACCATCGACCGAGGATCCGGCGCCGTTCCCAGCACCCGGCGGTACTCGTCGCCGGTCAGGGCACGAAACGCCACGTACTCGTCCGCCCAACCGACGAGTGTCGTGTCGTGCTCGGCGACCCAGCGCCGAACCGTCTCGCCCACCACCCGCTGGATACCGCTGACAAAGTCGACGTTCGCCGTGTGGCTGACGTCAACGGTCACCGCTTCGGACAGCACCCGGACTCGTGGAACGGAACCTCGCCAGGCGGCGGCCCGCAGCCCGGCTAGCTCGCGACGCACGACCGTGGCCGGCCCGTCCAGCCGGGCGAGCCGCTGCGCGTCCTCGATTGCCGCGACGTCGGGGAACTCGGCCCGGAGCACGGCCAGCGCGAACCAGAGCACGGCCGGATCACCGCCGGCGATCAGGTCGGCGACCGACGCGGCCAGATCACCGTTGGCCGCCGGCGCACCGCCCGGCTGTACCGTCTCGATGATCATGCGAAGCCGCGCCGCCGCGATTGACGACGTGGTTAACTGCCTGCGCTGGCGTTCGGCTGCGTCCGCCAGCCGTCCCATGACCGCGGTAGATCTGTTCACCGCGTCAGACGGCCTCGTCGACGACGAGGCGCCATAGGTCGGCCGCGTAGTCGGCCCAGCTGCGTGACGGCTGCGCGCGAGCGAGCGTCCTGAGTTCGTCGATCAACGCGTCATCGGTCAGCAGTCGGCGCATCTGCGTGGTGACGGCGTCGGCATCGTTCGGATCGACGACCAGGCCGCCGTGACCGTCGGCCAACGACCGGACACTGCCGATGTTGGACGCGAGGACCGGTACGCCCAGCGCAAGTGACTCCGCGACGGGGAGCCCGAAACCCTCGTGCAGCGAGAGAAACGCGGTAAACCGCGCTGCGCCGACCGCTCGGGTGAGGTCGTCGTCGCTGACCTCGGACGCCACCGTGATCGGCCGGCCCGATGCCACCAACTGCTCGAGCCACTCGGTGAAGTCGGCGGGTGGCAAGCCGCCGCTGCCCAGGAAGTGCAGCGAGAACATGTGCCCCTCCCGCCACAGTCGCTCGGCGGCTTCGAGCACCATGATCTGGTTTTTGCGCCGATCTATGCTGCCCACACAAACCACGCGGGCCGGCCCGTTTGCCGCAACCGGCGGCAGGCCGCCCGGCGCCGCCGCGGCGCCGGTCGGCAGCGAGCAGACGACCACTCGCGGGCCGGGCAGCGCTTGCGGGTGCACCATGTCCACGAACCCGGCGAACTCCTCGGCCGAGGGCTCACTGATACACGCGACCGTCGACGCGAACTTCACCACGTCGAGGTAGGCGATGAACTTTTCCTGGTCGTGTTGGGTGACGAGGTCCGCACTAACGACCGGGATGCAGTCGTAGCCAATCAGCCCGAGCGGGCTGCCTGAGTGCTGGCCGAGCGCCGCGAGGCGCTCGGCGTGGCCCGGCTCAGGTACCTCGGTCAGGATCACCGGGACGTGCCAGGGCGCGACGAGCCGGTGCGGACGACTGCCTTCGACTTGCTTCCCGCGCGAGCCGTCCGCCCGGTCGTGAAAGGACACCACGCGCTGCATCTCCGGCGGGTCGAGCCGCCGCATGGCGGTCCGCGAGGTGGTCCACGCGGTGAGTACGAATTCGTGGTGCTCCAACCACCGCGGCACGGTGTGCCGCACAACCCGTTGAATGCCTGTCATCAGCTCGTTTCGGGCGCTGAAGTCGACATCGATGACCGGGCGGTCCGTAATGAGATCCAGCTCGGCGACGGTGTCCTCCGGCGCGGCGATCATGGCCAGGCAACGGTCGAGAAGGACGTGCTGGGCGATGGCGCCCTGGTGAAGTTCCAACGCCCGCCGCACGTCCATCAGATCGTCGTGAGTCGGGAACTCACCGGTCAGCGCGATGAGGAGCAGCCACAGCCGCCCGTTGCCCGGGTCCTCAGCGACCGACCGGACAACGGCGTCCAGCAGCTGCCCCGCCGCGGCGAACGGATCGTCGTCGGTGGCCGGGACGGTTTCAAGCAGCACCGGAGCGACGGTGTGGAGTCGCTGCCACAGTGCCGGACGGTCGATGACAGGCGCCGTCATTGCGTTGCCGCGCGACGGCTCAGTGTGCGCGCCGCGCGCAGCGGTCGGGTTACCCGCCACGACACCGTCGCTCTGATCCGTTCGACTTCGCCGTGCGCAACTTGCAGCGCCGCGTCCGTCGCGGCGAGCCTGTCCTGCAGCTCGCGGTGCCACGCACCCTCTGCCGCTGACGCCGCCCAGCCTCGCAGCGCTTGTCCCCGCCACCGCACGAGGTCGTTCCATAGCTGTGCGTTCTGCGCTTCGAGCTCGCCTTTGGCACTGGCCAGCTGTTGGGTGTGTTCGTGCGCCCGAAGCAATGCGACGGGAATGAAGTCATCGAGGGCGCACGCCGGGTAAGACAGCGCAGGCGCGTATTCCGCGGCGTGCTCCTCAGCGACATAGAAGCGGGACACCCCGTCGAACAGGCAGAACTGATAGCCGGTCGCCAGAACGGACGGCTCCCACCCGTTGTAGGTAGGAGTCGCGGCCAGCGGCGCGGTCGCCTCAATCACCAGCACCCATGGCCGCCATTTGTTCAAGTCCACCGTGCTCAGCACGTCGGCTTCGGCGCCCTCGACGTCGATCTTCAGGATGTGTACATCGACGCCGGACAGGCCGTCCAGCGCGAAGATGTCGTCGAGCCTGGCCGTCGGCACTTCAAGATCAGCCATGGCGAAGCCTGCGCTCATATGGCCTTGGGCAACGTCGGCGTCGAGCGTCGAGAGGCCAGTGCCCTCGAAGCCGTGCAGTGTGATCGTGGGAGCGCTGTCCGAGGTGATCGCAGCCTGCACGGTTCGGTCCCGGGGTCGGGCCGTCCGCAACTCATCTGCTATTTCCGGCAGCGGTTCGATGTTGACGCCGTTCCACCCACGGTCGTAGAGCGCCTTCGTCACCGAGTGCACGACGGGGTCATGCGCGCCGACGTCGATGTAATGACCGCCCTGGACCGAATTCAGGGCGCGCCACAGTACGACGTCCTCATGATTCTGGCTGTAAGAGATGAACGCTTCGCCCGACACGAGATGGAGGATACGGGGCAGTGCTCAACCGGCCGAATCACGCAGTGCGCTGGGCGCCACGGACGTGCCGGTTTCCTCCACCTCCACGCCGACGATCACATCGATGGCCGCTGCTCCGGTGCAGTTGACCCGGAACTGGCCACCCCAGGTCAGCTCCGCCACGTCGCACTCGATACTCGCCTGTGTCCACTCACCCGGTCGCAGATCGCCAGCGCGCAGGGGGTGCTGTACCAGCACGTTGCCCTGGCCGTCGGCGATATCCAGAACGGCCAGCCGGCCTCGGGACGCCGCCTTTCCGCGGCGGCGCAGGGTGAAGGTCGCCCGATAGTGCCCAGGGCTGAAGGGCATGTACGGCCCGAAAAGCGGGCAGCCCGGGATGCCGGCGGGAACGCTCACAATCTCGCGACCGTCCTCGTGGGACCGCTCGCCGACGGCGCTCAGGAGCCGGTTGCGCCGCTCCGGCCAGGCTTGGGCGAAGATCTCGGCGTGCCGCGCCCGTAGCGCGGCTACGTCGGGCTCACGGTCCGCTCGCCCCGCCTCCAGCCACCAGATGAAGCTGTAGTCGGGGTGAAAGCTGGCCATCGCGGCGCGGCGGGCAATCTCCTCCGCCGGTAGCGGTGACCCCTCCTCCGACCACCGGGGATATAGCTCGCCGGTGGCGGGTTCGCGGCACAGCCACAAGCCGCGGATGCTCGTCACATCGAATCCGGCGAGGGTCACCAGATCTGCGGCCTCCGAAGGGGTGAATTCGATGGTGTGTTCCGGCATCGTCCAGGTCAGGGCGGCGGTGATCTCGCGATTGGGCGAGTCGATGACCAGCCATCCGCCGGGCGGGAGCACTCGACGCGACTCGAGTAGGAAGCCGACCGCGTCGTCGCCGAAGAGGTGCTCGAAGTTCTGGCCGGAGTAGACGAGTTCTACGGACGAGTCCTCGACGCCTTGCATGTCGGCGACAGTGGACTTAACCCACTCCACGCCGGGTGGCAGGTCGTCGGGCTTCGGCGTGTAGAACTCCACACCAATGTGGCGCTTGACCGGGCCGTAACTGCTCTCAATCCACCTGAAGTAGAGGCTGCCCGCGCATCCGGCGCTGAGCATCGTGCCCTCGACCTGCGGCATTCGCGATAATTCGACGCCGCGCAGCGTGTGCAGGACCGCGTCGATCCCGGCCAGGCCGTGCTCGTTGAGCACGGGCGTCCCGTCTCCGGGCGTCCCGTCTCCACCTGGTTGCGGAATGGGCGCCTCCGGCAGCCAGTTGTGGCGTCTCGCCAGGGCCTGTCCACGCTCAGCGGCTGCGATGATGACTGGCCGCAGACGGGCTCGGACATCCACCTGTTCGACCTCCCGCGCAACCGAAATCCGACGTTGAGCGACGCTAGCAGGCCGTCCGGACGCCCTCGAGCAGCCATCCGGAGAGTGCTACGAGCTATGTCTCGCCTCGCGGTTCGGGTTCGGTTCGCGCAGCCGCCGACCAGGCGGTCGACCCGACGCGTATCCACCACGCGTGGCCGGCCTGGTCTAACCCGATACCCGAGCCGCCCACACCGGCAGGTCGATCCGCGCGTAGTACTGCGGCGGACGATTGATCGTCATCTCCAGCTCATGCGGGCTAGTGGCCGTCGTCACGAGATCGGGCGTGAGCCCGGGCCCGGCCGCCGTCATGAGGCGCGGCGTCGAGCTCAGAGCCCACAACTCACGCCCGTCGGCCCGCCAGCTCGCCGCGAGCTGGTCCAACTGGCTCGCCGACATCGGCGTCGTCATGACTCCTACCGGCACGTTGCACCAGCTGCGCACCGCGCCGGCCAGTTGCTGTTCCGCCGTGTCGCCCGCGACGAACAGGACGGCTCCGTTGGGGCCGACCCGTTGACACAAGTGGTTCACCGCTGCGAGATAGCCCGCTTGGGGCTGGAAGTTGCGAACCGGAATCGAGACAGCGAGCGGAAAGCCGATGATCGCAATCGCGGCGGCGGCAGCCGCTGGGCCGGCCCAGCGCGCCCGCGTCCGGCCGGGCGCGGCCCGAGGAATGATGCGGGCGAGCCCGACTGCTGCCAGCACGGCGAATAATGGCAGCCCCGCCGGTACGAAACGGCGCATTGCCCAGATCTGGTCCGGAACGATCGACGGGTTCCACAGGTAAAGGGCGGTCCCAATGCCCGCCACCGGTATAACGATCCCAGCGGCGGCGTCTACGCGCCGACCCGACCGAATGAGCAGTACCGCTACACCGAGTATCGCGAGTCCGACCGTGACCGGGCCGAGATACCAGGAGAACCAGCGCAGCGTGTTTTCCGCGTAACTGCGCCCCGGATCTGATGGCACGCCCGCGGCAGCCTGCAGCGCCTGGACCAATTCGTTCGAAGCGCCCCTCGGGTGAGAGAGGACGGGGCGCAAGGTCCAGGCCAGGAGGAGACCGAGTGCGGTGACGGACGCGACGACGAGCGCGATTGTCGGCCGGTGCTGCCGAAGCCACGTGGTCGCAGTCTCGAATCGGCCGGCGCACAGCCGGGCGACGACAGCCACCACCAGCGCGGCGGCTATCGAGGCGACGAAGGCAGCCTGCAGCCGACCGATCTCGCGGCCAAGATCGCTGTAGTACGTTCCGGCGCGGGTCCGCGCGTCGAGCGTCCCCAGCACCGCCAAGGGCAGTGCGCCACACGCGACGCCCGTGATCACCCGAGCGAGCGACCGCCGGGAACGCTGTGTGCCAGCCGCGATCCAGGCGCCGGCCCCGACAAAGGGCAGCGGGATCAGGTACACAAGGGCATCGACCCGACCCATCATCGTTCCGCCCAGGGCGGCCCCGGCGAGCAAGGCGACGCCGAGGCGGCGCTGCTCGTACGCCTTGATCAGCAGATAGATCCCGACCCACAAGAGGAACTGCACGGCTGGTTCGGAATACGTGTCCCGAGACGCGTTGAGTTGCGGGAGTGCAACTGCGAGGGCAGTCACCGCTACAAGCGCCAGCCAGGGCCGACGCGTCAGTCGGCAGCCCACCGCATATATGGCGCACAGTGCCAGGGTCCCGAGAAGCGTGGTGACGCGGAACATCAGCCGGTCACCGCCCAGGTTGTCGGCCTCCGCGAAGAGCACCGGCGTCAGGTGATTGAACTGGAACTCGGCGTGACCGCCCTCGGTGTAGATGCCCGGCGTTGTCACGATCACGCTCGCGTCCTTTGTGAGCCACTCGGGACCCGTCGGAACGAGCAAGTCATGGTGTACCGCAAGCCATTTGCCGGCATCGGTGTACACACCGGGATCCCGCCCGATGGCGACGTGATGGCTCGCGTACGCGGCGTTCCACAGCGCGAAGCCCATGGCGACCAGGCACATGCCGATCGCCGGAAGGGTGGCGGCGCCCGACTTGCCAGATGACCGGCGCGGCCAGGCGATTAGGGCGCCGACGAGGGTGCCCGCGGCCCCGAACGGGAATACCACGAGCGCGCGGTAGTGGCCCACTACCGCCAGCAGCAGGCCAACGGCGCCGAACGCGACCACGGCGGCACACGCGACGACCAGGCCGCAGTCGAACCACAGCGGCACAGGATTGCCCAGATCGGCCGAGCCGGACCGATCAGCACGGTCTGAGCTGGGCCCAGGCTCATCAGACGGCTCAAGCGTCGGCGGTTCACCGATCAGGACACCGTCCGACTCTGGCAACGGCTCAGCCCTTCCGGTGTGCACGTTCGGCGTGCTAGGTGCAAGCGTGGCATGCCATCTCCGGTGCTCGATGGCACTACCCCGCAGTGTTAACGGCCGGCAGCCTACCGCGCGTGCCTCAGGAGCAGGCCTCAACCGGCCCAGCGGTGATCGACGAACAGCGACATCTGGTACGCGAGCAGCGGAACGCTGACCGAGGCGAGGGCCGGTAACAGCCAGGCGTACCCCCGCCGGCACGACCAGGCGGCGATCACGAGCGGGATCGGGAACAGCAGCAGCACGGCGCGCGGCACCGAGAGGTAGAAGGTGCTGGTCAGCTCCACGGCCATCGTCAACAAGCAGTAGACGAACTCGCTCCATGCCTTCGTAGCCGCGAAGACGACGACGAACGCGACGCCGATCGCGGCGAACACGAGCTCGAGCGCGTACTGGAATCGCAGCTCGGTCGGGAGCGTCGAGCGCGTGACGTGTTCGACGCTCACGCGCAGCGACATCATCGGTTCCGTGAGATGACGATGCCAACCGAGGCTCTGCGCGCTGAACCAGGTCGTCCACCGCCCGGTCAGCGCACGGAGGTAGGCGAAGTAGGCGAATACGCCGGCGAACGGCAGTAGCAGTGCGGCACTGTCGGGCCGGATATGCAGTCGGCGGCCAGACCAGTGCTGCTCGACGTACATGGTGATGAGGGCCGCACCGAGAAAGACGCCGTTGATGCGCGTGAATCCGGCGAGGCCGCCGAGCAGGCCCGCCAGCCACCAGTGTCGGCGCGTGCCGCACAACCACGCCCACACCGCCAAGCCGAGGAACATGCCCTCGGTGTAGGGAGCGACCAGGAAATAGGCGAACGGTCCGAACAGGAGTATTACGGCTGCGCGAGTAGCCACTCGTTCGTCGTACTTGTCGGCCCCGAGGCGCCAGATCGCGACCGCCGCCGCAGCCGCCCCGGCCCACGCGACGATACTTAGCATGATCGCTATCTGTAGGTGACTTCCGCCGAGGAAGTCGGCGAGCAGCCGGGCGAGCTTCGGATAGCCGGGAAAAAACGCGAAGTCGGTCAGCCCGGTGTAGCCCAGTGTCGCGATCCGGCGAAGCTGCCCGGAGTCCCAGGCGTAGAAGACGCCGACGGGCCAGAATCCGGGGCGACCGATGCCGCCGTGCCCGGGTTGGCTGTAGACGAAGAGGACTCCGGCGAGAAAGAGGGCCACCCGGCTGGCCAACCAGACAGCCAGGCCGGCGCGCAGCGCGGGACCCCATCGGCCCGTGAACTCGGGTGAGGTGAGGCCTTCGCGCGCCCCGACGAACCACTGCCGGACCGGCCGAACGGTCGCTCCCCAGGAGGACACCAGCGAACGCTATCAATTTCGGATGTCGATCCGATGAGCCGATTCCCATGAGCAAATTGCGTACCGTTGCTCCGCGGAAGAGCGCACGAGCGCTGGAGCGCACCAGCTGCTGGACCGAACAGCGCCACTCCACGATCCTGTTCGTCCAATTTTGGGCCGAGTATCCTATGCGCAGGTCCGCATCCGGACGACGCGCACGAGGAGAACTGCGCGACGGAGGTGCGCGCCTCGGATCCTATGATGACGCAGTGCCAGCCAATCCCGTCGCATTCTGTTCCCACATCAGGGAGCGCGCGACGCGATCCCGCGTCCAGCAGCTCGCGCCGGCGCACGTGCGGACCGGGTGGCGATGATCAGGCGGGTTGATCCCTCGGCCGCGCGCCAAGCCCTCGCCCATCGACTTCGGGTCGTAGGAGCCGCTCTTCTAGGTCCCGGGTTGCCACACCGGGATGATGACCCGATACACGACGCCGCGGCGGTGCTCCGAGGGCTGATCGACCACGTCCGCTCCGAGACCACCCCAGCCAAGCTGTGGCTGCTTCGCCTGGCCGTGGCGGGCCGCATGGCGACAGCGAGCGAGGTCCGGGCATTGCGGCGACGATTGGAGATCTCGACCAGCCTTGAGACAAGCCTCTGGCTGCTGGAGGAGAGCCTCGCTGACAGCTCCTCGGTGTCGGCCACGCGAGCCATTGAATTGGTCCAGCACGGCGTTGTGGTGGACGTCGACCACACGGCGCGACACGATCTACATACCGGAATCCAGCAGGTCATCCGGCGGACCATGCCGTTATGGGCCGCCAAGCACGATGTCACGTTTGCCGCCTGGACCGACGATGGCTCAGGGCTCCGGGCGCTGTCGGCCGCCGAGCGCGCCCGCGTCGTGGACTGGCACAAGCCGGAGTACGAGCCGCCCCGTGTCGCGCACCGGCGAGCAGGCGACACCGCTGGGCTGATCGTGCCGTGGGACAGCGTGGTCGTGCTGCCGGACGTTGCCATGCCCACCGCGTTGGCGCCCCTCGCCGCCCTGGCCGAGTTCAGCGGCAACCGGGTCGTCGCTGTCGGTTACGACTGCATCCCGGTCGTCAGCGCCGACTTGGTGCCGGTCGGGGGAGCGAGCCGGTTCGCCAGCTACCTTGGCGTGGTGAAACACCTGCGCCGGGTGGCGGCGATCAGTTCCTCCGCCGCTACGGAGTTCCAGGGATTCGTCGACGCACTGCCGGCGCAAGGGCTCACCGGTCCCGAGATTGTCGAGTGTCAGCTTCCAGCCGGCTCCGGAACGACGGCCGGGGCACGGGCCGGGGCCACGGGCCCGACCGTTCTTGTGGTCGGCAGCTTCGAGCCTCGCAAGAACCATCTGGCCATCTTGTTCGCCGCCGAGACGCTGTGGCGCGAAGGATTGCGATTCGACCTCGTGCTCATCGGCGGCATGGGATGGGGCGACGCGGTCCCGCGACTCGTCTCTCGACTTCGCCGTGTTGGTCGGCCGGTGATCATGCGCCACCGGGTGGACGATGCGAGCTTGCGTGAGGCGTACGCATCGGCCCGATTCACGGTCTTTCCCTCGTTGCACGAGGGGTACGGCCTGCCCGTCGTGGAATCTCTGGCGGCCGGTGTCCCGGCAATCACGTCGAACTTCGGCAGCCTGGCCGAGATTGCTTCGGGTGGCGGCATCGTGACTATCGATCCCCGAGATGACGTCGCGCTGACCGATGCCATGCGGCAACTGCTGATCGACGACGCCCTCCTAGCCCGGCTGCGGGCGCAGATCGCAGGCCGACCATCGCGGACGTGGTCCGACTATGCAGATGACTTATGGCGCGGTCTCGTCGCACCGGAGCGGCAGGTGCTCGCGAGCGACGCCCGTCATCCGGAGCCGGTGCCGTGAGCCCAGCCACCCTGACCGCTGGAAGCGCGGACGGCTTCCTCCGGTGGGCCAACCACCGCTCGGAGGCCATCAGGCGGGCCCGATCGGCCCGGCTGCGCGTCTTGCTCGGGGCCCTCGCCGTGCCGCCGGCCCAGACGACGGAGACGCTCGTAGCACAGCTCCGGGAACGGCTCGCGAACCCTTCCGCCGACGAGTTGTGGCTGGCGCTGGCCGTGTTGACGGCGACGCTACCCGGTCCGTCCGCCGTCGAACGGGCGATGCGGTCGTGCCGACTGGACGGTCCGCTCGCCGCGTTCGATGAAGCGCTCCACGCGCGAAGCCTCGCCGGATATCTGCGGCACCGCCGTGACCTCGAACTGTCCGAAGTAGTGGTCCTGACCGGCGAGGTCGTTGTCGACCTTCACAACACAGCATCAACGACGATCACCACGGGCATCCAGCGCGTCGCGCGTGAGACCGCGAAGCGCTGGCAGCGCACCCACGCGCCGGTGTTCGTGGCCTGGCACCCCCGACGCGCGGCCCTGGTGCGGCTCACCCAGCACGAAACGGCGGGCGAGGCGCCCGCCATTGGCGTCGCCACTCAATCACCCGGCGCCGACCGCGCCGTGCTCGTTCCCTGGCGCTGCACCTACGTGCTGCCGGAGCTCATGGCGGAGCTCCCTCGGGTGGCCGCGCTCCAGGGCCTCTTCCGGTATTCCGGTAGCACCTCCGCGGCGATCGGCTACGACTGCGTGCCACTGATGGTCCCGGAAACGGTTGCCAGCGATGCCGTCGTCAACGGATTCGCCGCGATGTTGGCCGGTCTCTCGCACGCTGACCGCATCGCGACGATTTCCGAGGCCGCAGCGGTCGAGTACCGCGGATGGCGCCGCATGTTGGCCGGTGCCGGGTTGACCGGGCCGCACATCGCAGCAGTCCCGCTGCCCGTGCACGCCGATCGCCCGACCCGTACCACCCTCGAGCAGGCGCGCGCGCGTTTCCTGACCGACGAGCTGCCGATGGTCCTGGCCGTCGGCAGTCACGAACCACGCAAGAATCATCTGGCAGTGCTGCATGCCGCGCGGCTGGCGTGGCGCGACGGCGTCAGGTTCGGCCTGGCGTTCATCGGAGGCGCCGGATGGGGTGCCGACACGTTCCGCCGAGAGGTCGAAGAACTGCGGGGCGCCGGTCATCCGGTCGAGGTACACGCAGACGTCGCCGATGATCAGTTATGGGCCGCGTACGCGCTCGCGCGATGCACTCTCTTTCCTTCCCTCGACGAAGGATTCGGGCTACGGATTGCTGAGGCGCTTGCCTGCGGGACGCCGGTCATCACGTCCAACTACGGCAGTACGCTCGAGCTGGCCGCCGGCGGCGGCGCGTTGCTGGTCGACCCGCGGGACGATCACGACATCGCCCGGGCGATCGAGCGACTCGTCACCGATGATCGCTTGCACGCGGTGTTGCGTAAGCAGGCGCTAGTACGGCACGACCGCACGTGGGATCAGTACGCCGAGGCGGCCTGGGATTACCTGGTATTGGGGAAGGTGCGCCCGCCCGATGACGTGCGCCGGACGCTGGCCGCCATCCCCGGGAGACGCGGGTATGAGCAGTCCTGAGCACGCCATCTCAACCGAGGGCGACGAGCGTTCCCGGCGGTTGGCGGAGCTATCGTTCCAGCCCACCGGACAGCGGCACGGATTCCTTCGTGGCTCGGCGCAGTCGCTTCGGGACGTGTGGTCATATCGGGAGCTACTGTCGCTGCTTGTCAAACGCGAGCTGAAGGCGCGCTACAAGGACAGCACACTTGGCTTCCTGTGGAGCCTGTTACGTCCGCTCGCTCAGTTGCTCATCTACTACGTCGCGCTGGGCAAGTTCCTTGGCGCCGAGCGGGCAATCCCCGACTATGCGATCTTCGTGTTCACCGGCTTGACGGCTTGGGCCCTGTTTTCCGAGATCGTGGCCTCCGGTACCGGATCGATCGTCGCCAACGCAGGTCTCGTAAAGAAGATCTACCTGCCGCGCGAGGTGTTTCCCCTCAGTGTTGTGGGTTCAGCGTTGTTCAACTTCATCGTGCAGATCGTGATCTTGGTGCTGGCGACGTTCATCGCTGGCGCTCCGCCGACCGGAACGCGACTACTCTACTTTCCGCTGGGCGCGCTCGTTCTGTTGGTCTATGGCATGGCCTTGGCGTTCCTGCTGTCCGCGATGAACGTGTACCTGCGGGACATCCAGTATCTCGTCGAGATCATGCTGATGGTCCTGTTCTGGACTACGCCGATTGTGTATTCGTGGGAGCAGGCGCACAAACAACTCGGCAGCGGCTTCGCCGGACACCTCTATGACGCGAACCCGCTCACGTCCGCAGTACTCGCCTTCCAACGTGCCTTCTGGGTTGCGGGCAGCGGCACCGAGGGCCCGCCGCATCTCGCCGTCACGCTGGGCTGGCAGCTCCTGGCCGGCGTGGCACTCCTGTGGGCATGCCAACGCGTCTTCGCGCGGCTGCAGGCCAACTTCGCGCAGGAGCTGTGATGGTAGCCGGTACCGCAGTCGTCCGACTCAGCGGCGTCTCGAAGCGTTTCGTCATCCGCAAGGAGAAGTCACTCAAAGAGCGGATCGTCAACTTCGGGCGGTCGAACTTACACAAGGAGGAGTTCTGGGCCCTGCGGGACATCGACCTCGAAATTGAGTCCGCCTCGACAGTCGGCCTGATCGGACCGAACGGATCGGGGAAGAGCACACTGCTCAGCCTGATCGGCGGCATCATTCAGCCCACGACGGGTGTCGTAACGCGGCGCGGGCGGCTCGCCGCTCTGCTCGAACTTGGTGCCGGCTTCCATCCGGACCTCACCGGCCGTGAGAACGTCTACCTCAATGCGTCCATCCTCGGTCTGTCGAAAGCGCAGACGGACCACCATTTCGACGCCATCGTCGACTTCTCCGGCATCGAGCCATTCATCGACACGCAGGTGAAGTTCTATTCCTCCGGCATGTACGTACGTCTCGCGTTCGCGGTTGCAGTACACGTGGATCCCGACGTGCTACTGGTCGACGAAGTGCTCGCAGTCGGCGATGAGCCGTTCCAGCGCAAGTGCATGGATCGGATCCACACCTTCCAGTCCGAAGGCCGCACTATCGTTCTCGTCAGCCACTCGTTGGATCAGGTGGCCGAGCTGTGCGATCGAGCATTGGTTCTGGAACGCGGGCAGATCCAGGTCGACGGCGAGCCCCGGGACGCGCTCCGGCATCTGCGGGCTGACTTCGAGGCCACCCGCGAGGAGGAGCGCGAACGGGAGCGCGACCGTGACGCCGCGGAAGTTCGGACCTCCCGCGCACGAGTTGTGCGCGTGGACGTGCTGGACACCGCAGGCCAACCGCTGAAGGCCACAAAGCCCGGCGAGGATGTCAGCATTCGCGTTCGGGTCGAGGCGACCGACAGGCTCGAGGACTGGATCCTCGGCGTCGGAATCGACAGCCCGCTCGGCCATGTGGTGTACGGAACGAATACGCGCTTGCTCGGCGTCCCAATGCCGCCGTTGCTGGGCGAGGGTGTCTTCGAGGTGCGCTTGCCGCACCTTTGGCTCGGGGAAGGCCAATATTCGGTGCATGGCGCGATCGCTGAGGGTTCGGGGGTCCAGGTCCATCGATTGATTGACGCCGCAACATTCTCCGTGGAGTCGGACGGCCACAGCATTGGGTATCTCCACACGCAGCCCGAAGTCCGCTTCGGCTGATCGGTACATGCGGTGCGGGTCGCTTTGGATGCAACGCCCCTGCTCGGCAACCAGTCGGGGATCGGCCTGCACACCTGACGCTTGATGCAACAGCTGGCGGATCCAGGCCGCTCCGCGGAGCGACCCACCGAAGTACGGGCGACCGCGTTCACGCTCCGCGGCCGCGACGAGCTGGCGGGCTGTGTTCCGTCTGGGGTAACTACGCGCGCGAAGCCAGTGCCAGCGCGCGTGCTACGGGCATCGTGGGCGCGGTGGGAGTTGCCTCCGGTCGAATGGCTCTGTGGACGGATCGACGTGTTCCACGGGACGAATTTCGTGCTGCCGCCCACTCAGCACGCGCGTGGGGTGGTGACCATGCACGACCTGTCCTCCCTCCGATATCCCGAGACGGTCACCGCGGACTCGCTGCGCTACCAACAGCTCGTCCCACGCAGCATTCGCCGACCCGCGGTCGTCTGCGCGTTGTCCAATGCGGCAGCGGACGACATCGCTGCCGAGTACGGCGTCGAACGCGCGGCGACCCAGGTGACCTCACCCGGCGTGGACGAGAGTTGGTTCCACGCCGAGCCGCCGGACGATGTGACTCGCACTCGCCTCGGCCTGCCAGATCGCTGCATGCTCGCGGTTAGCACGTTGGAGCCACGCAAGAAGCTGCCTCTGCTCGTGGCTGCTTATCGCCAATGCCGGATGTCCCCGGCTCGTGCTCACCGGGCCGGCTGGCTGGGGGCCCGACAATCACTACCCGCGGACACCCTGGGTCAGCGGATGGCCCGACCGCGCCGGGACCACTTCCGGCTGCTCGGCAACAGCTGCTGCACGCGCCCCGCCGAGCTGGACTGCGCGTTCGAGGCGATCTGCGAGAACTGCAGCTTCTTCGCCACCGGCATCGAGTTCGGCCCGATCCTGCAACTCCACCACAACGACGCCTCCGCAAGAACGAGGCCGGCGCCAGCAGACATTCGCCCGGCTCTTCGCCGAACTGAACCGGATCGTGTCATGACCAGCGGGCAGATGACCCACCCCGATGAGTTGCCCGTCCCCAGCATCGACGAGGTCAGCGAGCTGGTGACCCGCGAGGCCATCGACCAGATCGCCAAGCTGCGCACCCCTACTGGCTCGGCGACGTTGCATGACCTCGTCGGTGTC
>Ga0157375_10001504_pt1 | contig 20028 bp, 18 predicted proteins | sample M35metaG_FD_115311 | JGI IMG/M metagenome (GOLD analysis project Ga0157375, IMG submission 115311) | Miscanthus rhizosphere microbial communities from Kellogg Biological Station, Michigan, USA - M3-5 metaG | ecosystem: Host-associated > Plants > Roots > Rhizosphere > Soil | place: USA: Michigan... | reverse complement strand
GGCTCGTCCGATGGGATACCGAACTTCACGATCGTTTTATGCTTCCGCATTTTGCCTGGCTCGACTTTGAAGACGTGATGACCGAGATGGCAGATGCCGGTTACCCGTTTGAGCCCCGCTGGTTCGCACCGCACTTCGAGTTTCGGTTCCCCAAGTATGGAGACTTCGTCAGTCGTGGGGTCGTTGTGGAACTGCGTGGCGCGCTGGAACCCTGGCATGTAATGGGCGAGGAAGGCGCGGCCGGCGGTGCTGTCCGCCATGTAGATTCGTCACTCGAACGGTTGCAGGTCAAGGCGAGTGGCCTGACTGCCGATCGTTACACGCTCACATGCAATGGAATCTCGTTGCCTCTGCATCCTACCGGAACAGTCGGTGAATTTGTCGCGGGCGTGCGCTATCGTGCGTGGCAGCCACCTTCGGCGTTGCATCCCACGATTGGAGTCCACACTCCGCTGACCTTCGATCTTGTGGACCGTTGGATGGAACGCAGCCTGGGCGGCTGCCAGTATCATGTGATGCATCCCGGGGGACGGAGTTACTCGACCCTGCCGGTTAATGCCTTTGAAGCAGAGAGCCGCCGGCTGGCCCGTTTCTTCCGGATGGGTCAGACCCAGGGCCGGATTGGTGTGAATAGTGTGCGTCCCGATTCCGACTTTCCCTTTACTCTGGACCTGCGCAAGCTTCCCTGAATTGCCCCCGTGTTATTCTTGCCGTCATGTGCGGAATTTTTGGATATGTAGGACCTCGCAACCCCGTTCCCATCATTATGGGAGGGCTCAAGTCGCTCGAATACCGTGGTTATGATTCTGCCGGCATCGCCGTCGTTGAGAACGGAAAGCTGAAGGTCGTTCGAAGCTCGGGCAAGCTGAAGAAACTCGAAGACGTTCTCGAGAAGGAGCCTGTCTCGGGGCAGTTCGGTATAGGGCACACGCGTTGGGCTACGCACGGCCGTCCGACCGAGGAAAATGCGCATCCGCATCGCGACTGCAAGGGACGAATTGTCGTCGTCCACAACGGCATCATCGAGAATTACCTGGCCCTGAAACAGAATCTGATTGCCGAAGGGCATCGATTTACCACCGAAACCGATACTGAAGTCATCGCGCATCTGCTCGAGAAGAATTTCAAAGGCAATCTCGAGCAGGCCGTGATTACCACGCTGAAGGATCTGAAGGGTCTGTACGCTTTTGCGGCACTCAGTGTCGACGATCCCGAGAAACTGGTCGCGGTGCGTGAGGGGGCGCCGCTCATCGTGGGAAGCGCGGATGATCAGGGATTTGTGGCGTCCGATATTCCGGCGATGCTGCCCTATACGCGATCCATTCTCTTTCTTGACGAACACGAGGTTGCTGTCGTCTCGCGAAGCGGCATCAAGCTGCTCGATGTTCAGGGGAATGCGCGCAAGCCGCAGTTTCAGGAAATCGCCTGGGATCCAGTTCAGGCGGAGAAGGGCGGCTATCGTCACTTCATGTTGAAGGAGATCAACGAGCAACCTTCCGCCGTAGGAAACACGGTACTCGGACGCCTTTCACAGGATACCGACAGCGTTCGACTCGATGAGGTCGGTTTCAGCGAAGAGCTATGGAAAAGCTTCAAGCAGATTCGCATTCTTGCGTGCGGCACCAGCTGGCATGCGGCACTCGCCGGTAAATACATGATCGAGCCGTTGGCGAGGATTCCTGTCGAGGTGGACTATGCCAGCGAGTTTCGCTACCGCAATCCCGTCATACTACCGGACACTTTGTTCGTCTTCATCACACAGTCGGGTGAGACCGCGGACACGATTTCTGCGCAGCGACTCGTGCGGGAGTCCGGCTCGAAAATTCTGACAATCACGAACGTCGTGGGCTCGATGACGACCCGCATCGCCGATGGCATTCTCTACACACGTGCGGGCCCGGAGATTGGCGTTGCCTCGACAAAGGCTTTTACGACGCAGCTCGTTTGCCTCTATCTTCTGGCGCTCCATCTGGGAAAACTGCATGGAAGCGTATCCGATGCTGAGATCCGGCGAATGCTCGAGGACGTGAAGGCGTTGCCTCACAAGATGGAAGAAGTGCTGTCCTGCGCCAAGAACATCGAAAAGATCGCGCGATTCCTTTTCCGAGCGCATGACTTTCTCTTCCTGGCGCGCGGCGTGCACTTTCCGATCGCGCTGGAAGGGGCGCTGAAGCTGAAGGAACTGTCGTACATTCATGCCGAAGGTTATCCCGCCGGCGAAATGAAGCACGGACCCAATGCTCTCATCGACGAAGATCTGCCTGTCGTTTTCCTCGCAACGTACGATGAGGCTTATCCGGATTCACGAACGCGCTACGAGAAGGTCCTCAACAATGTAAAGGAAGTGAAGTCGCGGGATGGCATCCTGGTTTCGCTGGGACTTGAGGACGATACGGAACTTCAGGAGAACTCCGATCAGTACATCGTGATCCCGAAGACGAATGAGTTTTTGCTTCCGATTCTGGAGGCGATTCCACTGCAGTTGCTTGCCTACCACATTGCTGACCGCCGCGGCTGCGATGTCGATCAACCTCGAAACCTGGCGAGAGTGTTACGGTAGAATAGTGGGCTGACGTTTGGAGGGCGGATCCCTCATCCGGCCCTTCGGGCCACCTTCTCCCGGAGGGAGAAGGGTAGCTTTCGTAATTGTCCTTCTCCCTCCGGGAGAAGGTGGCCCGAAGGGCCGGATGAGGGATCCGCAGTCAGCGTAAACCCACATGGATCTTAGTAAGCTTCTCAATCCACAACAGCTCGAAGCTGTGCAAACAACGGAAGGCCCGGTGCTCATTCTCGCCGGCGCCGGCAGCGGTAAGACTCGCGTCATTACCTACCGGATTGCACACCTGATCGACAATCTGAAGGTCCGGCCGGAATCCATCCTTGCCGTCACTTTTACCAACAAGGCCGCGGACCAAATGAAGACCCGCGTCCGCAACTTGCTGCACGGACCGCGTTCCGGTGACCCGCTGATTTCGACGTTCCATTCGTTTTGCGTGCGACTGCTACGGCGGGAGATCGAACCGCTAGGCTATCGTCGCGATTTCACGATCTACGATTCCGCGGACCAGCTTCAGGTTGTCAAAGGCGTCATGAAGGATCTCAAGATCGAGGAACGCATTGTCACACCGAAGACGGTGCACTCCCGCATCAGCCACGCAAAGAACCACGGAAAGACGCCTGCAAATCTGATCGAGGATTCCTGGGAACCTTCGTGGGAATACACCGCAAAGGCCTTCGAGGAGTACGAGAAGCGGCTGAAAAAGTCGAACGCGCTGGATTTTGACGATCTCCTCATCAAGGCCGTCGACCTTTTCGATGCGTTCAAGCCGCTCGCTGAACGCTACAGCACGAGATTCGCCTACGCCATGGTGGACGAGTATCAGGATACGAATCGTCAGCAGTACCGGCTTGTCCGCCACCTGACCACATCTCACGACAACATCTGCGTTGTCGGTGACGAGGATCAGTCGATCTACAGCTGGCGTGGCGCCGACATTCAGAACATCCTCTCATTCGAGAAGGATTTCCCTCGTGTTCGAATCGTTCGACTCGAGCAGAACTATCGCTCGACAAAGACAATTCTCGCTGCAGCGAGCACCGTTGTCGCAAACAACGAACAGCGGAAAGGCAAAACGCTGTGGACGCAAAATCCTCAGGGGGAACTCATCTCGTATCTCGAGGCCGCCGACGCTGAGGAAGAGGCCATGTTTGTAGCGGAGCGGATTATTGTGCACTCGAAAGCCCAGCCGCTCGATCACATCGCCGTCCTCTACCGCACGAACTTCCTTTCTCGCGTTATCGAAGAGAAGCTACGCCGCTATAACATGAAATACCGCATTGTCGGCGGGTTCAGCTTTTACGAGCGTGCGGAAATCAAGGACATGATCAGCTATCTCACGGTGGCTCAGAATCCTGACGACTCCGTAAACCTCATGCGGATCATCAACGTTCCGGTTCGCGGCATCGGCAAGACCACAACGGACATGCTGTCAGATCTGGCTGTGGAGCGCGAGACATCGCTGTGGGGCGCAATCCAGATCGCAGTCCAGGAACAAACGCTGCCGGGACGTACTCTCCGCGGGCTCGAAGCATTCCACAAGTTGATCGCGGACTTTGTGGGCGCTGCAGCTGAGCTTTCAACTGCCGAACTCCTCGAGAGGATCTTCAATTCTTCGAAATATGTCGAGATGCTTCAGGAAGAGGGGACCGAAGAATCAGAAAGCCGCATTGAAAACATTCGCGAACTGCTGACTGCAGCAGTGGAAAGCGTTGAACGCGGAGAGTCGCTTCGCGACTTTCTCGATCATGCCGCGTTGGTCTCCGACCAGGACGCCTACGACGAGAAGGCTCCCATCACCCTGATGACTCTGCATACAGCCAAGGGACTCGAATTTCCCGTCGTGTTCATCACCGGTCTCGAAGATGGTCTGTTCCCTCACAGCCGGTCCATGGAGGAGGGGCGCCAGCTCGAGGAAGAACGCCGATTGTTTTATGTCGGCATGACTCGGGCTGAACAGAAGCTCTACCTGACCTCTGCCCGTTTTCGTCGTTACTTCGGAAATATGGACCAGCAGGTCTCTGAACCTTCCCGCTTCCTGCAGGAGATTCCCGCAGATCTGATCGAAGAAGCCGGCGAACGTCGACGCAAGCCTCAGATGGTTTACGGACGCACGACCTACAACTCCGTCGATGCGGTGATCAAGGCGTTACCAGGCGTCGAAAAGCCAAAACCCGCTCCTGTGAAGAAGTCCGCTGGGAAGTGGACGATGGGGACCCGAGTTCGGCATCCCAAGTACGGAAACGGAACGATTCTCCGCACCGAAGGCGACGGCGACGACATGAAGCTCACGGTCAGCTTTATGTCGCATGGATTAAAGAAACTCATCGCGAAATACGCAGAATTGGAAACGTCCTGAGAGATCTGGGGACAGACTCCGAATTCGAACTGGAGAAGCCGCACAGTCTGCGAAAATTGGTTAGTTCGAATTCGGAGTCTGTCCCCAGATCTCGGGAGAATTATGAATCTATCGACCCGGACAGCCTCCGGAGCTTGTTGACAACCCGATGTTTTTGAGTGGCGATTCCGTCCTGCCGGGATTCAATTTCGATTTTCGAGAAATCCTCTAAATCATCAAACTGATGCAGTCCCTCTGCGAGGCGCGTTGGCCTGAACGCATAGTGTAGTAGAATCTCCGTTCTTCAATGGATACCGCGCGCGAAATTGAGCGTTTCTGCCATCTCATCTACGAGAAGCAATTTGTGGCAGCCCAGGACGGCAACATCAGTGCCCGACTGCCCGACGGCTCGATCATGTGCACCCCAACCCGGTGCAACAAAGGGTTTGCCAAGGCGGAGGACATGATCGTTATCGACATAAAGGGCAATAAGCTTCGCGGGGAACGGAAGCCCTCCAGTGAGATGGCGATGCACCTCCTGATTTATGAACTGCGGCCGGATATCAAGGCGGTCGTTCACGCCCATCCGGCGTGTGCAACGGCATATGCAGCGGCGGGCATCCCGCTGAACAAGGCGCTGATTTCAGAGGTCGTGCTGTCTTTGGGATGCGTTCCCCTCACGCAGTACGGGACGCCCGGCACCCCGGAATTGACCGACGCTCTCAAGCCGTACATCCCCAGTTACGACGCTCTTTTGCTGGCCAACCACGGTGTCGTCACTTACGGAACAGATCTCGAAGACGCGTTCAACCGTATGGATACCGTGGAGCACTTCGCGAAGATCTCGGTATTCACGCGCATCCTCGGCCAGGAGCGGTTGCTCACTTCGGAAGATGTTGAAAAGCTTTGGGTTCAGCGTCAAAAGTATTATGGCTTGGACAGCCTGGACATTAAACCAAAGGACCCGATGTGTCCTATAACGGACGGACCATCAGATACCCTCTCAATCACCCGTCTGGAACTGGTCGATCTGATCGAGAAGGTCGTCGCGAATTTGAAGTAGGTCTACATATTAAGGAGTAGTTCATGGCAAGTGGAGATATCGGGCTCGGTGAAGCCCTCGGAATGATCGAAACGCGCGGCCTTGTAGCAATGATTGAGGCTGCCGACGCGATGGTAAAGGCCGCGAAGGTCAATCTCGTGGGCTGGGAAAAGATCGGGTCTGGATACGTCACCGCGATGGTTCGCGGCGACGTTGCGGCTGTGAAGGCTGCGACTGACGCCGGCGCCGCGGCAGCCCGCCGGGTCGGTGAACTCATCAGCGTGCATGTCATCCCGAGGCCGCATTCGAACCTCGAAGACGTTCTGCCGATCGGAAAGAGCGCGAAGTAGTTCGCGGCCATGCTCCTCGCCCGTATTGCCGGCACCGTTGTCGCTACTCGGAAAGACCCGCGCCTGGAGGGAAAGAAGCTGCTGATCTGCCAGCTGATCAACCCGAAAGGCGAAGACGAGAAGGGCTACATCATCGCAGTCGACACGGTGGATGCCGGCAATCGTGAAAGGGTTCTTATCGTTCAGGGAAGTTCCGCACGAATGGCCTCCGGTTGTAAGGACACGCCGGTAGACGCCGCCATTGTCGGGATAGTCGATCACGTCGACAGGGAGCCCTGATGTATCTCGGAAAGGTTGTCGGCAACGTCGTGTGCACCATCAAGGATGATGCCCTTGTGGGGATTCCCTTGATGCTCGTCGAACGTGTCTATGACGGCCAGGTCGTCGTCGCTCTCGATGCGGTCGGGTCGGGACCAGGAGAAATGGTTTATGTTTGCCGCGGCAAGGAAGCGTCCTTTGCATTCAAGGGACGTGAAGTGCCGACGGAAGCCACAATTGTCGCGATAGTGGATGATGTGCAGCGGGTCGGGTGAATGATTCTCGGGAAAGTTATCGGGCAGATTGTCGCCACTCAAAAGGAGCCCAGTCACGAGGGCAAGAAGATTCTTCTCGTTCAGCCGCTCACCATTCACGAAGAGCCCATCGGTGATCCGATTGTCGCGCTTGACGCCGTCGATGCCGGCGTTGGTGACCGTGTCCTCGCGATTCAGGAAGGTTTTTCCGCTATGACTGCTGTAGGCCACACCGAGGCTCCCATCGATGCTGCCGTGATTGGTGTTGTCGATCGCGTGGAGCTCGCGTGATTGCCTCGCTTCGCGGCAAGCTTCTTGAGAAAGAACCGGCTCGTGTGGTCATTGATGTCCACGGTGTTGGTTACGAAGTCTTCATTCCAACAACGACCTTCACAGCGATGCCAAGTCCCGGCAACGACGTTGCCCTGGAGATTCACACCCATGTCCGCGAGGACGCGCTCTCACTCTACGGATTCTCGTCACGACAGGAACGCCGTGTCTTTGAGCGACTGATCACGATCTCGGGTATCGGGCCCCGACTTGCTGTAACAATTCTTTCCGGAGGATCCGTTGACGGCTTGGTCGGTGCGATTCGAACGGGAGATCTTGCACGACTCACTTCGATTCCCGGCGTAGGCAAGAAGACAGCCGAACGGATTGTTGTCGAATTGAAGGATAAGCTGCAGGATTTCACTACGGAGGCGCCGAAACCTGCCGTCGAAACCGATGTTCTGTCGGCACTCGAGAACCTTGGTTACTCGCGCCCCCTGGCCGAAGCCGCCGTTCGACGTGCCGTGAATGGCGATCAGGATGCAGGCTTTGAAGTATGGTTCAAGCGCGCACTCCAAATTCTGACAAAGGAATAACGTGACCGAACGGGTCGTTGCAGGAGCGAAGGCCGAAGAGGATTCCACTCTAGAGCTATCGCTACGGCCCAAAAAGCTGGTCGAATATGTGGGCCAGAACAACGTCAAGGAAAACCTTGAGGTGGCCATTCAGGCCGCGCGCCAACGAGGTGAGGCCCTCGACCACATTCTTCTATACGGACCTCCAGGACTCGGAAAGACGACGCTCGCTTCCGTTATCGCCAACGAAATGGGCGCGCGATTCCGCTCTACCGCGGGGCCTCTGGTTCAGCTGAAAGGCGACCTCACCGCGATCCTCACGAATCTTGACGACGGCGATGTGCTCTTCATTGATGAGATCCACCGCCTCCAGCCGAATATCGAGGAGATCCTTTATCCGGCCATGGAGGATTTCAAGCTCGACATCATCATCGGGCAGGGGCCAAGCGCGCGTACTCATCGGCTCGACCTTCGACGTTTCACACTGATCGGCGCCACCACCCGCGCCGGATTGATCACCGCACCCTTGCGGTCGCGTTTCGGCATGGTTCATCGGCTGGATTTCTACACGATTAGTGACCTGGAGTTCATCATCCGGCGGTCGTCGGAAATTCTGGGGGCAACGATCACTCCGGAAGGTTGCAATGAGATTGCAAAACGTTGCCGAGGCACGCCACGTGTTGCGAATCGATTGCTCAAGCGTATTCGCGACTACGCTCAGGTCAAAGGCGACGGAAGAATCACCGCCGAGATGACGCGAAGCGCGCTCAAGCTGCTGGACATCGACGAACAGGGCTTCGACGACATCGATCGAAAGCTGCTGCGCGCGATCATCGAGCGATTTGATGGCGGTCCGGTGGGTGTCAACACCATCGCCGCCGTCCTCAGCGAAGAAGTCGATGCAATCGAGGACATCTACGAGCCGTATTTGCTGCAAATCGGCTTCCTGCAGCGCACGCCCCGCGGGCGCGTCGTGACGCGTCTGGCCTACGAGCATCTCGGCGTTCCGTTCAGGCCGACTACACCCGGACTGTTCTAGGATCGGGGTCAGACTACTCGACCCCCAAACTCTCTGAGTTGCGATTTCCGCCGTCGTGAATATCATGAATGAGACTCCAACAAAGGAGACTCACCATGAAACGCCTCGCAATGGTTTCTGTTCTGATCCTTATCGCGACTCTTGCCGGTGTCCTTGCAACCCAACGTGGGCCTGCGCTCGCGCCGCCGTCCCAGGCTGGAGATACAACGGCAAGAGCGGTCGCTTCCGCGAACACATTCCTGGCAACCCTCGATGCAGCGGAACGCGCAAAGGCCGCGTTTCCATTTGATAGCCCACAGAAGACTAACTGGTCGAATCTTCCCACGGGCGCCTATCAGCGCAACAGTCTCCGTCTGGGCGATCTGACTCCGGCGAAACGCGATGCCGCGCTCGGTCTAGTTGCCTCGGTGCTCAGCACCGATGGCTACCGGAAGGTCACGGACATCATGAACGGCGATGAAGTCCTTCGCGGCCGAGGTGGCGGCCAAACCGGAGGTCGAGCTGGAGCTCCGGGCCCCGGCGGTGGAGGCCGCGGTGGTCGCGGCGGCGCTGCATTTGGCGCCGCGGAGTATTACATCGCTGTGCTCGGCACGCCGTCGACCTCCTCGCCGTGGATGGTGCAGTTTGGCGGTCATCATTTGGCGATCAACGTCACGATCGTGGGGCGTAACAATGTCATCACGCCAAGTTTGCCGGCCGCACAACCCGCGCGTTACATGCTCAACGGCCAGACCATTCGCCCTCTCGGCAAGGAGAACGATAAGGGTTTCGCTTTGATCGGTGCGTTGAATCCGGAACAACGCCGGCAGGCAATCCTGACCTATCGTGTGAGCGATCTGGTACTCGGTCCGGGCGAAGACGGCAAGACCATTCAACCTGAAGGCATCCTTGCCACATCGCTCAATGAAAGCCAGCAGGCGATGCTTCTGGATCTCGCCCACGAGTGGGTTGGCATTCTCAACGATGAAGGTGCAACCGCTCGCATGGCAGAGATTCGATCGAATCTTTCACGCACCTATTTTGCCTGGAGCGGTGCAACCGAAAATGGCGGCCTTGCCTACTTCCGAATTCAGGGCCCGACGGTTGTCATCGAGTACGCTCCGCAGCAGGGTGACCTTGACCACATCCACACGATCTATCGTGATCCCACCAATGACTATGGCGCGAGGTTGATCACGAAATGAGCGCGCGCGTGGAAAGACGGACGCTGCGGCTGGTGTTCATCGCCATTCTTGGCCTGGCATTTTCGCGCATTGCCGATGCCCATCGACTGGATGAGTACCTCCAGGCGACGCGGATTTCAATTGAAGATGGTCGGATTGTTGTGGAGATGAACCTCACACCCGGTGCAGCGGTGGCGGAAAATGTGATCGCGGCGATCGATGGGAATCATGACGGCGAGATCTCTTCGGCAGAGTGCGCCGCTTATGCGAGCGATGTCGTTGGGTCGGTGTCGCTAGATATCGATGGTGAAGGTCGTTCCGTCGTTGTGGACAAATATCGATTTCCGTCGACGGCGGAGATGCGGCGTGGTGAGGGCGTCATCCGGTTGTATGCGACGGCGTCGATTCCGGCGGCCGCTGCGGGTCATCATCGACTGGTGTTTGCGAATCGCCATCGGTCCGATATCGGAGTTTACCTCGTTAACGCGCTCGTTCCTGTCGATGACAGGATCAGAATCAAGGCGCAGTCCAGGGATTTTCTGCAGCGCGAGTACGAAGTTGAGTACGTGGTCGACTCGAACGCAAGTTCCGCGAGCGCCGCCTCGATATCTTCCATGGCGGGACTCACATTGGCTGCGGCCATCTATACGGCGTCGCGCCGCAGGAAATCCGGAGCTTTGTGATGGGGGGAAATCGACATACTTGACGAACCGCGTCTCTCGCCCCGCCTGGACAGGAGGGGTGGGCGCGACATCAAAAGAACATCGCGAAGCTTCCTTTGATGGAGCGGACGGGGTGGTGGATCAAAAGATTCTTCGAACAACCACCCCGTCTGCGCGAGCTGAGGTGGCTTCGCGATTTTTCTTGATAGCGCAGCCACCCCTCCTGTCCAGGAGGGGCGATAAGCTCTCCGGCGCAAATCCTTGACAACGGCTGCAGGCCACGATAATCAGACCCGCAATACACTTTCGGAGGGCATCGATGAAATTCAGGAGCGTTTATGCCGGCCTGATCCTCACCGCATTGGCTGGCGCGTGGTCTCTCGGACATAAGACCAGCCTTGCGGCACAGAGCCGGGGCTCAGCGGCTCAGGCGCCCATTTTCGAAGTGGATCCGTTCTGGCCGAAGCCGTTACCAAATCATTGGGTCATGGGATCCACGATCGGTTTATCGGTCGATGCCCAGGATCATGTCTGGGTCATTCATCGGCCGGCAACGGTTGAAGACAACTTCAAAGCGGCGGACTTTGATCCGCCCATCGGCGTGTGCTGCAAAGTTGCCCCGCCTGTCCTGGAGTTTGATCCCGCCGGGAATCTCGTCAGCTCGTGGGGCGGTCCCGGTGCGGGATATGAATGGCCGGAAAGCAACCACGGGATTACCGTGGATTCGAAGGGCAACGTCTGGATCGGAGGAAACGGCAATACCGATACTCAGATCCTGAAGTTCGACAAGAAGGGGAAGTTCCTCCTCCAGGTCGGCAAGCAAGGCACGCACAACGGCAGCAATGATCTGATGAACTTCTGGAGGCCTGCGAAGATCTTCGAGGATACTGCTGCGAACGAAGTCTATATCGCGGACGGCTACGGAAACCGGCGTGTCATCGTGCTGGATCGGGACACCGGCAAGTACAAGCGACATTGGGGCGCTTACGGAAACAAGCCTGACGACGCGCAAGTACCTGCCTACAACCCAGCGGCCCCGGTATCGAAACAATTCAATACCGTGCACTGCGCCAACGTATCGAAGGATCGCCTGGTGTACGTTTGCGACCGCGTGAACGACCGCGTCCAGGTTTTCCGCACGGACGGCACTTTCGTCAAAGAAGCATTCTTCGACAAGAACACTCTCCGGTCCGGGTCTGTTTGGGATATGACGTTCTCGAGAGATCCGCAACAGGCTTACATCTACATTGCCAATGGCGTCGACGAAAAGATCAGCATCGTACGCCGGGATACTCTGGAGGTTCTGACTTCATTCGGCGACGGCGGCCGACAGCCGGGACAATTCTTCGGTGTTCACAACCTGGATACCGACTCGCGCGGAAACCTTTATGCCACGGAAACCTACACCGGCGCTCGTGTCCAGCGATTTCTGTTCAAGGGGGTCGGGCCCGTAACGAAAGCCGTCCAGGGCGTTCCGTGGCCTCGGCAATAAGGAGACAACTCATGAAACGCATTCTTTTGGGACTGGCGTGTGTGGCATGCGCTGCGGTTGTGCTGATGGCGCAAACCCGAATCAATCCCACCGATCCGCAGCCAACCTGCAACATGTGTCCCGGTTATTACATTCCCGTAGATGAACTGCAGGCGTATACCAAGAAGGCGGTCGCCGAGCGATTGACGGATCAACAGGTGCGAGACATCGAGATCGGCAAGGCCCACATTGGAATCGGTATGGTCCACCGTGGGAAGCTCGACGCTCCCAATGCGGACTCTGTGGCTGAACACGACCAGGTCAGCGAGGTTTATCACATCATCGATGGATCGGCGACGCTCGTTCTGGGTGCGGATATTGAAAACCGCCAGAGGCGTCCCGCGACCTTGCGAACTGTTGTCGAGTTCAACGGCCCTGGCAACAACGGCTCCAATATCCGCAATGGCGTGGCTTATCAGATTAAGGCCGGTGATGTGGTTGTTATTCCAGCCGGAACCGGCCACTGGTTCACAAAGATTGATGATCATATCGACTACCTGATGGTTCGCATCGATCCGGACAAAGTAACGCCGCTCAAGAACGCCGAACAATCGAAGGAGTATTTATCGAAGCCGGCGCCGGCAGGCGGTCAATAAAGGAGCGCAACATGACGCGAAAGGTGTTTCGGCTGTGGCCGGGTGCGCTTGTCGTCGTCACGCTTGGACTGGCGGCAGGCATCATTGCTCAACAGGGGACTCCGCCAACGGCCGAGTGGCGACGCAGCGGCGGTAGCGATGGCCGAAACAATCGCTATTCCCCGCTCGATCAGATCAATCCCAATAATGTCCGGAATCTGAAGATTGCCTGGACCTGGCGCGCGGACAATATTGGAAGTGCGCCAGAGTACAAGAACGAAACTACCCCGATCTATTCCGGCGGCGTGCTCTACTTTACGGCGGGCGACCGACGTTCTGTCATAGCTGCAGATCCCGCTACCGGCGAGACGCTGTGGATGTGGCGAATTGACGAAGGCGCGCGAGCCACAGGTGTTCGCAAGAACAGCCGAGGTGTCGCCTTTTGGAGCGACGGTGGCGAGTCGCGCATTCTCATGGTCACGCAGGGATATCAACTCGTGTCACTCGATGCGAAGACCGGTCACCAGGATCTGCAGTTCGGCGTCGAGGGGATTGTCGATCTCACGAAAGAAGTCGAAAAGGACGCGAACTTCAATCTCGACGTCGGACACCTGATGAATACGTCTCCGCCACTGGTAACAGGGGATATCGTCATTATCCCGACCTCTCTTGAAAACGCTCGTGTGCCGAAATCCCAGAAGTTTCCGAAGGGCGACATCATGGCCTTCAACGTTCGAACCGGGAAGCGCGTCTGGGTCTTCCACACAATTCCGCGGAAAGGCGAATTCGGCGCCGATACGTGGGAGAACAACTCCAATGTCTTCTCGGGTCACACTGGAGCATGGGCCCCCTTCTCGGTGGATGAGGAACTGGGTCTTGTCTACTTGCCGGTCGAGGGACCCACAGGCGACCAGTTCGGAGGCCAACGTCCCGGAAACAATTTGTTCTCTTCTTCGCTGGTCGCCGTGGAAATCAAGACAGGGAAGAGAGTTTGGCATCAGCAGCTCGTGCACCACGACATCTGGGACTACGATCCGCCAAGCGCTCCGATTCTTGCGGACATCACGGTAGATGGTCGCCGCATCAAAGCTGTCGTCCAGTTGACGAAGATGGCGTTCGCTTATGTGTTCGATCGCACCAACGGAAATCCGGTGTGGCCAATCGAGGAACGCCCTGTGCCGCAAAGCGACGTGCCGGGCGAACACACATCGCCGACACAGCGGTTCCCCACAAAGCCCCCCGCATTCGACAGACAGGGCATGAGTGTGTCTGATCTGATTGACTTCACTCCGCAGGTCCGCGAGCTTGCATTGAAGGCGATCGAGGGGTACCGCCTCGGCCCACTATTCACGCCGCCATCATTGGCGGATGACGCGAAAGGTACCAAAGGAACCCTGACGTTCCCGGGCTCAGGCGGAGCCAATTGGGAAGGTGGAGCATTTGATCCTGAGACTGGCTTTCTTTATGTTGCCTCCGCAACGCGAACCGACACAGCCGTCTATGGCGTGGCCCGGCCACAGCCCGGCCAGACGGACCTGTCGATGATTGGCATCGGCGGTGTGGCTCCCAACGTTCAGGGTTTGCCGATAGTCAAGCCGCCATGGGGCCGTATCACAGCAATCGATCTGAACAAGGGCGATATGGTGTGGCAGATCACGAATGGCGACACACCGCCGGAGGTTAAGAATCATGCGCTCCTCAAAGGAGTGACTCTTCCGAAGACAGGGAGTCCCACTCGAGCAGGCATTCTCGTCACCAAGACGCTCTTGTTCGCCGGCGAAGGATATCAGGGGCAACCCTTCTTTCGAGCGTACGACAAGAAGACGGGAGCAATTCTCTGGGAGACACAAACCCCGGTAGGTCCTCAAACCGGATTGCCGATGACGTACTCGCACAAGGGCAAACAGTACATTGTGTTCGCTGTGGAAGGCGATGCGACGACACGGACGGCCGCGCAAGTCGTCGCCTATGCGATACCCTGAACAGCCTGAGCTTGACAACGCCGAAGTGGGGCTTCAAAGTGCCTTCACATATAGTTTCTATCACTCTTCCGCGGGAGGAACGATCATGCGTCGAACCATTCCGTTATTCTTGCTGATTCTTTGCGCGCCAATTGCCTTTGCGCATCACGGCGCCGGCACATTCGACCTCAGCAAGACGATTCAGCTTCAGGGGAAGCTGACGCGCATCGATTTGATCAATCCCCATTCGTGGCTCTATTTCGAGAATACCGATAAAGACGGCAAGCTGATGCGCTATCGGTGTGAAATGCGATCCGCACATGTGTTGCGCCGTTCGGGATGGTCGGAGGAACTGTTCCCGGTTGGGAAGCAGATTACCGTTGAGGCTTCGCCCGATCGAGCGGATCCCAATTCGTGCTATCTACAAACGATCACGTTTCCAAATGGAAGCCACATGGATCGGTATGGGCAGTACGTCAAGTCTGCCGGTGGGGCGGTTACAGAGATCCGAGGACCGCTGGTCGCGCCGAACACCAAGCGTGAGTACCGGCGGCCCACGGGAGAACCAAATCTCGCCGGCGATTGGGCGCCGGAGCAGTTGGTCATGACAAATGCTCGCGGTACTGGTGGTGGATTGGTACCGTTGAGTCAGATTGCTCAGCCGGCCCAGCCTGCGGCGCGCGGAGGCGGCGGTGCGCGGGGCGGGGCTCGCGGAGGTCCACAGCTATACGGAGGCACCGAGCTAACCGAGTTGGGCCAGCAAGCGGCCACGAACTTCAAGCGCGAAGACAATCCGCGATTTCGTTGCGAGACGACCAGTATCATCTTCGACTGGACGTTCGATGGCCCGGTCAATCGCATCACCCAGAGCAAGGAGCAGATCGTCCTGCAGTATGGGCAGTTCGGCCTCAAGAGGACGATCTACATGAACCTGAAGCAGCACCCTGCGAATGTCAAACCGAGCCGGTCAGGCCATTCCATCGGCAGTTGGGAAGGCGATGTTCTGGTTGTGGACACGACGGGGTTTCTACCGGGAGTCCTCAATGCGCCGGTCCGCCACAGCGATAAGCTTCACGTCGTTGAGCGGTTTTCGCTCGATCCAAAGACGATGGAACTTACTCGAAGCTATACCGCGGAGGATCCGGTAAATCTGAAAGGGAAGTACACCGGGTCCGACAAAATCAGCATCGCGGATGCGCCATACGCGCCCGGCAAATGCCAGGATCTGACACTGGTGGATTATTCGAAGGAAGGACAGCGCGGGAAGTAGCATGCGTCGAATGACGGCGACTCTCATTGGAGTGACGGCCATCTGCCTGCTTCTCATCGGGCTCTCGTCGAGTCCGATAACCGCGCAGGCTCCCGCTGCCGTGACAGTTTTTGAAGGCGCAGGACTCATCGTCGGGGATGGAAGCGCAGTCATCGAGAATTCCGTGTTTATCGTCAACGGCGGTCGCTTCACGCAGGTCGGCAGAGCGGGACAAGTTCAGGTTCCCGCCGGCGCGCGGCGTGTAGACCTTCGTGGCAAGACGGTCATGCCGGCAATTGTTGATACGCACACGCATCTCGCAACTAATCGCGAGATGCTGATCGATCAACTGCAGCACAAGGCTTATTACGGGGTCGGCGTCGCCATGAGCCTGGGCCAGGACAACACCGACGTTGCCTTTCAGGTGCGTGCCGAAACGATTCCGAACGCCGCTCGATTCCGCACAGCCGGACGCGGAATCACTATGCCCGAACCGGGCCGAACGGATGCTCCTTACTGGATTTCGACCGCCGCTGAAGGACGTAAGGCCGTGCAGGAGCTTGCGGCAAAGAAAGTGGATCTTGTGAAGATCTGGGTCGATGACCGCAATGGCATGTACAAAAAGCTGACGCCTGATCTTTATGGTCCCATCATCGAGGAAGCTCACAAGAACGGACTGCGCGTTACCGCGCACATCTTTACGCTCGAGGATGCCAAGGGACTTCTGCGAGCGGGTATTGATGCGTTTGCACACGGCGTGCGCGACAAGGATATCGACGACGAGTTCGTCAATATGATGAAGCAACGCCCCGCCGTCGTGCTGGTTCCGAATCTCCCGGACCGCGGCGTTGCGACGGATCTCGGCTGGCTTGCCGAATCCGTTCCGGCAGCGGAACTGAGAACACTGCAGGCAAACGCGACAAATCGGCCGGAAGTGCAGCAAACCTTCGGAATTCAATCCCGCAATTTGGCCAAACTCAATGCAGCCGGAGTAAAGATTGCGCTTGGAACGGATGGCAACATCGCCTGGGCCCACCATCTGGAGATGGAAGACATGGTGGCGTCCGGTATGACACCCGCGCAAGTCATCGTATCCGCAACACGCAACGCGGCCGATCTGCTCAAGGTGGCCGACGCAGGCATCATTGCAGCAAATAAAAGTGCCGACTTCATCGTTCTCGATGCCAATCCTCTGGACGACATCAAAAATACCCGTCGCATAGCCGATGTCTATCTTCGCGGCGCCGCGGTGGATAGAGCTGCGATGCGCAAAAAGTGGATGGCACCCGCGGCAAAGTGAAACCCGATCGAGACGCTCAGGGGCAACAACTGCTCGCGCAGCTAAAGAGCGCGATGCCTACCAGTGAAATCATCGAGAGAGAGGACGGATACATTGACACCGGTTCGGAGCCGGGCAATTACTTCCGTCAATACAAGGAATGGGAGCCTCTCGAGCGCCGCGCAATTCGAGCCGCAAGAGGAAGAGTCCTCGATATCGGATGCGGAGCGGGCCGGCATGCTCTCTATCTTCAGGAACGGGGCCTTGACGTGACAGGCATTGATGCCTCAGCGGGCGCGGTGAAGGTCTGCAAAGCAAGAGGGCTGAGAAAAGTTCTTTTAAGATCTCTTGCCGACATTGGCCGATTCAAGCCCGCGGCATTCGACACCGTGCTGATGCTAGGCAACAATTTCGGATTGTTCGGAAGCTTTCACGGCGCGCGGCGGTCGCTAAGAAAGATCCACCGGATTACTTCAGCCGATGCTCGAATTATTGTGGGTACACGGAATCCTCAGAGAACGTCGAACCCTCATCATCTTGCATATCAGAAATGGAATCTGAAACGCGGAAGAATGCGCGGCCAGATTCGATTTCGTGTCCGCTTCGATAAGGCGATCGGCCCCTGGATGGACTATCTTTTCGTTTCACCTGAGGAGATGACAAAGATTTTGGACGATACCGGGTGGGAGATCGACAGGCTGCTGGAGTCCGGCGGATCAAACTACTTCGCCATCATTCGAAAGTCGGGAATTAAGGGGACGCGGGCGGTCATAGACCGCCCCTACAATCGCAAACCATAAACTGTAGGGGCGGTCTATGACCGCCCGCGTCCCCTTAATTCCCCCCAGTTGACAAGCCCCGTCGACACGCATCAGGATGATGGGTTCAATAGACCCTGGAAATTGGAACGAGGAGGTTAGGGATGGCGCGTGCCTTAGAGATTCGAGGAAACCTGCAGAGCGATTATCGAGACGTATATACGAGCGAGGCCCTTGCGGCATTGGAAGCACTGGCTCCGCTGGACAAGGAACGGCAGGCGCTCATGCGCGCGCGCATCGAAAGGCGAAATATACGAGCGCGCAACAAACAACGCATCGCGTTTCTGGATCCCAACGCGACCATAGGCCGCACGAATATCAAAGTGCAGGATGCGCGCGACGGCAATTTCGTTGGACGCGAAATTCCGAAGGATCTTCAGCGTCAGTGGATTCAGGGTACCGGACCGGCAGCCCGCCCGAACTCATCGGTTGAAAAAAGCATCCGCAATGTGGCTTATGCCCTCCTGTCCGGCGCGGATGGCTGGATGTTCGATGGTGAAGATGCCCTCGGTCAGACCTCGACAATGTCGCTCGATAACCAGCGCAACCTCAAACTTGCGATCGATCGCGATCCCGTTTTCATGAAGACTGCGGAGCAGGTTGCCGCGGAAATGAACGGGTGGGGGCAGGAGTTCTTCAAGCGCACCATTATTCCGGATTGGAAGAAACAGCTCGATTTCACGACGAAGATCTTTCGAGCACGTGGACTACACCTCGATGATCGCCACATCCGCAACATCGATGGCTCGGGGTTTTCGGCGACGATAACCGATGCCGCGATCTTCATGGCGAATAACCACAAACGTCTCCGTGAAACCGGGGCGTCGCTCGTGCTGTATATGCCGAAGATCCAGACAGCTGAAGAAGCGGCACTGTGGAGCGACATCCTCTCCGCGCTTGAGAAGCACCTCGGCCTGTCCGAAGGAAGCATCATGGGATACGTCCTCGTCGAACAGATCGAAGCCAGCTTCCAGCTCATGGAAATCCGCGCGGCGCTTGGAAAGCATTTTATCGGCTTCAACACGGGTCGCTGGGATTACATCAACAGCGTTTCGGACGCCATGGCGTGGGACCCTTCTTTCATCAATCCAAATATCGACGCGATTACCATGACGTACGGCTACATGCGCGTATACGAAGATCGGGTGCGGCGTGCCTGCAATACGCCCGACAAGCTTGGGCAATTTACGCTCTGGCAGGGAGGAATGGAACCGAATATCCCCGTCGGCTCCGAAAAGGGTGTGGCCGACGGCATGAAGCGCGCCGTTGCGGGCGCGGAACGCGAGCAACGCGAAGGCGCGAACGGAAAATGGGTAGCGCATTGGAAGATGGTGCACATCGTCCGGCCGGTATGGGAGAAGGCAGGTCAGGACAATCAGATGGGGCTCAAATCTCCGCGTCTTACCTACAGCCCGGCGGATGCCGATGGCTTGACTCTGCTCGAACCGGCGCCGAGGACTGTACGCGGTGCGCGAGACCTGCTGAGCGTGGCGGCGCAGTATGGGAACGCGTTTGGCCAGGGAATGCAGGCCGCGGCGCTGAAGCCCGCAGACTACTTCGGAAATGAAGATGTGCTCTATCTGATGGAAGACGCTGCGACCGGCGAGATCCGTTTGAGCATTCTGTGGGAGTGGCTTCACAAGGGCGCAACGCTGACCGAAGCAGATCCCGAGACCGGCGCGAAGGCGGGAGATAAGTTCAGTGCGGAACTCTGCAAGCGCCTGCTCGCGGAAGAATATGACAAGTTGCGCAAGGCGGGTAACCGCGATGTGCACGACAATTCGAAGGACACCTCGTTGCCGATCGCGCGTGAGATTGTCGAGGCTTACGTGATGGATCCGGTGAAGATGCCGTGGTACATCGATCTGCTGAATATCAATCTGAACAATTACAACCTCGAGGAAGGGAAGAGCCGCATCAAGATGTTTCTGGATGCGTTTCGGAAGGACGGAACCCGGATCACCAAGAATCTGGAGTTCTGAGGGGAATTAAAGAATTGAGATTGGACGAGTCCGGGGATCTCAAAACCGAAATTACAAGATCTTAGATTGGACGGGGCGGATCGTCTAGCATGCGGTCCAATTTGAGATGTTGTAATTTCGGTTTT
>Ga0157375_10001501_pt1 | contig 20047 bp, 14 predicted proteins | sample M35metaG_FD_115311 | JGI IMG/M metagenome (GOLD analysis project Ga0157375, IMG submission 115311) | Miscanthus rhizosphere microbial communities from Kellogg Biological Station, Michigan, USA - M3-5 metaG | ecosystem: Host-associated > Plants > Roots > Rhizosphere > Soil | place: USA: Michigan... | reverse complement strand
CTGTTGAATTTTGGCTTGTTTGCCACGCCGGAGCGCAATCTGGTCTTCGATCTGAATGACTTTGACGAAACGCTGCCGGCACCTTGGGAATGGGATCTGAAACGGTTGGCTGTCAGTTTCGCCGTCGCAGGACGCGATAACCAGTTGCCGGACGCAGATTGCCGCAGAGGCGTCCTGGAATGCGTGCGCGCATATCGAGAGCACCTGCGGGAGTATTCCCGGATGAATCCTCTGGAAGTCTGGTACACGCGCCTGGACATGACGACCCTCATTGCGATGGCACCCGATGAGAAGGTCAAAAAGATGCGCGAGCAATTGGCGGAAAAAGCCCGCCAGCGCGTTGTTGAAAACCTCTTTCCCAAGATTGTCGGCGAAGTGGCTGGGCGACGCCGCCTGGTCGACCAACCACCGCTTATCTTCCACGTCAGTGATGCGGGCTTCGAGGAACGGGTTCGTGAGGCGCTAGCCGAGTATCGGCAGTCGCTCTCCAATGAGCGCCGTGTCCTCCTGGATCGCTACCATCTGGAGGACTTCGCCGTGAAGGTCGTGGGTATTGGCAGCGTTGGCACGCGGTGCTTTATCGGGTTGTTTTTTGACGAGGAAGACCATCCCCTGATTCTCCAGTTCAAGGAAGAGCGCCGGTCGGTCCTCGAACCCTATGCGGGAAAGAGCCACTATGACAATCAGGGTGAGCGTGTCGTCATGGGGCAACGGCTGATGCAGTCTTCCAGCGACATCTTCCTGGGATGGTTGCGAGGACAGCGAGGCTATGACTTTTTTGTTCGCCAGTTGCGGGACATGAAGATGTCCGCTCCCTCCGAGGAAGTCAGCCCTGCGCAGCTCAAACGCTATGCCGGGCTCTGCGGCTGGACCTTGGCCCGCGCCCATGCCAAGTCCGGGGACGCCACGACCATCAGTGGCTATCTGGGCAAGGGCGACGCCTTTGACGAGGCTATCGGCGCGTTTTCCCTCGCCTATGCAGATCAGACGGAGCGTGACCACGCGGCGCTGGTGAAGGCGGTAGCGGCCGGCCGGCTGGAGGCTCTCGCTGAAGAGTAGCGCGCTGCCCCACTCGCACGCAGCGGGCGCTTGCGCGCGACCGGTCGCGAGCGCTTCAAATCTGGCCTGTAAGCCACCGGCGAAACCCGTGCAACTCCAGCTCCACTCATCGCGGCGAGCCGACTGCACCATGAGTTATCTTGGCCGAGACCATCCCCTCTCAGCGCGCCAGTGTGGCGAATGACCGCAACTTGGAGCGAACGAAGGGCTGATATCGCCGACGACTGGATGTGCGTACGCGTGCACGAATGACCGCTGAACCCTGCGGAAGCCGCCGTTCACGTGGCGGTAGCTGCAACGGCCGAAGAGGGGCGAACAGCGCCCGTTAAGGGACGCGCACAATGAATCTCCCTTCTTACGAAAGGAGATTGTCATGGAACGTCTGAATTCCGCTGGTGGTCCGCACGTCCGTGGAACAAGGGCAAGCTGACCGGCCAGAAGCCGCCATTGAAGCTCCGGGAAATCTGGGCGATTCGGACGCGACTTCAGATGTCGTTCAATGTTCGTGAGTTGGCGCTGTTCAACTTGACGATCGACAGCAAGCTTCGGGCATGTGACTTGACGCGACTACAAGTGCAGGACGTCTGCATCGCAGGCCACGTGGTTTCGCGAGCAACGTTCATGCAGCAGAAAACTCAACGACCAGTGCAGTTCGAAATCACGGAGCAGACTCGGCAGAGCGTCGCGGCGTGGATTTCCGCGCGAGATTGGAAACCCGCCGACTATCTCTTTCCGAGCCGGCTGCGTGCCTCACCTCATGTGTCGACACGTCAGTACGCGCATCGTTCACCGTTGGGTCGCATCGATTGGACTTGATGACGCGGCGTATGGCACTCGCACGATGCGCCGTACGAAGGCTTCGTTGATCTATCGACGCACCAGGAATCTGCGCGCGGTTCAGTTGCTGTTGGGTCATACCAAGCTTGAAAGTACAGTGCGATACTTCGGGATCGAGGTAGACGACGCACTCGAGATGGCTGAGCAGACCGAAGTCCAATTGCCTAACGACCGGCGAGCGGGCGCCTGCCAGCCAGGAGCCGTCGTCCAAAACTGGACAACGTATGCCCGCTCTCGGAGGGAAACGGATATGCGACGCGTGGCAGTCACCGACCACTTGAATCCGCACGCCTTGGCGGTCATTAGCGACCCGCCGTACCGTGCCTTCAGCAAGTACGCGCTCATCTTGCCTGTCAGAGGCGATGATTGATTCCTGTGACAAACATGGCCGCAGGATTTGGCGATATCGGTCGGGCCAGGGCAAACCTCAATTTGATAAGCCGGCGAGCCGGTAGCCGACCTGCAGTTCCGTGACGAGGTGCAGGGGCCGGGTGGGATCGGCCTCGAGCTTCTGGCGCAGCGTGCCCATGTACACCCGCAGATACTGCGGCCGGTCGCCGTAGCCCGGTCCCCATACGTCCAGCAGCAGTTGGCGATGTGTGAGAACGCGTCCGTAGCCGCGGATCAGGGCGGCAAGCAGGCGGAATTCCGTCGGCGTCAAATGGACGGCCTCACCCGCCCGGATGACCTCATACGTAGCAAGGTCGACGCTGATGTCCCCGAAGCGCACGATCGACGATGCCGGACCGCCACTCGTCACGATGCTCGCCCGGCGCAATTGCGCGCGCACGCGAGCGATCAGTTCGGGCACGCCGAAAGGCTTGGTCAGGAAATCGTCCGCGCCTGCGTTCAACGCCTCGACTTTTTCCTCCTCGCGGTCGCGTGCCGACAACACGAGCACAGGCGCACTCGACCAGCCGCGCAATTGCCGGATCAGGTCCTTGCCATCTCCGTCGGGCAGGCCCAGATCGATGATCAGCAGTTCAGGCTGGCGACTCGCGGACTCGATTCGGCCCTGTGAGGCGTCGGCGGCCTCGAATACGGTCATGTCTTCCCTTTCGAGGGACAGCCGAATGAAGCGGCGAATGTCGGACTCGTCTTCCACAACCAGAATGCGCGGTTTGCTCATGTCAATGCCTCGTGTTCGATTTCCGGGGGCGTGCCGATGGGTAATCGGATCTCGAAACGCACGCCTCGGGGCGTGAGCCGTTGCGCGTGGATCGTGCCTTCGTGCGCCACGACGATCGTGCGGCACAGTGCGAGACCGAGTCCCACGCCGCTGATCGACGATTCCTTGACGCCGCGCGTAAATGGTTCGAAGAGATGCTCTGCATTCAGGCCCGGCAGGCCCGGTCCGTCGTCTTCGATGAACAGGCGCAGCGTATCCTCCGATACGCTTGCGCGGATCGAGATACGCGTACCGGCAGGCGTGTATTTCACCGCGTTGTCGAGCAGGTTGACGAGCACGCGTTCGAACGCGATCGCGTCGAGTTCGATGAGCGGGAGATCCGGCGGCAACTGAGTCTGCACCTCATGCGCCGCAAGCAAGGCAAATTGTCTGGCGAGCGCGCTGCCCACAACCTCGCCCAACGCATTCCATTCCTTGTTGAGTCTGACCCCCTCGCTTTGCATCCGCGCAAGATCGAGCAGATTCGTCACGAGGCGGTGCAGGCTTTCCGATTGAATCCGGATCGCACCTGACAGGCTGACGCGCTCGGCAAGCGGCAGGTCAGTCATCTGTTCGAGTGTTTCGGCGAGGCCCCGAATGGCTGTGAGCGGGGTTTTCAGGTCATGGGAGACCGCGGCGAGCAGGGCGCTGCGAAGCCGTTCGCCTTCCATGCGAACGAGCGTGTCCTGTGCGATCTCCACGAAATGCGTGCGCTCGAGGGCGAGTGCAATCAGCGAACAACAGGCGTCGAGCAGCCGACGGTCGGCAGGTTCGCTGGGTCGCGCGGCTTCATCGATTCGCACCACCAGTACACCGCGGGTACTCATCGGCGCCCTGAGCGGCAGATACAGCGCAGCTGCGCCCGGCAACGTCGGCGTGCTCCTCCCCGCGGGCTGCAAACGATCGTAGGACCATTGCGCGATCGAAGTATCGACAAAGTCCTCCGGGTGGACGCAGGCCAGTTCGCTTCTGCTGTCGGGCAAGACGAGTGCGATCCGGGCCGCGAACAGCGGCGCGATCGTCCCGGAGCAGATCGCGTTGATCTGCTCCACCCTGAGCGCCCCCGAAAGTTCGCGCGCGACCCGCGCGACCGCAACCGCATGGCGCTCCCCGGCGGTTGCCACGCGTGCCTTGAGGTGAAGCTGCGCGGCCAGCTGGCCGGTCACGAGCGCCACGGCCAGGATCAGCACGAAGGTGAACAGGTATTGCGCGTCGGATACCGCGAACGAGAAGCGCGGCTCGACGAAGAAGAAGTCGAAGCTCGCGACGCTCAAGAGCGCGGTCCAGGCGCCGGCGACGCGCCCGAGGCGCAGGGCCACGAGCACGACGGTCAGGAGAAACAGCCCGACCACATTGGAGAGGTCGAAAACATGGAGCAGCAGACTCGCGAGGAGGGTCGTCGCGGCGCATGCCAGGGTCGCCAGGACCAGCGGCCAAAAGAAACGTTCGGCGGACATGGACTCACTCATGAGCAAGGTCGACCCGCCCGCACGCGGGGCCGCCTCAAAAGAACGGGGTGATCAGCAAGTCGATCAGCTTGATCCCGAGAAAAGGTGCGATCACCCCACCGAGCCCGTAGATTAGCAGGTTGCGCGAGAGCAGGCGCTGCGCCGGCTCCGCACGATGCCTGACGCCCTTGAGCGCGAGCGGGATCAGCGCGACGATGATCAGGGCGTTGAAGATGACCGCCGACAGGATAGCCGAGGCCGGGCTGTGCAACGCCATGATATTGAGCGCGCCGAGCGCCGGATAGGTCACGACGAACGCCGCGGGAATGATCGCAAAGTATTTCGCGAGATCGTTCGCGACGCTGAAGGTCGTGAGCGCGCCGCGCGTCATGATCATCTGCTTGCCGACTTCGACCACGCGCAGCAGCTTGGTCGGATTGCTGTCGAGGTCGACCATGTTGCCGGCTTCCTTCGCCGCCTGGGTGCCGCTGTTCATCGCGACGGCGACATCCGCCTGTGCGAGCGCGGGCGCATCGTTGGTGCCGTCACCCGTCATCGCGACAAGCCGGCCCTCGGCCTGGTACTTCCGGATCAGCGCGAGCTTGTCCTCGGGCGTTGCTTCGGCAAGATAGTCGTCGACTCCCGCTTCGGCGGCGATGGCGGCCGCCGTAAGGCGGTTGTCGCCCGTGATCATCACGGTCTTGATCCCCATCCGGCGCAGTTCCGCAAACCGTTCCTTGATGCCGCCCTTGACGATGTCCTTGAGCTCGATCACGCCGAGCACGCGGGCTTCGTCCGAGACGACGAGGGGGGTGCTGCCGCGTCGGGAGACGTCTTCGACCACGCGTTCGACCTCGGCAGGCCATATGCCCCCGAGTGCGAGCACGTGGGCACGAATCGCCTGGGACGCCCCTTTGCGAATCCGCCGGCCGCCGGCATCCACGCCGCTCATCCTCGTGTGCGCACTGAACGCCACACGCACGCTGTTGCCGAGTTCGCGCCCGCGCAACTCGAAACGCTGCTTGGCCAGCACGACGATCGAACGTCCTTCGGGTGTCTCGTCAGCGAGTGAGGCGAGCTGCGCCGTATCGGCGAGCACGCGTTCGTCGATGCCCGGTGCGGGCAGGAATGCGGCGGCCGCGCGATTGCCGAGTGTGATGGTGCCGGTCTTGTCGAGCAGCAGCACATCGACGTCGCCGGCCGCTTCGATCGCCCGGCCGGACGTAGCGATGACGTTTGCACGCAGCATGCGGCTCATCCCGGCGATGCCGATGGCCGAGAGCAATGCACCAATCGTGGTCGGGATCAGGCAGACGAGCAGGGCGATCAGCACCGTCAGGCTGACGATCCTCCCCGCGCCCGCCAGCGTCACGCTAAAGGCGGAGAACGGCAGCAGCGTGACGCACACCAGCAGGAACACGATCGTGAGCGCCACGAGCAGGATCGTGAGCGCGGTCTCGTTCGGCGTCTTGCCGCGCCGGGCTCCTTCGATCATGGCGATCATACGGTCGAGGAACGCCTCGCCGGGATTGGCCGTAACACGCACGATGATCCAGTCCGAGAGCACCCTGGTGCCCCCCGTTACCGACGAGAAGTCTCCGCCGGATTCACGGATCACCGGTGCGGATTCGCCCGTGATCGCCGATTCATCGACCGATGCCACGCCCTCGATCACTTCACCGTCGGCAGGGATCATCTCGCCCCCCAGCACCAGGACGAACTTGCCCGCGACCAGTTCGTCGCTGGGCACGACGTAGGTCGTGCTGTCGTACCGGGGCTCATCGAGGACCTTCGCGAACACCCGCTTCTTGGCGGCCCGCAAGGCCGCCGCCTGCGCCTTGCTGCGGCCTTCCGCAAGGGCCTCCGCTGCGTTCGAGAACAATACGGTGAACCAGAGCCACACCGTCACCGCAAGGATGAAGCCCGCCGAGGCATCCGCTTCGCCGCGCAAGGCACGCAGCCAGAGCAGGGTCGTGACGATGCTGCCCACGTAGACGACGAACATCACCGGGTTTTTCCACTGGGCCTGCGGAGCCAGCTTCTTCAACGCCTCGACGGCGATCTTTTGCCAGAGGACCGGGGCCACGTGCGCGCGGATTACTTCAACTTCGGCCGTCAAAATCTCTTCTTTCGCATTCATATGAGCTCCCTCGCTTACTTTGCCGAGGATGGTTTCGGTCCAAGCGCATCGAGCGCGAGATTGAGCGCCAGCACGTTTGCGCGGGGCTCGCCGAGCAGGCCGAGCTGACGCGGCGACGAGTGCTCACCGATCAGCGTTCTGATCTGCTGTTCGGACAGGCCACGTGCACGCGCGATGCGGGATGCCTGCAGGCTTGCGTTGGCGAGAGAGATGTCCGGATCGAGCCCGGACGCCGACGCGGTCACCGCATCGACGGGAATCTCCACGTCACCCCCGAGCCCGTTTTCCTGGCGATACACGCGAATCCGGTCGCGAACCTGATCGATCAGCTTCTTGCTGGCCGGACCGAGATTGCTCGCACCGCTGAGGGCGGCGTTGTAGGGGGAGGAAATCGTCTGGCTCGGGTCCTTCGGATCGGGCGCTGCCGTCGCGCTCGGGCGCGGATGGAAATATCCGGGCTGCGTGAAGTTCTGGCCGATCAGCGAGGAGCCGATCACGGCATCCCCACGCTCGACCAGACTGCCGCCCGCCTGCTTGTGAAACAGCAGTTGCGCGAGGCCGGTGGTCAGGAGCGGATAGCCGAGTCCCGTGACGACCATGAAGAGGACCGCAGACGTGAGTGCGGGGCGCGCGAGGCCGCGTATCAGCGGGGCGGCGGCCGAAGAGGTTTGGGCGTGTTCGAGAGTGCTCATGAAGGATCCTTAGAACAGTTGTCCGCCCGACAGCATCAGGTGCTCGACGATCGGCCCGAGCGCGAGCGCGGGGAAGAACGTGAGCCCGCCCACGAGCAGCGCGACGAAGACAAGCAGGATGGTGAACAGCGGGGTTGCGGTCGGCAATGTGCCGAGCCCGTCCGGTACGCTCTTTTTCGCGGCAAGGGAGCCCGCGACGCCCAGCATGGGCAACAGCGTGAAGAAGCGGCCGAACAGCATCGCGAGACCGATCGTCGTGTTGAAGAACGGCGTGTTCGCATTGAGGCCGGCAAACGCGGAACCGTTGTTGGCCGTGGCGGACGTGTACGCGTACAGCACCTCGCTGAAGCCATGCGGGCCCGTGTTGTTGAGACTGGCGACCGTCGAGGGCAGAACGACCGCGAGCGCGGTGAAGCCGAGGATGCAGGCGGGATGCGCGAGCACCGCAAGCATCACGAGCTTCATCTCGCGCGCCTCGATCTTCTTGCCCAGGAATTCCGGCGTGCGGCCGATCATCATGCCGACGATGAACTCCGTCAGAATCGCGTAGGTGATGAGATTGATAAAGCCGACGCCGTCGCCGCCGAACACGTTGTTGAGCATCATTTCCGCGATCGGAACCAGTCCGCCGAGCGGCGTCAGCGAATCGTGCATGGCATTGACCGACCCGGTCGTCGCGGCCGTGGTGACGGCCACGAACAGGCTGGTCTGAGCGATGCCGAAGCGCGTTTCCTTGCCTTCCAGATTGCCGCCGGACTGGAGCGTGCTCGCGTGCTGGTCGGCGCCGATCGCTGAGAGCGCAGGATTGCCGTGCTGCTCCGCGCCGTAGATGAGCGCGAGGAAACCCAGGAACATCACGAGAAACGCCGCGAGAAACGCCCACCCCTGGCGGCGGCGCAACAGCATGCTGCCGAACGTGTAGGTGAGGGCAGATGGAATCAGCAGCATGCACAGGATGTGAATCGTGTTGGTCAGCGGCGTCGGGTTCTCGAACGGATGCGCGGCGTTCATGCCGAAGAAGCCGCCGCCGTTCGTGCCGATGTGCTTGATCGATTCGAGACTGGCTACCGGCCCCATCAGGATCTGCTGCTTGACGCCCTCGAGCGTCGTGGCCGTCACATTGCTGCCGAGCGTCTGCGGGATGCCCTGCCAGACGTAGATCAACGCGACTACGACGGACAGCGGCAGCAGGACGCGATAGACGACACGCGTGAAGTCGACCCAGTAGTTGCCGATATGCGAGGTGCTCCGGCGGCTCAGTCCTCGGATGAAGCCGCCGCATGCCGCCACGCCCGTGGCTGCGCTGACGACCATCAGGAACGTGATCGCTGCCATCTGCGAGAAGTTCGAAAGACTGGTCTCGCCGGAGTACGACTGCCAGTTGGTATTGGTGACGAACGAAGCTGCCGTGTTGAACGCGAGGTCGGGCGTCTGCGAGGTGCGCTGGAGGGCGTCGAAGGGCAGAAGATCCTGTACGCGCAGCAGCAGATAGCCGAGAAACATCATCGCGGCATTGCTCAGCAGCAGGGCCATCCCATACCGTTTCCAGTTCATTTCCTCGGACGGCGCGACGCCGAGCGCGCCATAGGTCCATCGCTCGACGAGCCCGTGGGATGAGGCGGTAAAGACACGTGCGAGCCATTTGCCGAGCAGAACGACGAGCGGCGTCATGATCAGCAGGACAATCACGAGTTGGGCAAAGTCATAGGCCATGTCGGTGCTCTCAGATTTTGCCAAGCGCAACGGTAAACGCCGCGGAGGTGATGAAGAATGCAAGTGTCACGACCACGAATATCAGATCGTTCATATCTGTTTCCAATGCTTGATGAGGAAGGGCAAGCGGCGGATGCGCCGTGCGGTCAGAATTGTTCTGGCTTGATCAGCGCGTAAAACAGGTAGACGAACAGCGCGGCCGTAAGCAAGGCGACGAACCAGATCATGACGGCAGGCCTCGCAGGTGAAGCAGGCCGCAAGGCGCCGGGTGCCCGATTGGGGGGAGGAGGCTGGCATTGGGCCGGCACTCTGAACGAAGGCAAAGCCACATACGGAAATCTCCAGTAGAACCTTCGCTACTGTAGAAAAGTCCGCGTAAAGACGGCGCTGTGTTTGGAAGGTCGAAATCAAGGCCGCATAAAGAGCGGCCCGCGACCAGGCGAACGGCTGACAAAATGACTGATCAACCGGGGCCGGTGCCATGGCCGGCACAGGTCCGGGCGGTTCAGGCTATCCCACGCGACGGCTGCCGCTCGAACGCATGAAGCAGATCGCCGATGTTGTACGGTATGCGCCGAGAAACGGCCGCGGTCGGCAGCGCGGGTTTCCGGTCGGGATGCACGACCTTGTAGTCCGATGCGAAGATCACCTTAAAGGTCGGGTCATGCCTGCGTGCATTGGTCGCTGCGAGGTAAGTCGCGCAACGCGATCAGCCCATCGGCCCGCTTGCCAGACAGCACGTCGACCATTGTTTTGCCATGCTGTTCGAGCGCTTCGCGTGCCGTGACTACCGTATCTTCGAGCGGCGCCAGTTCGGCCGCATATCGCGGTTAGCCGACCGACGCGAAGCCGTTCATGAGTCGCGCGGTGACCGCCTTGCCGGGGATGTCCGGCGCGGTGCGCCGCACCTCGACGCGCAGTTCCCCATTGGTGATGACGCTGCCGGCATATGCCGATGCGCCCTGCAACTTCGCGACGGGCGCCGACTCGCCAGTCACGGGCGCTTCGTCGAGTTGGGATGGATCTATTTTGATCTACGCTCGTCCCCGGTCTTCACCTCGGTGATCTGACGAGTGTCTATTTCGCCGCGGCGCGCATGTTCACTGCACCGCTGAGGCGACCGACCGAGGGTCGGTCGTATCATGAGCGCCCGCTCGCCAACTCCGTTCGATACGGGTCCCGCTGCCGCGCAACCCGCGGCTGGTGCCCTACGGTGCCGATGCGGCGCAATGGCAGACATGGGGGCGCATGGCACAGGCGGGTGGACGTTGACGGGGCTCACGTGGTCAGTGCGCCCGGCTGGAGGCCTGAATACCGGCTTCGTGGTGCGATGCCGTGGTCGGCGCGGATCGCGTTTTCCGTAATCGGGCCTGCCGGATACGGGCGAAGTCCGGTCACCGCGAGTTCATCGGCTTCGGCATATACCGCGGTCTCGCCCTTCAGGCTGCGCATCGCATGAATCAGTTCATGGGCTAGTCCGATGAAAGGAGGTCGATGCCCATCCGGCGAGTCGTACTTGCTCGGATTCCAACGAATCATGGATGGCGAACCGATATCGCCATCGAGAAACCGCATCTGGGCGCTTGCCCACGCAGCCGCATTGAAGTTGGACACGTTGCCTGTCAATGGAACGGGTGCGCTCGTCCTGCCAACCTGTTGGGCGCCTTGCGCGCGCACGAGGTTCGACGCACTTGCACTGTTCGAGCCGGCGTATACCCGCGCGCCGAATGAGCCAAGAGATAGGGAGAGGCGCTGACCATCACCGGACGGGATGATCGCGATTTTGTAGGGCAGGGTAGTGTGGATCAGCGCCGCGGCCAGTTCAATTTGATCCATCAGCCTGCGGCCGGCTACACCGCCCGCGATCTTGTCGAGGGCTTCGAGCGTCGCGCCGACAAACGATGCGGGATCCAGCTGCCGCCGTCCGACCATGACGCCAGAGAATTGGGTCGGCGTCCACTGAAAACCCGGCTGGGCGTTCGCTTGCGATGGATTCTGAAGAAACCGCGGGATCCCAATGGATGGCATGTAGTTAGGTAGTTAGACTATGAGAGTCTTGGTAAAACAGCCATGGCCTCAGATTTATTCCAATAGGACGCCGTCTTCGTCACTGTCAACTCCGTTCACCTGCAGCTCCAGCTACCTCGCGGCGAGCAAAAAACGCGAGTACGTGAGGCTGTCACACAGGTCCGTCGGTCACCTTTTACCACCCACGGACATCAAGATTAGCTACTGTTCGAATCCGGCGCCTTGATCGGCTGCCATAGGAAGGGTCTGCTACATCATCCAGATTCAACAAATTACTGCCCGACTGCGTTGACCTTTTTTCAGCGCTACCCCTGGAGGTAACTACGCTTTGCCGTCATCCGGTATAGATCGACGACGCTCAGCGGGCAACCTGATGCCGGGGAATCGGCGCGTGGAGGGCGATGGGCAAGAATGGAAACGGATCGAGGGACCGGTCTAGATGTACTTCATTCTGCATTCCGTTTGGCTCGACGGGTCGCATTTGGTCTCGTGGATAATGAAAGCGCTACCACGCGCAATCGCGTGGGCCTGGCGAACCTGAACGGTACGCAACCGCGGGGTTCTCCGACAACGACGCCGCCACGAGCTGGAAGGTCGTAAGGGCTGTGGAGATACAGCCTAACGAGGAGCGCGCCGTGGTGCTGCTATTCGACGTGCCGGGACTCACCTATCAAGAGATGGCTGAGGTACTCGACTCATCGAAGGAAACCGTTATGCGCCGCTTGCTGAGCGCACGACGAACATTAGAAGTCGGTGGCGCTGGCAACCATCCAAGGAAGGGGAGAAGCAGCTGAGGCTGCAAACCATTGTTTCTAGAGGAGCGACAGCGCGGTGCGAATGACGATTACCTGCAGTACGAAGCTCGAAGCGATGAATAGGAGAAAGCGGTCGGTCCGATCACGTGCCGTGATGTGACTGATGCTGTGCGCAATGCGCATGGCTACGTAGACCCACGCCAGCCTAAGATCGAAGCCCGTACACCTGCCGGATAACGCAAGCGTAAATTCCGACGCGTAGAAAAGAATCGGCGCCTCGAGCAAATGTGCATTGTCGCGCACGATCCATGTGCCGCGGGCGGGAACGTCTTCCTCCAGCACCCGCAGGCGCCTCCAGCTTATTGTCCTCGAGAAGGGGATGCGAAGCGTCGCCGCCACAATGGCTGTCACGATCCCTGTTCCCCATATGACGATAGCGGTCCACGCGACGAGCACGATCGCCGGCACGAGAATCGGGCAATGCGTCATAGGCGATCAGGCCTAGCAAGGTATCGGGCGGACTGCATTCCTCCCCCGGCTCGACGTGAGCGGCGTTGGCGTTCACAGCAGCCATGCGTGCTTGATGACGGTGATAGGCCGCCCCGGCAGTAATGGACAGGCGCACAAGCTACTTTCGCAACGAATTCGACGGCCGCGTTGCCTTCCTCGAATATCACCAGTTTTCCCTCTGCTATCTCGGCGGCACGCAATCAGCGAGCCGGAATAGCCCGCAACACACAGGACATTTTGTTCGCGCAGCGGCTCGTACCTCCCCACTCGTCGGCGGGGCGCGCATGCTGCTACGTCATTGGCGAGGGAGCGCTCACGGAATATTCCACCTTTCGGTAGAGCCTCATCGAGACACGGACGAACCGAGGTACCTCGCGCGCTAACAGAAGCCGTTCAACCGAAGCTGCGAGGTCCAACGCTGGCGGCAACCTACGCGCCGCAGGAATCCGCTAAAAACGATCCGACGCGGAGGAACGCGATTCAGGCAAATGAGAGTGCCAACCACCGAGATATCGAAGCTATCCTCGACCGGTTCCCATACCAGTTCGCATGATGACAATCCTAGACACATATGTCAAGAAACAAATTGTGGAGGGAACCACGGTCGGCAGATGGCTACTCAATGGCTGACGCTCGTTGCCTCTGTTCGGCTATTCGTCAATGGTCTACGCCAACGCGTCGAGCCAATCGCCTATGCAGTGACGAGCCGCCCAGTCAGCACTTCAACGACCTTCTGTGTGCTCGACCGAATAGGTGGGGAAGTCCGTGTAGCCCACATCACCGCGGCGGGTATAGAAGGTCGATGGGTCGGCTTCGGCTAAGGGCCAGCCGTGCTTGAGACGCTCGGCAAGATCAGGGTTTGCGATGTAGGGTCTGCCCAGAGCGATCATGTCCACGAGCCCGGTGTCGAGCGCAGCCTGGGCGCTATCACGGCTCGTGAAGCCACCGCACCAGACGATCGCGCCAGGAAACGCCGCACGAACCCTGGCTAGCAAAACGTGGTCGATGTGGCGTTCGTTGAACTCGCTGCTCTCCATGTTTCCCGCTGGCATCAACTGGTAGATCAGATGGAGATATGCGACGCCACGACGACCCAATTGCTCGCAAACGTACAGCAATGTTTCCTCGGCTAGAGGGTCTGCCGGCATGGAGTTGTACTTGCCGAACGGAGACAGGCGAACGCCAACACGTCCCGGACCCAATTCACGCACCGCCGCTTCAACGACTTCCATCAGGAAACGCGTACGATCTTCTACGCTACCTCGACCGTAGCGATCAGTGCGGGTATTGAGAACCGAGTTCATAAACTGGTCAAACAAATAGCCGTTGGCTCCGTGGATTTCGACACCATCGAAGCCGGCCTGCCGGGCGTTGGCGAAGGCGTGGGAAAAGGTGTCGACCAAAGCCGATACCTCATCGGTGCTGAGCCGTCTTGGCGCGCCTGCACGAATAAAGCCCAATTTGCCGTCGGCATCGTGGGCAAACACATCGGAATGCTCAGCCCTTTCTCCGGTTACACCCCAAGGGGCCTCGCCATTCGGCATGAGCGACGGATGCGCCATCCTGCCGACATGCCATATCTGCAAAAATATCGTGCCGCCATTGCGGTGAACTTCATCGGTCACCAAACGCCAGCCCTGCCGCTGGGCTTCTGTGTAGATGCCGGGCGTCTGGGCGTAGCCTTTGCTGGATGGCGCGACGTCCGTTGCCTCGGTCACGATCAGGCCGGCACTGGTCCGCTGCCCATAATAGATACCCATCAGCTCATTGGGGACATCGCGATCGGACGTCCGCGTGCGAGTCATGGGCGCCATGACAATGCGGTTCTTCAGCGGAACGATGCCGCCAAGGACTTGAGATTCGAACAGGTCTACCATATGTATTCCTTCGGTCGGGTATTATTAAAAATGCTATAAATGAACAATATGGCAGGGGGTGCCGCGGGACAACCGACATTTTGTGGAGGCTTGCTTAACATTTTGAGGGTCAAGCGTCGTCTTTTGGGATGCTAACTGTATTGATTGAGCAGTTGCGAGCGCGGGAGGAACATGGATTGGTGAGCCGCCAGCCGAGCGCCGAGGATAGTCAGGGGATCGAATACTGGCTAACCCTGCTCGGCGAAAGCCTGTGGCCCATCCTGGATTCCCTGATTGAATGGGGAGCCCATCACGCCAAGGCGCTCGACGAGGTCCATAGGCTTTCGCCACGCGATGTCGTCGTTCGAGATCGTATTGTCTGACGCCTAATGGGAAGGTGTGAGCGGATCGCATGAGGGAGCCGAGTCGGATGATTGCCGCAGAGACGTGCGCGAGCGTTTGATGATCGGCCCAATGTGCGTCGGCAGAACCGTCCCGTGCCGGAGCTTTCTCGACACGCGGGCGTTTCGGTGACGGAACAATGTCTTGGACGAGGTTGGGGGGCGAACAATCCGGACGGCAAGATGCAGACTCGCCGACGCGGTCTCGAAGCACACGACACCGACGCATGTCTCTCTGCTTGGATACGGTTTCGAGCCAAGATTCGGGTCTTCGGGGCGGACCACTTCACGGCACCCGGACAGGTTATTGATAACCTTGAAATACGTCGGCCTGTATCACCTGAACGCCTATACCTACTCCGATCCAAAATGGTTCCCCGAAATGGATCAGCAGACACGGGACCTGTTTATCAAGGTTACAACCGGCATGCTCTCGGGTAAGGCCGGAGAGAAAGCGCACGAAGATTTTAAGCTGAACGGCCAATACCAAAACGAACCTGAGAAAGGTATCGTCGGCATTCCGTTTGTGGATCGCTACATTGAAAAGGCAGCGCTCGACGATATCGACGATGCCGCGCAACGTGGGCAACCGTTCTTCATCAACGTGAATTTCATGAAAGTCCACCAGCCGAACATGCCCGATCCGGACTATATCGGCAAGTCGTTGTCGAAGTCCAAATACGCGGACTCGCTCGTCGAGCTGGACGCGCGTGTCGGCCACATCATGGACAAGCTGCGTGAGAAGGGACTCGACAAGAACACGCTCGTTTTCTTTACGACAGACAATGGCGCTTGGCAGGACGTTTATCCGGACGCAGGATATACGCCGTTCCGGGGCACCAAGGGAACCGACCGGGAAGGTGGTGCGCGCGTTCCGGCCATCGCGTGGTGGCCTGGAAAGATCAAGCCGCACTCGAGAAACTTCGACATCCTGGGCGGGCTCGACTGCATGGCGACGTTCGCGTCGCTAGCAGGCGTCGAATTACCCAAGAACGATCGTGAAGGCAAGCCGATCAGCTTCGACAGCTATGACATGTCGCCTGTGCTGTTTGGCACCGGAAAGAGCAAGCGCAATTCGTGGTTCTACTTCACCAAGAATGAACTGACTCCGGGTGCGGTGCGGGTCGCTCAGTTCGAGGCAGTGTTCAACCTGCGCGGCGACGCAGGCGTGAAGACAGGTGGCTTGGCGGTGGACTCGAATCTCGGTTGGAAGGGCCCCAAGAGTTATGTGGCGACAGTTCCGCAAGTGTTCGATCTGTTTCAGGATCCCCAGGAACGTTACGACATTTTCATGAACAACTACATGGAGCACACCTGGACACTCCCGACTTTCAACGCCGCGGTCAAGGACCTTATGAAGACCTACGTGAAGTATCCGCCGCGCAAGCTGCAGAGCGAAGGGTACTCGGGTCCGATCACGCTGACCCAGTATGAACGGTTCAAGTACGTCCGCGACGAGTTGGAGAAGAATGGCTTTAGCATACCGACGTCAAGTGGAAACTGATCACTTGACCGCCCTGGGCGACGATTCCTCATCGGTTGTATGGGACAGGCGGTGCGCGCCTCAGGGATTTTCAATGGAGGGTTGAAAATGCGCTGCATCAAACCTCGCGCGCAGTCACGTCAAGTGTTCCGTCGTCTGGCGGGCTTGCTTGTCTGGATGTGTGTGACACTGACCGCATGCGTAAGCCATGAACCTCCGCGTACGGAGAGCACAGCACCGACAACACAACCAGCGCCTTCGGTCCACCCATCGACTGCACCGTTACCGTCATGGCAGGATGGCGTGGCACGCGCTGCCATCCTCAAGTTCATCGCCGATGTGACGCACGAGGGCGCGGCAACATACGTGCCGAAAGAGGCGCGCGTCGCCGTGTTCGATAACGACGGTACGCTTTGGAGCGAATCTCCGATACCGTTCCAGCTGTCCTTCATGATCGAACAGGTGAAGGCTGCTGCGCCTCGTCATCCAGAGTGGCAGCGCAATCCCGCCTTCAAGGCGCTCCTCGCCCATGACGATGCGGCGCTCGCACAGAACAGGAAGCCGTTGCTCGAGCTGATTGCCGTCGCCAACAGCGGCATGTCCACCGACGAGTACGATCGCTCGATACGCGCATGGTTGACCAGCGCAAAGCATCCTACACTGCAGCGACCCTACACCGACCTGGTGTATCAGCCGCAACTCGAATTGCTCGATCTGCTGCGGGCGAACGGCTTCAAGGTCTGGATTGTCTCCGGTGGCACCGCGCAGTTTATGCGCGTCTGGGCGAGCGAAGCCTATGGCATCCCGCCCGAGCAGATCGTGGGCGCAGAGGAGAAGTTGAAGTATGAGATTCACGGGGGAACGCCTGCGCTGTTACGCGTACCGGGATTCGCCTTCGTCGACGACGGTCCCGGCAAGCCAGTTGGTATCTTTCGTGCGATCGGGCGACGGCCGATTTTGGCCTTCGGGAATTCAGACGGGGATCGGGAAATGCTCGAATACACGGCGAGCGGTCCCGGAGAGACACTTGCACTGCTGCTGCATCACGATGATTCAGATCGCGAGTTCGCTTACGACCGGCAGTCGTCACTGGCGCGGCTCGACAAGGCGTGGGACGAAGCCGTTGCACGTGGATGGGTCGTCGTCAGCATGAAGAGGGACTGGAAGACGGTCTACCCTGGTCCGAAGCGCTAGGCGCGCGAAATGGCAGGTCTGGGGTGAGAAAGCCGAAGCGGACCATGTACTAGCGGCAAACCGACAAGTAGGGCTCAACATGCGCGAAATCACCGGCGACGCAGTCGAACAGCCAATCTCCTTCTTCACGGCACGGCCATCAGGAGTGGAACCCGCTGCTCCGGAGAGAAAGGGGCGATTCCATGCGATGGCCAAGCCTATCGGCTCGACATGCAATATCGACTGTACATACTGCTACTACCTGCATAAAGAGCACCTGCTCGATCAGCATCGCGGTCGCCGCATGGAGTCTTCGATGCTGGAGCGCTACATCCGACAATACATCGAAGCACAGAACGGCGCGGAGATCATATTTTCGTGGCAGGGCGGCGAGCCAACGATGCTTGGCATTGACTTCTTTCGCGACATCGTCGACATCCAGAAGCGGTATGCCCCAATGGGTCGCAGAATCTCGAACGATCTGCAGACGAACGGGACCCTGCTTGACGACGACTGGTGCCTTTTCCTGAAGCAGAACAACTTTCTGGTGGGCGTCAGCATCGATGGGCCGCGCGAACTGCATGATTCGTTTCGTATGGATCGAAAGGGCCAGCCGACCTTCGACGCATGCTAGTGAATCTGTTCGAGACAGCCGTGGTGCAGAGCTGCGGAGCGACGCTGCGAAAGTCCTTCGGCTCGACGCACGGAATGAACTGGGGCGAGTGTCCGAAGAATCGCTTTGTGCGAAGCCCGGACGGGGAGCCGGGACTGAACTATCTATGCTCGGGCATTCGACGCTTCCACCACCATGCGGGCCCGACGCTCAGGCGGCTCGCGAGGCAGGCTACATAGGGCTTCCATCGTATGCCAGCGTTCGTCGACCGGCAGGCCGTTTCCTTTTGTGTTGCTGCTTGCGCTTTTTGTCGCGGCGGTTGCTTTTGGCGCGTTTGTCCTACGACGCGCAGCCGTGCTTTCGGAGTAGGACCGCGCGGATCTCAACCTCGTCCAGACAGCCACACTGACGTTGATCGCGCTCCTCGTTGGCTTCGGCCTTTCGATGGCGGTCGGTCGCTACGATGAGCGAAAGAGCTTTGAGGAAGGAGGAGCCAACGCCATCGGTACCGACCGAATACATTTGCGGCGCGTGACGCGCTGCTTCGGCGGCCAGATGGCCGCCGGCTCAGTGCTGCGGCGCGCCTTCCCACGCCGGCAGGGTCGCGCCGTGATAGACGGTCAGGATCGACGAGGCGACGTTCGCCTGCTGATAGCTTTCCACCAGTGTCTTGACCCACGGCGCCTGCGCGTCCTTCGCATTCACGGCGATGAAGTTGCGATAGGGATTGTTCGCCACCTTCTCCTGCGCGATGCGTTCCTGAGGAATCTTGATGCCCGCCTTGATCGCCCAGTCCGTGTTGACGACGGCGGCATCGACGTCACCGATCGCGCGGCCCACGATGCCCGCGTCGAGCTCCTTGATCTGCACATGCTTGGGGTTGCTCGCGATGTCGCGTGCGGTCGGCAGCAAGCCCACGTCGTCGCGCAACTTGATCACGCCGTTCGCCTGCAACAACAGCAGCGCACGGCCTTCGTTGCTCGGATCGTTCGGCACGCCGATCGCCGCGTTCTGCGGCAGCCCGTCCACCGATTTCAGCTTGCGCGAGTAGAGGCCGATCGGCTGCACATAAGTGAAGCCTACCGGCACGATGTCATAGTGGCGGGCCTGAATCTGTGCGTCGAGGTAGGGCTTGTGCTGGAAAGAATTGGCGTCGAGGTCGTGCTGGGCGAGCGCTTCGTTCGGCTGGGTGTAGTCGGAGAAGGTCGTGACCTTGACCGTCAGGCCGTGCTTGGCGGCGTTGGCCGCGACGGTGCGCCAGACATCCTCGTCCTCTCCGGACATGATGCCGACCCGTACCGTCTGGCCAGCCGCGAGGCCCGGCTGTGCGCTCACGACGCCGCAAGCGACCAGGATCGAGAACAAGGCGGTTTTGAATGGCTGTTTGATCTTCATGGATGCGAGCGCGTTTTTGGTGAAAGAGACGTGATGCTAGAGGCGCCTCGAGATCGCGGCAAATAATATCGAGCGCTATCGATATGGCGCGCCGCGCCGGTCGGTCTGCGTCGCTCCCATTCCTCGCGTGCAAATGCATCGCAGAAACGCTTGTTTGTGAAACCGTTCCGGACGGCATAGATTGAGGTTATTCACCAGTCGAAGGGAGTGAGCTATGCCGCAGTTCCTGACGCATTGCTGGCAAAGCTTGTTCGCTCGCGTGAAGCATGCGCGCGAGCGCCGGTTCCTGCGTGCAGCCAGACGCGCAATGAATGGATGCGGATGCGAGGCCCCGAAAGGCGACGCAAGTCACGATGACGGTGCGAAGCGCGCGGAGCGGCTCCAGTGCATCGCGTTGTACGCACAGGCGGGGTATTTCAACATGGGCTATGCCGTCGACGCGTTTCAACCGCCCGTCGAGCCGCCGCCTCACTGAATCCGTGCCCCTCGAACCCTGCCGGAGCGAATCGCGGCCGGCACGCGCACATTGAGTGTCGAGCGGCTTTTTGCGAGTTGGGGTAGCTTTCGATCCCAAGGGCGAATATCCGTCTGTATGCGGGCCGTTGAACATCGCGCGGCCCGTGCAGGGTCAGGACCCGCCGTAGCGGGCAAGCATTGCGCGCAGATCGGGCGCATGCGGCTTGACGGGTGTGCCGGTGCGTCGCGGCGATGCCGTGTTCCGGCCGCTCGCACGTTCCGGCGCGACGCCGATGAACGCGCCCGACATGATTCTCGCG
>Ga0157375_10001499_pt1 | contig 20056 bp, 15 predicted proteins | sample M35metaG_FD_115311 | JGI IMG/M metagenome (GOLD analysis project Ga0157375, IMG submission 115311) | Miscanthus rhizosphere microbial communities from Kellogg Biological Station, Michigan, USA - M3-5 metaG | ecosystem: Host-associated > Plants > Roots > Rhizosphere > Soil | place: USA: Michigan... | reverse complement strand
GCAATGCGGCGCGGCGTAGCCGCAGTGCGGCGCGGCGTAGCCGCAATGCGGCGCGGCGTAGCCGCAGTGCGGCGCGGCGTAGCCGCAATGCGGCGCGGCGTAGCCGCAATGCGGCGCGGCGTAGCCGCAATGCGGCGCGGCGTAGCCGCAGTGCGGCGCGGCGTAGCCGCAATGCGGCGCGGCATAGCCGCAGTGCGGCTTTACGGTCGAGAGGTCCTCTCCCCGCGTCTTCTTTGCGGGAAGACGGGACACGAAGTGCGCGCGCGTAGCGCCAGCGGCTCGCTGGCTGTACCGCCGCCGGCTCGGCGGCAAACGTCATCGCGAGACCTGCCAGCGAGCCGCTGGCGGTACAGCCGGCGAGCCGCCGGCGCTACGCGTGTCGAACGATTGTCCTCACGAGGAGAGTGAGTACCGGTTCTTCCCCGTCCGCTTTGCTTCGTAGAGGCGTTCATCCGCGCGGCGGATCACGTCCGCGGCGGTGTTGTCGGTGCGCTGGTAATCGGCGATGCCGAGGGAGATCGAGCAGCGGATGGAGCCTTCGTCGTCGGCGGGGATGGTTAACATGCGTACTTTCTGCAGGATGCGGTCGGCCACGGCGCAGGCGCCGCCGAGGTCCGTGTGCGGCAGAATGATCGCGAACTCGTCGCCGCCGAATCGAGCGAAGAGATCGGGAGGACGCAGCGTCTCGCGCACCGCGCCGCAGAGTTCGGAGAGAACGACGTCGCCGACCGTGTGGCCGAAGTTGTCGTTGATCGCTTTGAAGTCGTCGATGTCGAACATCAGGAGGCTCAACGGTAACGAGTAGACGCGCGCTCGCTCGATCTCCTGCGGCAGTTGGCGGCGGAAGCAGCGCTTGTTGGCGATGCCGGTGAGGTCGTCGGTGTCGGCCAGCCCCTGGATCTGTTCGCGCGCGCTGAGCTGGCCGATGAGCAGCGACACCTGCGCTGCGAAGATCTCCACGATCTGCCGCTCCTGTTCGTCGAACGGCTCGGCGCGATAGACGAGCAGAACGCCGCTGCTGCGGCCATCGACGGTGATGACGGCGTGCGTGGAGTGCTCGATGCTGTCGCCGGCGCCGCGTCGCGGTAGATCGCTGCGCTCCGCTTTCACGATGACGTCGGCGGCGGCAAACGAAACCGGGATCATCGTCTCCAGCGTGCGGCGCAGACTTTCGATCAGCGGCGGCGCGATCAGCGAGCCCGCGCCTTCGCGCGTGACGACGTAGAGATCGAGATTCTGTTCGAGCATCACCGCGGCGGCGAGATCGAAATCGATGGCCTGATCGAGAGCGCGGAACGACGACACGAAGAGGTCGGCGATGTTGTCGGCGCGCGTGGCGGACCCGGTGAGCTCGCGGATCAGCGACAGGACCCCGGCGATCGGTTGCTGCTCATCACGTCTCACGGATGGTTGAATTATACGGAGCACCTATAATCCGATGCCATGATCATGCCCGAGGCAGAGGCGATTCCATTCGAGCCGCAGGACTTACGCGGCGAGCGCCTCCTCGTTCTGGCCCCGCATCCGGACGATGAAGTGATCGGTTGCGGCGGTTTGGTGGCGCTGCATCTGCGCGAGGGACGGAAGGTACACGTGGCCGTTGCGACCGATGGCGCGCAGGCCGGCGACGCCGCGCAACGCGAATCGGAGTCGCGCGCCGCCCTTGCACTCCTCGGCGATGTCACCATCGACTTCCTCCGTTTTCCCGATCGCAATCTATCCGGCCAGCGTGAATTAGACGATCGGATCTCCGCGATTCTTCGTGAATGGAAACCCGATCTGATCGCGGTCCCCAGCCCGCTGGAGATTCATCCCGATCACATTGCGCTGTCGCGCGCCTTCTGCGATCTGATCGCGCGCGACGCGTCGCTCTTCGCCGATCTGGCCGTGGCGCGCGTCGCCTTTTACGAGGTCAGCGCGCCGCTGCGGCCGAATGCGCTCGTCGATATCACGTCCGTTTCGGACGCGAAATACGCGGCGATCGAGGCGCATGAGTCGCAGTCCGCCATTCACGATTACACGTCGTACGCGCGCGGACTCAATGTCTGGCGGACGATGACGATGCCTCCGCACGTGAAGTTCGCCGAGGCGTATTGGACGACGCCGCTGCCATCGCTGCGCACGACGCCGTTCAGCGCGCTGCGCGAGGCGATGGGTCCGTTGCGGATCGATGTCAACGTCGATGTCGGCAGGGAGCCGCTGCCGATCAGCGTGATCGTCCGGACGAAGGATCGTCCGGCGCTTCTGGCCGAGGCGATCGCGTCGATCCGGGCAACCGGCCACCCGGCGGAGATCGTGGTTGTGAATGACGGCGGCGTGCATCCGAATATTGATGGCGTGACGCTGGTCGAGCATGAAACGTCGCGTGGACGTTCCGAGGCTGCGAACGCCGGCGTGAAGGCGGCGAAGAATGAGTACGTCGCTTTCCTAGACGACGATGATCTTTACTATCCCGAGCATCTGGCAACTTTGGCGAAGGCCGCGCGCGGATCGAATGCCGCCGGCTGGTACAGCGATGCCGTCTCCGCGTTCATCGATGGTGAGAACCGTGAGCCGATGCGCATTTACGCGCGCGATTTCGATCGCGAGCTGCTGCTCGTCGACAACTACATCCCCCTTCCTACCCTTCTCTTTCGTCGCGCCGATTTTCTCGAACTCGGCGGCTTCGATCCTGCCTTCGATCTTTTCGAGGATTGGGACTTTCTGATTCGCCTGGCGCAGCGAGGCGATTTCGTTCACGTCCCGCGCATCACCTGCGAGATTCGCCACATTCAAGGTGGCGGCTCGATCCTTCTGCAGAATCCCGAGGGATCGCCGAAGTTTCGCGAGGCGCGGCTGCAGGTTTGGCGAAAACACGCTGCGCTCAGGGGCGAGAACGTCTTCGCAAACGTATTCGAACGGGAGAAACGGCGCGCCGTCGCGCTGGAAGGCGATCTCGTGGAAGCACGCGGCGCCCGCGGCCGCATCGAGCAGGAAGTGGCGCGGCTGGAACGCGACAAACAATCGCTCATCGCGCAGGTCGGCGCGCTCAGCGAACGGATCAACGAAACGATGATGCGCATCAGCCACCTCGAAGGAGCGAACGCGGAGATTCGCGGCGCGCTCGACAAGGCCAATCGCGATTGCTACGCGGCGACGTCGCGGCTTTCGGAAGTCGAGCCGGCGCTGATCGAGCTGCAGCGCACGAACGGCGCGCTGCACGCCGAGGTAGCGCGGATGCAGAACCTGCTGGATGCGATCTTCAAGTCGCGCACGTGGAAACTGCACACGATCGTCGAACGTGTGAAAGGACGCGGATGACGCGTGCGCTGCTCATCTGTCCGGAGCCGCTTGGCCATGGCCAGCCGGCTGGTGTCGGCATTCGATTCCTGGAGATGGCGAAGGTCCTGCTCGCCGACGGCCACGAAGTGACGATGCTCTCGCGCGATGCAGGGGCCGTGGCTGGTTGCCGCGTCGATGCAATCACGCCGGAGACGCTGCAGCGCTACACCGCCGAAGCGGACGTCGCGGTCGTGCAGAGCCATGCCGGGAACGATCTCTTCGCACACGGACGTGCGATTCCGACCGTCGTCGATCTGTACGATCCGTTCATCATCCAGAATTTGAACTACTACGAAACACGTGGCGCGGAAGTGTTCACGCACGACCACGCGACGCTGATGCGATTGTTGCTGCACGGCGATGTTTTTCTCTGCGGGTCCAACGCGCAACGTCACTTCTACATCGGCGCTCTGCTCGCGGTCGGGCGCGTGAATCCGATCGTATTTGGGAACGACCCTCATCTCGCGTCGCTGATTCGCATCGTTCCGTTCGGAGTTCCTCCGATCGGCGATGTCCCGCCGGCGGCCGATTCCGTCAGAGATGTCCTCTTCGGCGGCATCTACGATTGGTACGATCCGATCCTGGCGATTGACGCGGTGGCAATCGCGCGCGCGACGCTGCCGGATGTGACGCTGACCTTCATCCGGCATCCCAATCCTTCGCTGACGCCGCAAGGCAAACTGGCCGATGCCATCGGCTACGTCAAACGAAACCGCTACGACTTCGTCCGCTTCCAACCGTGGGTCGCGTATGGCGAGCGCGCGGTTTTCTACCGCCGCTTCGGCGCGGGCTTGCTGACGTTCGCGCAATCGATCGAGACCGATTTCGCGATGCGCGTCCGGGTCTTCGACTACCTCTGGGGCGGATTGCCGATCGTGACGAGCAGCGCGCCGGGCACTGACGAGTTGCTGACGGAGTATGGCGCCGGTGTTGTGGTGCGTTCCGCATCGGCGGCCGACTTCGCGGAAGCGCTCGTGCTCGCGTTGGGCAATCGACGAATGCGCGATGGCGCGCGGCGCTTCGTCGACGATCATCAGTGGCCGCGGACGCTGCAGCCGCTCGTCGACTTTGTTCGCGCGCCGCGCATCGATCCGCAGAAGGACGCGTTCGCTTCCACGCTGCACGTTCCGGAACATCCTCGCTCGTTCTTCGATCGCATCAAGCGCCGCATCGGAGGCTTGCCCTGAGCACGCCGGCCGCCGACATCATCATCGTCAACTGGAACAGCCGCGAGGACACGCTGGCCTGTCTCGACGCCGTGTCGCGTCAACTCACCGGCGACACGATGATCACCGTCGCCGACAATGGCTCGACGGATGGCAGCATCGGCGCGATCGCCAGCCGCTATCCCGCTGCTCGCCTCCTGCCGCTCGGCCAGAACCACGGCTTCACCGGCGGTATCGCCGCGGCGCTGGCGCGTTCGCCCGCGCGCAATGTCATTTTTCTGAACAACGATGCGGTGCCGGAGGATGGCTGGCTGGCCGCGCTCGTCGACGCGATCGAAAGCGCTCCGGACGACGTGATCTCTGCCGGCGGCAAACTCGTCGATCCGACAGGAGAGTTGATCGATTTCATCGGCGGCGTGCTCACGTTCGATGGTCACGCGTTCCAGAACGGATTTCGCTATCCGCTGGTGTCGCGCGACGATCCACCGGCCGGCTCCGATCTCCTCTTCGCGTGCGGCGGCAACATGATTTCGCGGCGCGAGCCGCTCCTCGCACTCGGCGGATTCGACGACGACTATTTCGCTTACCTGGAGGACGTCGACTTCGGCTGGCGAACCTGGATGGCCGGCTTTCGCGTGGTGTACGAGCCGCGCGCCGTGGTCCGCCACAAGTCGAGCGCCACCAGTCAGCGCCTCGGCGATTTCGAGCGCGGCGTTCTCTTCGAGCGCAATGCGTTGCAGACGGCGCTGAAAAACTTCGAGTCGCTGCAGGACGCATCCGCGGCGCTCTTCACATTTTTCGCGAGACTCCACCACTACGCCACGACGCGCAACGCAAATGCGGGCGAGCTGACCCGCGAGCCGTTCTCGAAGTCTTCGAAGTCGTCGCGCAGTCTCGCCGGACGCATCCGGCGACGACTTTTCGGGAGCAAGCCGCTGGCGACGATCGACGATCCGCTGACCACGATGCAGTTTCGCGCGTATGAATGGATCGCCGCGCATGGCGAGCGCATCGCCGCGAAGCGCACCGCCGTTCAGAAACTGCGCCGCCGGAGCGATCGCGAAATCTTCGAACGCTTTCCGCTGCAGATCGTGCCGACTTATCCCGGCGACGAAGCGCTCATGCGCGGCGCGCTCTTCAACCTGCTGCGTCCCTCGCTGCCGTCAATCGAGCGGACGCTGTCCGATATCATGCGAACGTGACGCAGTCGGCTTGGTGGCGTCGTTTTCACGCGCGCGGGGTGTTCTGGCGGCAGCTGCTGCGCTTCGCCATCCTCAATGTTCCGCCGTGGATCGAGCCGATCGTCATGGCCTTCTGGGCTGTCTTTTTTCTATTGTGGGGACCCGGCCGCCGCGGCGTGATGCGCAATCTGAAAGTGATCAAGCCCGGTTCACTCGCGATCGCAAATTTCTTTCGCTGCTACCGCGTCTTCTGGAACTACGCCTGGACGATTGCCGACAACGTCCGCTTCAAAGAGCTGCGTACGATCCCCGACTGGGAGTTCATCGGCTGGAATCATTTCCAGGCGATGCAGGCGAGCAACGGCGCGATTCTCCTGACCGCACACATGGGCAGCTACGACCTCGGCGCGCATCTTTTCTCCGAGACGTCGACGCGCCGCATCGTGATGGTGCGCGCCCCCGAGGAGGATCCGCAGACGAGGGAGTTCGAAGAGCATCACGGCGCGGAAGGACTGCGCATCGAGTTCAACACGCGCGCGACGGAGCTCGCGCTCGATTTGCTGGAGACGGTCCGCGAAGGCGCGATCGTCGCCATTCAGGGTGACCGCGTGGTTGGCTCGATCAGCACGTTGCCGGCGACGTTCTTCGGCAAACCGGCGACTGTTCCCGCCGGACCATTTGCTCTTGCTCTCGCGGCGCGCGTGCCGATTTATCCAGTTTTCGTCGTGCGCGCGGGACGGCGACGCTACCGGCTGGTAACGTCGCGGCCGATCGAGATCACGCGCAGCCGTAATCGCGACGACGACTTCGCGCGCGCCATCGCGCAGTGGATGACGGAGCTGGAGGACGTCGTGCGCGGCTGCTGGTATCAGTGGTTTACGTTCGAGCCATATTGGCCGGAGGCCGCGGCGTGAACTTGGTTACCGATCATCCGGAGGCGCATTGGCTGCCGTCGCGGCATCGCTTCGCGCTGGCGAAGCTGATCGCGTACGCGAAGCTGCGAGGCGCACGCGATGTCGCGAGCAATGCAGAGCATCTGATCCTCCCCATCGATCGCGATCAGACCTCTGCGGAGATCAACGGAGTCGCGATCTGGGTCTTCGTCACCACCGTCTGCTACATCGCGGCGGCGCTGCCGCTGATCTGGCCGGCAGCAATCATCATCGCGATACCGATTGCGGCGATCGTGCTCCAATTCCCGACCGTCGGCATCGGCCCGATCGTGAGGATGCTGATCGGCGATGGGAATCACATCAAGATCATTTCCGCGATCGCGATGTCGCTGCTCGTGATCGCGTCGTCGTACGTCGCCGCGTCGCATTCGTGGGCGCGGTATGCGGCCTGGTTCTTCTTCGCAGTGCTCATCGTCAACGGCGCCGCGGCGATCGTGGTCTGGTTTCTGCGCGGACCGATTCGCGCGGCGGAAGAACGATGCGCGCGCTGATTCTCTGGTTCGCGTTTTTCGCGACGCTGCTGATTCCGATTCTGCTGTTGATTGTCTTCCCGCCGTGGTTGCCGTGGTGGCCGATCGCCATCGGCGTCATGGCGTTGTCGCACGCGTTGGTGCTGTGGCCGACGCTTCGTCCGAATTCGCCGTGGCTCGGACCGGTAATCACGCGGTTCGAATCGTCATCGAAGGAAGTGTGGCTGACGATCGATGACGGTCCGACAGACGACACGCCGGCACTTCTCGATGCGCTCGACGCGCGCAACGTCAAAGCGACCTTCTTCCTGAAAGGCTCACTCTGCGCGGAGCATCCAGAGCTCGTGCGGATGATGCTGGCGCGCGGCCACGCGGTTGCGAATCACTCGCAGACGCATCCCTCCGGGGCGTTCTGGTGCCTTCCTCCGAATGCGATCGCGCGGCAAATCGATGACTGCAACGCGGCACTGACGGCGATCACCGGCGAAACCTCTCAGCTCTTTCGAGCGCCGGTCGGGATGAAAAATCCGCTCGTTCATCCGGCACTCACGAAGCGCGGCATGACGCTCGTAGGCTGGAGCGTGCGCGGATTCGATTCGTTCGGCGACGACGTCGAACGCGTTACGCGGCGCATCGTCCCGCGCGTCGGCAGCGGCTCGATCATCGTCATGCACCAGGGCCGCGCCTTCTCCGTCGCCTGCGTCAGCCGCGTCGTCGACGAGCTGCAGGCTCGCGGCTATTCGTTCGTGATCCCTGAGTTCGAACGCCTGAAAACGAACAGGTAGTTGTTGAACGGCGTCTTCCCATACAGCGGCACAACCTCGGCGTCGAACCCCGCGAACGGCTGCACGATCTCGTCGCGCGTCAGGAAATGCAGCCGCTCCGCGCGCAGCCAGCGCACCGCCCGCGAAAACGTTTCCTGCGCGTACGTGAGGCGGTAGCGCCAACTTCCATCGCGAACGGCATCGCGGATGATGATCGTCGTTGCATTCGCGGCCGCGGCCGCGAGGATGTCCGCCTGATCTCCGCCGCGAAAGTAGTGCAGCAGATCGAGCAGCACGACCGTGCCGCCCGTCGCGATCGCCGTCCGCGCGTCGCCGATTTCAAACGTCGCGTCCTGCACCACGCCCGTCGCAACCGTCACCTTGCGCTCGTCATGATCGATGCCGCGGATCGGAGCGGCGAATCCGCGCGTGCGGAGATAGGCCGCGAGGACGCCCACGCCGCAGCCGACGTCAAGCAACGAATCGCTGCTGTCGCGGATGCGGTCGAAGACGGCGGCGTACACCGGATCGATACGCACTTTCGCGCAGACGTACCACCGCAGAAATGCGGACGGATACCGCGCGGCGATGTGGCCTGCTACATCGTCCGTCGTCACGGCGAAAGATGCTCGATCAGGTCGATCAGCTCCGGAAGATTGAAGGGCTTCGGCAGGATCGCGGACACGCCCAGCTGCAGGATGGCCTGCGGCTCGACGTGCAGGTGCGCCGAGAGGACGATGATCGGGAGCGTGCCGAGGAAGCCGGTCTCTTTGAGGCGCTGGAGAAAGTCCCAGCCGTTGACGCCGGGCATAGCCAGGTCGAGGAGGATGACGTCAGGATGGTGAATGGTCAGCGCGCGATGACCTTCATCGCCGTCGCCGGCGAGCAACACCTGAAACCCGGCCTGGCGCAGCGCGGCGGCGAGCATGCCGCGCAACGGCAGGTCATCGTCGATGACCAGGATGCGTTTCCGGTCGACGTCGGCGATTCGTTTCGTGCCGCTGCTGCTGTGATTCTGAACCTGATTCATGCCACGCTCGCGTCCATTCTAGCGACTGCTGAGACCGACATGCAGAACGCTGGCCACTCAGAACAGATCGCTGTCGCCATACGTGTAGTAGAGGCGATCCGCGATGCGCGCGCTGGCGTCGGGAAGATCGAACGGCACGCACATCAGCGAGAGATCCTGCGGATCGGGCCTCGACTCGAATTGCAGCGCGTGCAAAATGCGATCGAACCATTCCGGACGCGACGGAAACCATCCGTCGATGCGATCGACCGGATATTTGGGCACGACCTGACGCAGAAGCACTTCGGCCCCGTTCGGATAACGCGGATCGAACAGCGCATCACCCCACGCCAGCCGCGAGCCGCGAACGCCGAAAACGCTCCAACCGACTAACCGCCGCCACTTGCGGATTGCGACGATGAAGTAGGAAACGTCGGGACACTCGAGGTAACGCCAGCGGAGATAGCGCGCGTCGCGGCGGACCAGGAATCGATAGGCGGGAGCGACGCGCGCGAAGAAATCGTCGAATTCGACGCCGACGTCCTTTACGAGTTCAAGCTGCCAACCGCGAAACAAGCGCTCGCGCCGCGTGATCGGTGCGATCGGATTGCGAGTCAGATCGCGGATGCGATACGGCGCCGGCTCGACGGCGTCGCTGCCGAGGAAGCGGACGGAGAGTTGGCGATGCGAGTCGGTGGTGAACCCGTAGTTGAAGGCAACCTTGCCGCGGCAGAACGCTTCGTAAAAACCTTCGGCAGTTCTCGCGAGGATGCTGGTCGGACCGCGGCCGACCTGCCGCACGGAGCGATCGGTCATGATGTCGCCGATCTGATTGGCGAGAAACTCGCGGCCATCGTCGATCATCGCCACCGGATAGCCGGCGTACTGCGCGACGAGCTGGCCGCTCTCGTCGAACGTCAGCGCGATCCGTTCATTGCCGTACGGATTGCGCTGGTACTCCCATCGAAAATGATCGACGCCGCGCGACGCATGCGGAAAGGCGCGATGAAAAAGCCGGAGGATCTGTTCTTCGTCGCCGGTCCGAAAGGCACGGACCGTAAAGCGCGGATCAACGGGCATGCGTCGGCTCGACCGAACGGATGGCGCTGAAATTCACCGGGGCGCCGGCGCGGCGCTTGGCCACGATGCGGATCGATCCGGAAAAGAGCAGCAGCGGATCCGGCAGCACGTGCAGCAGCACGCGCACGAGCGGCGCCAGCGCCGGCCAGCGCGTGGCCACCGAGTGCCGCAGGAAACGATGGTCGCGATACGCGAGCTCCGCGCCGATGCTGACAATCTCGAATCCGGAATGTTCGAGCAGTTCGATGAGCGCCGAGCGCGAATAGAGAATGAGGTGCGTGCGGAAGTTCTGCGTCATCCAGCGCCGCTCCGTCATGAGATACACCAGCCCCTCGGTGTCGAACGTCGACAGCAGCAGCACGCCGCCGGGCTTGAGCAGGTCCTTCATCCTCGCCAGCGCGTCGTGCGGATCGGCCATGTTCTCGAAGACGTGAAAGAGGACGATGGCGTCGAAGGCGGGACCGGTATTGACGAAGTTCGGAATCGTCGAGCAGTAGACCTCGAGTCCGCGCGAACGGGCCGCGCGCGCCGCGGGGGCGGCGCGGTCGATGCCGACGTATTCGAACTCGCGCGCCGTGGCGTCGCCGAAGCTGCCGTCGCGAACGCCGATTTCGAGCACGCGCGCGCGCGAATTGAGATGGCGCCGCAGCGCGGCCAGTCGGCGCTGGCTGGTCTTCTCGCGCGCCACGCCGCGGTGCAGCGTCTCCTCGCCGATCTCCACCTGCGCGTGTTGGCCGCGCAGCACGCGGCGAACGGGCCGGCTGTCGTCATCGACTTCGAAGCGGCCGAGGTAGCGGCACTTGCAGCGGCTGCAGGCGCGGACGACGTTGCCTGGGATCTGATCGAAGTTCCAGACCTCGTGCGAAAAACAAACGGGGCATCGCCGCGGCGCGCGGTAGCCGTTGCGGCGATCGGTCATGCGAATCGAGATCGCCGACGCGACGCCCTGCCAGAATCCCAATGCTCTCTTCGACGCTGCCGCGCGGACGGTCAGACGCTCGATGCGGAATCCATACTTGTTGGCGAGGTACGCTGCTTCGAGATCGAATCCGCCGCCGCGCAATTTCGATTCGGCGATGAGGAGCCGCGCCGCGCCGGACGAAAAGGCCTTCAACTGCAGCGAAGGATCGGGAAGGATCGATACGAGCAGCGAGCGAAGCACGAGGCTGTCGCGGCAGGCCTCGCGCCGTGCGAACACGACTTCCGCCGCTCCCGACTCGATGAGGGCGACCGCGTCGCCGATCGCGCTGACCGGATACGGCAGATCGGGATCGACGATGATCACGACGCTGCCGCCTGCATCCGCGGCACCGCGCCGAATCATCGCTCCGTATCCGGCGCCGTCGCGGCGATCGAGAACGCGGATGTCGAATGCGAATCCGGTGGCCTGCAGATAGCGCTCGATCGTCTCCAGCGTCGACGGCAGTTCGGGCGCGGGTCCGGCCAGCGGCACCAGGATCGACACGCTCGTCGCGCTCATGCCGGTATTCTAGCTTTCGTCCACGACCGGAGTACGCGGCCTGTGCGCCGTTCGACCGCGCGCAGGTAGAGAACGTCGCCGCGGTAGCTGTTCCAGATGTCGCCGGGGACATCCGCGACGTCGCTGCCGAAATGACCGGCCGCTGTCTCGAAACTGGCCAGCGGCGAGGCTTCGAGAACGATGTCATCGTTGTCGCCGCCGTTGGCGTAGGCCCGCTGAAGAGTCCCTTCAAATCGTTTCGCGAACGCTCCGCCCCACTTGCGGAGGTAGAGCAGCTCCGACCGCGCGTACAGCGACGCCGCGTCCGCCGATCCGGCTGCGCTCTGGTTGTAGAGGTGGTGGCAGCGCGCGGACGGAACGTAGACGATGTCGCTATTCACGCGCCGCAGAAAATCGTTCTCTTCGAAATAGAGCGGGAAGCGTTCATCAAATCCGCCGGCAGCATCGAATGCACTGGCGCGAATGGCCATGACGGCGCCGGAGAGCGCGCGTACCCTTGTCGTCTGATCGAGCGACCAGAACGCGACGCGTTGCAGAAAGCGCCGCCGTTCGCGACGCCGCGCCCACGCGCGCGAGCGGCTGGCCAGGACGCGATCGATCACTTCCCGCCTCGTGTGCAGTTCCGCCGGCGGCAACATCCAGCAATACGCGTCGTCCCAGAAAAGTGCCGGACCGGCGACCGCCGCATTCGCATCGACGAGCCGGTCGATGGACTGCTCGCCGAAACGGACGTCAGGATTCGAGACGACGATGACATCGCCGTCGCACGACCGGCGGCCAGCGTTGATGCCGCCCGCGTACCCAACGTTGCGCGGCGAGGCGATGATGACGTCGGCGATGCCGCGCAGCTCCTCAGCCTCGGCAGGATCGACGCTGTTGTCGACCACGATCGTCTGCAACGGCCGCGACGAGGCCGCGCGCGCGGTGGCAATTGCATCCGCCGCGAGCGCGGACGACCGGTAGTTGATCACCAGCAGCGAAACGGTGGTCATCGGCCGGCAGGCTGCACGGCGTCTGCCTCCGCCGGCGCAAGTGACCAGTGGTGGTCGAGCGAGATCAGTCCGGCCTCGAAGCGCGCGCCGGTGACCGAGAAGGCCGGGCGGACATCGCGCCGATCGAACACGGCCACCGCGTTTTCGTCGCCGACAAACGCGATGATCGAATACTCGCCGCGATTCAGCGGCACGCCGTGCAGTTGCGCCACCAGCTCGTACTCATTTTGTCCGGAGGGGGGATCGAATCCGTCCGCATGCGTGCCGACGGCGAAGCACTGCAGGTCGTCGGCGGAACGATGCACGCCGACGATGACGTGAATCGGCTGCGACGCGGACTCGGAATGAATCCGCAGCCTGACGTGAATGTCCTCGCCGCGGTCGAACGTGTCGCGCGGACGGCCGCTGCGGTCACAGACGACGATCTCGCGGATGCGCACTGGCGACGGGGCACGCTCATGTTCCGGATCTCCCTCGCTGGCAGGCCGCTCGCGGTCGCGCTGCAGGAGAAACGTCTCGTACTCATGCACGACGTCGAGCGACGGCCCGTAGCGCATCACGCGGCCGTGATCGAGCCAGAGCGTGCGGCGGCAGATCGTGCTGACGTGATACAGGCCATGCGAACAGAAGAGAATCGTCTTCCCCTCTTCCTGGAACTCGCGGATCTTGTCCACGCACTTTTTCTGAAAGTGTCCATCGCCGACGGCCAGGGCCTCATCGATCACGAGGATGTCCGGGTTCACGTTGACGGCGACCGAAAACGCCAGCCGCATGTACATGCCGGAGGAGTACGTCTTGACGGGACGATCGAGGAAGGTGCCGAGCTCCGAAAACTCCAGGATCGCCGGCAGCCGCTTCTTCACCTCGGCGGGGCCGAGCCCCAGGATCGCGGCATTGAGCGCGGCGTTATCGCGGCCGTTGAATTCGGGATGAAAGCCGGTGCCGAGCTCGAGGATCGAGGCGATCGTTCCCTTCGTCTCCAACGTGCCGCTGGTCGGACGCGTGACGCTGCAGAGGAGCTTGAGCAGCGTGCTCTTGCCCGCTCCGTTCTGGCCGACGATGCCGACTGTCTCGCCGCGCTCTACCTCGAACGTGACGTCCTGCAGCGCCGGGAACACCGTGTGACGCGGCCGCCGGGTGACGGCTTCGATCAACCGGTCGATGGGCCGCCGGTAGATGTCGTATTGCTTCGTCAGCTCCGAAGCGCGCACGGCGACAGTCATTACCGCCATTGTACGGATCGCGGCGCGAAAGCATCGCCGCAAAAACAAAGTGGCGGGCCGAAGCCCGCCACCGAGTTTGCATCAGGATGAACGATCAGTGGCTGACGCCGCGGTGCTTCGGAGGAACCACAGGCCCGGCGCCGGTGACCTTCACCGTCGTGGCCAGGTCGGCCGAGGCCGTTCCAACCGAAATATGCACCGTCACGTGATAGGTACCGTCCGTGGTGTATCGGTGCGCGGGCGCGGCAGCCGAATCGTGTTTGCCGTCACCAAAGTCCCACGAGTAGTTGTGCTGCGCGCAGGCGAAATCGTAGCCGATCGACCTGACGTCGAACACTACGTCAGCCTTGCCTGAACAGCTGTTGCCGTTAAAGACGTCGCAGCCGCCGCCGGTGTATGTGATGTAGACGTTAGCCGACGCACCGTCAGTAACCATCGTGCCGCAGGTTCCCGGACCGCCGCCGGTACCGGGGTTACCGGCCGCCCCGACAGTCACGATGCGGATGATCGTCGTCGACGAGGAGCCGTTCCCGACAAGGAGCTTGACGTTGTAGGTGCCGGCGTTGGTATACGCATGCGACGGCTGCGCGGAAGTCGAGTGCGCTGAGCTGTCACCGAAATCCCAGTCATACGTATGCGTCCCATTGCAGGAGAAGTTGTAGCCCGTACCCACCGCGCGGAACGCGACCGGATCCGAAGCTTTGCAATTACCGCTGATTTCGGTGCAGTTGGTGCCGGTCCACGCGAGGGCGACGTTCGACTGCGTAAGCGTGCCGCACGTCGTCGGCTGCACATTTCCGACTTTCACATCCAGCGCGTACGTGAAGAGACCGCCGGAGTTCGAGACGGTGGCCGTTGCGTGGTAGTTCCCCGCTGTGGAGTATGCGTGCGTCGGCGTTTGGCCGCTGCCTCCCAGGCCGTCACCGAATGCCCACGTAATCGTGCTGCCGGTGCCGCAATTGAGGTTGTAGCCGTTGTCCGGCTGCAGGAAGAACTGCAGCGATTCGCCCGGGTTGCACGTGCCCGACACCGCGGTGCAACTGGTTGAGAGGCCCTGGTACGCCATGTACGCACTATTGGCCGCGGGTGCGGAGCATCCGAGGTTGCCGTTGCCATTTCCGTTGCCATTCCCGTTGCCGTTGCCGTTTCCGTTGCCGTTTCCGGTACCGATTGTGACGGTGTTCGTGTAGTTACCGGTGGACAGCCCGCCCGTCAGCTTCAGTGTGACGGTGTACGTACCGGCCGCTGCATACGTGTGCGTGGGGGCCAGTTCGGTCGACGTGCCGCCATCGCCGAATGTCCACTCGAACTTGTCGCATTCGACCGAGGGCGTCCAGCCGCGCGCGAAGATCGCGAAGGGCACGGCGAAGCCCGGGGTGAGAGCCGAAAGGGTGTTGGGACCCATATAGGTGTTGATGTCGTCCGGCGCGCTCGAGCACAACGGTTTGTCGATGTGCTGACCGGGAAGAGTAGCCGTCTTGCTGCCGATGCCATTGGTGACGACGACGCCGATGCTGTAGTCCGTCGTGGTCGAGAACTGCGGCTTGAATTCGGCGGTGGCGGCGCCGGGGCCGGTGACGGTGTTCGGATTGACGCTCCACGCGAACGACCATCCGGCCAGAGTCGGGTTTGTCGCGGAGGTGACGGTGAAGGAGCAAGGAGTACCGACGGTCACGCAGCCTGTCTTCACGATCACCGGATCGGGACCATTCAACACGCTGCTTTCCGCGACGGCGGTCGCTGCGTTGCTGCAACCAGCGCCCGGCACTGCCGAGGCAGCGACGGTCGTCGTCAGACGTACCTTCAGCCCGAGAGTGCTGAACGTGGTGCGCGGCACGCTGAACGGCGGGATCGTACCGAGGGTGGCGGAACCGTTTGCGCTGGTGATGACGGTGTTGCTCGAATTGACCACTTCCCACTTGTACGTCGCGGCGGTACCGGTACCGCCCGGCAGATCATTCGCACCGCCAACGCGAAGGGCCGTGGTGAATACGGCGTTCGGATCGTTGATGGAAGCCGGACTCGGTTCCTGAACCGTGAGGACATACGGCCGGACGGTGTAGGTGAAGGGAGAAATACTGAGCGGAAGATCCGTGGTCGACGTGAGAGTGCTGCCGGTGCCAGTGTACGGACCGTAGTGCGTGTTGAAGGCGAGCGTATGCGTGCCGCAGGTGCCGACGCTGAAGGCTTCGCTCGGCAACATCTTGTTCGAGGTGCCGTCGAGCACCCAATCGGTGTAGTGGCCTTCGACCGCGCCGTCGGACGCATCGAAGAATGAGTCGCCGGCGACGATCGGCGCGGTGGAGCTGGCGTCGGGCTGGCGGAACAGGAACGCCGTATTGGCGAGCTGGAAGCGCGGCGTCGGGGCGGTGAGAGTCACGGTCAACGTGTCACTCATCGTCGAATCGACCGAGTTGGTGGCGATGACGTGGCGGGTCAACGGCAGTGAGGCTACCGACGTAACGCCGCTGTATTGATGCTTGACGGGGGCGTTGGTCGCCGATGTGGCGCCCGCGGCGTCGCCGAAATCCCAACTGACGTTCCCCGACGCTCCCGAGGCCAGTGAAGCCGAGAAACTCTGACGGTCTCCGTAGAACGGGCCGGTGCCGGCGGCAGCTGCCGAATGCGGATTCGCCGTTTCGACGAACGCATTCACGTGCGCGCTGAGCGCGTCGCCCGCCTTGATCTCCCACACGTCGCCCAGGCCGTAGCCGGCGATGACGAGGTAGACCTTGGAACCGATCTTGACCGGCGCGACATCCTTAAAAATGTTGAAGATCGGATGCGCATAGCCGCGCGGAGCATTCGAGCCGTAGTACATCGAAAAGAACGGCAGCTGGCGGTTGCCCTGGCCGGGCACCGGCATCTCGAATGGAATCTCGGTCAAGCTTGACGGTCCCACTTTGTAGACGCGGATGTTCGATGTACCAGCGCTGGTGGGGTGCGCGGAGTCCGCGCCGAGCTCGTCTCCATAAAGCGCCAGATACCCGTCGCCGTAATGCATTCCCTCCGGCACACTGTATCCATTGCTGGGGTAACGCGTCTCTACGTAGGTATTGCCCGAGGGCGAGATCACGTCGATGAAGGGCCCCGAGCCTGACGCACCGTAGGCGTAGAAGTTGGTGCCGTCGCTCGTGATCGTTCGGAATGTGCCGCCACCACCCGGATCCAGGTGAACGATCGGAATGCCGGTACGGACGAACGCGTCCGAGGTAAAGATCGACAGGCCACCGCTGTACTCGATAATCGCCACGCGCAAACCCGTCGAATCCTTCGCCCAGAGATAGAAGGAGCGGCCCGCGATGTCGGGCTGCCTGACTGGCACCGCAGGATTCTGCACGTCCCACATTTGCAGAAGCGACGGGTAGTTCTTGTCGCTGATGGCGGCGTAATACTTTCCATCGCTCGTCTTCAGAGACAGGATGTGGTCGGGAGCGAGACTATTATTCGGACGGACACCGGCGGGGTTCGGGGGGTCATTCACAACGAGGGTCTGAGAGACGCTGCCCATCCAGCCGCCACCCGATTCGCCACTGTCCTTGACGATGCCCCACCCAAAAATCGAGTAGGCCAGATAGACGTTTCCGCGATCATCCCAGTCGAAGTCAAACAGCCGTTCCAGTCCATCTCCGAAGGGGGTGACCCATCCACCGCCGTTCTCCGCGTAGAAGAACGTGTCCCAAAAAAGAAAGACCTCGGCGGGGCCGAACTGCGGGTAGCGCGGGTTGCCGCCGGATGTCGGCACTGCCGTCGCCGGCGCCATCTGCTCCTGCGGTCTTGCGCTGAGGCGCGAGAAGAACCGGTTGGTGTCGTATACGGCCAGTCCGCTGCCAAGCAGCGTGTAGAGGCGGTTCCGCGAGGGGACGAAGCGGGCGAGCCTGGGACGTGCTGTCCGGAAGTTCTGCTGATATTCATGCGCGTTTTCAGCGTCAGCCCAGCGTCCGACCCACTTGAGGACCGGTGGATATCCGATCGTCAGCAGCGTCTCGCGGCCGGCGCATTGCGCGCACAGCACATCGGTGCCCGACTGGTCTGACGGCGTCGGATATGTCTGAGCGATGGCGCTCGACGCAGCGACGAGCAGCACAACGCAGAGCAGGAACGACCTGTAGCGAATCGAGTTCACGTTATTTCCCCCAAAAGGAGCTGTGTGATGGCGCGTACCGCACCAGGAGTTGGCTCCGCCAGCGACGATGAAACGCTACCGGAGTGAGAATGTTATTTTACTCAGTTCTGACGCCATGTCTATCAAAAAAAAAGCGGGCCGGAAATCCGGCCCGCTTCACAGCAACTGCGTGTAGATATCGACTACGGGAGAGGCGTCGTGTTCGTACCGGTGTACGGAGCGACTCCCGGAGTGCAACCCGGGTCAAGCGGCGGGCAAACAAGCACGCCACCGGCCGGAGCGATAACCGCACCCGGGCCGACGGCCGGCGAGCAGCCGTTGCCGAGCCATGCCGCGTCGAAGTCCACCGTGAGGCGGTTGCCACCGGCGGCGCTACCGAACATCTCGATAACGACCCAGTTCTGGCTGGGACGCGGACCAACAGTGGCCGAACCCGCAGGCGCGAGGTTGCTCGTGCTGCCGGCGCCGGTGATGATGGTGGGAACGCCACCAACATTACGCGTAACCGAGTAACCCGTGCTGCCACCGTTGTTGAGGTTGAGGTACATCCAGCCACCGACATCAGCACTGCTGATGACCGGGAAGTTGCCGCTGGAGGTGTTCTGCGCGGACGTTTCCGGCATGGTCGACGCGGTCGGCGTCGGGCAAGGCGACTGCGTGCAAGGCGCGCTCGTGTTCGGGTTCTCGTGCTCGTCGAACCGAACGACTTCGGCCACCGGCAGGGAACCATTCAGAGCAAGCGACGCACCGCAGGAACCAGCGCCGAAACCTTCACGCCAGACCTTGTAGTTGGTTGCAAATGCACCCGGTCCGCCCTGGATGTAACGCGCGGCCCACAGAGCCGGAAGCGGCTGGCGGCGGTCGAGCGTACGGTTGGTGGCCGGGGTGTAGCGGTCATAGAACGTGTACGGCAGGTTCGTCTGCGCGCCGGAAAGCGGCGTGCCGGCCGGACCACCCTCAGGGATGGCGCGGATGTGAACCATTGCGTTGCCACCGGCGTCAAACGACGCAGCGGTCGTCCCGGTCGGAGCCGGTCCAAGCTGCTGGTAGTCGCCGATGAGAACGTTGTCGAAAAGGATCGACGTGGCGTAGTAGTTCGGGTCCGTCGGCAGAGCGAGCGAGCAGTTCGACGCGACGTCGATCGTGATGTAGCCGATCGCATTCGCGTGGACGCCGCCGACTGCATTCGGGCATGCAGCAGAGCCACCCGGATTGTAGACACCGGTGGTCAGAGCGCTTCTCACTGCGGCAACAAGCGTGGGGTTAAGCAGGCCAGGCTGGCTGGAGCAGTTGATCGAGGCGCCGCCACCAGCGAAGTTCGGGTTGGCGGTGAAGCCGGCAGACAGCGCGCCGACGCCAGACGGCTGCGTCTGTGCGACGGTCGGGCCCGTGCCGTTGGCCTGAGCAACCGTGCCGCTCAGAACCTGGTTCATCGAGATGCCCTGAACGTCATAACCCGTCAGGTAGATGTTGAAGTCGAGGACCGGGAACGACCAGTCCGTCCAAACGGTCACGTGAGCGATCTGCGGCAGGCGCGTCACGTTCGTGATCGTGAAAAGCGTGTCCTGCGTACGGTTGGTGATATCCACCTCGAAGTACGGCAGAAGCAGAGTGGCGGCCGGCGCAACACCGATGTCGCACGAGTCGTCGTTGTTCGTCGTCGTCGGGCCACCAGCGGTGCCCGGCGTCCCGAACGAGAAGGTCGCGTTCGGAGTCACGTGACGCGTGACCGCGAATGCTGAACCCGCCATCAGGAGGGTGGCCATCATGGCCAGAACCAAGAGTTTTTTCATGCTGTTCTCCTACACATTAAATGATTGTTTGAAACCGAGATTACGGACTGCGGTCACCCTCTCTCGACGATACGATCACCTCCCGCGTCGGATTTGAAAATTGTCGTTCTATTCCAATTGCCGGTAACAGTATGGCGGAAAGGCCTTGAAGTCAAGCCCTCACCACGATTTTTATGCCGATACACCATAGCCCTTCGAAAAAGCACCCAAAACCGTAAGGATCAGCACGCCAAACCGAGCTGCCGGTGAAGCGCCCTGCTGCGGCGCACCGGATGCGCAATCGGTGCCTGACTCGAAGCCGCCTCCCGCCCCTACTTCACAGCCTTTCGATCCTGCGCTTCAGCCTTCACCAACCCGCGGTTGAGTAAGACATGCACCGATCCGTTCCGCGATGCGAACGTCGGCGTCGCTGCTGCTTCTGCCGCATTCGTGCTGGCGCCCGACTCGTACATGACGATGACGTCGGGCTTCTTGTCGCCGTTGACGTCCACCACTTTG
>Ga0157375_10001496_pt1 | contig 20070 bp, 17 predicted proteins | sample M35metaG_FD_115311 | JGI IMG/M metagenome (GOLD analysis project Ga0157375, IMG submission 115311) | Miscanthus rhizosphere microbial communities from Kellogg Biological Station, Michigan, USA - M3-5 metaG | ecosystem: Host-associated > Plants > Roots > Rhizosphere > Soil | place: USA: Michigan... | reverse complement strand
GAACTTCAACGGCAACTGCGCGGTCAACGCTGCCGGACAGTGCACCTTCTCCGGCGGCTTCGGCCAGGCCAACACATTCGCCGGTGATCCGGGCCAGGGCGAGCAGCGTTTGGCGCAGCTCGGGATTCGCGTCACCTTCTGATCCCGCACTTCACGATTCGTTCGACTACGGGGCGCCGCGAGGCGCCCCGTAGTGCATGAGGGAACTCCCATCCAGATCAGCGACCGCAGGCAACCGGCACGTGCATCGGCGCCGACGTGAATCATCGACTGGTTGATCGCACGCCGCAGGCCGTACAACAGGATCAATACGTGTGGACTAGCGGGTATACTTCTGCAATGTTTCCGTGGAGGTGAATCATCAGGCTGTCGGCGCTTCAGGTCTGGTCGCCGCGAATGGTGCCTCAAACGGCCGTGGCCCTTGACCGGTTGGGATATGACCGCTACTGGCTCTCAGAGCACCATGGGCCTGACGCGCTCAGCGCGAGCCCACTCATTCTCTCGGCGATCGTGGCTGGCATTACGAACCGGATCCGCACCGGCCCCGCCGGCGTCCTTCTGCATTACCACAGTCCGCTCAAGGTCGCCGAAGATATAAGAATGCTCGAGCTGCTCTTTCCAGGCCGCATCGACCTCGGTATCGCCCGTGCGGTCGAACGGAATCAAGGTACCCGTAATGCGTTACTCGATGGCCGGCCAGAGAACCGCGACTATGTCGACAAAGTGCGCGAGTTGTTGCGTTACGTTAGAGCGACGACGACGCCCAACGATGAAGAGCACGTTCCGCCCGTAGTCGACACCACGCCCCAGATATGGTTACTGGGCACATCGATCGAAAGTGCGAAGGTAGCGGCAAGTCTCGGAGCACGTTACAGTTTTTCGCGCGTCATCAACAACAATCCTTCCGTTGCGCAGGAAGCATGTCGGGTTTATCGCGATTCGTTCCAATCGACAGACGGATGCCTGGCGTACTGCAGCATTGCGCTTTCGTTTGTTTGCGCTGCGACGGAGGAGGAAGCACGCGCTAAGAAATCCCCAGCCGTACCTGCAGTGAATATTTTAGGGGATGAGGACACGATGTTCGAAGTGATCGGCGAAATCGAGCACGACAGCAGCGTCGACGAGATTGTCCTGGTAGACGCAGCGGAACGGCTTGAGGCAAAAATTGCCTCCTACGAGCGCGTCGCCGTTCGCTTCGGTCTCAATCAACAACCTGCAGTGCCGGCCGCCGCAACCTGATCGTAGCGCTGGTTATGGCTGTTCCCCGAACGTCGAGGAGTTCCAACGCCGGTGAGGCGACGAGGGCGTCGATCACTTCATCCGACACATGGCAGCCTTCAATCGACAGCCGGCGTAGTGACGGCATGGCCGCCAGATGTTTCACGCCAGCATCAGTAATGCCGCTGTTTGCAATGTCTAAGGCCACTAACGGCAGGCGCGCCAGGACACGCGTGCCGTCATCAGAAATCGCGTTGCCCCCGATAAAGAGTTCCTCGATCGGTATTTCCATGATCGCGGAGAGGTGACGGTCTGTAAGACCGCAGCGCGAGGCGTCGAGCGCACGCAATGACATTGGCATATGGATGTCGGCGGCATTGCACGCACTCAGATCAATCCCTCCGACACCAAGTACGGCAAGCTTCCCGAACTGCTCTAAGTGCGGAGCGATCGCCGCTGACACGTTCGTGCGATTCAAGCCCAGGCTGCGAAGCGAACGGAATCCAACAAGCGCCGGAAGAACAGCGTCATCGACCAACTCGCACTCGCTGACGCCGAGGTTGACCAGCGTTTTTATCGAGGACAAAAGGGCCACACCGGCGCTTGAAATGCGGGAATGGGTTGCTGCGAGCCACGAAAGCGTTAGCGACGACGACTCGGCCAATGCGCTGAGAGCTTCGTCGTCGGCATTGGTGTCCGAAATATTGACCGCGGTCCATCCATGGCCGCGCAAGGCGGCGAATGCGGCCGGTGGTATACCGCGGCAGCTAACCACTTCGAATGCCGTCACTCCGTCCCGCACGAGTGCGGCCACAAAGAGCTCGAATGCAACTCCGTCGATCGATCGCCGGTCGGGCGAAGTCCACACCGGCTTTGCCGGACGGTAGTGGGGCCATTCATGAACGGGCATGAGTTCGTGCGCGCGCCGAAACAAGACGTTTCCGGGCCGCATCATAAGCAAGTAGCTCCTGTGCCGCGGCCGGCTTGGTAAAAATACGATTGATCATCATGTGACAGAGCGAAAACATCAGCTCCCTGAGCTGCTTCGTCAACATCCCGGCGCGTGCGGCCGCGACAATTTCATTCATCGGCCCTTCAACGAATTGGGCTCGGGCTGTAACGCGCTCCGCGATGTTCGCTGATCGCTGGATGTGAGCGTCGTTTGATCTATAGGCTTCGGCGAGCGTCTGTCGGAGATTCTTCACTGGAGGCACCAGCCGGCCCTTCATTCTGTCAATCCAGTTCGCCAGCAGTTGAGACCGTTCATCAAAGTCCAGACCCGACAACGCCAGTATCTGTTCGATCGCCAGGGTGGCGTACGCCAGCTTGTCAGCGAATGTATCCAGTGCGGCCGCGGCAATCGACTCCAGTGTTGCTTCGCTGTCGCCGTGGAAGAGCGATTCGAAAAGAACGATCCCCGTTGCGCCGCCGTAGCGATCGATTTCGCGCTCATAGGTGTCAAACGTGAGCCGATGCACGAAGCGATCGAGCTGCTGCTCACGAAGCATATCGCGAAGCAATGTCATGACCGCGCCGTGTTGACCCTCGGGGTGCCGCAATCGCAGCCGTAAGTGAAAGTCAGGATCAGCGTATCTGATGAAAAACCATCGATCGATCAGGCCCTCACGCCGCAACTGTTGTGTCAATGGCTGAACCGCTGCCGCCAGGAGGTCGTCCGACATGCGCGGCGCACAGTACAGCTTTGCGAATAACCACTCATCGCCCGGTCGGAATGTGCGGACCTGCTGCGTATCAACAGGCGAAAAGAGCGGTCTCTTTTCGGAGGCGATGCGATGGAAGGGCAGATCGATTTCGCAAACAAACCGTCCCTCCGGTCCTTCGGCAACCATGGTCTCGGGCCGAGGAAAGCACTCGGTAATCAGCAACTGTTCGGAACTCTTGATTCCGGCGCTCAGCAGCGGCAGTGCCCTTGGCGAACGCAAGTCGAGCAACAGACTCTCGTTGAACACGAGCGGCGGAACACCCGACTTGATTAAAAACTCAGCGATCGCCTTGACATCGCCGTGCTGCTCCAGCTCCGCTCGGGGGAATCGCCACCGCGCGGCCGATAGAACGACGCGGCCACATCGTACTCGCGGCAGGAAACGCCTGGAAGACAGCGCTCCCCAGGCCCATTCCAGCGGCATTGGACTATTCTGCGACTGCAGAGCTCCAAGAAACTTGAACAGGCCCGGGTTCCGATGAAACAAATAGTTATGCCCCGAAGTCAGGCGCGGGATGACCTCCGTTCCGTCCGCGGTGGTGATGATGATCCTGTCGTCCGAAACACCCACGAACAAGGATTGCAGCGCGAGTTGTCTCGAACTCTCCGACGGAATACCCAACACCGGCAGCTCGACAGCGCGCAGCGCCGGTTTCAACGAGACGTTCCACTGCGCAGGATCTGCAGGTTGATGGATGATTTCAGCGAGGAGAGCAGGCGCGGCGATTCTCTCGTCGGTGGCAACTGCGTCCCTCACAAATGTCTCGAGTTCTTCGGACGCGAAGGCGAAACGCGTCATCAGGCGCACGCCAGGCGGTCCGCCGGCGCCGCCAATGAAAACATCATAATGGCCGTCCGCACGTTGACTTAAAGTGCATAGGACATTAAACGACTCCTGAACCGGAAGAGGCTCGGCGTGGCTCAACGCCTTGAGATGTTCCGTTGTAAGTTCGACTTCGATTTCTCCGGGCCGAAGGCACGAGATCAGGTCGATGAGCAACTCTTCACGCCGTCCAAAAGGCGTGTCTTCGGCTTCCGGTGGCGCCTTGAACGGCCGAAGGAAGCGTTCCGCGTCGGGTTCTGTCACCTCATCGATTGCGATCCCAACGTCGGGGTCGAGTGCCTCGAGCAAAGGAATCCGCGAGGCTTCGTATCGCGACACGAAGCGTTCCTTGAAGCGCCGCAAAAGCGGATGCGTACGGGATCGGGCCGTGGATCGCAGAATGTCGACGCCATCGGCGATATCGCCGACAACTTCGCTGGAGAGCGAAAATGCTCCCGGTTTCACCATTACGATGTTTGCAGCGAACCGTGACTCGCTGAATCCGAGCTCGCGCGCTTGACTGGTGATGCTATGGATGTCTTCCCTGCGAATCGACCCTACGGGTACCGCAATCGATTCGACCGCCGCTGCATACTGCTCAAGACGCTTTGCAAGGGCTGGGTCTTCGCCGGCAAGAGCCGCCGTGGCCGCGTTCAATGCCGAATGCGCGTCTGGCGGGGGTAACCCCGTTCTGGCGAGAACGCCGCGGTCGACCAGGGAGGTCACATACCCGGCAGCCGACGCCGTATCCACACCAGCGATCCCGGCGATGAATGAGATAAGACCGGCAGCGGGAACGGGTACCTTTGTGAAATCGATGACAGCGTCGAGCACCTCGTCACGGACGACTGTAGTCGTAACGTAAACATTCTTCTCCTCTCGTGTGAGATCGATGGCGAGGAATCGATACCAACGTCCTACGCGAAGCAGCGTCTCATTCCGAACGTAGGTGACGTCCGGCGTGCCGGCCAACTGCCGCAGACGCCTTCCGGCGAGTGCAAGCACATAACCATCGGCACGGGCATGCAGTCGGTAGTCCGCACGCGCTGCAAAACGCAGCTCTGTCTGCTCCGCGATCGTTCCGATCGAAATACCGGCAAACAAGCCGAATGGAGCACAGCGCGACGAAGCTCGCACAAGATAGCGCTCCGCAGCCCGCTGTGTGCGCGATGCCTTGGCGGCGCTTCCATGACAAAGCGCCTCGAAAAGTGCCGGAGAGCCAAGCTCGAGTGCAAGGAGGAACCTGGAATGATCATCGAGCGGCAACGCCGTATCGTTTGTGTACCAGTCACACAGCTCGCCGGCGGACAGCAGCGGAGAACGCAGGAGAAAGAAACCGTATGGCGCAAAATCGCGTGCCGCGGTCATGACGCTGGGCGCAAGTCGAGCAGGAGAAGCCGGTCCCACACTGGTTCGATGTCACCAATCGCTGCCAATAACGTCAGGCCGATTCCCGCGATGCCTGTAATCAAGCCTGGATCTCGAATCCCATAACTCTTCCCGTCCTCGCTCCATGAGGTTGCGAAACCAGCCAGCCCGCGATCGTCGTACGGCATGTCGAGAAGAAATCGATACCAGCGCAGGGCCGCATTGCCGGCCCGTTCGTCGCCGGTAGCCAGGTGGAGGCGGTGAAACATGTGCGCCACTCCTGCAGCTCCATGACAGAGTCCGCCGTCGACGACGCCGGCTTGTTCGGGCGAGCGACTGGCCGCTTCGGCCAGCGCACTCATGGCTCCTTCGCGAAAGTCGTCGATACCAAATGCGTCTGCGGCGCGCAGCAGTGCGATCACGACCGCCAGGTCGCCGTAACACCACCCCAGGCGAGACGGGTATTGTTCGCCCGTAATGGCAACGGCCGCAGGGAAGACGGAGGAACTACCGGGCGGCATCCGGTGAGCCATGATCCAGCGGCCGAGTCCGTGCGCCAGCCGGGCCGCGCGCTCGCGCTCGACGCCCGCTTCGGCGCAGAGAGCAAGAAAGACCAGGACTCCTGAAACGCCATGCGCGATGCCGACATCATAGGCACCCGCCTTGAAGAGCGCCCCGCCGTCATAGGAGAGTTGCTCCGGAGCACGCCGCCATACAGCCGTGTCGCCGCGCCACTCCGCCCATGCCTCCAGCTGGTCGATCATTCTGGAAATGAGCGCACGGCCTGCGTCGGTCAACGGATTCCGCTCGAGGACGAACACGCCCGCGCCGACGATCCCGCGCGTGAGTTCATAGACGAATCCGTCTTCGTACTGATCGAGCGACATCGCGAGTTGGGATTCCACGGCGTCCGCAGCCGAAATGCGTGCCGGATCGATCAGGCGCGCCATATGTCGCGCCACCCAGCCAACGCCCAGATAGCCTCCAAAGAGGTGCGGAGGAAAAACGAGTCTGGCCATCGAGCTCGTCGACGCGGCGAGCGAATCGGTTGCCACATCGAGCAACGCTTGAGAATTCGCTGCAAGCGCGGCATACACGAAAAACAATGCCCGGCCCGGGTGTCCCCAGCTGGCAGTGGCGAGCGTACGTTCGGTGTATTCCGGGGTCACTTCGCGATGGGGAAAACGCGGTATGTCCGCTTGCCGGCGCAACTCCTGCTGGATGCTCTCCAGCCGTTCCGCCGCACGGGCGTTGTCGCTACCTTGAAGCGTTGCCCGCCAGCTCATCGCACTCACCCGGTGAATCGGATAACCCCAACCGCCGTTCCGCGGCGTTAGACGCTATTACAGCAGCATGTTCCGTTGCAGGTTGAGTCCGAGTCACAAACGTAGGTGCAGGTCGAGTTGATGAACGACATACCGACGACTTCGCGCTGGGAATAGCCATCGCCCGTCGCCACTTCGATGGAGGCGATATTCAGCCGAAGAGGACCTGAGGTTTCATTCGAGGAGGTTTCACGGAGAATTGTCATGATGTCCTTTCTTGTCAACGCGCTCGACGGCTGATTGGGGTGCCACGAAGGATATATTCAATGATCGAAAGGCGTCAAGCGAGAACAATCGCTGACTTCGCTTCCGGAGTCTCGAACTTCGATGCAGTGGATTAACACAGCGCAACTTCGGCCGTCGCCTTCATGAATCGCCGTACGTCGACGGGATGGGGAACTCCATCCTCTACGGGGCGCCGCCAGGCGCCCCGTACCTTTTTCGTGACAGCTTGTCCTCGCGCGGAGAGCAAAACGCGGTCACGATGGCGGAGCCAGCAACGTAACTCCTTGAAACCACTACTGGAATTTCTTTTCGCCCGTGGCACGCGTGCGGCAGCAGGGCCTCGAAGAGGAGAGGAAGCGTCTCATGCCCAAACGGTTGATCCCTGCCCTGGTCTTTGCGGCCGCGACGTCTGCGTTCGCACAATCGCTCACAGAAAAAATCGAAGTCTCGCTCGTCAATGTCGACGTCGCCGTCACATCGCATGGTGCGCCCGCGCGCGGCTTGACGGCGGATGACTTCGAGGTCCTTGAAGATGGCGTGCCGCAGAAAGTCACGCACTTCTACGCCATCGAAAACGCCCGCGACAACGGAGCGCCTGCCGCATCGTCCGCACCGGCCGCGGTGACTGCCGCACAGCCGGACGCGGGCGACGAACGATTCCGCCGCCGCGTTCTGGTGATCGTCGACAACCGCCACATCACACGCCATGACCGCGACGTCGCGCTCGCAAAGCTCGAGCAGTTCATCAATCAGCATTTTCAGGAAGGTTCGTACGACTGGTCGCTGGCCATGATCACCAACCGCGCCCACATGCTCCTTCCGCTGACCTCCGACAAAACGCGCATCCACAACTCGCTGATCACGGTGAGAAACGCCATGGCAGGACGGCCGGTGGGCACCATGGCCTTGATGGACAGTCAGATCGCGCGACCCGCGTCCGGGTTGAGCTCCAACGACGATGAGAACCTGCGATGGGCGGGCGCCACGATCGAGGGAGCGGATGCGGGCGCGACCGCCGTGAATGGCCTTGTCGAAGAAGCCAATCGCTTCGAAGAAGCCAGCGACCTGGCGAAGACCTACGGCGCCATCATGGAGCTCACGCGTTCCTTTGCGACGCTGCCGGGACGAAAGATTGTGCTGCTCCTGACGGAGGCGTTCGGCGACGAAACCAATCCACTGCAGTTTGGCGGATCGGCTGCTGTCGGCCGCTCCGCAAGCGCGGCTGTGATTTTGCGGCAGCGTCTCGTCCACGACGTGAACGCATCGAATGCGAGCATCTACATCGTCGGGACGGCCGGCTTGAAACCGGTCAACATCGGCGCCGATGGCGCGGGCGGCGGCGCGTACAACAACTCCCTTGCGGGACTCGCTCCAGGTGCCGGAGTTGGCGGCGGATCGATTTACTGGCTCGCACACGAGACGGGCGGCGAGGTCTTCACCGGCAACCGCATCGATCAATCGCTCCGCAATTTCAATGACGCGTCATCGAACTTCTATTCGCTCGCGTATCGTCCATCGCACGGCGAGGACGGGAAATATCACCGCATCTCCGTCCGCGTGAAGCGCCCCGGCCGTTACATGCTCGCGTATCGCAGCGGCTACTCCAGCCTGCCGATCGGCGCCCAGTTGCAACGGGCCATGGCCTCGCCGGCCGCCGTCGACATGCAACGCTCCACGATGCCGGTAACGCTGATCACAGGAACCGTGAAAGAGACGGCGGACCTGGCCACCGTTCCGATCTACGTGAGGGTGCCCGCGAAGAGCCTGCAATTCATCCCGTCAGGACACGACGCCGTGGCGGTTGTCGAAGTGTTCATCTCCGTCTTCAACAAGGACGGGCGCCTTATCGCCAACTTCGCCAACGCGCGCGAGGCACATGCGCAAACGGGAACGGAAGCCGCCGGCGATTTCATCGAACAGGATTCGTTGAAGCTGCGCCGCAATGCAGCCTACAAAGTAGTCGTCGCGGTGCACGATCAGACCACCGACGCCGTCGGGATCGCATCAACGGTTCTTACTCAATAGGAGCTGACATGAAAAAAGCAACGCTCACGCTTCTAAGCTTCGCATTCGCGTCGATTGCCATCGCGCAACAGCCGCTCACGGAAAAGATCGACGTCAATCTCGTCAATGTCGACGTCACCGTGACCTCGCACGGTGCACCGGCGCACGGGCTGACCGCGGACGACTTCGTAGTCACCGAGGACGGCAAGCCGCAGACGATCACGAACTTCTTCGCCGTCGAGAACACGCCATCCGCAACAGCGGCTGCGCCGGCCCCGACGGACGAGCGTTTCCGCCGCAAGGTGCTGGTCATCGTCGATTACGTGCACAGCAACAAGATCCTTCGCAACATGGCCCTGCAGCGGCTCGAACAGTTCATCGATGACAAGTTCACCGGCGGCCAGTACGACTGGTCGATTGCGGTGGCCGGACAGGACATGCGCTTTGTCCTCCCGCTGACCTCGGACAAGACGCGGATCCACGACGCCATTCAGGCCATGCGCGAGAGCTCCACGTTCGAGCCAGCGCCGGGAGTCAAGCCGGTCAGTCTCGATATCCGGATGCCGTTTCTCAATCCCGCGGAAGTCGACGACGACGCGGTCTACACCACCTTCAGTCTTCGCGCCCTGCACAACGGCACACGCGCATTTGCCGCGCTGGAAGGAAAGAAAATCATCCTCTTCCTCTCCGAGGGCTTGGGCGGCCTTTTCGAAGACGCGTCGGTGAGAGTCCTCGCCAACGTCAGCGCCGGAGCGGGACACGCCGCCGCGGTGCGCCAGCTGATCACGCTTCGCGACGCGCTGGTTCACGATGCAAACGCAGCGAACCTGAACTTCTACGTCCTCGATCTCTCCGGCGTCGCTACCATCGGCACGAAGGGCGGAATGTACTGGCTGGCCAGTCTGACCGGCGGCGCATTCCTTCCCGGCAATTCGGCGATGGCGTCGCTTCAGAAGTTCGATGATCTCTCGTCGAACTTCTACTCGCTCGCGTACCGGCCGCCGCATCCGGAAGACGGCAGGTATCACCGCATCAAAGTCAGCCTGAAGAAACCAGGCTCGTATACGCTGCAATACCGCGAGGGATACGGCGCTGTGCCGTTCGATGTCCGCCTGGAGCGGACGCTCACCTCGCCCGCGGCGGCGATGCTGGCCGTGCAGAGCTCGACGATTCCGCTGTCCGTGACGACCGGTTCGCCGAGCAACGCGAAGGGCAGGACGCTCGTGCCGCTGTCAGTGAGCGTGCCGTTGCGCAATCTGCAATTCATCCCAGGCTCGAATGGATCCAACGCGCAGGTCGATTTCTACGTGTCGGTCTTCGAAGACGGGAAAAACGTCGGCGTCGAACACTACACGACGAAAGCGCATGCGAAAGGCGACAGTCCCACCGCGGACGGTCAACTGACGCACAGCGCCACATTGCGGCTGCGCAGCGGCCGGCAGCACACGGTCGTCGTGGCCATCCACGATCAAGTCAGCGACGCGGTAGCCTACAGCTCCCGCGAACTCACATTTTGAAAGAGCTCATGACGATGAAATCCCTCAACATCGCAGTCGCGGCAACAGTGCTGGTATGCGCCGCGTCGTTCGCGCAAGTCAACGAACGGATCGAAGTCAACGTCGTCAACGTCGACGTCACGGTCCTGTCGAAAGGCGCACCGGTCCGCAACCTCACGCGCGCCGATTTCGATATCTTCGAAGACGGGAAGCGCCAGACCATCACGAACTTCTACGCGTCCGACGAAACGCAGACGACCGTCTCCGCGACAGCCGCCGCTGCGGCCGCGGCCCCGTCCGCACCTGCCCCGGTCGTGCAGCCCGATGAGCGCTTCCGCCGCAAAGTGCTCGTGCTCGTTGACAACCATCACACCACCCGGCGCGGCCGCGATCGCGCGCTCGCACAGCTCGAGACGATGGTCAACGACAAGTTCCACGGCGACTACGACTGGTCGATCGGCGTGATCGGACGCGGCGTCACGCTGGTGCTGCCGCTGACCTCCGACAAAACCGCAGTCCACGAGGCGCTCGGATTCGTTCGCCGCCTCGGTACGCGCGGCGACAGCACGGCAACCATCTCCGGAGCGATTGACCGAGGAGGCGTGACCACGACAAAACAGGTGGAGAAGCCCAGCTGGTCTATTTTCGATGGAGATTTCGGTGCGCGGCTGCAGCAAGCCTCGGACAGCGATGACACCGAGCGTGCACTCGCGTCCAAGTTCACCGTCCCCGCAATCATCGATGCGGCCCGCGGCTTTGCCAGCACCCCGGGCCGGAAAATCGTCCTGCTCCTCACCGGCGATCTCGGCCTCAACGACGTCGACTTTGTCTCGATGGGATCTCTCAGCAGCGCAATGACCGTACGCGGCACCGGAGGGATGCGCGTGAACGAAGAGCAAGCCAACAAGCGCACTCTCGAGTCCGTACGACGCGGGCTTGTCGAAGAGGCGAACAGCGCGGGCGTGAGCTTTTTCCTCTGGAACGTCGAAGGGTTGGAGGGAGCCGACCTGACGCAGGCCCACGGGACGAACCTGTCAACGCTGACGAACAACTCCGCGGAGTTCTGGATCGCGAATGAGACCGGCGGCCGGCTCGTGGCCGGGAACGATCCCGCCAAGTCGCTGCAGGAGTTCGATACGACCTCCTCCTCCTTCTATTCGCTCGGTTACTCGCCCTCGCATCCGGACGACGGCAAGTACCACGCGATCACGGTCCGCCTGAAACAACCGGGCAATTACGCGCTGTCGTATCGCTCCGGCTACAGCAGCAGTTCCTCGGCGGTCCAACTAGCGCGCGCCATGACCTCCCCCACCGCCGCGGCGATGCAGAACAACACCCTCGGCGTCACGCTCGCATTCGGCACGCCGGCCCCCGATGGGAAGGACGTCAAAGTCCCGATCGAAGTGAAAGTGCCGTTCCGTTCCGTGCAGTTCCTTCCCGGCAAGGAAGGCGTTGCGGCCGATCTCATGGTCTATGTCTCCGTCTTCAACGACGTCGGCAAGAATCTCGTGGCGTCGACCTTCCCGCTCAAGCCGGCGTTCAAGTCGGGCAAGCCGGACATGAACGGTGTCATGGTCTACCGCAACGCCATCAAACTTCGTAAAGGCGAGAGCCAGCGAGTCGTCGTCGCCGTCCGGGACGCCGTCACCGACACCATCGGCATGGCCACCAACGTCGTGAAGTTCTAAATCATGAAAAAACTCATCGCTGCCTCGCTCCTTCTCGCCGCCACCGCGCTCACCGCGCAGGTCACCGAGTCGATCGACGTCCGCATCGTCAACGTCGACGTCACCGTCACATCGAAGGGAGGGCCGGTGCGCGGACTCACGCGCGACGACTTCGAGATTTTCGAGGACGGCCGCCCGCAGAAGATCACCAACTTCTACAGCGTCGAAGCGCCGGCGCGCACAACGGTGGCAACCGCTCCGAGTGCGGCGCCTTCCGTCACGCCCGCGGCTGAACCCGATCCGCGCTTCCGCCGCAAAGTACTGGTGCTCGTCGACAACCGCCACACGACGCGGCACCAGCGCGATATCGCTCTCCGCGAGCTGGAGGCGATGATCAACGATCGCTTTCACGGAGAGTACGACTGGTCGATCGGCGTGATGGGCCGCGGCATCACGCTCATCCTTCCGCTTTCATCCGACAAAAAGGCCATCCACGAGGCCCTCGAAATCATTCGCAGGAGCGGAACACGGCAGGAAGGCGCCACGACATTCGCCAGCACCGGCGACGCAGGCGAGCGCCCTATCGGCGCCGCACCCACGGGCTGGTCGGTGTTCGACAGCGATTATGCCGAGAAGATCGACAGGACCGCGTCGATCGACATGAGCGAGCAGGTGATCGCGGCAAAGTTCACCGTTCCCGCTTACCTCGATGCCGTGCGCGGCTTCGCCAGCACCTCGGGACGCAAGATCGTGCTGCTCATGACCGGCGATCCCGGGTTCAACGATCAGATCTTCGCTCCTAACTTTCCCACCGGTAGAGAAGGGATGACGACCGCCAGTATCACCGGACCGACGGGCGCCGCGAAGACCGCGGATGATCTGCGCACGATGGACGATCTGCGCAAGTCGATCGTCCGCGAAGCCAACTCCTCCGACGTCAGCTTCTACATCTGGAACGTCGAGGGTTTGGTGCCGCTCGGAGACGTCGGCATCGCATCACAACCGATGACCGATACGTCCGCAGTCTTCTGGCTCGCGAACCAGACCGGCGGACGGCTCGTCACGGGCAACGACGCCGCGGCCGCCGTGCAGGCGTTCGATACCGCGTCGTCGAGCTTCTATTCGCTCGGCTACGCGCCGGCCCATCCCGACGATGGCAAGTACCACTCCATCAGCGTGCGCTTGAAGCGGAAGGGCGACTACTCGCTGGAGTACCGCACCGGCTACAGCGGCACTCCGGACGCGGCGCAGCTCGCGCGGGCGATGACCTCGCCCACGGCCGCGGCCATGCAGGCCAGCGCGTTACCGGTCACGATGTCGATTGGGGCTGCCGAGGGCGCCGGCGGCGAAGTGACGGTGCCGATCGCGGTCAAAGTGCCATTCCGATCGCTCCAGTTCCTCCCGGGCAAGCGCGGCGTGGCGGCGAACGTCGTCGTCTACGTCTCGGTCTTCAACGACATGGGCAAGAACCTGGTCGCCTCGAACTTTCCGCTGACGCCGGCGTTCACGTCGGGAGTGACTGACCCGAATGGGGCTCTCGTCTACCGCAACGCCATCAAACTGCGCAAAGGGGAGCGGCACCGCATCGTCGTGGCCGTCCGCGACACCATTACCGACAGCGTCGGAATGGCCACGGAGGTCGTGAAGTTCTGACGGGTTCACGAGAGGAATAAGGTCTCTCTCGCCTGCGGTTTATCTCTGTCCACGCCGTTGGACCGTGTGCATTGACCGTCTGATAGGTGTGTGCTAGAAAGCGTGGTCTTTTTCCTGGAGGTCTATTTTCGTGTACGCCATCATCCGTTCCGGTGGAAAGCAGTATCGAGTCGCGCAGGGCGAGACTCTGTTCGTCGAGCGCGACGTGCTCAGCAATGCTGACCAGGAAAAGGTCACCTTCAACGAAGTGCTGATGGTCGGCGGCGACAAGCCGCAGGTCGGCGTCCCGATGGTCAGCGGCGCGTCCGTCGGCGCTACCGTCGTCCGCGAGACCCGCGGCGAGCGGATCATCGTCTTCAAGAAGAAGCGCCGCAAGAACCACACGAAGCGCAAGCACGGGCATCGTCAGGATCTCGTCCAGCTTCGCATCGACAGCATCAATCTCTAAGGGAGACCAGCCATGGCTCATAAAAAAGGACAGGGCTCGTCGCGCAACGGCCGCGATTCGCAGCCGAAAATGCTCGGCGTGAAGCGCTTCGCCGGCCAGTTCGTCACCGGCGGTTCGATTCTCGTCCGCCAGCGCGGGACGCGGTTTTATCCCGGCGTGAACGTCGGCATCGGCCGCGACCACACGCTCTTCGCCAAGATCGACGGCATCGTGAACTTTCACGACAAAGGCGAGCGCGGACGCTTCATCAGCGTGACTCCCGCCGAGTAATCCGACTTCCGACGTTGTGATGACGCCGCTCAGTTCGAGCGGCGTTTTTGTTTTGGGTTAGCAGGACCGGGCCCTGCATCCTGCCAAAGCACAGACAGGAGTGTCTGTGTGCCACACTGGCTTTCGCCAGTAACAGCATCGCCAAGTACAGCAGGATCCATGTGGCACAGACACTCTTGTCTGTGCTGGTGAGGCTCGGGACCACTGAGAAATAGGACAGTGGCGCACCGTTCGCACATTTAGAAACCATGTTCATCGACCAGGCCACCATTCGCGTCAAAGCCGGAGACGGCGGGAAAGGCTGCATCGCCTTTCGACGCGAGAAGTTCGTCCCGAAGGGCGGGCCGTCCGGCGGCGACGGCGGCGCGGGAGGATCGGTCTGGATCGTGGCCTCGCGGCGCCTGAACACGCTCTACCACCTGCAGTTTCAGCGCGAGTGGAAGGCCGGCCGCGGTCAACACGGCATGGGCTCGAACTGCTCCGGCTACGACGGCGACGACGTCACCATCGAGCTGCCGATCGGATCGGTCATTCGCGACAAAACCACCGACGAAGTCATCGCCGACCTTACGCACGAGGGGGAGCGCATCCTCGTGGCCAAGGGCGGCCGCGGCGGATGGGGCAACCAGCACTTCGCCACCGCCACGCGCCAGGCGCCGCGCTTCGCGCAGGACGGCAATGCCGGTGACGAACGCGAGTTGTTCATTGAGTTGAAGCTGATCGCTGATGTCGGCCTGGTCGGACTTCCGAATGCCGGCAAGTCGACGCTGATCTCCGTCATCAGTGCCGCCAAGCCGAAGATCGCCGACTATCCCTTCACCACGCTCATCCCCAACCTCGGCGTGGTCAGCGCCGACAACAACGAGACCTTCGTCGTCGCCGACATCCCCGGCCTGATCGAGGGCGCGCACGAAGGCCACGGCCTCGGCGACCGCTTTCTGCGCCACGTCGAACGCTGCTCGGTTCTCGTCCATCTCGTCGATCTCTCCGCGAACGAAACGCCGGATGTCGATGCCGAGGTGGTCGCGCATGAGCTGGAGCGGTATTCGGAACTGCTGGCGAAAAAGCCGCGCATCGTCTGCGGCTCGAAGCTTGACTCGGCTGTTCCGGATAACTCCGAAAAGCTGCGCGACTACGCGGCGAAGAACGGCTACGACTACTTCGAGATCTCGGCAGTCACCGGCGATCACGTGCGCGAGCTCGTACGCAAACTGGCGCGCTTCGTCCGCGAGAATCGCGAAGTGCCGGAGCTTCACGATGCGGAGGAAGCGGCAATCCTTCAGCATCCAGCAATATGAGAATCGGCATCGTCGGCGGCACCTTCGACCCCTTCCATCGCGGACATCTCGAAACCGTCCTCGCCGTCCGCGAGAATCTGCAATGGGATCGCGTGCTCTACATCCCCGCCTGGCGGCAGCCGTTCAAGACCCACCTCGATGCCGCGCCGGGAGCGCACCGTTTCGCCATGACGGCGCTGGCCATTCGCGACCATGACGCGCTCTACGTCTCGCCGATCGAGCTGGATCGCGGCGGGATCTCGTACAGCGTCGACACGCTCGAAGCGTTGCACCGCGAATATCCCGGCGCCTCCTTCGACTGGATCATCGGCGATGACAACCTCAAGGACCTCGATCGCTGGAAAGATCCGGAGCGTTTGTACAAACTTACGCGCTTCGTCGTGCTAACCCGACACCAGACACCCGACACCCGACACCCCGCGAACGCAGACATCGTCTTCGCCCAAAACCCCACCGTCCCCGTCTCCTCCACCGAGATCCGGCGCCGTGTCCGCGCCGGGGAGCCGATCGACGCGTTTGTCGATCCACTCGTCTCGCGTTACATTCACCACTACGGCTTGTACAAAGAGGGCCAACTTTGACCGATCCCATTCAACACCGCGTGCGCACCGCGGTTTCCGCGGCTCTGGATAAGAAAGCATTCGACCTCGACGTCCTCGCAGTCGGCGGCCTCACCTCGATCGCCGATTACTTCCTCCTGTGCTCGGCCACCTCGGAACGCCAGGCCGTCGCCATCGCCGACAGCGTCGTCGACAAACTCCGCGAGGACGACCGCGTCAAGCCGCGGCTCGTCGAAGGCACCACGCCCGGCCGCTGGATCCTGCTCGATTACGGCGACTTCATCTTCCACATCTTCACCGAGGACTGCCGCCGGTTTTACGGGCTGGAGCGGCTGTGGGGCGATGCGCCGAACGTCACCGCCGAATTCAGCGAGGAAGCAGCGCCGGCGAATGTCCGCCGCACGAAAACGTCGTGACCCGGTCCTGAGGGACTTCGTCCGCACGAGGAGCGCCTCGATGCGAACGCTCCTGCAGACGGTCGAGAAAGTCCTCGACCACGACGTCAATCTCCTTCTCCTCGGCGAGTCCGGCAGCGGCAAGGACTTTTTCGCCGAAGCGATTCACGCGTGCGGAAACCGCCGCGACAAGCCGCTGGTCAAGATCGACTGCGCCGCGATTCCGGCGGATTTGTTCGAGTCCGAACTATTCGGCTACGAGAAGGGCACCTTTACCGACGCCCACTCGCGCAAGCTCGGCAAACTCGAAACCGCGTCCGGCGGCACGATCTACTTCGACGACATCGCCGCGCTTCCTCCGACGCTGCAGGCCAAGCTGCTCCGCGCGATCCAGGAGAAGCGTTTCACGCGCCTCGGCGGCAATCAGTCGATCACGCTCGATGGCCGCGTCATCTCCTCGTCGAGCATGCCGGCCGAGGAACTGCTGAGCGGACTGCGGCGCGACCTTTTTTATCGCATCAACGTCGTCACATTGACCATCCCGCCGTTGCGCGAGCGCCGCGAAGACATCCCGGGGCTCGCGAAGACCTTTCTGGCCCGACGCAAGCGCGGCATCGACGCCGAGGCACTGCGGATGCTGACTGATTACGACTGGCCGGGAAACGTTCGCGAACTTCGCAACGTGATCGAACGCGCCGCGCTGCTGGAAACAAGCGATCTGATCACGCCGGCCTCGCTACCGCCGCTTAACGCCGGCATCGTCGAAACCGCCGCTCGCCAGCAGTGGACGCTCGACGAGCTCGAATCGCGCTACATCCGCGAAATCCTGCGCGAGACGAAATCGAACTACAGCAGCGCCGCGAAGATCCTCGGCATCAATCGCAAGACGCTGCTGGAGAAGAGGAAGAAGTATGGGATCTATTAGTGCCTTCGGCGTTGTCGGTTGTCGGTTACCGGTTGTCAAAACCTTCGCCGGCAACCGACAACCGAAAACTGACAACCGACAACGCCGAAGGCAGTTATGAAGATCCACGTCATCTGGCCCCGCTCCACTGCCGACGCTGAGCTCGCGGCCGTCGCAGAGCGTTACCTCAATCGGATCAAGCACTTCTTCCCGATCGAGATCGTCGAAACGGCGCCGCAGCGCGGTAGACAGAGCGAGAACGATGTGGCTATCATGCGCGCCGATTCGGCGCGGCTGCTGGCCGCGATTCCCGTACAAGGCCACGTCGTCGCCCTCGACGAGCGGGGCAGATCGATCGATTCTTTGAAGTTCGCGAAGTGGCTGGAACGACTCACCATCGACCAGCCGCACGGCGTCATTTTCGTGATGGGAGGGGACGTCGGACTGGACCAGTCCGTGCGGCAGCGCGCCGATGACGTCCTCAGCCTTTCGGCGATGACGCTCCCGCACCAACTGGCCCGCGCCGTCCTGCTGGAACAGATCTACCGCGCCTGCACGTTGATGCGGAACATTCCGTACCACAAGTAAGGAGAGCCGGGCTCGAATGGCAAAAGCAATGGCAAAAACAAAAGAAAAAGCGCATCCGTATCAGGAGCATATCGACGCGTTGCGCAAGAAGCAGAGCGACATTCTCGAAGCCTTCAAACGCGACAAGCAGGCCGTCAACACCCAGTCTGACGACGGAATCCAGGATCTGGCCGACAAGGCCGCCAGCGCCTACTCGAAAGAGCTGAACCTCTCGCTGTCCGACGGCGAGCGCAACCTCATCGTCCTCATCGAAGAGTCGTTCACGCGCCTGGATAACGGTTCCTACGGCATCTGCACGAACTGCGGCGCCACGATCGGCGACAAGCGCCTCGCCGCCGTTCCCTGGACGCCGTTCTGCATCGACTGCCAGGAGCTGCAGGAGAAGGGGCTTCTTTCGTAGGTTACTTCTGTTGATTTGGTCTCATCCAAGGGAGCGCGAGCAGCGCTCCCTTTTTCAATGTTGAATGTTCAATGTTGAATGTTGAGTGTTGAATGGAGGTAAGGTGCTCGCCTTCATTCAACATTGAACATTCAACATTCAACATTCAACATTTCGCCTTTCTGAGATGCCCAAACCACTCGCCGCCATCCTCGCTCAAATCGTCGAGAAAAAGATCCCGCCCGTCATCCTCGTCGGCGGATCGAGCGACTTTCTCGCCGAGGATGCCTTTCGCGATCTGCGCGACGCCATCGTCGCCGCGAAGCCCGGAATCGCCATTGAGGGATACGAAGCCGGCAGCGAACTGGCCGCGATCCTCGACTCGTATCGCACGTCGTCCCTCTTCGCCTCGGCGCGGCTCATCGTCGTCTCGGAGGTCAATGCATTCGTCTCCGCGAAAGAGCTTTCGTCGCTGTACGACAAATCGGTCTCCGATTGGAAGTCAGCGAAGACGGACAAGAAGCGCACTTCGTCCGCCGCGAAACTGCTTCACGTCCTCGGCCTCGTCGGTGCCGACTTCGACATGACCGACAAGCAGATCGCCACGGCCCTCGGCGTCGCGCTCGATCCCGTGCTCACCGACATGCTCGCCTTCTGCCGCACGACAGGGAAGAAGGCGTCGCGCGGCGAGGACGATGCGGCGCTGCTCATCGAGGCCGTCACCCGCGGCGGCGCGCCGAACACGTACCTGCTCATGCGCAGCGGCGAGATTCCGCGCGAATCCGCCACCGTCGATCTCATCGACCGCAATGGCGCCGTCGTAGTCATGGACCTGACGCGCGACACGTACGCCGGTGCGCTTGAGCGCGCGATCGCGGACGTCGCCGAAGACGCGCAAGTCCGCTTCGACGGACGTGCGCTGAACGTTCTCCGTCAACGCCTCGGCATCGAACGCCTGCTCGCGGACAAGTTCTCGAAAGAAGTGCCCGATCTGCGCATCGCCGTCTCCGAGGCCCAGCGACTGGCGACGCTGGCCGGAGTTGGCGGACGCGTGACCGCCGAAATGGTCGAGCGCGAAGTAGCCACGGTCGAAGGCGGCGCGCGCTACGAATTCGGATCACTGTTCACCGAGGGGAAGATCGTCGAGGCGATTTCGAAGCTGCGCGATCTCGTCGCGCAGGCGCGGCGTGAAGATCCGAAGGCGCCGATCGAAATCCAGTACGGCAAGTTCCTCTTCCCGCTCGCCGACGAAGTGCGCCAGATGATCGGCATCGTCTCCTTTGCCCGCACGAATCGGATCGATCTCAAAGCGCCGATGAATTACAACCGCTTCAAAGACACGCTCGCCGACCGCCTCGGCGATTCGCTGAAGGCCAACGGTCTGGTACGCCAGAGACCGCATCCCTTTCCGCTGCACAAGAAATGGGAAGCGGCGCGCAATCAGACCGAGGCCAGCCTCTTTCGCGCGCTGGCCGCGTTGGCGGATCTCGAGATCAAACGCAAATCCGGCGGCATCCCCGCCGACCTCGGCATCGAGACGTTTCTGCTTTCGCGCCTGCGTGCGTAGCGGTGTTCTCGTCAGCGCAATCGTCGGCATAGCCGGCGTAAGAACCGTAGCCCACGGTTTCAACCGCAATGGCCTTAACTTAAGCGCAAACTGCTGAGTGGGAGGCGGGGCATGGGAGGGAGAAGCAAGGGCGAGATCCATATCGACCTGGATGCTTTG
>Ga0157375_10001492_pt1 | contig 20098 bp, 17 predicted proteins | sample M35metaG_FD_115311 | JGI IMG/M metagenome (GOLD analysis project Ga0157375, IMG submission 115311) | Miscanthus rhizosphere microbial communities from Kellogg Biological Station, Michigan, USA - M3-5 metaG | ecosystem: Host-associated > Plants > Roots > Rhizosphere > Soil | place: USA: Michigan... | reverse complement strand
CCTCACCGTGTATGAAAAAGGCTCGGAAGTGGTCGGCATGATCCACACCTTGCTCGGCGCCGAAGGCTTCCGCAAAGGCAGCGACCTGTACTTCGAACGTCACGATGGCCAGGCGGTGACCTGCGACGATTTCATCAGGGCCATGGAAGACGCCAACGGCGCCGACCTGAGCCAGTTCAAGCGCTGGTACAGCCAGGCGGGTACGCCACGTTTGGCAGTGAGCGAGTCCTATGACGCTGTGGCCAAGACCTACAGCCTGACCTTCCGTCAGAGCTGTCCGGAAACGCCGGACAAAGTTGAAAAGCTGCCGTTCGTGATCCCGGTCGAGCTGGGCTTGCTGGACGGGCAGGGCGCGGGTATCGCCTTGCGCCTGGCCGGTGAAGCGGCGGCAGGTGGTACGTCCCGCGTGATCTCCGTAACCGAGGCCGAGCAGACCTTCACTTTCCTCGACATCGCCGAACAGCCGTTGCCATCGCTGCTGCGCGGTTTCTCGGCGCCGGTGAAACTGAGCTTCCCCTACAACCGCGACCAACTGATGTTCCTGATGCAGCACGACAGCGATGGCTTCAACCGCTGGGATGCGGGCCAGCAACTGTCGGTGCAAGTGTTGCAGGAGCTGATTGGCCAGCATCAGGCCGGCCAGCCGCTGAAGCTGGATCAGCGCCTGATCGACGCGCTGCGCACGGTGCTCAGTGATGAGTCGCTGGACCAGGCGATGGTTGCCGAGATGCTCTCGCTGCCGAGCGAAGCCTACCTCACCGAGATCAGCGAAGTGGCGGATGTAGAGGCCATTCACACGGCCCGCGAGTTCGCCCGCAAGCAATTGGCCGATCAGCTGTTCGAAGGCTTGTGGCTGCGTTACCAGGCCAATCGCGAGCTGTCGAAGACGACCCCGTACGTGGCCGCTGCCGAGCACTTTGCCCGTCGCGCCTTGCAGAACATCGCGTTGTCTTACCTGATGCTCAGTGGCAAGCCTGAAGTGTTGGCGGCCACCTTGGATCAGTTCGACACCAGCGACAACATGACCGAGCGCCTGACGGCACTGGCGGTGCTGGTGAATTCGCCGTTCGAGGCGGAAAAAGCCCAGGCCCTGGCGGTGTTTGCCGAGAACTTCAAGGATAACCCTCTGGTCATGGACCAGTGGTTCAGCGTGCAGGCCGGCAGTGTGTTGCCGGGCGGGCTGGCGCGGGTCAAGGCGCTGATGGAGCACCCTGCGTTCAACATCAAGAACCCGAACAAGGTGCGGGCACTGGTGGGCGCATTCGCCGGTCAGAACCTGATCAACTTCCATGCGGCCGATGGCTCGGGGTATCGCTTCCTGGCAGACCTGGTGATCCAGCTGAACGGGTTCAACCCGCAGATCGCCTCGCGCCAACTGGCGCCGTTGACCCGCTGGCGCAAATACGACGGTGCGCGCCAGGCCTTGATGAAGGCGGAACTGGAGCGCATTCGTGGCTCGGGTGAGCTGTCCAGCGATGTGTTTGAGGTGGTCAGCAAAAGCCTTGCCTAAGCATTCCGTGTAATGAAAAACGGCCCGTTCGGGCCGTTTTTTTTGTCTCAAATAACCGGTGGCCGTGGGGTGTCCAGCAGATTATCGACCGGGAACCGTTCGGCGATGATGCCGTGGGGCACGCCCAATGGAATCGCGCTGGCGGTATCCAGGCGCGTCACCTGTTCAGCAGATAACACCACATTCAGGGCGCCGAGGGTGGCGTCCAGCTGGGCGCGGGTGCGTGAGCCGAGGATCGGGATCAGCGCGGTGGTGGAGCGTCTGGCTTTCTCGCGCAGCCAGGCGATGGCGACGTGGGTCGGCGTGGCGTCCAGTTCGGCGGCCACTGCCAGCAGGGTGTCGAGCACTGCCGTTTCGCGGGCACTTTTCTCGGCGTGGATCAGCATGCCCAGCTTGTTGGCGCGGTTATCGCCTTGGCTCTCACGGTACTTGCCGGTGAGAAAACCGCCACCCAACGGCGACCACAGCGTGGCGGCCAGGCCCAGGGCTTCGGCCATCGGCAGCAATTCGCGGTCGGCGGTGCGTTCGGCCAGGCTGTATTCCACCTGGATGCCGATGATGGGTGAAAAGTTGCGCACTTCCGCCAACAGGTCGGCACGGGCAATGCGCCAGGCGGGGAAGTTGGACAGGCCGGCGTAGTGGATCTTGCCTGCACGCACCAGGTCGTCGAAGCCGCGCAGGATCTCTTCCATGGGCGTGACGTTGTCGCTCATGTGCGCCCAGAGCAGGTCGATGTGGTCGGTGTTCAGACGCTTGAGGCTTTCTTCCACGGCCCGCACCATGTTCTTGCGGTTGTTGCCGATCTTGATCGTGTCGGCATCGGCTGGTTGGGTGCGCAGGGTGTATTTGGTGGCGACCACCAGGTTGTCACGCTCGGAGGCAATGAACTCGCCCAGCAATTCTTCCGCCTGGCCGAACTGGTAGCCGTTGGCGGTATCGAGGAAGTTGCCGCCGGCCTCAAGGTAGCCATCGAACATCTGCTTGGCTTCGTCTCGCTCGGCGCCATGCCCCCAGCCTGTCCCGAAATTGCCGGTGCCCAATGCCAGTTCCGAGACCTGCAGACCGCTGCGGCGGCCAAAGACTTTATTGCGCATACACACTCCTTGACGCTCAGGTGTTGTTTAAATGTTTGGTGACATTTAAATAATATGATCGCGGTAATTTATTTGGTCAAGGGGCTTTTTTACTGCTGACATTTTCTGACAGGGCGCTCTGTTAAGCTGCGGCACGTTTTTCTTCTCGGCGGGATCACCGTGTCACGTACCACAAGATTGCTGACGTTGCTCCAGGCCCTGCGCGGCAAGAAACGCCCGGTGACGGCCGCCGTGTTGGCCGAACAACTGGAAGTGTCCGAACGCACGCTGTACCGCGATATTGCCGAGTTGACCGCTCTGGGCGCGCCGATCTTCGGTGAGGCCGGGGTAGGGTATGTGTTGCGCAGTGGGCTGTTCCTGCCGCCATTGATGCTGAATGCCGAGGAAACCGAAGCCATCGTGCTCGGCTTGCGCTACGTGGACCAGCGCGGCGACGACGTGCTGAGCCGTGCCGCCGCCAACGCCCTGGCAAAGATCGCCGACGTGCTCGACCCTTCCGCTCAGGAAGCCCTGCGCAACCCGACGTTGTTGCCCGGCCCGCCGGGTTTTGGCTACCCGGAAAACCGGGTGCCGCTCAACGTGTTCCGCGAGGCCATTCGCAACCAGTCCAAGCTGCATATCGACTACGCCGACGCCAGCCAATCCCAGAGCCAGCGCCTGGTGTGGCCGTTGGCCCTGGGTTTTCTCAATGAGGTGCGCGTGATTGTGGCCTGGTGTGAATTGCGCGGGGCCTATCGCACCTTTCGCACCGACCGCGTGGCCGCTGCGGAAACTACCGGTGAACGCTACCCGGGGCGGCGCAGCGACCTGTTGCGGGGCTGGCGCAAGCTGATGGAGCAGCAGCACGACGGCCCGTTTACTCCTGACAAAAACTGACACAGCCCTGGCTTAGCATGGCGCCATAAATCATCAAAAAGGAGCTGTGTCATGTCTCTTCCTGAATTGGCCCCGGCCATCCTGGCCTACATTGCGGCGACCAATACGCGCGACACTTCAGCTGTTGCCCAGTGTTTTGCCGACGATGCCAACGTGTTCGACGAGGGCGAGCATCAGGTGGGTACGGCCGCCATTGCACGCTGGATGGAAGACACGGGGCGCCGTTACCAGCCACGGGTCGAAGTGCTCAATGTGCAGCACCGCACGGGCAAGGTGCTGGTCAGCAACGTGGTGTCCGGCAACTTCCCCGGCAGCCCGCTGGAGCTTCGCTATACGTTTCGCCTGAACGAGCAGGGCAAGATTTCGCGCCTGGACATCTCGCTGTAAGCCATACTGGCGCCCATGACTTTCGATTCCCCGCTCGCCGCTTACCAACACGCCATCGCCCAGCAGGGTTTTGTTGCCGACGACGCCCAGCGCCGGGCGGTGCAGGCCCTGCAAGCCTGTCACGAGGCTTTGCACCAAGGGTGCTCACCGATCACCGGGGTTTACCTGTGGGGGCCGGTGGGCCGGGGCAAGACCTGGTTGATGGACCAGTTCTACGAAAGCCTGCGGGTGCCCGCGCGGCGCCAGCACTTTCACCACTTCATGGGCTGGGTGCACCAGCGTTCGTTCCAGCTCACGGGCATATCGGACCCGCTGCAGGCGCTGGCCCGCGAACTGAGCCGGGAAGTGCGGGTGTTGTGTTTCGATGAGCTGTTCGTCAACGACATCGGCGACGCAATCATCCTCGGTCGCTTGTTCCAAGTGATGTTCGACGAGGGCGTGGTGATGGTCTGCACGTCCAACCAGCCACCCGACCAGTTGTACGCCGATGGCTTCAACCGCGAACGCTTCCTGCCGGGGATCGCGGCCATCAAGCAGCATATGCAGGTGGTGGCGGTGGATGGGGGTGAGGATCACCGTCTGCATCCGGGGGAGGGTGTGCAGCGTTATTGGGTGAACGAGCCAGGCGCCCTCGCCAGGGTATTCCAGCAATTGACCCCAGGGCAGGCGGTGCGCAGCGGGCCGGTCACCGTCGGCTATCGCACGATTGTGGCCGTGCAGGCCAGCGAGACGGTGCTGTGGTGCCGCTACGCCGACCTGTGCGAGCAGCCTTTTGCCGCCATGGATTTCATGCTGCTGTGTGACCGCTTCCAGGCGATCCTGTTGGGGGAGGTGCCCAACCTGAGCGCGCAGAAGCGTCCGGGGCGGATTGCCCGTGGCACCGAAGACGGTGCCCAGCGGGTGGTGGCGGGCGACCGTGAGTTGCCGGAGTTGTCGGTGCACGACGACAGTGTGCGGCGTTTCATTGCGCTGGTGGATGAATGCTACGACCGCAAGGTGCCGTTGTTCATCGAAGCCAGGGTTGCCCTTGAAGCGCTCTATACCGAAGGTTATCTGGAGTTTGCCTTCCGGCGCACCTTGAGCCGTCTGCAAGAGATGCAGCTGCAGCGCTTTGGGATGTCGGAAAAATCCGCTTGAAACACCGTGCGTGCTTTTTGGGTGCGCCCAGTTTTTGCACTTTCTGGCACGTATTTCTGGTAAATCGTCTTCATCTACTGCCGACGCCACGCTTACAATCGTGCCCCTAAAAGGGAATCGACTCCCAGGTTGTCGTTATCGAGGAAGGCCATGGACACCCCAGACGTTCTGGTGCTGCAAGCCAGCTACACCAACCCTGTGCACGCCGAGGCCATCGGTCGAGTGCTCGATCACTATGCGCAAGACCCGATGGGCGGTGGCCATGCCTTGCCGGCCGACCTCTTACAGCAACTGCCCACCGAACTGGCCAAGCGTCCCCATGCATTCAGCGTGCTGGCGTTTGTCGGTGGTGAGCCGGCGGGGTTGGTCAATTGCTTCGAGGGGTTTTCCACGTTTGCCTGTCGCCCACTGGTCAACGTCCACGATGTGGTGGTGATGAATCAGTTCCGAGGCCTGGGGCTGAGCCAGAAGATGCTGCAGAAGGTCGAGGAAATCGCCCGCCAACGCGGTTGCTGCAAGATCACCCTGGAAGTGCTTGAGGGTAATGAAGTGGCGCAGGCAGCTTATCGAAAGTTTGGTTTTGATGACTCAAAGTTTGATCCTGCTTATGGCCGCATGTTGTTCTGGAATAAACCGCTTTAATAAATAAAGTTCAAAAAAAAGGCGCCACACAGTGGCGCCAAGTAGACCTTAGCCATAGGAGCGGAATGGCAGAGGGTATTACGGTTGAATCAGGAGTTTGGTTGTTGCTCGGCGCTGGATTGATCGGCGCTGTCTTTTTTCATGCTCTTGCCATCGGCGATGGCTGTTTGATCGGTGGTACCGTGAAGCTTCTGCTGAACGAAGGTGAAGTTGTTGTAGAACTCCTTAGAACGCTCTGAACCGCCTTCTGCAAAGGCGGCAACGGAGGTCAGGGTCATCAGTCCGGCAAGCATCAAAGTCGAAAGTTTCATCATCGGTATTCCCATATAGTGTGATCGGTGTCTGTTCACTCGGATCAGACTCGTGGGGCCGATTATGTGGAGGGAGGATTAAGTCAGGCTTAATAGAATGGCTTCCAACCTTAACGTTTTCGTTAAGTTTGGAAGCCTTGGTTGAATGCTTTTACAGCCTCCAGTCGAGCGCCAGCGTGACAGTACGCGGGTCTCCCCAATACACGCCGTTATAAAAACCGACGCGCTCGTAATATTTTTTATCAAATAGATTATTAATATTGAGCGAGGCCGATAAATGGTCGTCGAACCTGTAGCGCGACATCAGGTTGACCACGGTGTACGCCTGCTGGGTGATCCGGGTGGGTTCGGTGAGCAGGTTACCGTCGGCGTCGCGACCACCCGTCGGGCGCCCGGCAAGGTCATAGAAGTCGCTCTGCCAATTCACGGCGCCGCCCACGGTCAGGTCACGCCACTCTCCCGGCAGGCGGTAAGCGGTGGAGACCTTCAGCAGGTTCAATGGCTGGCTGGTGTTGGCGCGCTGGTTGTCGCCGTTGCGTGAGTGGGTGTAGGTATAGCCCGCCGTGAGGTTCCAGTCCTGCATGACTTCCCCTGACACCTCCACTTCAAACCCTTGCACCTTGTTGCCTTTGCCGCCGGATTTGTAGAACTGTTCCCCGGTGTCCGGGTCTGGTTGCACCGTGCTATCGAGTTCGGCAACGTTGTCCTGGGTGCTCCAGAAGAACGCAGTGGCCAGGTTCACGCGTTCGTTGAGCAGACTGCCCTTGAGACCGACCTCGTAGTTGCTGCCCACCACCGGCTCCAGGTATTTGCGGTTGGCATCGCGCTCGTCCTGCGGGTTGAAGATGTCGGTGTAGCTGGCGTACACCGTGTATTCGGGTGTGATGTCGTAGAGCAGGCCCGCGTAGGGCGTGAGCATGTCATTGTGGGTCTGGCGGGTCTTGGTCGAACCGGTCAACTGGTTGCTGCTGTTGTAGGCGGGTTCGACGCTTTCGATCTCCCAACTGCCATAACGACTGCCGAGCACGGCGTGCAGGCGCTCGGTCAGGCTCAAGCGGGTGGCAAGGTAGCCGGCTTTCTGGGTCTTGCTGCTGTGCGCACCCTTGAGGCCGGTGGTACGGTCGGCGAACTTGCCGATGCCGCCCATGTGCTTCCAGTCTTCGATGGTGAGGTAGCTGGCGGGCAGGCCGTTGCGCTGGTACGGGGCGCTGTCGCGTTGTTCGGACTCGCCGTAGCCCACCATCAGTTCATGCTCGCGCCCGAACAAGGCGTAGGTGCCGGTGAGGCTGAAGTCCGCCACGTCCATTTTCGAGGTGCCCACCATCTGGCTGGCCCAGGCGGTCATCCCGCTGCCGTCCGGGTTGGGGAATCCGGCACCGCCGTAGTAGACCTTGCCGTCTGAGTCACTTTGCCGGTGGGTGTAGGCGGCTTTCAAGTGCCAGTCCGGCGACAACCTGTGGTCGATGGACGCAAAGGTCGTCTTGTCCTTGAGTGGCCAGGAACTCCAGTCAGCCGCCATGTTGGCCGAGCGCGACAGCCGCGCCTTGCTGCCGTCGCTGTTCCAGTAGGGCAGGGTGCCCCAAGAGGTGCCCTGCACATGTTTGTTCTGGTAGTCGAAGCCGGCAGCCACCACGGTGTCGTCTGTCAGGTCGCCTTCAAGAATGCCGTAGCCGACTTCCCGTTGCAGCGCATAGTTGTCGCGAAACGACTGGCTGTCCCGGTATGCCAGCACCGTGCGCCCGCGCAGCCGCCCGTCGAAGGCCAGGGGGCCGCCCACATCCACATAGCTGTAATAGTTGTCATGGCTGGCGCCACTCACGCCGGTCTTGGCCTGCCACTGGGCGGTGGGGCGCTTGCGGATCATGTTGACCGTGGCCGAGGGGTCGCCTGCGCCGGTGGTCAAGCCCGTGGAGCCGCGTACCACCTCGATGCGGTCGTAGATAATGGTGTCGGCATCGGACTTCATGCGCCCGAAGGTGCTGAGCATGCCGTCGACCTGGTAGTTGCTGATCGAATAGCCCCGGGAAGAGTAGCCGGCGCGGTCCGAATCCAGATGCTGGACGGTCACCCCGGTGGTCTGGCGCAGGACGTCGGTGAGGGTATTGAGGTTGAAATCGTCCATCTGCTGACGGGTGATCACCGAGACCGATTGCGGGGTTTCCTTGAGGGGCAGGTTCAGGCGCGTGGCGGTGCTCATGGAACCTGTGGTGTAGGCGCCGGTGTGCTCGGTGATGGCACCCAGGCCTTCGGCGGTGATGCTCGTGCTGCCCAGCTCCAGCGCTTTGGTCGGGGTGTGCTCGGGGTCGGTTTCGGCCAGCAGGTCCGGGCTCAGCAGGGCGCCGGCCAGGCTCAGGGAGAACGTCATGGAACGGGTAAAAGGCGCGAACATCGCGGCAGACTCCTTGTCGTCTTTGCGGCCTTCCAGAAAGGAAAGGCCTTGGCTCAAAGACGAAAGGAGGCGTGGAACTTTAGGTTTAAACGAGAATGATTGTTATCTTTCTGCTGCCAAGCGCCGCGGTTACTTGAGGACGACTTCTGACGCATCGGCCTTCTTCGGCTTGATCAGACTGAAATCGATCAGGCCTTTCTGCTGGCGCTCGTAAGGGTTGCCGATCATCAGCGGTCGCGGCTTGAAGCTGTCGTTGACCAGGCTCTTGCTGCGGTCCCACTCATCGAAACTCAGCCCGGCCAGGTCGGCCCAGGTGTGGATCAACTGCGAACTGCTGTAAGGGCGCTGCAGGTCGCTGGCAAAGCTCCAGTCATGGGTTTCACGCCATTTCGGCGAGGCGTAGGCCATGAACGGAATGGTGTACATCGGCGCCGTGGGTTTGCCTTCGTTACGCCCCAGCGTGCTGTGGCCGGCCGAGTCGTAGACGTCTTCGCCGTGGTCGGACAGGTACAGCAGGAAGCCGTTGGGGTCGGTCTTGGCGTAATCCTTGATCAGGCTCGACACCACGAAATCGTTGTACAGCACCGCATTGTCGTAGCTGTTGTACACCGGCAACTGTTCGTCGCTGATGCCGGCCGGCACGCCCTGGCGGTCGGTGAACTTGTCGAACGTCGGCGGGTAACGGTATTGGTAGCTCATGTGCGTACCCAGCAGGTGCACCACGATGAACTTGCGCTCGGCCGTATCGGCCAGGGCCTTGGAGAAGGGTTCGAGTACATCGCCATCGTACTGGCGGGCGTTCTGGTTGCGGTTGTTGTTCAGGTACACCTGCTCGTCGGCCTGTTCGGAAAAGGTCGTAAGCATGGTATTGCGCTTGGTCATCGTCTGCTGGTTGGTGATCCAGAAGGTCTTGTAGCCGGCCTGTTTCATCACGCTGACGATCGACGGCGTCTTGAGGTACAGGTCCGGGTTTTCTTCGTCGGCGAAGGTCAGCACCTGTTGCAACGCTTCGATGGTGTAGGGGCGCGGGGTGATGACGTTGTCGAACACCGCCAGTTGGTCGCGCAACTTGTCCAGTTCTGGCGTGGTGTTGCGCGGGTAGCCGTAGAGGCTCATGCGCTGGCGGTTGGTGGATTCGCCGATCACCAGCACCAGGGTCGACGGTTGGCCTGCCATGGTGTCCTTGAGGTTCTTCAGGGGCGGGATCTGGCTGGCGCTGGTCAGCATGCCTTGCATGTTGTCCAACTGCTCGGTGTAGCGGCGATACGCGACGATCATCTGCCAAGGCACGGCAGGTTCGATGCGGGTTTCGAAACGGTCGATGGCCTGCTCCATGTTGTCACTGGTGGCGATCTGCTTGACCAGCGGGTAACCCACCACAGCCAGCACGATTGCTGCCGCCGCCAGCATCGATTGGCCGCGGGGCAGGTACACCGGGCGCACGCGGCTCCACAGGAACACCGCCATGGCGGTATGGGCGATGAACGCCAGGACGATCCACCACGCGAAGTATTGGGTTGCGTATTCGCCGGCTTCAGAGATGTTCGACTCGAACATGATGAAGATGACGCTTTGCGAAAATTCCTGCTGGTAGATGAAGAAGTAACCCAGGCTGGCCATGGAGCAGGCCCACAGCACCACGCCGATCAAGGCGGCAAGCAAACGGGTGCGGCGTGGGAACAACAACATCGGCGCCAACCACAGCGCGCTCATGAAAAACGCTTGGCGGAACCCACTGAAGCCGGAAGTGCCGGTCAGTTGGATAAGCAGTTGGGTAATGCCCGAGAAGTACCAGAAGAACAGGAACAGCCAGCCAAGGCCCGCCCAATCAAAACCTTTCGCAGACGTGGTGCTGCGTTTGAACATCGCCATCCAGCGCTCCAACCCAAAAATTCTCAGCTGACGCGCAAGGGTGCACGCAACAGAGGCCACCCTTGCATGGGGTGGCCCTTCGGGCGGGAGTATCGGGAGGGGGGTGTGAAAAGTTCGTGAGATTTATGTAGTCATTATCTTACGAGCCGCTCACGGCGCGGCTCAGCAGAGCGCGGGCTGGGTGCCAGAGGGCTGTGCGAGCTGGGCTTGCAAGTGTGAGCGCAGGCGCATGACTTCCTGCTGCAGTTGATCGCGTTCGTCTTTCAACTGGCGCAACTCATCGCGACGGATAGTGACGTAGAGGGTCTGTGGCGGACGGGTCATCTGTGCAGTGGTCATTGCTTACCTCGCAAATAGCCGGTGTGTCGCGGTGTGCCAGAACGCTTGAGTCGAGGTTCTCGGCAGCAGTCGGAAGCAATTCTGAATTCTTTTTTGTAGCAATGGAACTTTTTTATTTTTGGTGGTCGTGTGACTTTTCATGCCGTGATGGTGAAACGATGGCAACTTTTTGTCATGAAACTCCACGGATCCGCTCTGGACTAACCCTCATTAGCCTCATTGCGCTATAAACTATGTCACACATTTATTGAGTAGTTAGGAGCATCAGCACATGCAACTGGGGATTATCGGACTAGGCCGCATGGGCGGTAACATTGCGCGGCGCCTGATGCTCAATGGGCATACCACCGTTGTATACGACCGTAACGAAGCCTTTGTGAAAGGGCTGAGCGAAGAGGGCGCCACTGGCGTTTCCGACCTGAAAGCCCTGGTCGCCGGGCTGCAGAAGCCTCGCGCCGTCTGGGTCATGCTGCCTGCTGGCGCACCCACCGAAGACACCATCAATGAACTGAGCGAGCTGCTGGAAGACGGTGACGTGATCATCGACGGCGGCAACACCAACTATAAGGATGACGTGCGTCGTGGCAAGGCCCTGGCAGAAAAGGGCCTGCACTATGTCGACGTGGGCACCTCCGGTGGCGTCTGGGGCCTGGAACGTGGCTACTGCATGATGATCGGTGGTGACACCGAGACTGTGCAGCGCCTCGATCCGATCTTCAAGAGCCTGGCGCCAGGCCTGGGTAACATCCCGCGCACCAAGGACCGTTCCGCCAGTGCCGACCCGCGTGCCGAGCAAGGCTACATCCATGCAGGCCCAGCGGGTTCCGGGCACTTCGTCAAGATGATCCACAACGGCATCGAGTACGGGATGATGCAGGCGTTCGCCGAAGGCTTCGACATCCTCAAGACCAAAAACTCGGACAACCTGCCGGAAGACCAGCGCTTTGACCTCAATGTGGCCGACATCGCCGAAGTGTGGCGTCGTGGCAGCGTGGTCTCGTCCTGGCTGCTGGACCTGACGGCCGACGCCCTGGCCACCGATCCGAAACTCGACGGCTACTCCGGTTCCGTGGCTGACAGCGGTGAAGGCCGCTGGACCATCGAAGCCGCCATGGAGCAGGCGGTGCCGGTACCGGTGCTGTCCACCTCGCTGTTTGCGCGTTTCCGTTCGCGCCAGCAGAGCACCTACGGTGACAAAATGCTTTCTGCCATGCGCTTCGGCTTTGGCGGCCATGTGGAGACTTCCAAAAAATGACCGCCAACGGCAAGAAACCAGAGGCCGAACCCGCTCCACCCACCACCCTGTTTCTGTTTGGTGCCCATGGTGATCTTGTAAAGCGCCTGCTCATGCCGGCGCTGTACAACCTCAGCCGTGACGGGTTGCTGGGCGACGGCCTGCGCATTGTCGGCGTTGACCACAACGCCATCAGCGATGCGGACTTCGCCAAGAAGCTCGAGGATTTCATTCGCACCGAGGCCGCGAGCAAGGTGCGTGGCAATGCCGAGAACGCCCTGGACCCGGAACTGTGGGCGCAGTTGGCCAAAGGCATCAGCTACGTCGAGGGTGACTTCCTCGACGACAGCACCTATGCCGACATCGCTCGGAAAATCGCCGATAGTGGCACCGGCAACGCCGTGTTCTACCTGGCCACTGCACCGCGCTTCTTCAGTGAAGTGGTGCAGCGCCTGGGCGGCGCCGGCCTGCTGGCGGAAACCGAGGAAGGGTTTCGCCGTGTCGTCATCGAGAAACCTTTCGGTTCCGACCTGGCCACCGCAGAGGCGCTCAATGCATGCCTGCTCAAGGTGATGAGCGAGAAGCAGATCTATCGCATCGACCATTACCTGGGCAAGGAAACGGTACAGAACATCCTGATCAGCCGTTTCTCCAACGTGTTGTTCGAGGCGTTCTGGAACAACCATTACATCGATCACGTGCAGATCACTGCCGCCGAAACCGTCGGCGTGGAAACCCGGGGCAACTTCTTCGAGAAGACCGGCACCCTGCGGGACATGGTGCCCAACCACCTGTTCCAGCTGCTCGCCATGGTGGCCATGGAGCCGCCTGCGGCCTTTGGTGCCGACGCGGTGCGCGGTGAAAAGGCCAAGGTGGTCGGTGCAATCCGGCCATGGTCGCTGGAGGACGCTCGCGCGAACTCGGTGCGCGGCCAGTACACCGCTGGTGAAATCGGTGGCAAGCAACTGCCGGGTTACCGCGAAGAAGCCAACGTGGCGCCGGACAGCAGCACTGAGACGTTCGTGGCGCTCAAGGTGATGATCGACAACTGGCGTTGGGTCGGCGTGCCGTTCTACCTGCGCACCGGCAAGCGCATGAGCGTGCGCGACACCGAAATCGTGATTTGCTTCAAGCCTGCGCCTTACGCACAGTTTCGCGATACCGATGTGGATGAGCTCAAGCCCACCTACTTGAAAATCAAGATCCAGCCCAATGAAGGCATGCGGTTCGACCTGCTGGCCAAAAGGCCTGGACCGACCCTGGAAATGGCCAATATCGAGCTGGGTTTTGACTACAAGGACTTCTTCGAGATGCAACCGTCGACCGGGTATGAAACCCTGATCTACGACTGCATGACCGGCGACCAGACCTTGTTCCAACGCGCCGACAACATTGAAAACGGTTGGCGTGCGGTGCAGCCGTTCCTCGATGCGTGGAAGGAGGACGACGGCATCCAGGCCTACAAGGCGGGTGAAGATGGCCCGGCCGCCGCCGATGCGTTGTTGGCTCGCGATGGCCGTACCTGGCACAGCCTCGGATGAGTGACGCAGCGATCCATCCCATCCGGTTTGTATTGAGTGACATGGACGGCACCTTGCTGCATCCCGATCACACGCCCAGCCAGCGCACCCTCGACACAGTGCGCGCCCTGCGCGATGCCGGGGTGTTCTTCAGCCTGGCCAGCGGGCGACCGCCGCGCGCCATGTTGCAGATGGTCGAGGCGTTCGGTATCGATGTGCCAGTGGCGGGTTTCAATGGCGGCACGCTGATCAATCCCGATGGCAGCGTGCTCGTTGCCCATTACCTGCCGGCAGAGGCGGCGCTGGTGACCCTGGCGTTGTTCACGCCGCAGGCTGATGTAGAGGTCTGGCTGTTTGCTGATGGCGAATGGCTGCGCCGTGACCCACCTGGCCCGATGGTCAAGCGGGAAGCGGATGGCCTGGGGTACGGACCGCGCGTGGTCGAGAGTTTCGAGCCATACCTGGATCGCGTCGACAAGATCGTCGCGGCCAGCAACAACACGCAATTGCTGGTCGAACTCGAAGCGCAACTGCAGCCCAAGGTGCACGGCCTGGCCCACGTATCGCGTTCACAGCCGGTGTACCTGGACGTGACCGCCATGCTGGCCAACAAAGGAGAGGCGCTGAAGACGCTGGCGGCGCACCTTGGCGTGCCGCTTGAGCAAACCATGGCCATAGGTGATGGCGGAAACGACCCGGCGATGTTTCATGTGGCCGGGTTGTCGATTGCCATGGGCCAGGCCGAAGAAACCGTCAAGCGCCAGGCCACTGTCGTGACCGGCAGCAATGTCGAGGATGGCGCGGCAGAGGCCATCGAGCGTTTTATTCTGTCAGCACACTAAAACGCTTTCGCACTAACACTGAACTTGCGCCCCTTTAAACCCTGGGCGCAAGTTACAGCATTGTCTTACTTTGGCATGGCCCAGGACTGCAACTGGTAGCCATCTTTGTCGAGCTCGGCGCGTGCCTGCAACAACAAGTCTTCCAGTTGGGCCGGGTCGGTATAGGTGCTCGAAGACAGTTGTTTGCTGCCGATACGGTTATTGGTGCGGTCGATGACGCTCAGGCTGAGGGCGCCATGGCCATCGTGCCAGGCCACGCACTGGAAGGGCTGGAAGGCACGGTCTGCGATCAAAAGAGCTTCGTTGATGCGGAGCGGGGCGTTCATGTGGGGTTCTCTCTCATTGCCCATTCAAGTGAGTGCCGGCGGTTGGGCTGACCGTGCGGCGGGTTACTTGTACTGATGCACGAAGGCGGGGTACGGGTCACATCTTAGTGCAAGAAATTTCAACTTTCCGTGATTGATGTCATGTAAGCGCCTGTTTTGAAAGCTGAATGAAAGTTTCGCCGGCGCGCAATTTTTTTGTGTGGTCGTGTCGGCAAGTGGCTTTTTGCCAATACTTATAGCGAAACGGTACAAGGAACGCGTCAATACCTTGCTAGTGTTAGCGGCAGGCGTCACAAACCGTTGTTTCTAAATAACTTTAACAATTTTGGCGCCAAGGAATAGTCATGGTTGTTACACCTGTGCAGCGTCGCCTGCTTGTGGTCGACCCGTGTGACGACTGCCATGAGCTATTGCCAGGCCTGCGCACTGCCGGGTGGGAAGTGGACAGCTGCACGCTGGCCACCGTCGGTGACCGTTCCTGTGATGTCGGTTTGTTGCGCCTGCAGCCCTCGCACCTGGAGCGCCCGGAAGCCGTCAAGGAATTGATCGGGCGCAGTGGCACCGAGTGGATCGCGGTGCTCAGCCAGGACGTGCTGCGTCTGCAGAATGTCGGCGATTTTGTCTGCGAATGGTTTTTCGACTTCCACACCTTGCCGTTCGACGTGGCCCGGGTGCAGGTCACCCTGGGCCGCGCGTTTGGCATGGCGCGCCTGCGGGGCAAGGGGTTTGCTCCGGTGGACGAGCCTGAGCATGAACTGCTCGGCGACAGCCGGCCGATTCGCGACCTGCGCAAGTTGCTCGCCAAACTGGCACCCACGGAATCGCCCGTGTTGATTCGCGGCGACAGCGGCACCGGCAAGGAACTGGTGGCCAAGACCCTGCACCGCCAGTCCCAACGCCATGCCAAGCCTTTTGTCGCGATCAACTGTGGTGCCATCCCAGAACACCTGATCCAGTCCGAACTGTTCGGCCACGAAAAAGGGGCGTTTACCGGCGCCCACCAGCGCAAGGTCGGGCGTATCGAAGCGGCCCACGGCGGCACGCTGTTCCTTGATGAAATCGGTGATTTGCCGATGGAATTGCAAGCCAACCTGCTGCGCTTCCTGCAGGAAAAACAGATCGAGCGCGTCGGCGGCAGCCAGCCCATCCCCGTGGACGTGCGAGTGCTGGCGGCCACCCACGTCGACCTGGAAGCCGCCGTGGCCAAGGGCACTTTCCGCGAAGACTTGTACTACCGACTCAATGTGCTGCAAGTGATCACCGCGCCGTTGCGCGAACGCCATGGCGATGTGGCCATGCTGGCCAACCACTTCTCACGTTTCTACAGCCAGGAAACCGGGCGCCGCCCCCGAAGTTTCAGTGAGGATGCCCTGGTGGCCATGGGGCAACACCCGTGGCCGGGCAATGTGCGCGAATTGGCCAACCGCGTACGCCGCGGCCTGGTGCTGGCTGAAGGGCGACAGATCGAAGCCGTTGATCTGGGATTGCAGGGTGAACAGGCAATTGCGCCACCGATGGCTACACTGGAGGATTACAAGCACCGTGCCGAGCGTCAGGCACTGTGCGATGTGCTCAACCGGCACAGCGACAACTTGAGTGTCGCGGCCCGTGTGCTGGGGGTTTCCCGGCCGACGTTCTACCGGTTGCTGCACAAACACCAGATCCGCTAGGGCGGGTAAACCGAAAAGCCCCGCAACGACCCTTATCGTTGCGGGGCTTTTCCTTTTTTGCTTGCTGGCCATTTCAATCTTGAGACCGCCATCGCCGGCTTGCCGGCGATGAGGCCCTAAAACACACCACTAGAAGTAATAGGGGAATTTCAGGCTGAACGTGAAGTCCGGTGCATCATCCGTCATACCGATGGCCAGGTTGGGCACGATCGTCAGGTTTTCCGATGCCGCAATTGTCATCCCCACGTTGAAGTAACCCGCGTTGGCATCGCTGGACACCACCGACTGCCAGTCCCCGCCGTTGGGCTTGAGCTTGCTCTTGCGTTGTACCAGGTCGGAGACCGAGAACGACATACTCATTTTCTCGTTCAACGCAAAGGCCACGCCGACGCCCAGTTGGAAACTGTCGCCCAGGCTGACTTTGCCCCCCACTTTCTGATTGACGTCACTGCTGATGTCATCAAACGACTCTTCGAAGTTGTGGGTGTAGGAGAACGAGCCAAACAGCACGGCCGGGTCGAAGGTCTTGACCAGCGAGATCCCCGGCGTGATCGACCAGACACCGTTGCCCGTAGGCAGGTTTTCCGGCACATACAGGTTGTCGTTGGCGGTAGACCGCACCAGCTTGATGCCAAACGGTTCTTTGCCCGTAGGCGCTTTTACGCGCAACGACACCACGGCGTCGGGCAGGGTGGGCGTCTCATCCAGGAACTTGTAAGCCACGCCGAAGTTGACGTCGCCGAGGGTGGGGTCGCGACTCACCGACTCTTCCGACGTGGCGTTTGCATTGTTGCCCGCGCCGCCGGACTGATAGGTCGATTCGCGGTACACCACCGGCACGTTCACGTCGAATTGCCAACGGTTATCGACGTTGTAGCGACCGGTCAGGTCGAGTGTCCAGTTATCCGCCTTGATCCGATCCAGGTTGATATTGCCCAGGAATATCGAGTCCAACGCCAGGAAGCCGTTGAGTGTCAGCTGGCGCGCGTCGTAGCGTGCGTAGGTGACGCCGGTTTCAAAGCTGAACTTGCCATTGCCGAAGAAACCGCTGGCTTCGTTATAGAGGTTGCTCACGCTTTGTGCGGGGGCTGAATCGTCCTTGAGGGACTGGCCATAGGAACTGCCACCGCCTCCCGCCCCACCGGATGCGGCCGCCGCGCCAGTACCGGCAACGGTGGCCCCGCTGGCCTTCTGGAAGTCGGCCGGGGATTTGGCCAGGCGCTTGGGCGCAGGTGTCGCCGGTTGATCCTCGACCTGGCGCACGCGTTGTTCCAATACCGCTAGGGCTTTCTGTTGCACTTCGTACCGCTGCTTGAGTTCCAGAAGTTCCTGCTTGAGGGTCTCGATGTCGGCGTCTGGCGCGGCATACAACATGGATGCTGGCAAGAGCGTACTTAAACAGACCACCGCACGTAGCGATAACGATCGATGCATGAAATAAGCCGTCCTTTTCTAATGCGTAAGTGACGAGGGTCAGCGTAGTTCAATAACCGAGAGTGCGTAGGCCTTTGAGTTGATCCAGATTGCAATTGAGTGCCGGGTTATTCAGGCCGTTGTTCATCACAACGTTGAGCTGGGTCATGTTGGTGACGAAGTTTCTATCCCCCGTCAACACGGTGCCTTGCAAGACTTGGCCGCCGCCAATCTGCTGGAGGCTGTTGCCTTGGTTATGGTTGCCCTGGATCGCCATCTGCAAGCCGCCATTGTTGGCCGATACACTCACGCGGCCTGCTGCGCTGTCACCGGTGACGGTGCCGCCGGCAACCAGCACCTGGCCGGACTGCACGATGTTGGAGGGCGCGAAGCCGTTTTCGGTGACGTTGATCCCGACATTGTTGTAGGCGGCGTTGCCGTCGCCGGCGGCACGTACGCTTTGGGTCACGCCCGAACCTGTGCCCAGTCCGGCGCCGCCGCTGACATTGCCAGTGCCGGTATTCGGGTTGGTGCCCGTACCGGTCGACCCCGTGGTCTGTACGTAGAATTGTGGGGTAATGGTGGAAGCGTCGACTTGCATGCTGGCCTTGCCCGTAATCGTGTCACCCACGGCGTTGGTCCAGGTGCTGCTCATGACAATACCGAAGCTGATGATTCGCCCCGGCATCACGTAGCGGCCGCGCAGTTCGGCCATTTCCGAATCCTTGAGTTCGATCGGCTTGAACGCCGATGAAGCATAAGCGGGCATTGAGGCTGCCAGACACAAGACCGTCAGCCAACGGGAAGTGTTCATCTTCTGCTCCTGGAGCGTCCTGCCCCTTATTGCGCTTCTTGTTAGAAGAAGTCGCTCTGGATGAAACCGAAATCCATCAGCTCGGCATCGCCGACAGGCCTGAACTCATTCAACTGGTTCTTGGCGGTCAGCGGCACGGGTGGGTCGAGCAAGGCGTTGGCCTTGTCGTAGCCTTCACCCAGCACAGCGAAGACGATGCCATTCCAACCCTTGAGGAAGTCGTCGTGTGAATAGCGTTTGTGGCCCAGCACCGGGTCGCCGATATAGACCCAATCCTTGTCCGCGCGCTGCAACACCACGAAGTGCTTGTAGCCACGAATCTCAAGCAGCACCACAACAGGGATCTTCACGGTCACCAGTGTCTCTGGCCCGATCTTGTAGCCCCGCGCACGCATGCCGATGCTTTCGAGGTAGCGCTTCATGTCCAGCATGGAAAACCCCTGGGTGCGTACCAGGTTCTGGTCTGCGTTGACCAGCATGCCTTTGATGACGTGGTCTTCGTCTACGTCCAGCCAATAGCCCTGACGCAGGATGGTGGCGAGTGCCGCAGCACCGCAACTGAAGTCGGTTTTCTGTTCCACCAGGTTGGCGAATTTGCGTTCACGGATACTCTCGACTTTCTTGAAGATGACTGCACCGCCAGGCATGGCGGAGATCGCCATGGTCCCTGCCCAGGTCGGGCCGGTGAGCAGCATCAAGAGGGTGAGAGTCGCGAGGCGCATGATCGTCGGACCTGTTGGACACTGGAATAAAAAAGGGCCTTGTTGCCAAGGCCCCGTTGGATCAGAAGCGCACGCCGCTGGAGCAGACGCTGCAGCCTTGGCCTACAGACAGGCTGTTGCTGGCTTGGTTGCCCGAACCGGATTGCAGGTTCACACCGATGTTGCCGGCGTTGTTGTTGATCGAGTTGTCGGCGCTGGCGTTGTTCGACACATATTGAGGCTTGCTGCCATGGCCATAGCCGTGGCTGGTGGCCGCAGTGTTGAGGTAGTTGTTGGCGAGCGAGTTTTGCTCGGTGTTGGCGGCCGCTGCGATGTTTTTGCCATCTGCGGTGGTGATCGCCAGGTTGTTTTTGCCTTGGTTGCCTTGACCGGCCTGGCCGTTGTAGCCCAGGTTGCCGGAGTTGTGGTTAGCGGAGTTATCCAGCGAGGCATTGTTTTGGATGCCTTTGCTGACGAAGTTGTTCAGGCCGCTGTTCTGGTTCACGTCGACCACGGCGAATACGGTAGCGAAGTCGCCTTTGGCGCTGGAGATTGCGCCAGAGTTGTCAGCCTGGTTACCACTGCCAGCCTGAACGTTGACGCCGGTGTTACCGCTGTTGTAGGTGACCGAGCCATCGGCAGAGGCGTTGTTTTCGGTTTTGGTGTCGTCGTACTTGTTGCCGATGCTGTTTTGAACATCTGTAACCACTGAGGCAACCACGCCGGTTGGTTGAGGCGCAGGGTGCCAGCCACCTGCTTGGGCAGCAGCAGCCATGAGTGCGGCGAGAGCGAAAACCATTGGTTTCAGAGCCATTTGAGGTTTCATGGTGTTTCTCCTTGCTTCTAATTAGTTGGTTAAGTGTTGGTACGGTCTAACTCGTGCTACCAAGCGGTTACTTGATAGTGATGCCCAGGGTGTTAGCCATTCGGTTCCCCACCCCAGCACTCTGGTTCACCTGAATCACTCCTCGGCTGCCGGTGAAGGCCTGGTCGCTTGTCACGACCTGGCGGCTGCCAGTGG
>Ga0157375_10001490_pt1 | contig 20103 bp, 18 predicted proteins | sample M35metaG_FD_115311 | JGI IMG/M metagenome (GOLD analysis project Ga0157375, IMG submission 115311) | Miscanthus rhizosphere microbial communities from Kellogg Biological Station, Michigan, USA - M3-5 metaG | ecosystem: Host-associated > Plants > Roots > Rhizosphere > Soil | place: USA: Michigan... | reverse complement strand
GCGGCGCGCTGGATGATCTTGTCGTCGATGTCCGTGATGTTGCGTACGTAATTGACTTGGTAGCCGCGATGGCGCAAATAGCGGCTGACCATATCGAACACCACCAGGAAGCGGGCATGACCAACGTGGCAGTAGTCATAGACCGTCACGCCGCAGACATACATGCCGATGTGACCCGGGCGGATTGGCACGAGCGTCTGCTTGCTGCCGGTCAGGCTGTTGTGAACCTTCTGCATGCTAGCGGGCCCAGCGCGCCAGGCGCTCGCGCACCAACTGCGGGTTCATGGCCTTAAGCAACGGCGCGAGCTCAGGGCCGTGGAGCCGCCCCGTGAGCGCGCCGCGCAGCGGCGCAAAGAATGCGGCACCCTTGACCCCGGCGGCCGCGCGCAGCGCGGCGAGCTCCGGCGCTTCGCCCACGGCCGCTGCCGTGGCGCGAAAGAATTCGCCGTTGGCGGCATCAATGGCCGCGCGCGCATCGCTATCAAATTCCAGTGAACCGCCAAACACGACGGGCACCCAATCGATGATGTCACCGGCCGCCACGACGTTGGGCAGCAGCGCCGTTACGCAGGCCTCTCGCTGCGCGGAGGACGCATCCGCTGGCAAAAAGGGATTCAGCCAAGTGAATGCGTCCGCGGCGTTCAAAGAGCGCACCCACAGGCTCTGCCAGTGGCGCAGCTGCACCGGATCGAAATGCGCGCTCGCGCGCTGCAGGCGCCGGACCTCAAAGTGCGCGGCCATCTCCGCGAGCGTCAGACTGCCGTGCTCGGCGCTGGCATGCCCGAGCCTGAAGAGCAGATTGCAGATGGCGGCGGCGCTATAACCGGCTTCGCGCAGCTCGCGCACCGACTGCGCCCCGTTGCGCTTGGACAAGGGCGCGCCGTCGGCGCCGGTGAGCAACGGCAGATGACCGTACTGTGGCGCGCGCAAACCCAAGGCCTCGAGCACCAGCAGCTGGCGGGGCGTATTGGCCAAGTGATCCTCGCCGCGCAGCACCTGCGTCACCATCATCAACGAATCATCGACGGCATTGGCGAAAAAGAATGCCGGCGTGCCATCCTCGCGCCGGACCACAAAATCCCCGATGTGTGAACAGTCCACGCGCTGCGGCCCGTACACTAGATCCTCGAACTGCAGCTGCCGCTCAGGAGGCACCCTGAAGCGTAGCGTGGCGCCCTTACCGGCGCCGCGGCGCGCCGCGCGCTCCTCGGCGCTCAAGGCCGCACAAGTGCCGGCATAGCGCGGCGGGCGCCCGGCGGCGAGCTGGGCGCGGCGGCTGAGCTCGAGTTCCGCGCTGCTGCAAAAGCATGGATAGGCCCGATCCTGCTGCTCGAGCTGCGCGAGTAGCGGTGCGTAGATGCTGGAGCGTTCGGACTGCCGGTAGGAGCCATGGCCGCCGTCGCGACCCGGGCCTTCGTCCCACTCGAGACCCAGCCAGCTCATGTCGCGCCCAAGCGCGTGCACGTGCTCATCGGTAGTGCGCGTCGCGTCGGTGTCTTCTATCCGCAGCACAAATCGGCCGCCGGCGCGCCGTGCCAGAAGCAGACTGAACAGCGCCGTGCGCGCGTTGCCCAGGTGCATCTCGCCCGTAGGGCTGGGAGCGAAACGAGTTACAACGGCGCTGCTGGACATCCGTACAATGTTACGGTATCCGGTGGCCCGCACGCACGGGCCGGTGATGCAAGGCGATCAGGAGCTGCGCGAACTATGTATTTTGGTGTGCGGGCATCATGATCACCCATGCGCGCACGGTTTGCCGCGGGACGAAGTACTCACGGCCGAGGCACACGCCGTGAGCACGCTGCTGCTTTCGGATCTGCACCTGGACGGGTCGTTTCCTGAGGCCATTGCCCAGTTCGAATCATTCTTAAGCGGCCCGGCGCACTCGGCCGAAGCCCTCTACATCCTTGGCGACCTGTTCGAGAGCTGGGTGGGCGATGACGATGACGATCCGCATCGCGAGCGCGTGTGCCGGGCGCTGCGGGCCTTGAGCAATGCGGGAATTGCCTGTTACGTGTGCCACGGCAACCGTGATTTCCTGCTGGCGCACGGATTTGAAGCGCGCACGGGCTGCCGGCTGCTGCCTGACCCGACCATCGTGGAGAACTACGGCGAGCGCGTATTGCTGACCCACGGGGACGCGCTGTGCACGGACGACACCTCCTACCAACGCCTGCGCAGCACAGTGCGTGCCACCAACTGGCAGCGCCGCTTCATGCGGCTGTCACTCGCCACCCGGCGGCTGCTCGCCGATGCCGCACGCGCCGGCAGCCGCGATCACACCGGAATGGTGGCCCCCGAGATCATGGACGCCAATCAGGCTGCCATCCTCCAGGTGCTGCGGGCCTGCAAGGTGCGCACCGTGGTACACGGCCACACCCACCGCCCCGGGAGTCACGAGTTCAGCCTAGATGGCACGCCGGCACGCCGTCACGTGCTGGGCGCCTGGTATGAACAGGGCAGTTACTTGCGCTGGGACGCGCGCGGGTTTGAGTCAGTGGCGGTGTTACCCGCCGGGGCTGCCGCGGTTGGCGGGCCCGAGTGAAAACGGAACTGTTCATCATCGCCCACGATTAAATCGGACTCGATGGCTACCAGCTGCGCCAGGCGTAGCCGCCAATCGCCCTGCCCCGACTCCGCACCGGCGGCAGCCGCCAGCTCCAGATACAGATCGGCGTGACGCGCCTCGGCGCGCTCCAGCTCGGAGTAGAAGTCCCTGAGTGGCGGTTCCAGTCGCGTAGCAAGGCAAGCGAAGCGCTCGCGCGAGCGCGCCTCGATCAGAGCTCCCATCAATAGCAGGTCGAGGCGCCTTTTGGGCTCGTGGGTCGCGAGCTCTTCGCGCAGCCGCCCTGCGTATCGGCCGGGCTGCAGCCGCTCGAACTTCACGCCGAGCCGCGCCATCATTTTCGTGACCTGCTCAAAATGCCGCAGCTCCTCGCGCGCCAGACGGGCCAGCGCCAGGCTCTGGCGCTCGCACTCCGGATAGGAAAAGATCAGCGCCAGCGCCGTGGATGCGGCTTTCTTTTCGCAGTAGGCGTGATCACGCAGCAGATCCTGCCAGCGCGCGCAGGCGGCATCTAGCCAGCGAGCCGGCGTAGGCACCAGCTGCACGGCCGAATCCCGCGCGCCTAAGCCGAGCGCCGCAGCCACTGCTCGCGGGCCGCTTCAATGGCCTGCGCCGCCTCGGTCGCGCCGGCAAACCGATCCTCCACTTCCTTGGCGAGCAGCTGATCGAGCAGCGGCTGGAGCTGGCTGAGCTCCTCGGACAGACGCGGAATCGGGGTATTGCGGTGCATGTACAGCACCGTCATCGGATTGTCCGCCTTGTAAGGCTTCTCGCCACTGAGCATTTCGTAGAGCACGACGCCCAGGCTGTAGATGTCGCTGCGCGCATCGAGTGGCTGACCGTGGCCCTGCTCGGGGCTCATATAGTGGGGCGTGCCGAAGATCAGGCCCTTATCGGTAAGCTCCATCTGCAGCGCGGCCTGCTTGGCCATGCCGAAATCGATCAGTGCAAGTTGCTCCTCGGTGCGCAGCATGACGTTGCCGGGCTTGAGGTCGCGGTGCAGGATGCCGGCCTCGTGTATGGCGCCCAGCACGTTGGCGAGCTGCTGCGCGTAGCGAAGCGATTCAGCCGGCGCCAGGCCGGTCTTCATGCGGCGGCGCAGGTCCCCGAGCGGGAAATACTCCATTGCGAGGTAGGCGTGATCGTCCGCGATCCCGAGTTCGTGCAGGCGCACGATATTCGGATGCTGGATGCGCTCGGCAATCTCGTATTCCTGCAAAAAGCGCTCGAAGGACTGATCGATCCCCGAATCGTCGCGCTGCGAGGGCGTGACCTTGAGTGCCACCAGGCCGTCGGCCTTCTCGCTCTCGGCAATGTAAAGGTGCGAGACGGAACCGCGCGCCAGCAATCGCGCTCGCCGATATCCCGGGATGTGCGCATCGCCGAAGCGGTGCGACTCGCGCGCTTCTTCCGAGACGCGCCATTCCGCCATCGCCAGGCGGTGGCGGTGGCTGGCGCGCTCGATGCCGTCAACCAGCTCGGCGTGCGCAAAGCGCTGCTTGCAGACTACCGCGAACGCACCCCAGCCCAGAGCCGCCTCGCGCGCGCGCGGCTCGTCCTTGTCGAGCATGAATATCACGGGTGCAAAGCCGCCGCGGTTGGCCAGGTCCCGGAGCCACTCCATGCCATCGCCGCCCGGCCATGATTGGCTCAAGAGCACCGCGTCGTAGCCCTGTGCCAGAAACTCCGGGGGGATGGGGCCGCGCTCGGCGGGTGCGTAGGGTATGACTTCAGCGGCGGGCCAGCGGCAGCTGGCATGGTGTCGAATCAGCGACTGGACCCGCGGTTCTTGCTCAATCGTCAGCAGGCGCATGCCATTTCAATCCAAGTATCAGGAACTGCGTCGGGCCCACACTACCATTGGCCGGGGCCGGCACGCTCAGCAGATCACCCGCGCTGCTCAACAGCTCGACGCAGTTGCCCAGACGCACCTCGGTCTCCGGATCAAAGCCCGCTGCGCTCATGCGCGCGCATGATTCCCCATCGACCAGTGCACCCACGTCCCCACCCATACAGTCCACCGCGCAGACCAGCACCATCAGCATCTCGCTCCCGGCAAGCAGGCCTGCCACGGTGGCGGCAAATTCCAATGGCGCGAATTCCAGCACTTGCGGCCAGACCGCGTACCAGGCCTGCATTCCCGGGGGGCCCATCTCCACGGCGTGCGCCACCCGCACTGCCGCCACCGCCGGTGTCTCGCTGAGCAACCCCCGCCAATGCAGCTTCAGCCCGTGACCGGTGGCCGCGTGCTGCAAGAGCTGCGGCCAAAAGGTCAGCCCCTGCGAACTCACGGCCGCCAGACTCTGCAACAGGGGTTGGCGGGCTCGCCGCAGGCTTCCTGGGCTTCCCGGCGCCGCCGTTGAAGCGGTCATCTAAATGCTGCTGACGACCCGGAGCGCTCCGTGCGTGTCGGCGCGCCGCCGGCTGCGCGCGGCATCCGAGCGATCACGTTGTAGACGCAGCAGATATTCAGGCGTGACGTCCCCCGTGACGTACTGGCCGGAAAAGCAGGAGGTGTCGAATTCAGTGATCTTGGCGTTGTCGTGCTGGCAGGCCGCCACCAGGTCCGAGAGGTCCTGGTACACCAGCCAATCGGCGCCAATCAGGCGTGCGACTTCCTCTTCGCTGCGGCCGGCGGCCACCAGCTCGCTGGCGGCCGGCATGTCGATGCCATAGACGTTCGGATAGCGCACCGGCGGCGCTGCGGAGGCAAAGTACACCTTGCGCGCTCCAGCCTCGCGGGCCAGCTCGATGATCTGCGCCGAGGTGGTGCCGCGGACGATGGAATCGTCCACCAGCAGTACGTTCTTTCCCCGGAACTCCAGGTCAATCGCATTGAGCTTGCGGCGCACCGATTTCTCGCGCAGCTCCTGGCCGGGCATGATGAAGGTGCGGCCGATGTAGCGGTTTTTGTTGAAGCCCTCGCGATATTTGATCCGCAGCTTCTGTGCCATCTGCAGCGCGCTGGTGCGGCTGGTATCAGGGATCGGGATGACCACGTCAATATCGTGATCGGGGTGATCGCGCCGGATCTTGTCGGCCAGCCGCTCGCCCATGCGCATGCGCGCGCGGTACACGGAGATGTTGTCGATGATCGAATCGGGACGCGCGAAGTAGACGTACTCGAAGATGCAGGGCGTGTGCCGCACGGTGCTCACGCACTGCTGGGAATGCAGCCGACCTTGCTCATCGATGAACACCGCCTCGCCCGGCGCCACATCGCGCACCAACTTGAAGGACAGGATGTCGAGCGCCACGTTTTCCGAGGCCAGCATGTACTCGGTTCCGCGCGCGGTGCGCCGCTCGCCGAGCACCAGCGGGCGGATGCCGTTGGGATCGCGAAATCCCAACACGCCATGGCCAATCACCATGACCACCACGGCGTAGCCGCCGCGGCAGCGCCGGTACACCGCGCTGGTCGCGGCAAAGATGTCCGCGGGCGTCATCCGCTGGGTGCCCACGCGCTGCAGCTCCGAGCCCAGCACGTTGAGCAGCACCTCCGAGTCCGATTCTGTGTTCAGGTGCCGCCGTTCCTCGCGGGTCAGCACGTCGGCAAGTTCTACGGCGTTGGTGAGATTGCCGTTGTGTGCCAGGCAGATGCCGTAGGGGGCATTGACGTAGAACGGCTGCGCCTCCGAGGCGCTGTCGCATCCGGCGGTCGGGTAACGGATGTGGCCGATGCCGACATTGCCGCGCAGTTCGAGCATGTGATGCTGCTGAAACACATCGCGCACCAGGCCAGGGCCCTTGCGTACGCACAGCTCCCCCTGATCGGCAGTCATGATGCCCGCGGAATCCTGACCGCGGTGCTGCAGCACGGTCAGGGCATCATAAATGCGCTGATTGACCGGACTGGTCCCGACAATGCCGACGATGCCGCACATAGGTTCTAGGCAGTCTCCGATGAGGCGTGCACTCTACTCTCTCCGACCAGCGCGCGCAGCACATTGCCGGCGTGCTCGGCGTAGGGCACAAATGTGGACTCCTGATACCAGTGCTCCCCGCTCAAGCGCACCGCGTGGCACAGGATCGCCAAGACACCGAGCACCACGGCCCCGCGCAGCAGGCCGAACAGCAACCCCAGCATCCGATCCAAGCTACTGAGCAGCGAAATGCGCACGAAGTGGGTCACCACGGCGCCAATGGCGGTGCCCAGCACCAGCACGAAAACGAAGATGATGGTGCGCGCGGCCCAAGGGCGCACCGACGGATCGCTGAGCGCGCCACCCAGATGCGGCTCGAGCACGTAGGAGTAGTGCCAGGCGAGCAGCACTGCCAGGAGCCAGGTCACCAGCGAAATCAACTCGCGCATCAAGCCGCGGTACACGCCGGCGATGCATGAGAATGCCAGCAGCGCGAGGATCAGGTAATCGGTCCAATTCATACGTCAACTCGCCTTAAGGTCGCGCCAGCCGCGAACGGTGCCGAATTCTACCAGCACCCCTATATGGGGACGCCTTGCACAGGTCTCAAGGCACGGTATTGACTATCGGCTTAAGTCCATTCGACTGCATTTTCTGCTTCAGAGCCTGTGCCGCGGCACGATCGGCCACTGGCGCGCTGCGCACCCGATACAAGCCGCGATCGTCCGGGCCGGCCACTTCCAGGCTGTAGCCCTTGGCGGAAAGTTGCCTGACCATACGATCGGCGTAATCGCGTCTTGCAAAACTGCCCACCTGCACGGTCCATCCGGTCTTGGGCTTGGCCGCATGTGCACTGGGCGCGGTCGGTGCCTTTGCCGGCACTTCCTTGGCAGCGGGTGGCGGTGCCGCATCGCTCGCTGGCGCTGCCTCCTGCACATTTTTAATTGCAGGCTGCGGCGGCGTCGGCGCGGCCGGAGCGCTGAGATGTGAACTCGGAGGCTCGCTATCGGCAGGAAGCGCTTCGGGCGGTGTGGCGTTTGCGGCGGCGGGCATCTGCGCACCCGCGGAATCGCGCAGGTCGATCATCACCGAGCGGACCGGCGGGCCGCCTGCAGCAGCGCCTGAGCGCGCATTGCCCGCGGGCGGCCCGCTCAGCAATTCGGGCACCAGCAATACCACGATGACGACCAGTATCGCCGCGCCAGTCAGGCGTTCCTTGAGATGATCCTGCAAGTGGTACGCACCCTTTGGAAACCGGAGATGATCAGTATAGCTGACGGACCTCGAGTGCCGGTCCGACGGTGTGGAATGATCCGCACACCAGCACGCGATCACCAGGCCGCGCAAGGAGGGCGGCGCGGCGCGTGGCATCCTCGACGCCGCCGGCCAGCTCCACCGGCGCGGACTGCGCGCCGATGCGCCGCTGCAGCGCCTCATCGCTGAGCGCCCGCGCTCCACTGAGCGAGCACAGCAGCCAGTGGTCAACCTGCGGCGCCAGCTTCGCCGCCACGGCGGCCACGTCCTTGTCTTCCAGCATGCCGAGCACCGCGATGGTCCGACCCGCCACCGGACGTGCGCTCAGTTCATTGGCCAGCACCTCGGCGGCCGCCTCATTGTGCGCGACATCGAACAGCCACTCGATCTCGCCGGGTACGAACTGCAGACGTCCGGGCAAGCGCACTGCACGGAGCGCGGCGGCTACGGCTTTAGGCTCGGTCCGCTGACCGCTGAGCAGCGTCCAGGCAGTGAGTGCCACCGCCGCATTGCGATACTGGATGAGGCCTGGCAGCGACGGTGATGGCAATTGGGGGCAGGATAGAGCCTTAGCGTCATAGTCCCAGGAGCCGTCTGCGTGGATGCGCCAGTGAAAGTCGCGCTCCGCAATCAGGGTCGCACACTCCAAGCGCTTCAGAGTGTCATAGACGGTGACCGGCATGGCTGCGCTCCCCAGCACCACCGGCTGGCCTGCCCTGAAGATTCCGGCCTTCTCAGCGCCGATCGCCTCGAGCGTATCGCCCAGCCAGTCACGGTGATCCAGCCCCACGGAACAGAGCACGGCAACGTCGGCATCGACGATGTTGGTGGCGTCGAGTCGCCCGCCCAGCCCCACTTCCAGCACGTGGGTATCCACGCCCTCGCTCTGGAACACCAGCAATGCGGCGAGCGCGTTGAACTCGAAGTACGTCAGGGAGATGCTCTGACGCACCGCCTCGATCTGCTCGAAGGCCACGCACAGCTGCTCATCGCGGGCCTCGATCCCATCGACGGTGATGCGCTCCTGGTAGCGCCACAGGTGTGGCGAGGTGAACAGGCCGACACGCTCCCCATGCGCCCTGGCGAGCGCCGCCAGGATGGAAGCCGTCGAGCCCTTTCCGTTGGTGCCGCCGATCAAGGCACTGCGGCCTCGCAGCGGCAACAGCCCTAAGCGCTCTGCGACCGCGCGCACGCGCTCGAGACCCAGATCGATGCTGCGCGGGTGCAGGTCCTGCTGATAGGAAAGCCACTCGGCCAGCGTGCGTCCGGCGCTCACAGGAAAATGCGCCTTAAAAACTAGGCGGCCGCGATGGCCGGACGCTTTTGCAGCAGCCGCAGCAGAATGGCGAGCTTGTCGCGCATCGCGCGCCGATCGATGATCATGTCCAACGCGCCATGCTCGAGCAGGAATTCACTGCGCTGGAACCCCTCGGGCAGTGTCTCGCGCACGGTTTGCTGGATGACCCTTGGACCGGCAAAGCCGATCAGCGCGCGCGGCTCGGCGACATTCAGGTCACCGAGCATCGCCAGGCTCGCTGACACGCCACCGGTGGTCGGGTCGGTCATTACGGAAATGAACGGCAGGCCCGCCCGCGCCAGGCGCGCCAGCGCCGCGCTGGTCTTGGCCATCTGCATCAGCGACAGCAGCGCTTCCTGCATGCGCGCGCCGCCAGTGGCCGAGAAACACACCAGGCCCGCCCGCTGCTCGATGCAACGATCCACGGCGCGGCGGAAGCGCTCGCCGACCACCGAGCCCATGGAGCCGCCCAGGAACGCGAACTCGAAAGCGCAGGCCACCACCGGCTCGCCCTGCAGTGTCCCGGCGAGGGCAATCAGCGCGTCGCGTTCTCCGGTGACCTTCTGCGCCTGCGCCAGGCGATCCTTGTAGCGCTTGCTGTCCTTGAACTTCAGCGGATCCTCGGGCTGCACCTGCACCCCGATCTCCTGCTGATCGCCCGGATCGAGGAACGACTGCAGGCGCAGGCGCGCGCTGATGCGCATATGGTGCGAGCACTTGGGGCAGACGTTGAGGTTGCGCTCGAGCTCGGCGCGATACAGCACCGCATCACAAGCCGGACACTTGATCCACAAGCCCTCGGGGACCGAACGCGAACGCCGTTCGGTCTTGATACGCGAGGGGACGATTTTCTCGAACCAGTTCAGGGACCGCGAACCTCAATAAAGTGGGTAGAAATCGATCATACCGGAATCGTCGGGAAGTCCGAACTGCGGCGGGTACTCCACGTTCCAGAAGTACAGCCCGTGGGCGGCCGCAGTGGCTTCCCCGGTGCTGCGCTGTCGGGATTCGAGCTGTTCGCGGGCCCGTTCGGTCCCGGCCTCCCCGCGCCCTACGGCCAGCAGGGTACCCACGATGTTGCGCACCATGTGCTGCAAGAAGGCGTTGGCGGTGATGGAAATGCTAAGCCAGTCGCCGCGTCGTACTACCTCAAGGGCGTGGACCGTCCGCACCGGCGATCGGGCCTGACATTCGGCGGCGCGAAACGCGCTGAAGTCGTGCTCGCCGATCAGCACGTTGGCCGCCGCCTGCATGCGGGCGGCATCCAGCGGCGCATACACGACAAGTGCCCGCCCCGCCGCCAGCGCCGAACGCGTTGGGCGATTGAGTATCAGGTAGCGATAGGTGCGCCGCTGCGCCCCAAAGCGCGCGTGAAATTCATCGCTCACCGCGCTTACCCAGCGCATGTTGATGGACGGGGGTAGGATGCTGTTGGCGCCGAACAACCAGGAGCGCGCGCTGCGCTCGGCCGCGCTGTCGAAGTGCGCCACTTGGGCGCGAGCATGGACCCCAGCGTCGGTGCGCCCGGCGCAGGTCAGCTCTACCGGCGCATCAGCGATGCGGCCAAGTGCGTTCTGCAATGCTTCCTGCACCGAGGGGGAATGCGGCTGGCGCTGCCAGCCGTGATAGGCGGACCCTTCGTACTCGACGCCGATGGCGAGGCGGCCCATGGGCCCTGGTTGGATCAGCCGGGGAGCGAGTCGACCAGTCGGCGAGCTTCTGTCTTTTGCGAGGTCGAACCTTCCGCCAGCACCTCCTCGAGGATGCTGCGCGCCCCTTCCGGATCGCCCATGTCCATGTAGGCACGTGCCAGGTCGAGCTTGGTGCCAACCTCGCTCATGGTCGCAGGCTCCGACTCGTTCATGACCGGCGGGCTGCTCAGCTTCTGGGTCGCCGCGAATGCGCCTTCGTTCTGCGGGGCGTTCTGGCCGACGTCCAAATCGAGCGCTCCGCCCGGCTCACCGGTCATGTCCAGGCCGCCGAGGTCAAGATCCACATCGCCGCCGCCCGTGCCCTTGAGAGCTTCGAGCTGCGCGGTGAGGCCCTGGCCGGCGCCTGTCCCGGGCATGATGGCCGTGGCGAGCGCGGTGGGCGCATCGTCGGCGGGCGGCGTGGGCAGGCTCACATCCTTGTCCGTGAACAGCCACGTGCCGCTGGCGGTGCCTCCGGGCGATGAAGGCATGAGCTGCGTGTCGTTGGATTCGGACTGCGCCCGGGAGAACAGCTCGCGTGTTTCCTCATCGAGGCTCGTCATGGCCGTGCTGGAAGAGTCCGAGTCCACGCTTGGGTGCTGGCCTGTGTCGCCGTTCGAGAACTGCAGACCGAGATCGACAATGCCCACCTCGGCGGTCGGCTCCGGGCTTTGCATCATGTTGCGCGTGCTCGCATCGAGCTTCTGGCGGATCGTGGGGCTATCCACGTCCGGCGTGATCAGGTTCTCCACGGTCGGGGAGTCGGGGCTGGGATCACCAAAGTCCAACGTCACCGTCGGTGATTGCACCATCTCGCGGGTCGAGCCGGTGGCATCGCCCCCGCGCGAGGGGTCATCGAGCACGAAGTCCACCCCGGTGTCGCCCACCGCGCGCGCCTCGCCGGTGGCTTCCGCGCCGCCCAGCGCCGCGCCCAGATCAAGGTCCACGGCATCGCCGGATTCCGTGGCGACCGAGGGCTCGCCGAGCAGGTCAAAGTCGATTCGGTTCTGGCCGCCTTCCAGGTTCAGGTCCACGCCACCGCTCGCGACTCCGGGCAGGGCACCCGCGCTGACGAACAGCGGGTCCTCCGGCGCGATCTGGCGGCCCATGATGACGATCTTTTCCCACTCGCCGGCCACCGCCTGGTCGCGGTTGGCGGACAGCTCACGTGCCAGCTGCAGGAACTGTTCCTTGTTGCCCCAGACGAAATAGACCTCCAGCAGTTTCAGGTGCAGGTCGCGGCGTTGCGGCTCGCGCGAGATCGCAATCCGCACCAGATCGGCCGCCTGATCGTACAGGCCATAGGCCATGTGGAAATCGGCCTCGGCTAGAGGATCGCCCTGATCGAGTGCCACCGCCGTACCGCTGGCAGACAGGTCGTCGTCGACCGCCACCGGAACCGGCCGCAGGGGTGCGCCCTCGCCTCCGCCGCCGCGCGGCACCGGGTGGGTGCCGGATTCTTCGACCACAAAAGAGGAGTCCTGCCTGTTGGGCAGGGTGCGCATCGGCTGAGTTTCTGCTGGGCGCAAGGAAGCGGGTGCGTTCGCAAAGCCAGGGGGGTCCAGCCTGCCAATGGTGCTGCCAAAATCAGCTTCGCGCCGTGACTTGAACTTGCGTACGCCGAACACGGCTGCCAGCACCACTAGCAGCAGGCCCAGCACCACGTACCAGTTCGACATCAGCCAATTGGTCAGTCCGCCCGCTTCGGGTGCCGCGGCCGGCGGTGCGTGCTTGACGGGAGGCGGAGCCGCCGGAGTTTCCTTGGGGGTTTCTGCGGGAGTAGGCGCCGCCTGCTGTTCGGGAGCTGCAGCCGGCGGCGCGGCCGCTTCGGGCGGCTTAGCGACGACCGGAGGCGGAGCGGCCGGCGCGGGCGCAGGCTTTCCGGGGTTGAGCTGCTGCTGGAGTCGGGCCAGCTCGGCATTCTTGAGCTGCAGCAGGCGCTGCGATTCGGTCAGCTGAGCCTGGAGGGTATTGACGCGCTCCTGGAGCGCGGCGGTCTCGCCCGAGCCGGCCTTGCCGGTGGGTGCGGCGCCGGGCTCGCTCGGAGGGACCAGGTGCAGACGGCCGGCATCGCCACGGTTCGCGGACCAGGCGCGGTACTGGGAGCTGACTTCCGAGGCGGCTTCGCCCGGAGCCACCGCCGCAAGCGCCGACTCATCGGGGATCTGCAACGTGGCGCCGGCGTGCAACTCGTTCATGTTGCCTTCGAATGCGCCCGGGTTCGCCTTGTAGAGTGCCACCAGCGCCCGCTCGCGCGCGGCGTTCGGATAGTGTTGCGCCGCGATCGCCGAGAGCGTATCTCCACGCTGAACGTGATAACTGCCTGCTGGTGCGGCCGGGGCGGCCATTGCGGCCGGGGGCGCAGACTGCGCGGGAGCCGGCATTGCTTCGGGCGTGGCATTCGATGGAGGCTCGGCCCGCTCGACGGTGCCTGAGCGTGCCTGCCCGGCCACCTCGGGAGCGGCTACTGCGGCGGCGGCGCTGGCCTTGTCGCCCGTGAACACCGGCGGATCGAGCAGCACCGTGTACTCGCGCACCAGACGACCGCGCGCCCAGGTCGCCTCGACCAGCAAGGTGGCAAACGGTTCGGTCGCCACGCTGGTGGAGTGCACCTGCAGCACGTCGCGGCCATCGGCAGACTTGCCGGGCACCAAAGTTACGGACTCAAAGTAAGCCGGGTAGTCCAGCCCGTAGCGGGCAAAGCTTTCGCGGCTGGCGAGGGCGACTTTCAGCCCGCGGAGTTCGTCGGCCGTAGCCGTGAGATCAATCTCTGCATCGAGCGGCGCATTCAGGGCCGACTTGAGGTGAATATCCCCCAATCCCAGCGCCATTGCTCCGGTGGGCGCCAGGCCCGCCAGAATCAGGGCACATACGACATAACGCGAGGACATCAGATCTCCCAGTGGCCTTTCAGAGTAGTTACCCCATTAGAAAACAGCCAGTTGCGCTGTTTTCCTTGGCCCGGCGGCTATTTGGCCCGCAATATAACTTATAAATACTCCTGAACCAAAATCTCGGCGATCTGCACCGCATTTGTGGCCGCACCCTTGCGAATATTGTCGCCCACGACCCATAAATCCAGACCGCGCTCATAAGTCATATCCTCGCGAATGCGGCCGACATAAACCGTGTCGTGGTTCGCTGCTTCGCTAACTGCGGTGGGGTATCCCCCCGCCTTGCGCTCATCCAGCACTGTCACCCCGGGGGCCCGGGCGAGGAGTTCGCGCGCCGCCTCGGCCGTGATCTTCTGGCGGGTCTCGATGTGCACGACCTCGGAATGCCCGTAGAACACCGGCACCCGGACCGCGGTGGCGTTCACCCGGATGGCATCGTCGGCCAGGATTTTCCGGGTCTCCCAGTGCATCTTCATCTCTTCTTTGGTGTAGCCGTTGTCCATGAACTTGTCGATTTGCGGCAGGCAGTTGAAGGCAATCTGCTTGGGCATCACTTTTGGCTCGATGGGCCGCCCGTTGAGCAGCTGCGCGGTCTGATCGGCCAGCTCCTCCACCGCCTTGCGGCCGGCGCCTGAGACGGACTGGTACGTGGCGACATTGATCCGCTCGATCCCCACCGCGTCGTAGATCGGCTTTAGCGCGACCACCATCTGGATCGTCGAGCAGTTGGGATTGGCGATGATGCGCTGGCGCTGATAGTGCGCTATCGCCTCGCCATTGACCTCCGGCACCACCAGCGGAATTTCCTCCTCGTAACGGAACTGCGAGGTGTTGTCGATAACTACGCAGCCGGCGGCCGCGGCCTTGGGAGCATAGAGTTTGGAAATCTCCCCGCCGGCGGAAAACAACCCGAGCTGCGCACGCGAGAAATCAAAGCCGGCCGCATCGAGTACCGAGAGCGTGCGGCCCTGAAATTCCACCGTCTTGCCGAGCGAGCGCTCACTGGCCAGCGGAAACAACTCCTGCACCGGGAACTTCCGCTCCTCGAGGATCTTCAGCAGCATCTCGCCGACCAAGCCGGTGGCACCGAGGATGGCGATGTTCCAGCGTTTGCTCACGGCCGCTGCCTCATCGCCCGCGGGCGATGTCCGGTGCAGCCGGAACGACATCCGCATTCTGCGCGCGCTGGCGCAGGTAATGGTCCATCAGCACGATGGCGAGCATGGCCTCGGCAATCGGCGTCGCCCTAAGGCCGACGCAGGGGTCATGGCGTCCGGTGGTGACGACCTCCACTGCGTTGCCGTCGCGATCGACGCTGCGCCCGGGCACCTGAATGCTGGAGGTCGGTTTGAAGGTCAGGTGTGCAACGACAGGCTGGCCCGTGGAGATGCCGCCCAATATGCCGCCGGCGTTGTTGCTCAGAAACCCTGCGGGAGTCATCTCGTCGCGATGTTCGCTGCCGCGCTGGGCGGCAGCGGCGACCCCGGCACCGATCTCCACCGCCTTGACGGCATTGATGCTCATCATCGCGTGCGCGATGTCGGCGTCGAGCCGGTCAAAGACGGGCTCGCCCCAACCTGCATTGAGGCCCGTAGCGATAACAGTTACGCGCGCCCCGACCGAATCACCCGCGCTGCGCAGATCCCAGAGCAACTTTTCGAGCTCGGGAATGCGTGCGGGATCCGGGCAGAAAAACGGGTTCTCGTAAGCGGCCTCCGGTTGCACCGGATCGAGCCGCACTGCACCGATCTGGCTGACGTAGCCGCTGATGCGCACCCCCAGCTTTTCTGCCAGGTACTTACGCGCGATCGCTCCGGCGGCCACCCGCATTACGGTTTCGCGCGCCGAGGAACGCCCGCCACCGCGGTGGTCGCGATGCCCGTACTTGTGCGCGTAGGTGTAGTCGGCATGGCCCGGACGGAAACGATCGATGAGCTGCGCATAGTCGCGCGAGCGCGCGTCGGTGTTCTCGATCAGCACGCCGATCGGCGTACCGGTGGTGCGGCCCTCGAAGACCCCCGATAGAATCCGCACCGCATCCCCTTCGCGACGCTGGCTGACGAAATGCGAAGTTCCGGTGCGGCGCCGGTCGACGTCGCGCTGCAGGTCGGCTTCCGCGAGCTCAAGGCCGGGCGGACAGCCATCGACGATGCAGCCCAGCGCCGGGCCGTGGCTCTCGCCGAAAGTCGTGACCGTGAATAATCGGCCGATCGAGTTGCCGGACATCCCTTGGTTCCTTCAGTGCACCAGCTGTTCGCGCGTGAGCAGGAACACGCCACCGCCGCCACGCCTGAAGTGCAGCCAGGTCAGCGGCAGCTTGGCAAAGTGTCGGCGCACCTGCACCTCGGTGTTGCCGACTTCCACGACCAGCAGGCCACCTGCGCGCAAATAGCGCGGCGCCTCGCGCAGTATGGTGCGCACGGCATCAAGCCCGTCGGTTCCCGCGGCCAGCGCGGAGCGCGGCTCATGACGATACTCAGGCGGCAACGCAGCCAGTTCCGCCCTACCCACATAAGGCGGATTGCTCACGATAATATCGTATGCGGCGCGCGGCAAGGCGCTGAAATAGTCCGACTTGAGCACGCGCACGCGGCGCGTTAGCCGATGCCGCCGGACATTGCGCCGCGCGACCGCGAGGGCCGGCACGGACACATCGATGGCATCGACACGTGCGCGCGGCAGCGCACGGGCACAGGCAATGGCGATGCAGCCTGAGCCAGTGCCCAGATCCAGCACGCGACGCACCCGCGCTGCGTCGATCCACGGAGCGAAGCGTTCTTCGATGAGTTCGGCGAGCGGTGAGCGCGGAATCAGCACGCGCTCATCGACGTATATCTCCAGGCCCGCAAACCAGCAGCGGTGCGTGAGATACACCGCCGGCACGCGCTCGCGAATTCTTCGCGCCACCAATGTGTCCAGGGCAGCAAGCTGTCCGCTCGTAACCGGGCGTTCTAGCCGCTGGGCGCTGGCATCGTGCGGGAGCTTGAGCACATGCCAAAGGAGTGCCGCCGCCTCATCGCGGGCGTTGTCGGTGCCGTGGCCATAGTGCAGGCGCGCGCGACGCAAGCGAGCGGTAAGGCGCCGCCACAGCAGCGCCGCCGACGGTCTCGCAAAACGGCCGCCGCGCGCCGTATGTGATAATCGTGCCATGAAATTTGCCCGTGCCCTGCCCTGGATTCTCGCCACGGCCGTCTTAGGAGCGCTCGCCGGCGCCATCGCCGCACGCATGCTGGCACAAAAGCCCATCACGCTGCACAGCGGCACCTGGCTACCGCAGCCGCGCGCGCTGGCAGGTTTCGAGCTCACCGATGTCGACGGCCGGCCGTTTGGCAACGCCGGTCTGCAGGGTCACCCGAGCCTGCTGTTCCTGGGCTACAGCTACTGCCCCGACGTGTGCCCCGCGACTCTGGCAGTGGTGCGCGAGACCCTGAAGCAGCACCCGGTGGCCGGCCTTCGATTCTTCTTTATATCTGTGGACCCGCAGCGCGATACCCCGGAGGTGCTCAAGCAGTACCTGGGCGGCTTCGGTAGTGATTTCGCCGGACTGTCATCGGATCGCGGGCCGCCAGCGGCGCTACTACGGAGCCTGGCGGCTGCCGATCCCGAACGCGAAATGGCCGCTGATGGCAGTTACCGGCTGGCACACTCCGCCACGCTCTACCTGCTCAATGCGCGCGGCGAGTTGGTAGCGGTGTTCTCCCCTCCCCTGAGCGCGCCAGCCCTAAGCGCGGACCTTCGCTCTATCAGTCAGGCCGCAGTGTTATGAGCGATGGTCCCTCGCTGCGGGCACGAGCGTTCGTGGCGCTCCAGCACCTGTTGCCGCAGCTTTGGCTCTCAGGTGTGGTCGGCCGGATAGCGCGCACCCGCGCGGGCTGGATCCGCAAACCTTTGATTCGCGCCTTCATGCGCGGCTACCGGCCGGAAATGGCCGATGCGCTGCAGCCCAATCCGTTGGCCTATGAGAGCTTCAACGCCTTCTTCACCCGCGCGCTGCGTCCCGGGGCACGGCCGCAACCGATGGAGGCCTCCGCGATCGTCAGTCCCGTGGACGGTTCCATCAGCGCGCTGGGCTCCACTCGGCAAGGAAGGATCATCCAGGCCAAGGGACGCGATTACTCACTGGTCGAGCTGCTTGCGGGAAACTCGGAGCTCGCGGACAGGTTCTCTGGCGGATCGTTCATGACGGTTTACCTGGCTCCTTTTAACTACCACCGCATTCACATGGCCCTGCCAGGCACCCTCACCTCCGCCTGGTACGTGCCCGGTCACCTCTATAGCGTCAATGACACCACGGCAGCGCTCGTGCCCAACCTGTTTGCGCGCAACGAACGAGTCATTCTGGAGTTCGGCGGCGATACTGCCCACGTGCTGGTGCTGGTCGGCGCTTTGTTCGTGGGCAGCATGGCCACGGTCTGGCATGGCGACATCGCGCGCACCTCCGGTACTGGCCCGCTGGCGTTGCCACTGCCGGCGGAATCCTCCCGCCATCTGGCACGCGGTGCGGAAGTGGGCCGCTTTAACATGGGATCGACCGTCATCTTGTTGCTGCCGCCGGGCGCGGGCGCCTGGAACAAGGATCTTGCCGATCACAGCACGCTGCGCGTGGGACAGACGGTGGGCAATCTTGAGCCCGCCCGCTGAGCCGATGGACCGGAGCGCGCCAAATCCGGAACTTGCCTGGCGACCTGGCGCATCGCCCGAACGGCTGCGCCAACGCGCCGCGCTGCTCGCAGCAACACGTTCGTTCTTCACCGCCCGCGGCCTGGTCGAGGTCGACACACCGCAGCTCGTGCGTCACGCCGTGAGCGATGTTCATCTGCATTCGGCCGAAGTGAATTGGCCCGGCGCGACAGGGGAGCCCCGCTACCTGCTCACTTCACCCGAGTACGCCATGAAACGCCTGCTCGCCGCCGGGAGCGGTGACATCTTTCAGCTCGGCCACGTGTTCCGCGGCGCCGAGCGCGGGCCGTTCCACAACAGCGAGTTCATGCTGCTGGAATGGTATCGGTGCGGGTGGTCGCTGGCGCAGTTGATGGCCGAGGTCGATGAGCTGCTGCGCGTGCTGCTCGGTAGCGCTGCCGGCGGGACGGCGCGCTTTTGCAGCTACCAGCAGATCTTTGCGGACGTACTCGGCTGCAACCCGATTACTGATACTGACCAGGCGCTTGCCGACTGCGCGCGCGCGCAGGGCTTTGATGAGGGGCTGCTTCGAAAATGCAGCCGTGACGAGCTGCTCGATCTGCTGATGAGCCACCGGATAGGTCCGCGCCTGGGGCTGGCCGGCCCCGTATTCGTGCACCACTACCCGGCCAGCCAGGCCGCCCTCGCCCGGCTGGATTCGGAGGATCAGCGGGTTGCGTTGCGCTTCGAGCTGTACCGCAATGGTATGGAGCTCGCCAACGGCTTTGAGGAACTCGCAGACGCCGAGGAACAGGAGGCTCGGTTCCGCGCCGATCAGCAGACACGCGCCGCGCGCGGGCTGACGGTGACGCCGATCGATGAGTACTTGCTCGCCGCTTTGCGCGCCGGCCTCCCACCCTGCGCTGGTGTAGCGCTCGGCTTCGATCGAGTGTTCATGCTGGCCTGCAAGGCGCGCCGCATAGAAGAGGTGATCGCCTTTCCCAGCGAGAATGCCTGATGCCGGGCTTGTGCCGGGCTCAGCTCAGCTTAAGGAGCCGCGCGGCGTTATCGTGATAAACCTTTTTTAGAATGGGCTCGGGCAGCGCCAGTCCGTAGATGCGCCAGCGCCCCTGCGGCGGAACAGCCGCCGGCGCGTAGTCAAAGTACTCATCGGCCGATTCCAGAAATCGGAAATAGATTTCATAGAGCTCGTCCTTGAACACCTGCTGAGGAAATTTCTCGCCCTCCGGCGGCGGCACGGCGTCGGTGCCAAACAAGATCCGGTCCTGATACCTGTCGAAAAACCGAGCAGCGGCGCGCGGCTGGCGCCCGAGTTCGCCGATGCGTGCCCCAAGTTCCACGAGCGTATTAGGAAACCGGTCCAGCGCGGCGCCGACCGAGGCGAGGTTCTCGGCGTTGTGCCCGACGTGCAAGGATACGAACTGCGTGCGCGGATGGCGGGCGTACAAACGGTCACGCGCTGCCAGCAGCTCCTCGAAGCTCGGAAAATCGCGGCCGTAGAACGACCAGTCGGGATGGAAACCCAGCTCGTCGTAGCGCTCGTTGAAGCGGTCAATCGGCAGGAAGAAGGCTTCCGGGTCGGCCGTGTGGATGAACACCGGAAGCTCCATTGCCGCGCAGGCCTCCCACATTGGGTCAAAGCGCGCATCGTCGACCTTGACCAGGGGACCGGTGGTGATGTGCTCGCGCAGGTACAGGCCGAGCGTCTTAAGCACCTTCAGGCCCCGCGCGCCGGCTTTGGCCGCTGACACGATTGCATCGGCCTGCAGCTGCGGATAGTTGGGCTCAAGGAAGTGCTCGTACGAGGGTTCCACGCAGCTGAGCAGACGGCCGGGGGCCGCCTGGTCGAGGGCGGCAATTGTGGTATTGAGCCCCGCGCCGTGGCCGCCGGTGAGAT
>Ga0157375_10001489_pt1 | contig 20109 bp, 17 predicted proteins | sample M35metaG_FD_115311 | JGI IMG/M metagenome (GOLD analysis project Ga0157375, IMG submission 115311) | Miscanthus rhizosphere microbial communities from Kellogg Biological Station, Michigan, USA - M3-5 metaG | ecosystem: Host-associated > Plants > Roots > Rhizosphere > Soil | place: USA: Michigan... | reverse complement strand
CTCGACTTCGCTCGCGAAATGAATGCCACCCAACTGGTTTTGGGCATCTCGCGACGGTCGCGCTGGGCCCGCATCTTCGACGAGGGCATCGGCGCGACAGTCGTGAAACACTCGGGCAAGATCGACGTGCACATGGTCACCCATGAGCAAGCCGGCGGTGGCTCGGCATGGGCGCGAATGTCTCCCCGACAACACCATGCGATGTCCTGGCTTGCCGCGCTGGTGGTTCCCTCCGCGATCTGCGCGGTGATCGTCTATCTCCTTGACCCGTACCTGGGCATCGGCGGCGAGAGCGCGATCTTCTTCATCGGCGTGCTCGTCGTCGCTTTGCTCGGCGGAGTGGCGCCTGCTGCGCTATCGGCCGTGCTGTCAGGGCTTCTGCTCAACTACTTCCTGGTCGAGCCCCGCTACACCTTCACCATCGCGGAGCCCGACAGTGCCATCACGATCGTGGTGCTGTTGCTCGTGGCGGTCGCTGTCGCCGCACTGGTCGACGGGGCGGCCAGCCGCTCCAGAGAAGCCAGGCGCGCGTCGCAGGAGGCCGAACTGCTCGCACTGTTCTCCGGATCGGTGCTGCGTGGCGCGGACCTGGACACGCTGCTGGAGCGAGTCCGCGAAACTTATTCACAGCGCGCGGTCAGCCTGCTGAGGGAAGGCACGGGCATCGTCGGGTGCGTGGGCAAGGATCCCTGCATCGACGTCGACTCCGCCGACACCGCGATCGAGGTCGGCGACGATGAGTTCTGGCTGTTGATGTCGGGTAAGAGGTTGCCCGCACGCGACCGCCGGGTGCTGGGTGCGGTCGCGAAACAGGCTGCGGGGCTGGTCAAACAACGTGAACTGACCGAGGAGGCCGGCAAGGCCGAGGCGATCGCGCAGGCCGACGAACTGCGCCGCTCGCTGCTGTCGGCCGTCAGCCACGACCTTCGCACACCGCTGGCCGCAGCCAAGGCCGCGGTATCCAGCCTGCGCAGCAACGACATTGACTTCTCCGCCGAAGACACCGCCGAACTGCTCGCCACGATCGAAGAATCCATCGACCAGCTGACCGCGCTCGTCGGCAACCTGCTCGACTCGTCGCGGCTGGCGGCCGGTGTGCTGCGCCCGGAGCTGCGGCGGGTGTATCTCGAAGAGACGGTCCAGCGCGCGCTACTCGGAATCAGCAAGGGCGTGACGGGTTTTCGCCGCCAGGGCATCGATCGTGTCAAGGTGGACGTGGGCGACGCCGTCGCGATGGCCGATGCGGGCCTGCTCGAACGGGTGCTGGCCAACCTGATCGACAACGCGCTGAGGTACGCGCCGGACAGCCCGGTGCGGGTCACGGCGGGCCAGGTCGGCGACCGCGTGCTGATTGCCGTCGTCGACGAGGGACCAGGCATACCGCGGGGCACTGAGGACCAGCTGTTCGCGCCGTTCCAGCGGCTTGGCGATCAGGACAATAGCATCGGCGTCGGGCTGGGTCTGTCGGTCGCGCGCGGTTTCGTCGAGGCGATGGGTGGCACCATCTCGCCCACCGACACCCCCGGCGGCGGGCTGACAGTTGAAATCGACCTCGCAGCACCACCAAAGGACGGCTCGGCATGACCCCGCAGAAGACCAGGGTGCTGGTCATCGACGACGAACCCCAGATCCTGCGCGCGCTACGGATCAACCTGTCGGTGCGCGGATACGAAGTGACCACCGCCGCCACCGGTGAAGAGGCGTTGCGCTCGGCGGCAGATCACCGGCCGGACGTCATCGTGCTGGACCTCGGACTGCCCGACATGTCGGGTATCGAGGTGCTCGGCGGGCTGCGTGGGTGGCTCACGGCGCCGGTGATCGTGCTGTCGGCCCGGACCGACTCCGCAGACAAGGTCGAGGCGCTCGATGCAGGTGCGGACGACTACGTCACCAAACCCTTTGGAATGGACGAGTTCCTGGCGCGGTTGCGCGCGGCGGTGCGCCGGGGCGCCGCAGCATCCGACACAGACGAGCCCGTCATCGAGACGTCCTCGTTCACCGTCGACCTGGCCGCGAAGAAGGTGACCAAGAACGGCTCGGAAGTCCACCTCACGCCCACCGAATGGGGCATGCTCGAGATGCTGGTGCGCAACCGCGGCAAACTCGTCGGCCGCGAGGAGTTGCTCAAGGAGGTCTGGGGTCCGGCGTACGCGAAGGAAACCCACTATCTGCGCGTGTATCTGGCACAGCTGCGACGCAAGTTGGAAGACGACCCGTCACGCCCGGTACACCTGCTGACCGAAGCGGGAATGGGTTACCGCTTCCACCAGTGACCTTCCAGCGCGAGCGCAACTAGTTGAACAATTTCGGGCCGCACACCCGTTATAGCGGTGTACCCCGATTTCGACCGAGGAGCCGCCCGATGTCTGCTGTGCTTCACAGCCTCGCCTCACCCGCCCCGCGCACCGCCGAAGGCGTCCTCGCGCAGGTCAATGCGCTGGTGGACCGGTTACGTGCACGAGCGCCGGAGACCGAACTTCTTCGTCGCATGCATCCGGACAACCTGCGCGAGCTAACCGAAGCCGGTGTGTTCCGGCTCGCCATGCCCAGCGACGTCGGCGGTTACCAGGCGGACGAAGACATCGTCGCCGAAGTCCTCGCGCAAATCTCGCGCGGATGCCCGTCCACCGGCTGGATGTGCACGATCATGGTGGTGTCCAATCTAATTCCGGCCTTACTGACGGATGAGGCGGCCGATGACATCTACTCGACGCCGAATTTGCGGATCACGGCGGCACTTGCGCCCACAGGCAGGGCGGTGCCCGTCGAGGGCGGTTATCGCGTCACCGGTCAGTGGACGTGGAACACCGCAGGCGTGCACAGCAATTGGTTCACTCCCGCCTGCGTCGTGACGGGCGAGGAGGACTCGGGGCCGCGCGCGATGCTGCTGCCCACCACCGAGGTGGACCACCAGGACAACTGGCGCGCAGCAGGAATGGCAGGAACGGCCACCAACATCGCGACGGTCACCGATGTGTTCGTCCCCGCAGCGCGCACCATCCTCATGAATGATCTTGCCGAGGGCCACTATCCGAAACGGCGTTACTCGCAGCTGCGCTACTTCGACCGGCCGTTCGTGATGTACGTCAACGCCGGGAGCGCACCCGCGCTGCTGGGCATGGCACGCGGAGCGATGGACTGCTTCATGCAAACCCTGCCGACCCGTGGGGCCATCACCTTTACCGCATGGTCGAAAGCCGCGGAGGCCCCGTTTTTGCATCATCAACTGGCCAAGGCCCAATACGACCTCGAGGCCGCGGAGATGTTCACGAGCCGGCTCAACGCGCTGTATCGCGGCGTCCTCGACAGGCGGCCGACCATCGTGGAGCGGGCGCAGGCCCGTGCCTACATCGGCCATATCGCAAGCCTGTCACGGGCGTGCGTGAATCAGCTGTTCGAGGCCAGCAGTTCGTCACACACCCTGCTGGCCGCCGATATCCAGCGGTACTTCCGCGACATCAACGTGTTGCACCAGCACGCGGCCATCCAGCCCAACACCGGCGATGAGGCGTACGGGCGCGTCCTGGCAGGGCTCGATCCCAACTGTGAGATCGTCTGATCGCGAGCGGTGTCTTGAATGAATAGTGTCCAAATAGATAGGACACTAACCATCAAGTACAGTGTGGCCATGCCCGACGGAGTCGCCGCGGAGATCGATCCGCTCGCACTAGAGAGCCAAGTGTGTTTCGCGCTGGCCGTCACCAACCGCGCGGTGCTCGCGGTGTACCGGCCGTTGCTCGAGCCGCTCGGGCTGACTCATCCGCAATACCTGGTGATGCTGGCGCTGTGGGACAACGCGAAAGGCGCAGGCGAGCCGCTGTCGGTCAAGGACATCGCGTGGTTGTTGCAGATGGATTCGGCCACACTCTCGCCAATGCTCAAACGGCTGCAGGCCCAAGGCCGGATCACCCGCGTGGAACTCGCTCCGAAGGGCCGCAGTCTGCGGCGGCAGGCGCTGGAGGTTCCACCGTCGGTCGTCGAGCGCCTCGGCGTCGAGCTCTCAGAACTCGAGCATCTGCGCGACGCGCTCACCAGTATCAACACCGCCGCCCTGGCCGCAGGCGCGCTGGATTCGGAGTTAGACCGATGATGCCCGACGCTAGGCCCACTAAACCCTTTGCAGGACAATCCTTCACATAAACCAGCTCAGCAGCCGAGGTGGACCACGGCTGCGCTGACAATATCGCCGGCCGCGGGCACAGACACCCCGAGATGGTTCTGCACCATGCCCAGCGCATCCGTGGAGTGCATGCCGTTGCTGATCGCGTTGCAGACCGCTCTGCCTTCGGATAGCAACTGCTGGGGGGTCAGGGAGGTATATCTGTCCTGCAGCACCTGCAGGTAGGCACCCGCGTCAGCGGTTGCCGGCGCTGCAAACGCTACCGACATCGCCGTGCCGGCGATCAGGGCTCGAAGCGGGACGGACCACATGCCAGACACGAAACTTCCCCCGTGAGTGTTAGCTGCTAGCGAGTACTCACATTACTGACATCCGTTTACGCGCGCGACAAATTCGTCGGCTCGCCAACCGAGGTCGACAACAGTCGGCAAACTGCCGGGTTTCTGACATTCCCGGCACGCCGAGCGAACCCAGGCGATATACATACCGCATGCCCAGCGAGGCATACGTCGGTCGGGTCGGCGGCTTGGTCGTCGCCTTGGTTGTCGGCGTTGCCATCCTGACCGGGTGGAACAGCGGCGTTGCGTGGGCCGACGAACCCGGCGGTACCGCAGGGACAAGCGCCTCCAGCACCGGCCCCGAAGCGCAGAAGGCCCCCGGCGCTACCAGCAGTGAGGCCCGCTCGTCCGCCACGTCGACCGCGACGAGCACGAATACCACCGGCTCGAAGACGAAACACGACGCGGTGCGTTCGGGCCCGGCAGGGGTCGCCGTCGGTACGGGTCGCGGCGCGGAGGCGACCGCCACGAAGGCCCAGCCGCGCAATTCCGCCGCACCGTCGGCAACCGGCACCACCAAGGGCACAGCCAGCAAACCCGCCACAAAGAAGAAGTCCGACCCGGCCGCAGTGCGGCCCACGAAGACGAAGGCCCCGGTATCGGCGACCGTGGACGCCGGGCACGATGCGACGGTGGCTATCCCTGCTAGGCATAAGGCGGCCACCGAGACCGTCGACACCAACCTCGTCACCGGTTCGACCGAGCCGTCCAGCACCACGTCGCTGCGGATGACCTCAATCGAGTCATCGCCGGTGGAGACGTCGGCTGTGTCGACGCCGAAGCCGTTGCTGCCCAATGTGGTTGGTGTGGTGAACAAGTTGGTGACAGGGGTCGTCAACGCGATCCTGAGTCCGTTCGCCGCAAGTAGCACGCCTGGCACACCCGCCGACGCGCCGTCGATGTGGGCACTGCTGGCCTTCGCGCGACGCGAGTTCGACAGGGCATTCACGTCACCCTCGCTGACCGAGTCACCGGTCGACGCTCAAACGACCAGCGAGACGCACACGCTGATCCTGTCCGCGTTTCCCGCCGAAGCCGACGCCATACTCGCGCGGACCACGCTCGACCCGAACCCCACCGTTGTCATCGACGGGCATCGCTTCTACCTAGGAACACTAGGCGGCGAGGAGGTGATCGTGGCGATGACCGGCATCGGCATGGTCAACGCGACCGAGACCACCGAAGCCGCACTCGACTACTTCACGCCCGAGTCCGGAGTCTCCATCGGCGCAGTGGTTTTCTCCGGTGTTGCCGGCGGATCCGGACGCACTGAGATCGGCGACGTGGCCGTACCGGCCCAATGGACCTCCAACGGCGGCGAAACCTGGCATGCGGTCGATGCCGACATGCTCGTCGCAGCCAGCACCCTCGACGTCGACTTGCTGAGCACCGACAGCATCGGGGATCCCGCCTGTAGTTGCGGCCTCTTTTCACGCGTGCGGGTCGACCTCGAGCGCGAACCGCAACTTTTCGTCGGCGGCGACGGCTCCAGCGCCGACAACAACAACGGTACGGCCTTCCCCACCATCCCCCTGGGCGGAGCGATTTTCGGCACCCAACCCTGCGCCGCTCCGGACCGCTCACCTCTGTTCACCGGCAATTTCTTCCAGGCGGTGGGGCCGTTCTTGGCCCACGGACTGCTCAGCAACATCACCGGGCTGTTTACGGACAAGCCGCTGGCTGTGGACGCGGTCGACATGGAAACCGCTGCGGCGCAACAGGTCGCCGATGCGCACGGCATCCCGTTCCTCGGCATCCGCGGCATGTCCGACGGGCCAGGTGACCCGCTCAACCTCCCGGGCTACCCCTTCACGTTCGTCCTCTACAAGCAGATCGCAGCGGACAACGCCGCCATCGTGACGGAAGCATTCCTGGAGAACTGGGACGGCAGCTGACGGCAAGTCACGCGGCCGTTTCTTCGGCGAGTGCAATCAGCCTCGCCCGCACCAGATCCGGACGCTCGTCGATGATGAAGTGGGTGGCATCGACCTTTTCCAGGGTGTAGTCGTCGGCGTTCGCCGTCTCGGGCGCGACGAGTGAACGATGAACGGCCTTGTCGTGGACACCAAAAAGCGCGCGAATCGGCACCGTCGCCCGGCGCTTCTCGGGATGCCTTGCGCCCGCTGGTATCTCGCGCAGCAAGAACGTTCGGTAGGTGTCGGTACCGGCACGCGCCACTACCGGATCGCGAAAGCGATCGGCGTAGACCTGAGCCGTCGCCGCATCCACGTCGGATCCGATACCGAAGATCACGCGTTCGACGTACCGGGTGTACCGCTGCACCGGAACTCCGGCGGCTGCGAGCGGCAGCTGATACGCGAAGCGCCACACGTGCGGCAGCAGCATCCGCGCGGTGACCCATGGATACCCCATGTTCAACGCGAGATAGCCGTCGAATCGCTCCGGGGCGCGCAAGACCATCAGGTAGCCGACGTAACCGCCCCAGTCGTGCGCGACGAGCAGCACGCGGCCGAGTCCGAGCGCGTCCAATAGGGCCAGCACGTCGCTGGCGACGTCCTCCTTGGCCCATTTGTGCGGGGCCGGACCGGACCACCCGTAGCCGGGCAGGTCGGGCGCGATGATCCGCAGGCCGGGCGGCGGGTCGGCCAGCAGCTCCTTATACGCCCAGTGGTGCTGGGGCCAGCCATGCAGTGCAAGGACGGGGCGTCCGTCGGCCGGGCCCGCTTCGGTGACGTGAAAACGCACTCCGCGGGCCTCGACGAAGGACCGGCGCACACCAGGGATCGGCGGTGGCTCGGACGTCATGAATCGGACTATAGAGAACGGCTCCCGCGCTACCGTGCGGGTATGGCCCGATATCGCGATATGTTCAACGCCAGCATCGCCGATCCCACATCCTTCTGGGCCGACGCCGCGCGGGCGGTGACGTGGACCCGCGAACCGCAGCGCGTCCTCGATGACTCCAACCCGCCGTTCTACCGCTGGTTTCCCGACGGCGAGCTGAACACCTGCGCGAACGCCCTGGACCGCCACGTCGACGGCGGACGCGCCGATCAGCCCGCGCTGATCTACGACTCCCCCGTGACCGGGTCACAACGCACGTACACCTACCGCGAACTGCTGGACGAAACCGCTCGCTTCGCCGGAGTGCTGCGCAGCTTAGGCGTCGGCAAGGGCGACCGCGTCGTCATCTATATGCCGATGGTCCCCGAGGCGGTGATCGCGATGCTCGCGTGCGCACGGCTCGGCGCGGTGCATTCGGTGGTATTCGGCGGGTTCGCCGCACACGAACTCGCGGCGCGCATCGACGACGCGCGACCGGCCGTCATCGTCTCGGCCTCGTGCGGCATCGAGCCGACGCGGACCATCGACTACAAGCCGATGCTGGACACCGCACTCGAGATCGCCGAGCACGCACCGCCCGCGTGTGTGATCCTGCAGCGCGAGCAGCGCCCCTGCGAGCCGCTCGCGGGCCGCGACCACGACTGGCGCGAGCTGATGGCCGATGCGCAACCCATCGACGCGGTGCCTGTCGCCGCGACCGACCCGCTGTACGTGCTGTACACCTCCGGCACCACCGGCAAGCCCAAGGGCATCGTCCGCGACAACGGCGGCCATGCGGTGGCACTGCTGTGGAGCATGCGCAACATCTACGACACCCAACCCGGCGAAGTCTATTGGGCCGCATCGGATGTCGGCTGGGTCGTCGGCCATTCCTACATCGTGTACGCGCCGCTGTTGTTGGGTGCGACGACCGTGCTGTACGAAGGCAAACCGGTCGCCACCCCCGACGCGGGCGCGTTCTGGCGCGTCGCGTCCGAGCACGGAGTCAAGGCGTTGTTCACCGCGCCGACGGCGATCCGCGCGATCAAGAAGGAAGATCCCGAGGCACTGCACCTCGGCAAGTACGATCTGTCGGCGCTGAAGTATCTGTTCCAGGCGGGCGAACGCCTCGACCCCGGCACCTACGGCTGGGCTTCGGACGTGCTCGGCATCCCGGTCGTCGACCACTGGTGGCAGACCGAAACGGGCTGGGCGATCGCCGCCAACCCGATGGGCGTCGAACCGCTGCCGATCAAGCCCGGCTCCGCGACGGTGCCGATGCCCGGATACGACGTGCGGATCCTGCGGCCGGACGGCTCGGAGTGCGACCCGAACGAGGAGGGCGCGATCTGTGTGCGGCTGCCGCTGCCGCCCGGTACGTTGCCGACGGTGTTCGGCGACGACGACCGCTACATTTCGTCGTATCTGTCGGCGTTCCCGGGCTACTACCTCACCGGTGACGGTGGGTACTTCGACGAGGACGGCTACTTGTTCGTGATGGGCCGCACCGACGACGTGATAAACGTTGCGGGACACCGGATGTCGACGGGATCCATCGAGGCCGTGCTGGCCGGGCATCCGGCCGTCGCCGAGTGTGCGGTGATCGGTGTCGCCGACGAGATCAAGGGCCAGGTGCCGCGCGGTCTCGTCGTGCTCAAGGCCGGTGCGACGGCCGAGCGGCTGGCCGAGGAACTGATCGAGGCGGTGCGCGACAACATCGGCGCGGTGGCGTCCTTCAGGCTCGTCGACGTCGTTGCCGCGCTGCCGAAGACCCGGTCGGGCAAGATCCTGCGCAAGACCATGCGGGGCATCGCCGACGGCCGCGACGAGCCGCTGCCGTCGACCATCGAGGACCCGGCGGTGCTCGAAGCGCTCAAGCCGATCCTCGAGCGTTAGGTATCGTCGAACCAGACTGCCGAAGTGACGACAAAGGGAGCAATGAGTAGCGCCTCGCGCGCACCCCGAAGACCTGGCCCACCCCGGGCGCACCGCAACCATGAACTGCGGCCGGAGGTGGGAGCGTGCTGACCGCCCTGGTCAACATTGGCCTCGGTGTCGCGGTCGTCATCCTGATCACCGCCTTTACCGCCTATTTTGTTGCGCAGGAGTTCGCGTACACGGCGGTCAACCGCGCCGGGTTGACCGCGCGCGCCGAGGCGGGTGATGCGGGGTCGGCACGGGCCCTGGCGGTGACCCGGCGGACGTCGTTCATGCTGTCGGGCGCGCAGCTGGGCATCACGGTGACCGGCCTGCTGGCCGGCTATCTTGCCGAGCCCCTCATCGGCAGCGGGTTCGCCGAGTTGATCGGCGGGGGCGTTGCGAGCACGGCCGGTGTCGCGGTCGGCGCGGCGGTGTCCCTGCTCTTCTGCACCCTGGTGCAGATGCTGTTCGGCGAGCTGGTGCCGAAGAATCTCGCGATCGCGATGCCGGAGTCCGTCGCCCGCGCACTGGCGACTTCGACACACTGGTATCTGCGGCTGTTCGGCTGGCTGATCTCGCTGTTCGATCGGTCGTCGAACATGTTGTTGCGTGCGCTGCGGATGGAACCCGTGCACGACGTCGAACAGTCGGCCACCGCGCGCGATCTCGCGCACATCGTCGCCAGTTCCCGCTCCGCCGGCCAACTGCCGCGCGAGCTGTCCACGCTGCTCGACCGGATACTGGACTTCCCCACCAGCACGGCCGAGCACGCGATGATGCCTCGCACACGTGTCGACACGGTCCAGGCCGACGAGTCGATCGGCGCCGTGCTGACCCGTATGGCGACCGCACACACCCGCTACCCGGTGGTCGGTGAATCCACCGATGATCTTCTGGGTGTCATCGACCTGCACGCTGTACTCGACGCGGACCCGCAGGCCATGGTCAAGACACGAAGCCGACCTGCGGTGCGCGTGCCTGCGTCGCTGCCGCTTCCGGAGGTACTCGCACAGTTGCGGACCGTCGGCGACGAAATGGCGTTGGTGATCGACGAATACGGCGGATTCGCCGGAATCGTGACGGTCGAGGACATCGCCGAGGAGCTTGTCGGTGAGATCGCCGACGAGCATGACGCGAGCGAGAGTGAAGTCGTCCGGGGCCAGGACGGCTGGCTGCTGCCCGGTGATATGCATGTCGACGAGGCGCAGCGGGTGCTCGATCATCGCCTGCCGGACGGGGACTACGAGACCCTGGCCGGCCTGCTGATGCAGCATTTCGGTCGGCTGCCTGCCGTCGGCGACACCATCGAGATCGCGCTGCCGCTCGACATCACCGTTGACCGGGTGAAACCAAAACTGTTGGCGGCCACCGTCAAGACGCTTGACCGACGGGTGCCCGCCTCTGTCTTCGTAACTGTTGAGGCCGGCCATGAGTAACCCCTGGGTCGTCTTCGTCGTCACGTTCGGCCTCATCGCGGTCAGCGCGTTCTTCGTGGCGGTCGAGTTCGCACTCCTGGCGGCCCGTCGCCATCGTCTGGAGGAAGCGGCCGAGAGGAGCACCCCGGCGCGCTATGCACTTCGCAGCACAAGGGAGCTGTCGGTCCTGCTAGCCGGCTCGCAACTCGGGATCACGGCCTGCACGTTAGCGTTGGGCGCGACGACCAAACCCGCTGTGCATTACTGGCTTACGCCGGTAATCCATGCGTGGGGCGCACCGCTGTGGGTCGCCGATGCTGCAGGGTTTGTGCTCGCGCTGATCGTAGTCACGTTCCTGCACCTGGTGATCGGTGAAATGGCGCCCAAGTCATGGGCGATCGCACATCCGGAGCGGGCGGCGACGCTGCTCGCAATTCCGATGCGCGCCTTCATGACTGTGACCCGACCACTGCTCGTCGGGCTGAACCACGCGGCGAACTGGTGCCTGCGCCGCGTCGGTGTCACCCCCGTCGACGACCTCGACAGCGGCCAGGATCCCGACGCGCTGCGCCACCTTGTCGAACACTCAGCGACGGTCGGAACACTCGACCAACGCCATTACCGGAACCTGACCAGCGCGCTGGAGCTCGAACGGCTCACCGTTGGCGATATCGTGTCGCGCACTGTGGAATTGAGCGCGGTGCCGGCGGCGGAGCACGCGGCGGGCATTCAGGCCCAATCGCAGGCGACTCGTCACCAACGGATACTCGTGTGTGGTGACGACCACGCGATCGTCGGGGTGGTGCACGTGCGCGACAGCCTGCGCGCCCGCCCGGGAGCGACGGCCGGTGACCTCATGCGACCGGTATTGAATCTGTCGGTCGACGTGAAGGTCTACCGGGCATTGCAGGTGATGCGCCAGACGCGAAATCACCTCGCGCTGGTCATCGAGGACGGCACCACGATCGGACTGATCACCCTTACCGACGTACTGCAGCGGCTGCTGCCGGACGCTGCCTGATTCTGACGAGCAGACGGAGAAACGTACATTTTGACCGCGATTTGCACGTTTTTGCGTCTGCTCGCGCGGCTAGCGGAACGCAGTGTTCAGCCGCTGCTGGAACATTTGATTGAAGGGACGATAGGCGGTGCGCAGATCGTCGCCCGGCCATTCCGGTGGGATGAGTTCGGCGGGTAGAAGCGGATCGAGCTGCAGGTGCCGGACCACCGTGACGGACAGCCCGAACCAATAGGCGAAGTCGTCGACTCCGACCGCCTCGGCGTCTGCCTCGTCATGCAGAGCGGCCGTGAGCCTCCGTGCGACGGCGGCCCAATCATCAAGGCCGAAAAGGGATCTGACAGTCTCCGCGGGTATGTTTGTCGCGGCGTCGTGAAAGTGAACGCATTGCAGGTCGAGGACGGTGCGCAGTGTCGGCAGGCGGTCCGGGTCGAGGTTGTCCGGGCGGATCCAGACGCCTTCCCGGAGTTCGGCGAGATGCAGTGCAGTTGCGGCTTTGCGCAGCGCAAGTCGGTCGGCCGCCGACCGACGGTCCAGCGAGACGACCGCCAACTCCCACGTGCCATCCCACGGCCGAGTCGCGGCTGTCCTCGATGCCTCGTCGACTCGCTGACGCCGTTCGAGCAGACCCCCCGCGAGTGCGTAGGTGCCCTCACCGCTGGTGAGTTCCCCGTTGGACACCATGCGCCACAAGCACGTACGTGCGGCGCCGTCGCTGATGCCAAACAGCGAGGCCATCGCGACGAGTTCCCCGACCGTGAGGTGGGGTTGGGGGGCGCCCAGCAATGCCGTCGCGAGGACGGATCGTGCGCTCAGCGTGCGGTCGCCGACCAAGTCGGCGACGTCACTGCGGGACGCTGTCGGCACTTACGACTCCAGCCAGGGTTCGCGCCATTTGGGATGTCCGGAAAGAAGTTTGGCCGCAACGGGCGGTCCCCACGATCCAACCTCATAGGGCTGCACCGGTGGCGGCGCGTCGAGCAGTGGCTGCACGATGCGCCACGTCTCCTCGACGCCGTCCTCCCTGGCGAACTGAGCGGAGTCACCGCGCATCGCGTCGCTGAGCAGCCGCTCGTAGGGTTCCGGCGCCTCACCGAGCTCCTTGGCGAAGGTCAGCGAGAGGTCGACACATCGGGTGCTGTTCGCGCCGGGCTCCTTGGCCTGGATGATCATGTCGGTGCCTGGGTTGGGATCGATGCGCAGCACGAGTTCGTTGGGATTGGGCTTAAGCTCGGTGATCGCGAGCTTGGGCGGCCGCTTGAAGATGACCCGAATCTCTGTGGCCCGCACCGGAAGTGCCTTACCGGCCCTCAAGAAGAACGGCACCCCAGACCAGCGCCAGTTGTCGATCTCCAGCCGAAGCGCGGCGAACGTTTCGGTTTGCGAATCCGGCTGCACTCCCTTGATGGAGCGGTATCCGTCGTACTGACCTCGCACGTAGTGGGCGGGGTCGATCGAAGGGATCGCTCGAAAAACCTCTGCGCGCTTGTCACGCAGCCCGTCGGCGTCGGCAACACTGGGCGGCTCGGCGGCGAACAACCCGATCAGCTGGAGCAGATGGTTCTGCACCACATCACGCAGCGCCCCGACGGGGTCGTAGAAGCTGCCGCGGTCCTCGACGCCGAAGTTCTCGGCCATGGTGGTCTGCACGCACTGGATCCGGTCGCGGTTCCACAGCGGCTCGAAAACCGAGTTGGCGAACCGCAGGAACATGATGTCCATCGCCGGTTCCTTGCCGAGGAAGTGGTCGATGCGGAAGATCTGCCACTCCTCCAGCACGCTGCGCAGTTGCTCGTTGAGCGCCCGCGCCGAGGCCAGGTCGTGGCCGAACGGCTTTTCCACCACGACCCGCGCGTGCGCGGTCAGGTTGGCGTGCGCGAGACGTTCGACGACGCGGCCGAACAACGACGGCGGTATCTCGAGATAGAACACTGGCGTGTGCTTGCCCTCGATCGCGCGCGCCACTCTCTCATAGGTTTTCGCGTCGCCGAAGTCCCCCGACACCATTGACAGGCGCTGCGCGAATCGGTCGAAGACCTCCTCATCAATGGTTTCGCCTGCGGTCTCGATCGCGCTGCGCGCGTGGTCGTGCAGCGCGGCTTCCGACCATTCGTCGCGGGCGACTCCGACGATCGGGCAGTCAAGCAACTTGCGGCGCTCGAGCCGGTACAGCGATCGGAACGTCATCTTTCTGGCCAGATCGCCTGTGATGCCGAAGATCACGAGCACATCAGCGGGAGTGGTTGCCGGCGCGGTCACGATGGCTACTTCTTCTCGGCGTGGCCGCCGAATTCGCTGCGCATGGCCGAGAGGACCTTGGCAGTGAACTCGCCCAGATCCCGCGACTCGAACCGCTCGAACAGCGACGTGGTGATCACCGGCGCAGGGACGCCCTCGTCGACCGCGGCCAGCACCGTCCAGCGGCCCTCACCGGAGTCGGACACCCGCCCCGTGAAATCGTCGAGCTCCGGGGAGCGCACCAGCGCGGCGGCGATCAGGTCGACCAACCACGACGACACCACTGATCCGCGCCGCCAGACTTCAGCGACTTCCCCGACGTCGATCGTGTATTCATATGCCCAGGGATCGCGCAGCGGAGTGGTTTCGGCGTCGACCGTGCGCGTCACCAGACCCGCATCGGCGTGCTTGATGATGCTCAGGCCTTCGCCGATCGCGGCCATCATCCCGTACTCCACCCCGTTGTGCACCATCTTCACGAAATGCCCTGCGCCGCTTGGTCCGCAGTGCAAATAGCCTTCCTGTGCCGTGCTGTCGGTTCGGGTGCGGCCGGGGGTGGGCTCCTCGCAAATGTGCCCCGGGGCAATCGACTTGAAGATCGGGTCAAGGCGCGTCACGATCTCGGTCTCCCCACCGATCATCAGGCAGTAGCCGCGCTCGAGCCCCCACACGCCGCCGCTAGTTCCGACGTCGACGTAGTGGATGTTCTTGGCCACCAAATTCTTGGCCCGGGTGATGTCGTCGCGGTAGTAAGAGTTACCACCGTCGATCACCGTGTCACCGGGCTCCAGCAGGTCCACCAGCTGATCCAGCGTCGAGTCCACCACGGCCGCAGGCAGCATCAGCCAGACCGCCCGCGGCTTGTCCAGCTTCTGCACGAACTCTGTCAAGGACGCCGCGCCCGTCGCGCCCTCGTCCACGAGGCCGGCCACTGCTTCGGCGTTCATGTCGTAGACCACGCAGCGATGTCCGTCGCGCATCAGCCGCCGGACCAGGTTGGCGCCCATCCGGCCAAGTCCCACCATTCCCAGTTGCATGGGTGTATCAGTTGCCATAGCCCCAGCTTTCCACGAACTCGCTGGTCTCAATCCAGTTCCCAGGTACCTGAGAGCATCTCACAGAATCGTTGACACGCGATCAGTACAGTGTGATACTTCCACGATATGAGCACTCCGACAAAGGCGTCGGTCGCTGACGATGTGGAGATCGTTCGCCGCATCTTCGCGCACATCGACGCGGGCACGACCGATGAAGGTGACGCGTGGCGCGAGCCGGTCCAGAACTATTTGGACCCAATCCGATTCACCGCAGAGCTCGAGACGCTGCGCTCGTATCCAAGCGTCTACCTGCCGTCGGCGGCGATACCCAACCCTGGCGACCATGCCGAACGCGTCACCTTCGGGGTGCCGTTGTTCGCGGTCCGCGGCCGCGACGGCCGGGCGCGGGTCTTCCGCAACTCATGCAGGCACCGCGGGATGGCCCTCGTCGAAGGCCCGGGCTGTGCGCACGCGCTGGTGTGCCGCTATCACGGCTGGACTTATCGCCTTGATGGCTCGCTGTCGCACGTTCCCCACGCCGAAGCGTTCCCCGACCTCGACGAGTCCACCCGCGGATTGGTTGAGGTCGACAGCCGTGAGGTGGACGGCCTCATCATCATCGGCCCACTGCAGTCGCCGTCGACGGATTCACAACGGCAGAAAGCCGATGCCGCGATGGCAGCCCTGGCCGACGACAGCCCGTGGCGCGACAAACTGCTGCCTGCCGAGCGGCTGTTTGCCGTGAGACCCGCTCTGCGCCAGATGAACTGGAAAGTTCTCGTCGAGCAGTTCCTTGAGGGCTACCACATCCGCACGACGCACAAAGACACCTTCTACCCGATCCAGTACGACGACCTCAACGTCGTCGAAGCATTCGGACCGAACACTCGAATCACGTTCCCGTTCCGCAACATTGAACGACTTCGTGACCGCCCGGAGTCCACGTGGATCGTGGACCACCGCGTGACCTTCGTGTACCACTTGTTCCCGAACGTGATGTTCGCGACGTTCCCCAACCAGGTGCTGGTGATCACGATCGATCCGGTCGACATCGATCACACCACCGTCACGATCTACGCCATGGTCACGCCGCGTGTCGCCGAACATGTATCGGCCAACCCCGACGCCGCCGCGGGCGCGCGCAACCTGCTCAACGACGGCGGCGTGGAGGACAACGAGATGTCCGAAGGCGTGCAGCGGGGTCTGCACGCCGGGGCGAACACGTTCGTCGAGTTCGGCACGCACGAAAGCGCGATCGGGCGCTTCCACGCCAACCTCGATCAGCGGCTGGCGTGCGCAAGATGACCGACTACGAGCACCTGATCTATCAGCAGCGCGGGCCGGTCACGATCATCACCATCAACCGGCCGGAGCGGATGAATGCGATTGGGCCGCAGACACATCGCGAGCTGATTGATGCCTGGGACCGGTTCCGCTGCGACGACAACGCCTTGGTCGGCGTCCTCACCGGCGCGGGTGACACGGCGTTCTGCGCGGGCGGCGACCTGAAGGCGGCATTCGCGGGCGAGTTGGACATCGATGGCAGCCCGGACGACGGCGTGCTCGGCCCGTCGCGGTGGACGGACATCTACAAACCCACCATCGCCGCCGTCAACGGGGTCGCCTATGCCGGCGGACTGGAGTGGGCGTGCTGGACCGACATGGCGGTCGCCGACGAGCACGCCACGTTCGGGGTCACCTGCCGACGCTGGAACATCGGGCTGGCCGACGGTGGCACCCAACGGCTCACCCGCATCCTCGGGTACCGCCGCGCGATCGAACTGATCATCACCGGGCGCGTCATCGACGCCCGCGAAGCCGAACGCATCGGCCTCGTCAACGAAGTCGTGCCGAAAGGAACCTGTCTGCAGCGGGCAATCGAGCTGGCCGAGTCCATCGCCGCGCTCCCCCAGCCGGCGCTGCGTACCGACCTCGAGGCGGCCCGCACCGGGCAGGGCCGCCCACTCGAGGACGGCCTGCGGATCGAGGCTCAGTGCTTCAGCCGGTCGATCGTCGACGCCGAGACCGTCGAGGGTTTACGGAGATTCAACGAGCGGGATCACCCAGACCTCGCACGGTCGCTGTAAGGAGATTCCCAGCTAATCCGCGTAACGGGATGGTCGCACGGCGTTAGTCTTCTGATCGGGCGGCGGATACCGTCGCTGCCCACGCTTGACCCCAACGGAAGGGTCGGCCATGAGTGACAACTCGCGTGCTTACAACAGCGTATGGCAGCTCCGCGGAGATTCCTGGTGCCGCTTGGAGGAGGCATCCGACCGGGGCTCACCAAGCCGGCGAGCGGCGAGCTCAAAGAGGAGTACGTCGCGATCTGCAGGGACTTGCTGACCACCCTGACCCCGCTCGAACCCTACTGGGCCTACCCGGGCATGCCACAGTTCTCCCGTGTGTCACGCCTGTTTCGGCGGGCAGCTACGACAAGTTCGCCCACGCGGTATCGCAGATCAATTGGGCACTGACGACGGAGTCGTACCGGTCGGGCGACGTCGAGCACGCGGGTCTCGACGAGCACGGACCGCGATGACGGCGGCCCGAAACCTGCGGGACAAGCTGTGCGACGAGAACTACAAGCGTCAGTTCGAGGCGACGCTGGAGGCCGATGCGAAGCGCCCGCTGACCGACGACGAGCTGATGAACCGCCGGCTCATGCCGGATCCGGCCAAAGCCAGGGTGCGCGTCTACGCCACACAGTCAACCCACAAGACGCTGACGTCGCTGCGGCAGGGCTCGATGATCCACATCTTCGACCAGGACTTCACGCAGAAGGTCGCCGAGCCGTTCCACGAGGCCTACATGGCCCACACGTCGACGTCGCCGAACTACCAGATCCTGGCATCGCTTGACCTCGGGCGCCGTCAGGTCGCCCTGGAAGGCGTCGAGCTCGTCCAGGGCCAGATCGAGAACGCCATGCAACTGCGGGACGCGATCGACAACCACCCGCTGCTGAGCAAGTACATGGCCTGCCTGCGGACGTCGGACCTGATCCCCGACGAGTTCCGCCCGTCGCACAACGCCCAGCCGTTGCGTTCGGGTCTGCGCAACATGATGGCCGTGTGGGACACGGACGAGTTCGTGCTCGACCCGTCGCGAATCACGCTGTCGATCGGCCGCACGGGCTACGACGGGGACACCTTCAAGCGCGAACAGTTGATGGACCGGCACGGCGTGCAGATCAACAAGACCTCGCGCAACACCGTGCTGTTCATGACGAACATCGGCACCACCCGCAGCTCGGTCGCGTTCCTGGTGAGGTGCTCGTGAAGATCGCCGGGGAGCTCGACGAACGCATTTCGGAGATGGGGCTTGGCGAACGAAGCCGGTTCGAGCAGCGGGTCCGCCGCCTGACCGCCTCGTCGACCTCGCAACCCGACTTCAGCGGCTTCCACGAGGTCTTCCGCGACCACGCCGGCGCCGAGCCCACGCCGGAAGGCGATGTTCGTCGTGCCTTCTACCTGTCGTACAACGACGCCAACTGCGCGTACCTGACAAACGACGAGATCTTCGGAAGGCTGGACGCCGGCATCGACGTCGTTTCCGCGACATTCGTCACGCCGTATCCGCCCGGCTTCCCGGTGCTGGTGCCCGGGCAGGTGTCCAGCCGCGAGATCCTGACGTTCATCCGCGACCTGGACACCCCCGAAATCCACGGCTACCAACCCGATTTCGGCTACCGGGTGTACACCGAGAAGGCGATTGAGATGTGCCGGCCGACGGACGCGCAGATCACCAACGGGCATCGTCGGGTCATCTCCGAATCGGCAGAACAGATGCTGGAGCCCAATTTCGAGTAGTCGGTTACTCTGACCTGTCCTCGCACGCCCAGCCGATAATCGGTGCACCGTCGAGCGGAAGGCAACTCTGTGACCGGATTTCGTGTCGGCCTGGCCGATCTGCTGATTTGCACCGGGTTGGGCCCAATGGCCATGACCCGGGCCAATTATCTCGCCGCGGCCGCGACACGGATCGACTCGTTCTGGGTGCCCGATCACCTGAACGCGCTTATGCCCCGATCCATCGGGACCGCCAAGTACATCGGTTCCGCGGGCGCGAAACTGATGCCCCGGCCCGACGCCATCAGTGAACCGTGGACCGCGCTGGGCTATCTGGCAGCCAAGAACCGTTTCGCGCGGATGAGGCTCGGAGTCGGCGTGACGGACGCCGGCCGCCGCAATCCTGCCGTCACCGCCCAGGCCGCCGCGACGCTGCATCTGCTTACGCGGGGGCGGGCGATCCTGGGCATCGGGACCGGCGAGCGGGAAGGGAACGAGCCGTACGGCGTGGACTGGTCGAAGCCAGTCGCACGGACAATCGAAGCCCTGGCCACCATTCGTGCACTCTGGGCGTCGCCGGGTGAACTGGTCACCCGGGACTCGCCGTTCTTCCCTTTGCGCGACGCGATATTCGATCTGCCGCCCTACCGCGGGAAGTATCCCGAGATCTGGGTCGCCTGCCACGGCCCACGCATGTTGCGCGCGACAGGTCGCTACGCAGACGGTTGGTTTCCGGTAACGCATCTCCAGCCCGAGGAGTATGCGGCCGCCCTCGAGGTCGTCCGCACTGCGGCGTCTGACGCCGGGCGTGACCCGATGTCAATCGTCCCGGCCAGCTACGTGTTCGTGGTGACGGGCCGCAGTCGCGACGAGGTCGATGAAACCCTCGGCTCTCAGCTCATCCGCGCCTTCGCACTCAATCTTCCTGCCACCGAGTGGGCACGCCACGGCGGCCGACACCCCTTCGGAGACGATTTCACCGGCGGACAGGACATCATCCCGCAGACCCTCGATGAAGAGACGGTGGTTGCCGCGACCAAGGACATCCCGGATTCACTGCTCAGGCAGAGCTTGCTGACCGGCACGCCCGACGAGGTGGTGGATCAGGCGGCGGGACTGCGTGACAGCGGCTTGCGCTACGCGGTGCTGTGCAACATGAGCTTCGCTCAGCCCAACATGCGGCGGGGAATGGCCGCGTCGATACCCTTTACCAGGATCTTGCGTCAGCTGCGAAGGCTGTGATCAGCGTCGGCGCCGAGCCGCTCCAGCTCGCTTTTGGCGTTGCGCTCGACCAGCAGCGGGACATAGTCGCGCAACGGTCTGCCGTCGAATCGGGCGTACACATCGTGGACGATGCTCTCTACGGTTTCCTTCGGAATCGCGGGGTACCGACTGGTGAGACGCGCCACTACCTCGTCGATGACCGTCTGTTCGCTCAACTCGATCACACG
>Ga0157375_10001485_pt1 | contig 20130 bp, 18 predicted proteins | sample M35metaG_FD_115311 | JGI IMG/M metagenome (GOLD analysis project Ga0157375, IMG submission 115311) | Miscanthus rhizosphere microbial communities from Kellogg Biological Station, Michigan, USA - M3-5 metaG | ecosystem: Host-associated > Plants > Roots > Rhizosphere > Soil | place: USA: Michigan... | reverse complement strand
CACGATTCCATTGCTTTGCTGGGCACCACTTGCACCTGAACCTGTCGGGTTATAAAACTTAAGTACCCCTGCACCTGCTGTCAGTGCATCTGTTTTATAGCTGCCATCGCTGTTAGCCGAACCGGTTACCGCGTAAGGAAGATATTTGTACGCCTCTCTGCCAAACTGATCGTAAGTTATTGGCTGTACTATATCTCTTCCGCCAGGTGACCCTTTTACTTGTACGGTTTGTAAGGGTCTTCCCAAACCATCAAAATACTGAATTGCCGTCTCCACCTGAGTCTTATCTACGCTTGCTTGTGGGACAGTGGGGTTCATACCCAACATCGCAACCCTCGGCGCATAGGTCGTAATATAATTCATGGTCTGGGTCGGAGAGACCGCTGTTGAGCTTACCCCAAATGTTAATGTGGCCGTACTGCTCCCGCTCAGGTTGTAGGCTGTAATGGCGTAGGTGGTTGATGGTGAGCTTGTTAGTGCTGCACCACTGATTATACCTGTCTTGGGATCGAAGTTTAAACCAGCAGGCAAGGCAGGGCTGATCGTATACGGGGTACTTAGCACCTTCCTTACCACCTGGTTCAGGTAATCGCCGATGTAAAGATTGCCTGATCCGTCAATAACTACAACATAAGGGCTGCTGAACGTGGCCACTGAGCCTGCACCATTATTGGATCCTGTTCCGGTTGTTCCTGATAAAGTGGTAACTGCTGTTGTCGTCGGGTCAATCTTGCGGACGCAATTGTTTGTATAGTCTGTAACATATATATTTCCCGCTGCATCTACCGTGGCCGCTGAAGGTAGATTAAACTTGGCTGATGTCCCGTTAGCGTTGAAATATCCCGCTGTGAGCTGACCGGCAAGCGTAGAGACGGTTCCGTTCGGGGTAATCTTGCGGATCATGTTATTGGTCTTATCAGCCACAATCAGGTTTCCCTGCGGGTCGAAATCTACGGTTTCCGGTCCACTGAACTGGGCTGTTGTACCTACAGCATCAACATAACCGCGTGTCGCATTGCCTGCAAAGGTTGTAACGGAGCCATCCGGAGCTATTTTCCGTATCCGGTAATTGCCAAAATCTGCCACATAGACATTGCCAAGTGCATCTGCTACGATGCCTGTAGGACTCTTAAATTGAGCTGACAAGGCGTTTCCTGCTGTTGCATCGGCAAAACCTGCCGTCCCGTTCCCTGCATATGTGCTCACTACACCAGCCGGCGTTATTTTGCGGATGAGGTGGTTAAAATATTCAGCGACAAACATATTCCCTTTTGCATCAAAGCAAAGTCCCCAGGGCCCGTAAAATGTTGCCTGACTGGCAAGCCCATTATTGGTACCTACAGCCCCTGTTCCGGCAAAAGTGGTTACCACTCCACCGGGAGTAACTTTTCTTATCCGGTTAGTGGCCGCATCTGCCACATAGATGTTGCCATCAGGCCCCATTGTCATTCCAATTGGGTTACTGAATTTTGCACCATTGCCTGAACCATCCTGATATCCGGCGGATCCCACCGTCCCCGCCAAAAGAGAAGCTTGTCCATTTGGAGCAACTGCCCCTCCTGTATTGGTCGGAACAATCGGTGTAATCGTTGTTCCCGCTACTATCGTTTGTGTATTGGTATAACTGATGCTGGGTGCCTGGGCAAAACTGTTTTTCACCCATCCGGCTAAAAACAGCAGGCTCAACAGGACGTATCTGCGGTTATAATATTTTTTTGTCATTGTGATAAGGTATATCCGTTATATATTCTTGTCTAGGGTTGTTGTGTGGTTGTATATAATTTATTGCCCTTGATAATGATAGGTAAAGCTCTTGATGATGTTGCCGTCTTTGTCCTTGATGTTCATCAGGCGCTGAAACGAATCATACTCGTAATAAGTCGTCTGGCCCTTCGTATCGGTTACGCTGGTTACACCTATAAGCGGGTTGCAGGTATAACTGGTGATTTGAGCACCCGCTAAATTTGTATTTGTAAATAAAGGAGCGAGAAAGCTCTTTACTTGGGCATCAGTAGGATAAGCATTATTTTTAAAGGTCTCAATCGCGGTACTTCCGCCAAGGGCTGTCACAACATTACTGTAAATAGCATTGTCAATTTTAGCAATTGGAAACTGGCCTCCATAACTCCAAACGTAGCAAGTGTGAGGCCCTGAGTCTTTACCAATCTCGGTTTCATTGCCTTGATTGTCATAATTATAGTAATCAAGTCTCGTACTATAGTTATTAGTGCCGACTTTGGTATCTAACGAACTTGGCATAATCACATTCCCCCATTCACCATAGTTGGTCCTGGTTGAATTTAAAAAGTTGCTTAATGAGTTTTTATAATTTAATTGTTCAATAATCGGAGACCAAATATGGCGGGTATACATATCCTGATAAACTTGTGGGGTGCTATAATCTACCGGATATTTATAAACCGTAATTAGGTTGTCCCCTTTACTGTTTGCAACGGTTTTTTGAGTAATTTGCTGATGTTCTAAATTGCTGTAATCATAATTTACACTTGTTGTAACCGGATTTTGTCCCGCCGCATCATAAATTACTTTACTTGTGCTAATTAATTTATTTAATCTGGATTGGTAATAATAATATTGGATGCCCTTCGAGTTAGCCGGAGGGGTGGATGTAATATCAGTCATGAAAGTTGCCACCCGCGCGCCCAAAACATCTGTGCTGTGGTTGACCAAGGCATTGCTGCCATAGTAATCATCCTTGTAGGAGTTGGTCAGTCCGTCTATCAAAATATAATTACCGTTAACCTTACTATATGTTAATTGCTGCAATAACATACCCCTACGCCATGATTGTGAAATTGCAGGAGCAAAAGGGAAAGTGACTCCTTCAGATTGATCAATTGGGATCGTGCTGTTAACGTAATCATCTTTGTAACAGACTGACGTGCTGGAATTGACAGCTAACAGATTAGTGTAACCCCAAGAAGCCATGTTGCCGCCTGCTGAATAAGATGAGATATAATCCATCGGAACAGAATACAGGTACTCTGTTTTCCCGTCTGTACCCAATTCATGAGTTTGGGCATTCTGACCGTTATAAACAGTCACTTTGCTATATGCGACACCATCATCATCTCCTGTTATTCTGGAAACAGCGGTTCTTGTCGTTACAGCGTTGTATACTGCCCCGTTATTGTCTGTTATTATCATCGAATAATCGTATTTGGGCATCATATTTAATGTACCCGATGTTGTACCGTACTGATTTAAATATTCATAAACCTTATCGACGGAGCTATTCGCTATAGGATCTGTTTCTAATATTTCCTTCACTCTAAGTCCGCCTGCTAATTTGTACCCTGAGTTTACATATTGAATACCAGACATAGTAAAACTGTAACTTCCCGTTGTGGTTGCATCACTTGATAAAGCCTGGCTGTTCAAAGAGTACTTACAAATTCTCAGTATATAATTGCCGTTCGGTAGCCCAATGTTATCTGTGGCGCTTTTTGTTGTTCCGTCAATAATCATCTGCCCTGAAGAAAAATAGACCGGATTTTGCAGATCGGTTGTTTTAAAAATTTTAAAAAACAGGTTCGTGGTTTGAGGGGTTGAAGGGGATATCGGAGTGGAGTTACCTGAACAAGTAGGGCTATTGCCAGGTGGGACATACCCTTGAAAGCTTGCGTTAAATGTGACCCCATTCGCTGAATAATCATTAACACTGAAACTAATTTCCGGTGAGACATTACACGGTGACACGGCCATCGTATAGTTGAGGTATTGCGGAGTATAGTCGAGCTGATAATACGAAGTGCTAACCCGGTTTCCTTCATACGTATAATTGGTATAACCACCGGTTGGATAGATTATCTTATTAAGCATTCCTGCTTTTGAAAAGGTTTCATTTGGGTTTCTATCAGCAAGATTATTAAACAATGGAACACCATTAACAAACCCATACTGGAATCGCGGGATCAAGGTGGTATTGGTGGTTTTCCCATTATAATATCCCCAATGATCTATAGCTTTTGAGTTAAGTCTATCTGGTAACCATACAGAACTTTCATAAACAAACTGATATGGGGGTTTCGCCGCATTATTAGCGTCCAGTTCTTGGATGCTTTTTAGAGATAACCTAAGTGTAGTATTTGCCGTTGTAGTGGCGGTAGCAGGTGTTAGTCCCGAAAATTCAACCATGGCGCCGTTACCGAAATAATTATAATTGAAATTGAAAGTCTTTACAACCGTGTTGTTAATATCTTTAATCTGTATACTGCTTAATGTCTGGCCTCCTTTTAGATCATGCCTAAAAACTCCAGGTAAAAAATTAATGGATCCGCCTGAAAAATTGATTTGCGAAAGTCTCCAAGCCTGACTTTGTGTGATGGTCAAATTGGCAAATGAACTCCAATTGTTCCTATCAGCTATTGTCTCTGAACTAAACTGCTGATTTTCACTGGTATATGATTGATAATTTAATGTTATGTCATCTGCGGGATTGAGTGTTGGTGATCTAATTGCAGTTAAATACCAACTGGAACTGTAATTGATTCCAGGGCTCGGCAGAGAACTAAAGGCCTGGTCATATTTCTTGAATTCATAGACGACGCCATCCATACCCGTAATTGTCCAGTTGTCAAAACGTCCGCTGACACGGTTTACGATAATTTTTAAATTTGTTTGTGGTATCTGATGTACAATCCCTTGTTGGTCCAGAACAAATTTTCCCGATCCCGCCGGGCAGGAGTAACTGAATACGTCAGGCTCCCAATCCGGACTGCCTTGCTCCGCATTGTAATAAGTGTCATACGTGTAATCATTAGGACAAACTGGAACAATATTGTTTGTACTGGCAAAACCCGTATTAGCGTCATCCGGTGCTCCTTTAATGGTCCGGGTTATCGACCCTCCGGCGAGTAATCCCCAACCGGCTCCGACCCATGACGGAGTTTCCTCTACCTTAATACCGCCAGCATGGTAGTTTAAAGAGATTGGTAAAGAAATACCTTTCTGTTTAATGTTCCAAATAGGAATATTAATTTGAGGAACCCCTCTGTAGAGATCGACAGGTTGGTCTACAAACTTCTCGATAGCTGCTGCTTCTGGCGGCGGTGGTATAACGTTGGCAAAAGATGGCTGAGCATTAGCAGTGCCGGCATTGCTGATAATGATAAAAAAAAATGCTATTACGATTAGTGAATACCGAAGGCGGTAAACAGGATAAGCTAATTTATTATTAGCAGATAACTTTAAAGTCATAAATAGTAATAAAGTTTGGTAACGAGGTTATAAATAGTTGCGATCTAATATATTTGTTGTGCTGATTTTGTTTACATTGAGGCTCAATGGGTGTTTTGAAATCATGTTAAGGTATAGGGTTTACAGCTTGTGAATGGTTAGATATTTAAATTAATTTTTGTTATGAAATAATACCGTAATGATATTATTTTTTTTTTAACTTACACGATATTTTTAAATTAATTTTTGCCCGGCCTTTTTTCCTAATCTGGCATAATGGCGCATCACCGCGAGCTATCTTCTTAAAAACTACTCACTCGGGAATAAGCAAATTTACCAGACCTACTCGAATAATGTGGTGACAGTGTTTTGCCACCATTCACAAAAATGGAAGTTACTGATTAACAATAAATTGATAGTATTCATAAGCGTTCACGCGCGCTGTAAACGTGAACACTTTTAGGTAGATGCAGAGGCGTAGTGTATCTGTGTGTCTGCAACATTACTAAATTACTTTAAATTGCCATCTCAGAAATTATGGCTGCCAATTACGATAACTCCGCCTGGTTTTACGACCGTCTTTCACGGATGGTTTATGGTAAGGCTTTGATACAGTCGCAGGTATATTTGTTAAAGCATATTCCCGAAAATTCAAGCATCCTAATTGCAGGTGGCGGTACAGGGTGGATATTGGAAGAAATAACGAAAGTTCATCCTTCGGGTTTAACCATTACTTATGCGGAGATATCATCCAACATGATGGCCCTTTCTAAAAAGCGAAACACCGGGAATAACAAAGTCACCTTCGTCAACGAACCGGTGGAGGATACGAAGGAGAGTACAGTTTATGATGTGGTTTTCACACCTTTTCTGTTTGATAATTTTACCGAAGAAACCTTACAAAGGGTATTTACCCATCTCCACAACAGGTTAAAACCCGGCGGAGTTTGGCTCAATACCGATTTTAAGCCTACGGGTAAATGGTGGCATGCGTTTCTGCTTAGGTCAATGATCGTATTTTTCAGATTGATTTGCCGCATTGAAGCCAAAAATCTGCCTGCTATTGAAAGGCAATTTGAACAGCATCAATATAAGGTCATCGACCAGAAAACCTTTTTCGGAGAGTTTATTTTGTCGACGGCTTATAGGAAATAAGGCTTTACGTGCAATAAGAAGGGGGTCATACTGAGCAATGTCATTAAGCTAAGGAAAAAAGAAAAAAATTAATATCGAATAATGAATTTTGAATGTCAAACGCCGAAGTTTTTACTTCATTATTCTACATTCGTTATTCGGCGTTCAATATTTTCATCCGATCTCAGACAGCCGACTTCACTTTCCACCCTGCAAAAGATTTCACCGTTGCACAAGTCGGTGAGCCATCTTTAGCAGTCCCCGGGACATGGGCTTCCAACACCAGCTCTGGATTCGCGGCAGCCTGATCGATGATATCCCATGAGATTCCCGATAACGGTATTTTGAGCCGCCTCGACCATATATCTTCCTTCCCGGCGTAGGTGCCGATATCGATATAAATAAAGTTGTCGGGGTACGAACCCTGCGCAAAGGGACCTCCGAACCTGGGTGACTGATCTTTTGCCCGGTCGCCTCTGATCACTACCGTTGAATGAAAATGCAAATCGCCCGAGCCAGACTGCTGCGTTTGAACAGTCTCATACTTGCTTCCAGATCCCTTTTGCAAGCCAAAGTGAACACCCGGAGGCGGTGATTGCAATATGATGTGTAGAGATAGCTCCATTAAAAGCATTGACGGGTGAGTGCCTCTACGCGCCGCACTTCGACGGAGCTCAGTGTGACACCCATTTTATTCCGACTTCGGCTTTCCGACTTCAAATCACCCTTCATAAACAAACTTGTAGCCAATGCCTCTTACCGTTTGCAGGTAGGTTGGAGAATCGGGGTTGTTTTCAATCTTCTTGCGCAACCGTACAATATGCATATCCAGTGTGCGGGTATTTACGTCGGCATTGTAACCCCATACTTCCATCATCAGTTCCTCGCGGTTGATCACCTTATTTTTGTTTTTCAGGAAGTAAAGCAGAATGCGGTTTTCCAGGATAGTTAGTTCCACCTTGCGGCCATCCCTTATCAGCAGGTGCGTGTTGGGATGGTGCTCCATATTGGCAAACTTGTAAGCCTCGGGTTTTTCAGTGTTTAGCGAGAACTTGATCTTATTATCTATCAGGGCTACCAATACATCCATATTAAAGGGCTTGGTGATATAGTCGGAAACACCAAAATTGTAAGCCTCTATCTTATCTACATCCTGTGCCTTAGCCGTCATCATGATCACCAGTTTATCGAAACCCTGCTCCCTTATCGCACTGCATACTTCATCACCCTGTTTACCGGGCAGCATCCAGTCTAATAGCACAATGTGCGGCTGCTCTTCCAATATCATAGTCTCAGCATCATCGCCATTATCAGCTTCCAGTACTCTATACCCTTCCGACTGTAAGCGTTCGGCAACCAGGAAACGCAGGTTTTCATCGTCTTCAACCAGCGCTATTTTTATTTCTTTTTCCATAATTCAGTTTTGATCATTATTCGGCAGTCGCATAAGGCAGGGTCACAAGAAATTCAGAACCCTCATTAACTTTGGAGTTTACCGTTATTTCTCCGTTCATAAAATTAGCCAGTTCCTTACAGAATGCCAAACCCAATCCCACGCTTCCATTCTGGTTATATTGATTCTCTATTCTGTAAAACTTCTTAAATATATTTTCTACTTCCTCTCTCGCTATACCAATCCCCTTGTCTTTGAATGAAAACAAGATATTGTTTCTTTTCCCCAGTCCTATTTTGATATTTATCTCCCTGTTTTTAGGATTGGAATATTTATAGGCATTTTCTATAAGGTTCTGAAATATGCTGCCCAACAACACGGGATCGGTATAAAAGTTATTTACTTTATCTATTTTATAATCCAATTTAAAATCAGGATATTTTATCTTAAAGGTATCAATATATCCTTTGGTAAAGTTTTCCAGGTTTACCTCTTCCTTTTTGATAATGATCGATTTATTTTCAAGCTGCGTAAACGACAGTAATTTATTCATCAGCTCATTTAGCTTGTCTGCCTCTTCATCCAGTATCTTCCCATAATGTTTGCGCTGCCGTTCGCTCAGGTCACTGTCGCCCCGCAAATTTGAACCCGCTATTTTTATAACACTGATAGGTGTTTTAAACTCGTGAGTGAAGTTATTGATAAAATCATATTGCAGCTTAAACAGCTTCATGTTCACGTTCAGGTTGCTGTAAATCAGCCAGCCTATCAGCACCAGGAAAATGTAGATCAGCAATACCATAGCGGCAATCGGCATAAACCGGCGGTTGGTTTCTGCGGTCAGGTAATCTCTCGGCGAGCTGAAATATAACTTATAATCTGCAAAGCCTCCTGTTAAAGGCACCTCGGTGGTAATTTTATTGACTGAGTTATCCAGCGGATCGTACACCACCGGCCGCAGGTAAATATTTTTATATAATTCAGGATGGGTATTTACAATTTTAAGCGCATGCTGGTTCAAAATAAACGTGAACATATTTTGCTTATACGCTGTCGGCTGTTCAACGCCTTTCTGTATTTCGCGATATCGCTTTATTTCTTCGCGTCGGGGGATATTCAGGTAAGTTATTTTTTCGGGTTGAATATCATAAAATGTTCTGAATTTTTCGTCTTGTGTAGGTTCTCTTGAAGTATCGGCAAATGCAATGAAACTATTTAATTTGGCCGACATCGATGTAAAATCAGTATAACTGTCGGGCATCAGTTTTTTGGCGCCAACAATCTTATTTTTCGATCGCTTGTATTCATAAATGGAATTAATGTTTACCTCCACGCCATTCTGGGATGTTTCGTTGTTTCCTATACTGACGTCATAGAATACAATACGGCGCACAAACGGATAATCACTGAAAACCGTACCAGAATACTTGCCTGCCGAGGTAGAATCTAAATACCCCTGGTAAAAGGTAATTTCGGGAATACGGTTAGAGAAGAAGTCGTTGTAGGGCTTCATAGTCTGCTCCAGCACATCTATCTTTTTTGATGAAAACTCATTTTCAACATAGGCTGAGGTAAGGCCATAAGAGATAAAAAGAGCAACAATAAACGTCACTGATATTAGTATCAGGAAAGCAATAATTAATGAAAAGTTTTTCCGGTAAACACTTTGCTGCGCCTTCATCACCAACGTATTTAAGGCCTTACCTGCATATTGGCATCCAGAAATTTTTCTATTTCTGTATACATTTCCATGCGGTTACGCTCATTCCTGAAAGGTCTGCGTTCATTGGGCTTTAAAAAGTAGGTTACCTTGACGCCTTGTTTCTTTAATTCGCGCACAAACTGGTTCATCTCGCTTATATTAGCGGTCTCGTCCTTAGCTCCCTGGAACATAAGCAGCGGTGCTTTAATTTTATCTGTATGAAAAACGGGCGAAATCGCTCTTAATTGTTCCGCATCAGTTTCAGGGTTCCCTATCATTTCATATATCATTTGCAATCGCGGTTTCACATAAGGCGGCACATCTTTTATGTAGGTAAAAAAGTTGATCAACCCATACTGCACCACCGCACAGTTATACAATTCATGATGAAATGACACACCATACAACCCGCAAAAGCCGCCAAAACCGCCACCAAGTATGGCTATCTTTTTAGGATCAGCCGTACCCCTTTTAATCAGCCAGTTAACGCCATCTGTTATATCATCCTGAATTTTACCGCCCACCTGCTTAAAGCCTGCACTATAAAACGCTTTGCCATAACCAGTAGATCCCCTGTAGTTTACCTGGAACACGGCATAACCCCTGTTTGCCAAAAATTGCACCTCATCGCTATAGTGCCAGGTATCCCTGTTTCGCCATGGACCATCATGAGGCAACACCACCACAGGCAGGTCGGTAGTTTTGCTTCCTTTTGGCAATGTCAGATATCCATTGATTTCCAATCCATCCCTCGAAGTATAGCTAATGGGCTGCATCGGACACAAGTCTTCTGGTTTAATGGATGAGTTAATAGTCCCCAGACTGGTTATTTTCCCCGTACCCCGTTGATATAGATAATAGGTGCCCGGGTTACGGTCGGTATAACTAAAGAAGATGAATTTATTTTCGGCGCTATCGCGGCTTAAGATATCTATCTGAGTACTGTGCAGATGCTTTAATAAAGTATCATAAATAAGTTTGATACCAGAATCCAGGAAATGTTTTTTAGGCTTTTCCTCTTCACAGCCTGCAATCTCCAAACGATGCTGATCCTTCGAATAATCAACCCTGCCAACATCGGTTTTGTCGCAAGCAAAAACTAATCTCTGCTCTTTTCCTGTCCGTGCATCTATCTCCACCAATGCCGACTTATCGCGATCAACATTCGATAAAGCATAAAAATTACTTTTTTCCCCCGTAAATCCTACCGGCTGTACCCTGTTAACAAAGTTGTTTTTAATGATTGGCTTAAACGGCTCGTTATCGTTTGCCCGGTAAAGAATAGTTTCATCTACACCATCTGATGATTTTACCAGGCGTATCTTTCCGTCGTCATCCGGGAACCATTCGGTGATGTTGCCCGGGTTAATCAGATAGGGCTTTAGCTCACCTGTTTTTACGTTAAGCTGATAAATGTCAAAATTTGCCGGGTCACGCTTATTCATACCGATGGTGACCATATCAGGCTCGCCTTTAATTCGGTTATTCAGTATAATTATCCGTCCTTTATCCAGTGTCAATATATCGCGCAGCTTTAATTCGGGCACATCCAGTGCATACATTTTGTATTGATCGATAGAAATGACATCCTGTATTAAAACGATCTGATTATTATAAGTCCAGGAGTAATTGCGTACCGGGTAATCGTCGAAAGAAGTAGCCATTTGCTCTTTCCCATCTGCCAGCGACTGGATGAACAAATTTTGCCTGTCTTTATACGGTTTTAAGTAAGACACATACTTCCCATCTGGCGATAGTCTAAAAAAGCTCTTTTCAGCTGTTTTAAAAAAATCGCTAATGGGTATCTGCTTTATATGCTCTTCCTTACATGCTGCAAATAAGCATGTAACCGAAATAAAAAATAAAATACGTAGCCTGGTAAGCATTATAAATAGTGGTCAGGGACCTTATATTAGGTTAAACTTACTCAAAATTACTGAAGCGATACAAAATGTCACTACAATTTTACGGCAGCCTGCCGTTATAGTATAGAATAACTTTATCACCGGTAAAATTGGCTTTATTTGATTATTTTTGATTTGATGAAGAAGGCTTTCACAGTAATTTTCTTTCTATTTTCCTGTTACTCTGTTGCATTTGCACAGGGGAACGACCTGCAGTTAGCCAGGCAATATTCGGCTAATGGCGAATCTCAGAAAGCCCTGGATATTTATCAGAAATTATATAAACAGGATAATGAAGCCTATTTCATTTACTATCTGAACGGTCTATTGAGCCTGAAAAAATTTGACGAGGCCGAAACCGTTGCTAAGAAAATGCTTCGTAAACACTCCGGCGAATATCAATACAGTATATGGCTGGGTCGTGTGTACACACAAAAAGGAGATGCTGATAAAGCGAACGCCATTTATGACGACCTTATCAAAAATCTCCCTGCCGATGCCGGAGCAATAACCAACCTGGCCACACAGTTTTATCAGGCCGAAAATGTAGATTACGCCATCAAGATATTTCAACAGGGCCGCAAGCTATTGCACAACGATAACCTGTATGCATTTGAAATGATCAACCTGTACCGGTTTAAAAGGGACAAAGTTGCGCTTATGGATGAATATCTGAACTTCTTACCTACAAATCCGGCCTTTATTACACAGGCAGAGAATACGCTATCGTCCGTATTTGAAGGTGAAGATGATTACAATATGCTCAAACTGGCCTTGTTCAAGCGTATTCAAAAAGATCCCCAGCAGATTGTTTATATCAACTTGCTTACCTGGCAGTTTTTACAGCAAAAGCGGTTTGATCAGGCTTTAGATCAGGCGTTGGCATTAAGCAGGAGGCAGAACGATGACGGCAACAGTATTTTTGAACTGTGTCAGACCCTAATTTCGAACGAGGCTTATGAACCTGCCATCCGCGGGTATCAATACATCATTAGTAAGGGCCGGGACAACCAACTTTACATTCCCGCAAAAATTGAGCAGATCAATGCCAAAAACTTATTGGTTACGGCGGGCAAGTATACTCAATCCGATTTGCAGGGATTAGAGAAGGACTACCTCGATCTGTTAACCGAATTCGGCAAAAACAGCAACACGGCTTTCGCCATGCAAAAGTTGGCCAACCTGGAGGCATTTAAGTTGCATAAACTAGACGACGCCCAAAAGTTGTTGGAAGAAACCATAAAAATACCCGGTCTTAAACTCAACCTTCTGAATAGTTGTAAGCTCGATTTGGGTGATGTGTACCTGATGAATAAACAACAATGGGAGGCAACATTACAATACAGCCAGGTAGAAACTGCTTATCCAAATACATCAATCGGACAGGATGCTAAATTCAGGAATGCGAAACTGGCCTATTATACCGGCGACCTGGAATTTGCCAAAAGGGAACTGGATGTATTAAAGGCTGCTACTTCACAACTGATAGCTAATGATGCGATAAATTTATCACTGCTTATTACCGATAATTTGTTTGCCGATACCTCGGGGAACGCCCTGAAAATGTACGCCCGAGCCGATCTGCAGATATTTGCTGAGCAGCCTGAAAAGGCTGTATTTATTCTGGATAGTATCGACGTAAAGTATCCCGGTAATAACCTCAGCGACGATATCTTAATGGCCAAAGCCCGTATCCTCATCCAGCAGAAAAATTACAATGATGCCGTTGCCCCATTAAAAAAGATTGTTGATGCGCACCCTAGCGACCTCTGGGCTGATGACGCTGTCTTTATGCTGGGCGACCTGTACGAGAACCACCTGAATAATAAGGAGCAGGCCAAAATCTTTTACCAGAAAGTAATTACCGATTATCCCGGCAGTTTGTGGATCAATGAAGCAAGGAAGAGGTTTAGGTTATTGAGAGGGGACAAACCGGACGCCTCGTGAGAGAGCCAGGAGCCAGGAATCAAGAACCAAGATAAAAATTTGAAGAAGCAAAACTAAAGCTGTCCTGATTCTTGTCTTCAAATGCTTGTCCACTTAATTCATGGCTCTTGATTCTTGACTCTTGGCTCTTGATTCTTGACTCTGATTCACTACATTTACCGCATGTTAGTTTACAACGAGACCTTTATTGTTGATGATGCCATTGTACCTGGATGGCTCGAATGGATAAAAACCAATCATATACCATCTATACTTGCCACGGGCGCATTTGATAGCTATAAGGCACTAACTGTGCTCGATTCGCCAAACGAGGGGATTACCTATTGCATTCAATACCAAACCGATACGGTAGAAAGGTACAGTGACTTCTACTACAAAGAAATGGAAAGAATTCACCAGGCGCATAATGTACAGTTTGAAGAGCGTTTTGCATTGTTCCACACCTTAATGGAGGAAATTGAACTTTAAATAGAAATATAAAAGCAACGTCATTTATGGGAGCATTCCAAATGACAAGTAAAAGAAAGTGCAAAATCTTTGTAAAAAATCTCGCAATATTTCTGTTTACGCTATTAATTATGGCACAATTCGGTTGTAAGGCCCACAGAGTCTATATGCAAAAGTATTCTGACCCTTTACATCCGGAACTTCGATATGATTTAAAGTTTGAATCCGTTCGCGATACACAATATGTTCAAGTTCGATATACAGGAGATTTTGGAAAAACAACAGGAGTCTATTATAAATTAAAGTTAGGACTCCCGGATGGCCACTATAAAATATTTATTGATAATTCACTAAAAGAAAGTGAAGTATATGAAAACGGAAAAAAAAATGGAAAAGGAACCAAATATTATAATGACGACACCTATAGCGATTTCGTTTATAAAAACGATACCCTTTCCGGTGTAGCAATTCTGCATTTTCCTAATGGTCTGGTTAAACAGAGATCCTTCTTCTCTTACGGTCATTTAATTTTGGTTTCATCCTACAATCTCCAATCTGAGGTAATCGGCCATGACTTCTATTTAAACGATATTCCAATAAGAACTGAAAAATTCAATTATCAAGACGGGACTATTACAATAAAAGACAACCGAAATAATAGTGATAACAAAGTTTTACATGGAGTGAAGTTAAACGGGCAAAAGTCTTACAACTACCCTAAGGGTAGCTTTATTGCATTGTATAAAAACAATGAAATTATCGAATGTAAATGGATCCGGACAAGTATGGCTTTCAGAAAACGAATCGGGAGAAATTTATAATGCACTTAATTTATTTATATTAAGGAATAGTGAATTTCTGTTCGATAATCCTAATGACTTTAATTTGAATTCAGAAGAAGAGTTAGAAGGAATATTTATCAAGAATAAACCAACAAGTTTTCTTAAAACCGGGGTATACGCTTAATAAAGTTTTGATAAAGAAATTGTCGTGCTCATTCCATATACAATACTTAAACCGTATTTAAATAAAGAGTCATCGCTCTACACTACAATTGTGGAATTATCTCGTTCAAAATAAAATATCACCCGATATAACGGTTGTCAAGGTTTACCCTAATCGATGCGCAACTCCTTCGGCATTCTTCCATGCAATAAAAATTTCGCCCATTTTTCATTCCCATTTTTTCGGGCGGCTTCTGAAGCTTTGTGCCAATCGTAAGCACAAAGCACCTGTTCTATACTGATGTTATCACCGTCAGCAGTAACAATGGCATATTTGGCATGTGGCGTCATGGATTCCATGGCAAAACGATGCTCGCCGGTGCCGAGGTAGGCCGGCAGCCCTACACTGCCAGGATTCAGTATAATTTTATTATTCGAAAGATAGATCACCCGGTTCACATGCGAGTGCCCGCAAAGAATTATCCGTTCTTTAATATGCGCTGTTTTAGCGATCAGTTCTTCATCGTTATAAACAAACACACCATGCTCCATTACTTTTTCCAAAAGGTACTCATCGTCACTTTCAGGTGTGCCATGGCAAACAAAAAACAGATCGTCGCAAGTTGAAGTCTCAGGCAAACTCCGCAGCCAGGCAATACTTTGTTCAGACAGGTCAGCCTTTACCCTATCCATACCGTCTTTTGTAAAGTCACTATCAATTGCCTGTAATATCTCCCGGTCGGTATTTCCGCTGATGCAAAGCATTTTGTTTCCACGCAGCATTCCGGCAACAATCTCCGGCTCCAATGCGCCAAAAAAATGGTCGCCAAGGTTGATCACCGCCTCTATTCCCCGCGACTTGATGTCCTTTAAAACAGCATTAAATGCAAGCGAATTGCCGTGTATGTCTGATAGGATGGCGTATGTTTTCATAATCGGTAATCTAACAAAAAAGAAAGCCCCTTGTTCAAGGGGCCCCGATATTATTGTTTTATCAAATTATACAACTCATCCAGCTTTGGCGAAAGCACGATTTCGATACGCCTGTTCTTTGCAAGGGCGTCCGCGGTTGCGCCAGGGTCAACAGGCTGATACTGGCTTTTACCGGTAGCAGTTAATCTTTTCGGATCAATCTTTTCTACTTCGGTCAGGTACCGGGTTACAGAAGTAGCACGCAATACGCTTAAATCCCAGTTGTCTTTTATCTGACCGAGGTTGATCACCTTTTTAATATCAGTGTGGCCCTCTACCGCTATATTGATATCAGTTTCCTTATTCAATACGTCAGCCAGTTGATTTAAGGCTAATTTACCATGCTCATCAATCACAATACTTCCCGAAGGAAAAAGTAATTTATCTGCTAACGATACATAAACTTTCCCATCCCTGATATCCACGGTTAAGCCGCTGTTCTGGAAGCCTAATAATGCCTGTTGTAATTTATCTTTCAGTGCGTTGGTAGCTGCGTCACGTTTCTTTAGGGCTTCTTCCACTTCCTTCAGGCGTGCTTCGCGTTTTTGAAGGTCGCCTGATAGTTCGGTTACTTTGTTCGAACTGCTGCTATAATTGTCGTTCAGTTTATTATAGTTGCTGGTCAAATCGCCGTATTTATTCTGCAATTCGGCCAACTGTCGGTGCAGATGCATGGTATCTGCCTGCAGGCTCGAAAGCTGCGCCTCCAGACTGGTTGTGCGGTTCTGGAGCGAATCACGCTCTGCAATTGCACTTTTGTATTTTTTTGTTGATACGCATGAATGTAACGTTGCACATACAACAAGGGCCAATAAATAATATTTTGTTTTCATGATGAATAGTTATAAAAAGTTAAGCAAGTGCATTTCTTAAAAATACATTAAGCGGATATATTTTGCTGCATATTACTGCTAATTGTTTGGGGGCATCGTCCTTCATCAAAAATTGATCGGTCACGTTGTGCATTACAACAAAGCTTTTTAATTTCAGCAGATCAATATTTTCGTTATCGGCAGCGTATCCCTGTGGCGCTGTTTTCAACTGCTCCTGGTCGCGGAAATTTCCAAACATCTTTTTGAACTCCGGCTCGTCGATGATCTTTTTCAAGTCAGTAGCATTGTAATCTATTTCCTGGCGTATCTTTTTCAAAAGATCGCCTTCCGGCATCCAATAGCCACCCGCTATCATGGCCTTACCGGGCTGAATGTGGAAATAATATTCTACGCCGCCTGGCTTCTGGCTCATGGTAGGTATACTTACACCGAAATTGTTTTTATATGGAGTTTTATCTTTTCTGAACCTGATATCCCGGTAAATTCTCATGACGCATTTTTTAGGATCAGCTTCGTCGTTCACCAAGGGGTCAACCTTGTGTAATTGTTTTAACAACTCACCGGCAAATTCAATCACATTTTCGCGGGCTTTGTCGTGTTTATCTTTGTGGATCTGGAACCATTCCCGGTTATTGTTTTCGTCAAGGTCCTTTAAAAAATCGAATGTTTCAGGGTTGATCCTCATAGATTAAAGCAGCTTGGCCGGGATGATAGATTGAAAAAAGAAACTGATGTGAATATCTGAAATTTATTCACGAAAGCAAAAAGACAGGGAACGCTTAATTCAAATTTAATTTCTCGTGAGGAACGTCCAGATCGATATTCTTGCGGCGATATTTTTTATACCAGATGTAGCCAACAACTGCCACTGCCAGGTAAGGCGCAGCCAATAGATAAACAATACCGTTATTGAGCCCGTGAGTAGCGTTGCTTCCGCTTTTGTTGTTAGATTCCACTGCAGTGGTACACATAGCACACTGGGCCTTCACACCAACAGAGCCTAAAATCATCAGGCTAAAAGCAACTGAAACCAGGAAAATTCTAATGCCTTTCATCACTGCAAAATTACATATAAAATTCCGAATGCCGTTCGCTAAATAGCGGATCAATTTCAAATTTAAATAACAACGCTGGAGAGCTTTGATTGTTCTATGATCCTTTTATATGAAGTCCTTGTCCTTTGGTTGGATAGACTATCTAAACGGATAATATGGCGCTATCATAAAGTAAACGATCACACCAGTTACCGTAACATATAACCAGATCGGGAAAGTCCATCTTACCAGCTTTTTGTGTTTTTCCACCTGCATTTGCAGTCCGCGGTAAAAGCTTAGCAATATAAGAGGCAATACGCCGGCAGCCAAGATAATATGCGAGGTTAAGATCACATAATACACATACCGGATACTTCCTACCGCTGCCTTTTCCTCGGGTGATAAAATGCCATCCCCATTCAAATCACCAAACCTCGTTTCAGGATTTAAATAATGGAATAGAATATAGGATACCAGGAAAATGGACGACAAACAAAAGGTGAAGATATTGATCCTTTTATGCACTGTAATATTACCTTGCTTGATAAAATAAAATGAGGTGAGCAGCAAAATACTGCAGGTACCATTCAATATAGCATTCAGCTTAGGCAAATAAACAATGAATGACGGAATAGTTGCAGGCGCAGGTATCAGGTGCCTGTTTAAAATAAGCACCACCAAAAACACAAATACCGATACAGCTGCAACAAAACGAAATATGAATTTATCAGTCATCTTTTTTTAAATTAGCGAGTTAGTGAATAAGTGAATTAGCGAATGAGAACAAAGATTGGGTAATTCAAATCCAATCACTCATTCACTAATTCACTCATTATTAATACAGCGGTGTGTCTTTCTCGAGCAATTCTTCTGAAATAAGCACCTTGATCTCATCATTCAGGCGAAGCACATCAGCTATTGATGCGCCGGAATAATATCCCCTTATCCTTTTGTGCGAATCGATCAGCATTAATTTATCCGAATAAATGAAGTTATCCTCATCTATTTTTAACGCATTCACTAAAAAACCATTACGCGCCAGCGGATAGATGGTACTGGTATCGCCAGTCAGGAAAAACCATTTAGCTGATTCGGGAAACTTCTTCGAATATTCTTTCAATGCTGCCGCTGAATCTCTGTCCGGATCAACCGTTACCGAAGCAAAATACACCATTTTGTTTTTCGCCCAAGCCTTTGATAAACTGTCCATATTGGCATTCATCACAGTGCAAATATTGGGGCAATGGGCATAAAAGAAATTAGCTACGAATATCTTACCATCGAATGTTTTGAGCGAAACAGGGTTTCCATCCTGATCAGTCAATTTAAAGTCATTCAGAGTATGATAAATAGTATCCGGTACGTCTTTCCCTTTAACGCGATGAGTTGTTTTGGCTATTTCCTTCGGACCGAATTTCGCCAGCGCGTGATACCGGTTTTTACCCTTTACGGTTAGCAAATAATATAAAAATCCCGGTAAAGCTAAGATCAATACCAGGATTAATATTTTTTTAATTAAGCTTAATTTGCCCATTACATTCTCAGATCGATCCAGTGGTGGCTTTCATTTGTAAGCACCAGGATCAAGCCGATGATAAACAAAACAGGGACTATAATTGCAAACACCAAACCAATTTTTTCGAATTTTAGGTGCATGAAATAAGCAACTATAAAGAAAGCCTTGAACAAAGTCAGCACAATATAAATTGGGTTTGCCGCGCTAACCGGGATATGATGACGAGGCACCAGCCACAAAGCTATAATGAACTCTATTACTGTTATGCCCAATAAGATGAAAAATACATTCCAAATTCTTTTCTTGGTCATGGTGTCATGCTCGGCATGATCATCGTGATGTTCTGTATGGATAGTTTCTGATGACATACAATAATTTTTTAAACTAAGTAAAAGAAAGTAAATACGAATACCCAAACCAGGTCTACAAAGTGCCAGTAAAGGCCAACTTTCTCTACCATCAGATAACTGCCGCGTTTCTCGTAGGTACCCATCAAAACGTTGACAGTAATAATGATATTAATCACCACACCACTAAATACGTGGAAACCGTGGAAACCTGTTATGGTAAAGAATAGGTTTGCAAATTGATGCGCATAGGTAGTGGATGGTGTACCGTGGAAAAGCTCCTTTAGTGTTTCCATGTTCGGTATCGCACCCCACCAAAAGCCTTCACTATGTAAGTGCGACCATTCCAGCGCCTGGCAACCCAGGAACATTAAACCACCTATAATAGTACCGATCATCCATCCTATTACTTCCTTTTTCGCGTTACGGTGTCCGGCCTCAACCGCCAGTACCATAGTAACAGAGCTCATGATCAGGATAAAGGTCATTAAACCCACAAATACCAATGGTGCACCATGCTCTATCATTCCCGGTACCGACTGGAAAACCAGGTCTGGTGCAGGCCATGCGTTTGAACTGAATCGTAACGCACCGTATGAGATCAATAATGATGAAAAGGTAAATGCATCCGACAGGAGGAAAAACCACATCATCATTTTACCATACTCTACAGCGAAAGGCGATCTGCCACCCGCCCGGGGCGTTGTTTTAACTTCGTCTATTTGTGATACAGTTGTACTCATTTGTACTTAATTGTT
>Ga0157375_10001484_pt1 | contig 20136 bp, 14 predicted proteins | sample M35metaG_FD_115311 | JGI IMG/M metagenome (GOLD analysis project Ga0157375, IMG submission 115311) | Miscanthus rhizosphere microbial communities from Kellogg Biological Station, Michigan, USA - M3-5 metaG | ecosystem: Host-associated > Plants > Roots > Rhizosphere > Soil | place: USA: Michigan... | reverse complement strand
GCGCAAAAGGTCGAATCGTGGCTGCGGCGGGTGCCGGCTGGCGGACAGTACGCGGCGTTCGCCGGAAAGCACTAAGGCCGCGAGGTGATGGTTACTGGGTTATGGGAACGATCGTCGTAATGGCGTTCGTGGAGTTGGAGAGCAATCCCAGTACGGTAGGCACGGAGAAATCCGTGGTGTTCCCATGGATCCGAATAAACCCCTTTTTCCCTCCCAACGTTGGATACGCTGCTGTAGTGACGAACGCTCGATGCTGCTTGGGATTTAGGCCCAGAGTATCTGCTACCAGCGTGTTGTTGGCTTGATCGACAAACTCCATCACATAGGATTGGGGGCTGCCGGTTATATTGGCGACCGCCAGCGAGGTAACGTACTGGCCGTTGGTGTTATCAAACGGGACTAGGACCATCGGATTAGACTGGGGGAACGGAATTAGGCACAGCGTCGTGCCGGGAGGAAAGGTAAGAGGAACCACTGCCTCGGAGATCGCCCCATTCCCATTCGGTACGACGAAGCGAAAGGAGCCTTGCCCTCGCACCGGCCCATTGCTCGCGCTCATGCTGGCCCACCCCTGCGTTGTGGCGGGATCCGAGCTGGCGAGCACTACGTTCTGGGCTCCGCCTGCCGGGATCGCGAAAGTGTAGGCAGAAGTGACCCCGAAACCCTGGACAGGCGCATTTAAGGGCGACCCGCCGTCTCCAAAGAAGGAGAGTGTGACAGTTGCCGCACTCGTCGGGTTCAGGTTGATCAAGGTGAACGTGGTCTGCCAACTCCCGCCATAGGCAATCTGGCCGAAACTACCCTGCTGCCCGAAAGCTGCTCCGGCGCACAGAATGCTCAGGGCAAGAAATCGCAGAATGAACTTTGGCATGAAGCCTCCCTATCCTATCTATCGGATAGATCGGCAGGTTTTGCCAAAGTTTTAGTGACCGGACCCACCTATTATGGGCGGTTTGAGGGATCCTCTCTGGAATCAGGGCCGGGGCGCGGGGATGCTGCTTGTGTTGGTTTGCGAATCGCCCTTCTGGATTCGATAACTGTCCGTATCGAAGTGCTGACTTGATACCTCGAAGATGGTCCCATCGGTCAATGCTTCCACCTGATGGGGCTGACCGGTTATATGCCGAACGACATCACCAGGAACTAAGCGTTGCTCATGATGCTGCCCAATCTCGGTATCGATCCATCGATGGATAAACTCGCCGGCAGCGACATACCAAGTCTCATCTTTCAGGAGATGGTAGTGCATGCTGGACTTTGCGCCCTTACGAAAGACTAACAACTTGCCGCAATACAGCTCATCGTTGGCGAATATAAGCTCTTCACCCCAGCCCTTGGGGACTCTCAAACCACGCGTGGCTATGGGCTTGATCATGTGGGTTCACGCTCTTCCAATGCGATGCATGTTTGCTGAAAACGGCCCGCGCGGGGCTTATGCATAAGGTATAACACAGGAAAAAATACGGGCGTTTGCACGTGTGAATATGCCGGCCGGCTCAAAAGAACAAACCGCTGATGACGGCGTTGGCCCCTCCCGCGTTGGTCACCTGGAGGATCACGTGACCCTTTACGTTCCACACCAGGTACTTTCCATTTTGGAAACTAGTTACGCTCTGGCTGTCCAGCTGCGCGTGGGTGGCGCCATCCAGGATGCTGACCGTCTGCTTGCGGGCGCCACCCGTGTCCCAATCCAGACAGTACACGGCTAGCTGATGTTGGGCCCCGTCGGTGAAGTTCAGATCAACCGTAAACGTGCCAGCGTCATACCAGGTGGCAGCGATCCTATCCGTGGAAGAAAGAGCTTTCTGTAGCCCCCGCACATCGCTGGTCGAATTGGCCCATATGAAGTTCGACTGACCGGCAGGCGTGACGGTGACGTAACTGGGGTACGATACCGTGTCGTCGATCACGTTATATCCGTTGACTCCGTACACGCCCTTCCAGCTCCCTTGCGTCGTCGTGTCGGTTTTGACGAACGCGGCGGAGTTGGAAGCTGCGTTGGGCGAATCAAAGAACAAACCGCTGATGACGGCGTTGGCCCCTCCCGCGTTGGTCACCTGAAGGATCACGTGACCCTTTAGATTCCACACCACGTACTTCCCATTTTGGAAACTGGTCACGCTCTGGCTGTCCAGCTGAGCGTTGGTGGCGCCATCCAGGATGCTGACCGTCTGCTTGCGGGCGCCTGCCGTGTCCCAATCCAGACAATACACGGCTAGTTGATGTTGGGCCCCGTCGGTGAAGTTCAAATCGATCGTAAACGTGCCGAGGGTATACCAGGTGGCAGCGATTCGATCCGTGGAAGAGAGCGCCTTTTGCAGCCCCCGGACATCGCTGGTCGATGCAGCCCATACGTAGTTCGATTGGCCGATCGGTGTCACTGTCACATATCCCGGGTAGGACACTGAGTCATCGATCACGTTAGATCCGTTGGCTCCATATACTCCCTTCCAGCTCCCTTGCGTGGTCGTGTCGGTTTTGACGAACGCGGCCGAATTGCCAACGCCGCCTGAGATGGTGTAGCTCCCTGATGAAACCGTGCTGTCGGTCATGCCTGTTTTATACGCGATGGCTTTTAGCGTAAGGCTGGTGCCGACGGAAACCGGTCCGCTGTACACAGTACCGACGGTGGAACTTGGCGTGGACCCATCCGTGGTGTAACGGATAGAAGCTCCCAAGGTGGTAGAGCTGATGGTCACCGGCTGCGCTGAGCTGTAGTTCCCTGCGGGCGGGTTGAATGTCGGAGCCGCCACGCTAGAACCCGCGGCGCTGGCATCAAAGAACAAACCGCTGATAACCGCGTTGGGCCCTCCCGCGTTGGTCACCTGGAGGATCACGTGACCCGTTACATTCCACGCCAGGTACTTCCCGTTTTGAAAACTGGTTACGCTCTGGCTGTCCAGCTGCGCGTGGGTGGCGCTATCCAGGATGCTGACCGTCTGCTTGCGGGCCCCTGCCGTGTCCCAATCCAGACAGTACACGGCTAGCTGATGTTGGGCCCCGTCGGTAAAGTTCAGATCAATCGTAAAGGTATTGGCGTCATACCAGGTGGCAGCGATCCTATCCGTGGAAGAAAGAGCTTTCTGTAGCGCCCGCACATCGCTGGTCGAACTGGCCCATATAAAGTTCGACTGACCGGCAGGCGTGACCATCACGTAACCGGGGTACGATACCGTGTCGTCGATCACGTTATATCCATTGGCTCCATATATTCCCTTCCAACTGCCTTGCGTGGTCGTGTCGGTTTTGACGAACGCGGCCGTATTGCTAACGCCGCCTGAGATGGTGTAGCTAGCCGACGAAACCGTGCTGTCGGTCATGCCCGTTTTGTAGGCGATGGCTTTTAGCGTAAGGCTGGCGCTGACGGAAACAGGTCCGCTGTAAACAGTGCCCACAGTAGAACTCGGCGTGGACCCGTCGGTGGTGTAGCGGATGGAAGCTCCCGCAGTGGTTGAACTGATGGTCACCGCTTGCGCTGAGCTATAGTTCCCCGCCGGCGGCGTGAACGTCGGAGCCGCCACGGTACCCCCGGCACCGCAGGAGGTGAACTTGAAGGATCCGATATGGGTCCTCCAGTTGAACGAGCCGTTCGCTGACAGGTACTGGTTCGTGTACCAAAAGGTACAGTCGTCGGCGGGATCGATACGTAATGCCGTGTAATCCCCCCACCGGGTTAACCCGCCCGTCTGCGAGCCCGTCCCCGAAATGATGGTGGCTTCTGTCTCCATCGTTCCTAATGCATCGGCTGGCGTACGTCCCGTGTAACGAATTCCGGGATTAATGCTGCTGCTCGACACGCTGTAGCCTAGCGCGATATCGCCGACGCCGTCCATGGCCGCGCTGCCCATCCAGCGATACGTAGAATCCGGCGAGAATGTACTTTGCTGATATACGCTGAACGCTGCTGTGGTGGAAACCGGGGAGCGCAATTCGTACCAGCGCTCGCCGACGGTCGATCCGGTGTTGACCGCATGATTCACAACCATTGCCTCATGGTCCCCGTAGTTTCGAAATGCCAACCGGTACATGAGACGGTCACCCAAAGAATCGAGCTGCGTCGTTGTCCCCGATTGAGGAATGCAAGCTCCACCACCACACGCTTCGGCGAACGGCGTCACGTTCAGGTCGGGCGTGATGCGGGCCAATGTGGACGAGGCGGGGCTGGCGAAGTTTGGCGCCAGAGCGTACAAGCGAAGGCTACTAAGAGTCTCGAAGGTCGCGAAGTAGCCTGGTGTTCCATTCAAAGGCGGAGTGGAGCCGTCAAGATCCGAAGGCAAGTAGCCACCATCGCCGTTAATGGTGTAGCAAATGGACTGCGCGGTGGGATCCCCAGCCAGCATCTTGGTCCGATCGTACGCGCACACCTGGCCGCCTGTAAAATTGGCGCCGTTCGCGAACAAGTTGTAAGTTGCCAGATAGGCGCTATTGGTCGCCGTAGGCCAGACGCCGAACTTGGGGTAATCGTTCAGAATCGTCCCGTACGCGAATGAATAGAGGTAGTACGTGCCGGTGGGATCGGCCGTGGTCGAAATCGCGATGCATTCCGAGAAGGGCGCAGAACTGCCTCCCAACTGGGTAACGATCCAGCGATCAGCGATCTTATCGTACTGGGCGACCACATCGCCGCTGTTATTCGTGGCGCACCCGTTGCTCGAGCCAAGCGGCGCCCAAAGCGAACTAAGGGAGTTGGGGCCGACAACCACGGCTCCGCTTTTGGTGAAAATCGCATAGCGGGAGTTGACCGTCTGCAGGATGTAGTTGTACGCGGGGTTCTGTCCCACCGCCATGTTTACATCCGAGGGAGCTGCTCCATTCGCCGGTATGCCGTCGAAATGCGTTCCGCCGGAAGCATTGATGAAAGGGCCGAGATTGGTCTGCAGCGCCCCATCCGATTGACTCGCCGGACCGCCGCGCGGGGGCAAGTCTTTATGAACCTTGATCTTATCGTTGCCCTTGCCGTTGTCCTTGCCGCTCGAAAGGGGCTTCGAAATCGTGACTTGCTCCGGGGACATAACCGTCAACGTCACGTCCTGTCCAAGAATGGTCATCCAACCTGACAAGATGCAAGCAACACTGATAGAACGCAGGTATAGTCTGGGGGTCATAATACTCCTCTACTTCTCAGCCCAAGCGGAAACCGAACTGTCTATGCTACCGCAACGTTTGAAGGTCCTTTGGCGTTGACCGTATCGTGACTTCGGGAGGGTTAAGGAGGGCTCCAATAGGCTCTGATCGCAGCCTCAATCCGCTCGCTTGCATGTCCATCGCCATATGGATTGTGGATGCGCGACATACGGTCGTATTCATCCGGACAATCGAGCAGTGTCATGGTTTCGCGGACGATGCGATCCGTGTCGGTGCCCACGAGTTTCACCGTGCCTGCTTCGACGGCTTCCGGCCGCTCGGTTTTCTCCCGCATCACCAGAACCGGTTTTCCCAGGGAAGGCCCTTCTTCCTGGATGCCGCCGGAATCGGTCAGAATCACGCAGGCTTGGCGCATCAGATCGACGAAAGGAACGTAGTCCAGGGGCTTGACCAGGGTGATATTCGGATGAGACCGCAAGCGTTCATCGACGATCGTCTGCACGTTCGGGTTCGGGTGGACGGGATAGACCAAATGAACGTCGTCGCGATCGGCGATCGTCGCCAGGGCTTGGCAGATCCGCCTAAATCCATCGCCGAAGCTCTCCCGGCGGTGCGCCGTGACCAGGATCAGACGTTTGCCCGGGCGGTTGAAAGGAGAAGCTGCCCCCGTTAGCTCGCCGCGCTCCAGGCGCTCGCGGATTTCGAGAACTGCGTCGATGCCGGTGTTTCCGGTTACCCATACGTGCTCCGAAATCCCCTCGCGACGCAGATTCTCGGCGGCTGACGCCGTGGCCGCGAAATGCAGCCGAGCCATCCTGGCGGTCAGGACGCGGTTCAGCTCCTCCGGGAAGGGCTGCTGCAGATCTCCGGTACGCAATCCAGCTTCGATATGTGCGACCGGGACACCGTTGTAGAATGCGGCCAGCGAGCCGCACAAGGTGGTGGTCGTGTCGCCTTGTACCACCGCGAGATCGGGCTTCGATTCAGCGAAGGGCTGCTCCAGGGCCTGGATAATACGAGCGGTGGACTGAAACAGGGTTTGCCCTGGAGTCATCACGTTCAGATCGTAATCCGGCGTTACCGCGAAAGCCGCGAGGACCTGGTCGAGCATCCCACGATGCTGAGCCGTTACGCAGACCCTGGTTGCGTACAGTTCGGGGAACGATCTCAGCTTGCGGAGCAGCGGACAGAGCTTAATCGCTTCCGGCCGCGTACCGAAAATAAACAGGACAGTTCGTAGCAAAGAGATGCATTCAGTTTAGCTCTTACACTAGAACGGAGAGCCTCCATGAAGGTACTGATTCTCAACCCCGGCAGTTCGTCCCTCCGATACGCGCTGATCTCCGCCGATCCGCCCAGCGGCGACCAGGTTCGCGGAAAGGAACTTCTCTCGGGCGTCATCGAACCGATAAGTAATCACGCCGAGGCAGCCTCTCGGTTGTTCAAACGCATGCAGTGGACGACGGCCGATTTCGACCTGATGGCTCTACGAGTGGTGCAGGGCGGGGACCGCTACCGTGATCCTGTGCGAATCGACGACAAGGTTCTCGCGGGCATTGAGGCGCTGGAGGATCTCGCGCCCTTGCACAACGCCAGTTCCGTGGCCGTATTTCGCGCATTCCAGACAGCCCTGCAGGATCGCGTGCCCGCTATGGCAATCTTCGATTCGAGCTTTCATCGAACCATTCCGCCGGTCGCGTATACCTATGCCATTCCGCACAAGTTAGCTGCGAAGCATAAAATCCGGCGTTACGGGTTTCATGGGATCTCGCACAATTACCTCACGCTGCGCTATGCGGAAATGACAGGAACGCCGGTCGCGCAGACCAATATCATCACCTTGCACCTGGGGGGCGGATGTTCCGCGACCGCGGTCCAGAACGGCGAATCCGTGGATACCTCGATGGGCTTCACGCCGCTCGAAGGCCTGGCGATGGGCACTCGTTCAGGTGACCTGGATCCGGCAGTTATTGGATTCCTCGCGCGGAAGGAAAACGTCTCCGTGGAAGAGGTAGAACGATGGCTGAACGCGGAGTCCGGACTGCTGGGGATCTCCGGAATTTCGCAAGATATGCGAGTTCTCGTGGAACGAGCGAAGACCGACGAACGCGCCCAGTTGGCGTTGGACGTTTTCTGCTACCGGGTCAAGAAGTACGTCGGATCTTATCTCGCCGCGATGGGCGGAGCCGCGGCCATTGTATTTAGCGGCGGAATTGGAGAAGGCGCGGCCGGAATCCGTCAAAGCATTTGCGAGGGGCTGGCAACCTTCGGCCTGGAACTGGACCCGGCACGGAATGCCGATAAGAATGGTGAACGGCGCATCACTCGCGAGGGATCGCGGTTGCCTGCGTATGTAATCCCTACCGATGAGGGGCTAATGATGGCCCATCTCGCGGTACGCTGGCACACCGGCGACACTCGCTAGACAGCCTTTGTCGCATTTAGGGTGTGTCTCCGTAATATTGAAGCGCCGTTCGAGTGCCGGTACGCCAAGCCACACCCTGAAACGAAAGAAAGAAGTCCTCTGACTCGCTCTTACCGTCCGGATTGTCGTGATCCCAGGCATGCGCGAAAAGGTCGTCACCTCTTCCTCGCTGGATGGCGCTGCCGGTGTATGCAAAATCCCAGTAAAACATCGGCGCCATCATCATCTGAAGATGCTGATAATTGGCCGGATACGTGTTGCAGTTACCGGTGTTTTCGCGAAGGAACCAGTAGCCAACGTACGGTAGGCCTGAGCAGAACGGACTGCCGTCGGGGGCTGCTATATTTTTGGCGATGTGCTGTTTCGAGTCATACAATATGTTCCAGACGTAGTCTTCCATGCGTCTGACGACGTAGGGAATTCGATCATCTGCAGCGACCTTGATGAGATATTCCTCCAAAGCGTCGGCTGCCAGCCCCAGGAAGAAGCCCTGCTGGGGACGGAGCGCAGGTCCAGTTTCAGTAGCGGATAAGCACTGCGAAATAACCGCGTCAAGGTGATCCTGCATGCGAGGGTTGGTGATCCCACCGTAGAACTTGAGCGCAATGTCGTCCTTGAGGGCTTGCAGGTCCTCACGAAAGAGACCCCACTCCATAATCGGACCGTCACGCGTCAGGGAGTTGTTTATCATCAAGTTCCCAGCCGCCTTGTACGTTCCGCCGCCAAACGCACGCTCGGCAAGGTACATCGTAGACGTCCAGTGACAGCACTGTTGAGCACTCCCGCCTGCCCGGACAATTGCGTCACGGATCTGATCCGCAGATGATTTTCCGCAACCGGTTACGTAAACCTTCTTTCCGGTATACTGCGCCATCCAGTGCCAGAAAATCTGCCAGCCGTACATGCCAATCGTGAAGTTGGAAATGATCAACTGCCCCAAGGGTGGATTAGCAAGCGGATGACAATAGTTTGCCGGGCCAGCGCCATCGCAGTTCATCAAGGGGCATGGTCGCGCGGTCATTCTAGATTCCCACTTATTTTTCCCCGGCATTGGCGGAAAGCTGGTCGGCGGCGCGTGGCTAATGTTCGGCCCGGCGATAACATTGATAGGCCAGTCAAACGAGCCAGTCGATCCCGAGCAGGAATCGTTATCGCACATGTTGAAGTGTGCAATAGAAGGCCCGAGCGTCGCATTGGGCGGCACGTGGATCTTGAAGCAGAAGATGCTCTCCCCTGGGCTGTAAGGTTTGCCCTTGGACGCCGGAGCGGGAGTATTGCAGTTTCGCTCTGTGCTTCCGTCGGTCCAGATGTCGAAGGTGGTACCAGCCGGGAAGCCTGTGGGGTTCCCGTTCATGTAGATGACCTTAGTTTTGAATTGGAACAACGATAGTGTCAGGGTTCCCGTGCCCGCAGTCGTGACATCCAGATAACGCCCGGTACAGGGGCCCGGTGGGGAGTAGTTAGCGGGATCTTGGCGAAGTTTGAATTTAACGACGGAACCAAGGACGGAAATGTCACATACGTCCCAATTTGGATAGACGCCATCGAGCATCGTGTCCATACGCGCGGGCATCGCGCCTGAAGACTCTGCTGTCACGATGTCACCGGTTGTTGGCGTGTACGTCGCTGTCCCCCCTGTCAGGGTAAACACATCCGTCGTCGGGTCTACGGTGGCATTGAACGCGAGCAACGGCCGCATACCGCACATGGTTGTGTAACCAGCGATGATCGTGGACGGGCACGAACCGTAGTTGACGCGAACGTAAGGAAATGTCGCCGCTGAAAGGCCGGAGGCGAGAATCACAAAAAGCAAGGGAAATTTCTTCTTCATCGCTATGTAACTCAACAAACGTCCCTGGTGACCACTGATTATCACACTTCTCCCACGAACGAAGGAATGATGATGGTGCTCCTGGCGCACTGGCATCCATGTATGTCCCGATATCCGGTCGTCAGGTCTTTAGCGATGTCAGCGGGGGCTGCGTCTCTCCGGCCGCACCTGGCGATTCGACTTTCTTTCGGCGCAAAAAGTCGGTCGCCTGCCCGGCGGGCAACGGTTTGCTGTAGAAGAACCCTTGCGCGTTGGCGCCTTCGGCGGTGGACAGTAGAAAGGCTTGCTGTTCCTCGGTCTCCACGCTCTTGGCGATAATCTCGATTCCCAGCTGACTGGCGAGGTGCAGCATTAAACGAACAGCCCCGGCGTCGGCGGCATTAGACGTCATCGCTTTGATAAGTTGGGGAGCGATCTTAAGACGCTTGACCTGGTAGGCTTTCAATCGTCCGATGGAGGTATACTCAGCCCCGAAGTCGTCGATGGCGATGCGAACTCCCAGAGTGTGGAGCTTCTGAAGCACGTCTGGATTTGCGCCAAAGGCATCCGAGAGGACCGCTTCGGGCACGTCGAATTCCAGGTCCCGCGGCGCGAGTCCCCATTTGAGCAGGGTCTGCTGGACGTCCTGGTAGAAATCGCGGCCCAGCTTCAATTGCGAGCCGGAAAGGTTGACGGATATCACCGGAGGTTCTACGCCCTGATCCCGCCAGTGGCGGAACTGCTGGCAAGCTTTGTCCAGGACCCAGGCGCCCAGCGGGACGATCACCCCGGTGCGCTCGGCAGCCGGCAGGAATGCCCCGGGCGTGAGCTGGCCCAGGCGGGGATGATTCCAGCGAACCAACGCCTCCACGCCTACGATCTGGCCCGTAGCCACGGTCACCTGCGGCTGATAGAACAACTCCAGTTCCTCGCGATCGATTCCAACGCGCAACTCCTCGGCGATGCTGACGCGCTCGTGGACTACGGCATCCAGCTCCTGTGAATGAAAACGATAGCGGTCGCGGCCTTCTTCCTTGGCGCGATACAGCGCCCGGTCGGCCTGACCCAGGATTTCAGCCGCATTCTCTACCTCCGGCGCATACAGTGCGATGCCCATGGTCGCAGTGATCCGTAGCACGTTGCCGTCGATAGTGTACGGCTCCGCAAGTAGGGCCCGGATTTTGGCCGCCAAGGTTCCGGCCGTCGAAGGATCCGTGACGTCGGACTGAAGGATCGCGAATTCATCGCCTCCGAAGCGCGAGACCAAATCGTTTTCCCGCACCGCGCCAGTCATGCGCTGCGCGACGGTTTTCAGCAGCACATCGCCGGTCTGATGACCCAGAGAGTCATTCACGTCCTTGAAATTGTCGATATCCATATAGTGGATCGCGAAGGGCGTATCTCCGCGGCGCGACGCCGCCAGCGCCAGTCCCAGCCGATCGAGGAACGTGGTCCGGTTGGCGAGCCCTGTCAGTGCGTCCGTCCGGGCCAGCAGCGCCATCTTGCGCTCGTCCCGCTTGCGTTCGGTGATATCGCGAAAGAAAAACATGCGTCCCAGACTGTGCTGTTCTTGATCCCGGAGACCTGCACTGTGTCTTTCCAGAATTCTGCCATCCCGGAATTCGATTTCGTCCTGGATCTCCTGCTCGGGATGCTCGTACAAACGCTGGAGCTCGGTCCGGAATCGTTGGGGATCTTTGAGATTCCGGCGGATCGCTCGCAACAGGACTTCCTCCGCATGCGTTTTCCCGGCCTCACCCGCAATCCCCCACATATCCAAGAACCTCTGGTTGCACGTGAGAATTCGCCGGTCGGCGCCCACAACTAGAAAACCGTTGGGCGTCTTCTCCATGGCGGTACGGAATAATGTGTTTCCGAGGTCGAGCTGTTCCTCGGCCTGCTTGCGCGCGGTGATATCGAACAGCATGCCCTCGAACGCGATCAGCATGCCGGTATGGTCGCGGAGGGGGGAGATGTGATTTTCAAACCAGTGGTAATTCCCGTTCGCGAATCGGATGCGAAAGATCAGCCAGGAGGGCGCGGCCGGGTCCGTCAGCAGTTTCTGGAGCCATGCCACAACCCGCGGGACATCGTCAGAGTGGGCAATATCCAGGTAGAAAGTGGCCGACGACAGAAATTGTGCCGGCGAATAACCCCACCTGGAAACGTTTTCTGAAACATAGGTTACGGGCACGCCCGGTTCGGCTTTGGCACGATACAGCACGGTGGTGCTGTTGTCCACGATCCGTTTGGCGTCTGCCAGCTCCGAGGTATACCGGGCGCGTGCCACAGAAGCCCCGATAATCTCACCGAGCACTTGCAACGCATCGGACTCGGCTGTAGTCCATCTTCGCTCGGCGTGACAATCGTCGAAACCCAGGTATCCCCACGGCTTTCCTTCCAGCAGAATAGGCACGAGTAAAAGAGACTGGACGTTCAGACTTCTCAGGAACTCGGCCAGCGGGCCCTGCGCCTGGCGCGGGAATATCGTGAAGATCTGGCCGGGCGTTAGGTTTGCGAAAAAGCCTCCCAGGAGAGCCGACGCTTAGGGCCTGCCGGCCATTTCTCCCGAGCGCATCTGAGGTTCCACGCCGGGCGCATTCCACGTACCTCGCTCGTTCACCAAGAAGCCGCCCTCCGGCGCCTGCGTGCTCTCGAGCAGCACCACACGGTCAGCCGCAATGGCTTTTCCCACGTGCCGGAGTGCCACCGGCAGCGCGGCATCGAGTGAAGGGGCAGCCATTAGATTGGCCGCAATCTTGGTAATCGCGTCCAGGATGCGATCCCGTTTGCGCTCCATTTCGGCGTCCTCCTGCCGTGAATGCAGCGGTTCCGTTCGATGGCGCATTGGTTTCCGGCCGATGTGGCTCACTTTCACCTTCCTCTTCTCACTTCACGATGGTGGCGATGCTCAGCACACGGGAGCTGACACGCAACTGAGCCTTATCCGCCGAAGTCAGATTCACGAAGAGGCGAATCCGCTCGCCGTCCAGGCGGAGAGCGATCACTCCGCCCTGAGCGGCAAACTCCGCCGTGTCACCCACCGTCAGTAGGCCGGGAGTAGCGGCCGCCGACAGAAGGGCCGGCATGCGGCGGCGCTCCGATGCCGCAATGAAGAGGATCCGGCATTCCGGTGCAACCGGAAGATTCGATATCCGAAGCACGACGAGTGGCCGGTCAGCGATGCTTTTGGCTCTCACTGCATCGTCCAGAAAGCTTCCGAAGGGGTCATCGCCCAGAATGCAAATGGTTATCGCGCTGGAGGGCCCGGAGAAGGCTTGCGGAGGCCATTCGACGAATTTTGCGAAGGTATAGAGGAAGGCTGCTTTCACTCGATATTCGTTGAAGGCCTGCGCCCGACATAGGCTCGAAGCCAGTATTCCCAGGAGTAGGGCCCACCGCGTCGCGTATGAGATGAGAAACGCCATGTCAGTTTCACGAACCGGCTACTCGCAGATCCCGAAGTCCATACGCTTTCGGTTCGGGATATTGTTAGCTCCCGAAGACGCTGTGTCCTCGTGAGTCATCACATAGACCACTGCTCCCACCTTGGAGAGCGGCTGCTCCTTGTTGGCCGCCAAGGTCACTTTGAGCTTCATCAGGTCTTCCGGCGCGAGCTCGCTGATATGCCTTGAAGTAGATCCCTGCGGAGATTTCTGACCCACGCCCATCTTTATGAGGAGGCAACTTGTTGCAAGCACAGGGCAAGGGCGGGCGAGAATTTCGCCCAGGATTGCCAGAATCGTTTTGGCCGCCGAGGGCGCGCCGCACCGTAAGGTCGCCAGCTTGGATTTCTCCAGTGGGGCTTCTGCACGTGGGACTCCAGCGCCTGGGAGAGCTCCGGCGCCGAAGCGAGATGGCGCTTCATTTGCGGTGAACATGAGCACCATGAACCCGCTTCCGCAGATCACCGCGCCGGTTTCCCGCGGCTGGGCCACGGCTTTCAGGAACTCGTCCATCCGAACCAAGCTGGCGATCCTGATTGTCGGGACCACCAGTGTCGCGCTGATTTTGGCTGGGGCGGGCCTGCTGAGCTACGAGAGCCGTGAGTACCGCGGGGCGGAGACGCGGGAGATGTCCGCGCTGGCGGAGATCGTGTCCGCGGGCAGCACTGCGGCCTTGAGTTTCGGGGACAAGCAAGCCGCGCGGGAAACGCTGGCTTCCCTACACGGCGACCGGCGAATCCTCCGGGCCATGGTGTATGACAAGGCGGGCAATTCCTTCGCCAACTACGATCAGCCTGCCACACCGGCCCCCGCCGCGCCTCGCTATCCCTTGGCGGATGGCGCCCATTTTAGGCAGGGCACCCTGCTATTGTTTCAGCCCATCAGACTAACTGGCGAACGAATCGGCACGGTTTTGCTGGTCTCGAGCACCAGCGACGTACAGACCCGGCTGAAGCGCTACGCCGGTATCGTGGCCGGTGTTTTCGCGGCCTCGCTGCTGCTATCGTTGCTGGCGATGGCCCGGCTACAGCGCGTGATCACCGGGCCGATCGCCTACTTGTCGGGCGTGGCCCAGCGGGTTTCGAGCCAACGGAATTACGCCCTTCGCGCGGAAAAGAGCGCCGACGACGAGATCGGGCGGTTGATCGATTCCTTTAACGACATGCTGGCGCAGATTCAGTCGCAGGAAGAGTCGCTGCGCGCCAGCGAGGAGCGATATGCCCTTGCAGCGCAGGGCGCCAACGATGGTTTATGGGACTGGAACCCGGTGACTCGGGAGCTGTATCTCTCCCCGCGCTGGAAAGAAATGCTGGGCTATTCCGATGCCGAAATCCACCCCGATCTGGAAGACTGGTTCAGCCGGATTCATCCCAGCGACCGCCAGCGTGTGAAAGTGGAGATTGTCGCCCGCAGTACAGACGCCGAACCGATTTTCGCCAGTGAATACCGGATCTGCCGGAAGGACGGTGGCTACCTGTGGGTCCTGTGCCGCGGAATCGTGGTTCGCGACGCATCCCGGCGCATTGTCCGGATGGCAGGCTCGCAGAGCGACATCACCGAGGGAAAGGTAGTCGATCCGCTGACCGGGCTTCGCAACCGTCTGTATTTCATCGACCGCCTGGAAGCTTTGATTGAAGAGTGCGCGGGAACTGCAGGCACTTTCGCCGTTTTGTTCCTGGATGTCGACCGCTTCAAGATCGTGAATGACAGTCTAGGGCATGACACCGGCGATATGCTGCTGATCGAGATTGCCGAACGGCTGCGATCGAGCGTCCGGTCGACCGATGTGAGTGCACGCATCGCGTTTCCGTCCGCCGTGGCGCGCTTCGGCGGCGACGAATTCGCCGTGTTGCTCGAAAACCTGCACTCTCGCTCCGATGCGACCATGGTGGCCGAGCGGATCCTGACCCAGTTCGCAGCGCATTTCGAAATCCACGGCCGCATCATTTTTGCCACGGTCAGCATCGGCATCGCGATGGGAGACTCCGCCGGCACTTCCAATGACCTGTTGCGCAATGCCGATACCGCGATGTATTACGCCAAGACTCGCGGCAAAGCTCGTCTTGAAATCTTCGACGAAGGCATGCGCGGACGGGCCTTGGCGCGAATGGAATTGGAATCGGACCTGCGAAGTGCGATCGACGAGAATAACTTCTTGGTGTATTACCAGCCGGAAGTATCCCTGACCACGGGCAGGGTGGTGGGGTATGAGGCGCTCGTGAGGTGGAAGCATCCCGTGCGCGGCATCGTGATGCCCGGCGAGTTCCTTCCGGTGGCCGAGGAGACCGGGCTAATTGTCCCGCTAGGCCGGTGGGTCATGCGCGAAGCCTGCCGGCAAATGTCGGAATGGCAGCGGAATCATCCGCAGCTGCCGCCCCTGACCATTAGCGTCAACGCCTCCTCGCGGGAACTGGCCGATCCCGACTTGGTCCCCAACGTCGCGCGCATTTTGCGGGAAACCGGGCTGGATCCGAAAAGTTTGCGAATCGAAGTGACCGAAAGCTCGATTGTCGAAGATCACGACCGGACTGCATCTACGCTGCGCCGGTTGCGTGAACTCGACGTCAGTCTCGAAATCGACGACTTCGGAACCGGGTATTCCTCCTTGAGCCGCTTGCACGAGTATCCATTCTCCACCGTGAAAATCGACCGTTCTTTCGTGAAGGACCTGGACACGGAGCCGGAAAGTCTGCACCTGGTCGAAACCATTCTGCGGTTGGCGCAGGGCCTGGGCCTGAGCGTCGTCGCCGAGGGTATCGAGACTCGGGAGCAGCTGGTCAAGCTGGCGTCACTCGGCTGCGGCTACGGCCAGGGTTACTACTTCTCCCGTCCAGTGGACAGCGATTCCGCGCAGAGAGCCATTCAGGAGGCTGTGCAGGAGCCCACCGGCGTCGCCCCCTGAGCGTGCCTTGGATCTCAGACCCGGCTATCTCTTGGGAGCGGCTGGGGGAGAAACCATCGGCGCAGTTAGCGGCGCCGCGATCGGGCGGGATTGATCTCCGTTGACTGATTCTGCCTGCAGACTCTTCATCAGGGTCTCGACGGGAATCGCGCCGGTCGGTGCGAACACGGCGGTGTCCTTGGCCGGCGTCCTCATATCCGCAGGCGTATTTGGATCCATGAACGGTATCGTATATTTCAGTTGGGGCAGTGGCGCACCTTGCGGGATCGGCCGGACCAGTTCGGGAGTGACGATAACCAGGAGTTCGGTATTTTCCTTGGTGCGTGATTTGGACTGGAAGAACTTGCCCAGGATCGGAAGATCTCCCAGGAACGGAACCTTTTCGAGAGAATCCGTCACGCGGTTGTCCAGCAGCCCGCCAATCGCGAAACTCTGCCCCTCGTTCAACTCCACTGCCGTATCCAGCTTGCGGACGGTGATGGCCGGCACGGAGAATCCATTCACCGTCAACCCGTGAGTGAAATCGAGCGCACTCACTTCCGGAGCCACGCGCAGCGAAATACTTCCGCGGGGCGTGATGGTCGGAATGAAGTTGAGGCGCACGCCGAATTCGCGGAACTGGATGGTTACCGCGGCCCCGCCGGCTCCCGTCGATCCCTGGACTACTGGATAAGGAAACTCGCCTCCGGCCACAAAGCTGGCTTGCTTTCCGTTTTGCGCCATGACATTGGGCTCGGCCAGCACTTCCAGTAGGCCCCGGCTCTCCAGCAGCTTGATGGTCGCGCCTAGATTGAGGTCCGGCCGGAATAGGAATACGTTGAGCGCATCGGAAAGAGTCACGGCAGCGGGATTCGCACCGGCCGGCATCGTGAGGCTAGGGGGGTTGAACTGTCCCGTCGATATCGAGCCGAGGGTGTTGGCGGCTCCGGTGCTAAACAGGTTCACGCCTATTTGCCGGCTGATGTTGCGGTCCACGCTGGCGAATTTCACCTTTAGCAGGATTTGCGCCTCCGGCTGCGGGACGTCCACATACAGCAGGTTGACGGCCTTCCCCAGGGTCGATGCGATGGAGTAAGCGCGCTCCGCGCTGGTGATGTCTTTCACTCGTCCCCGCAGAAAGAAAGTGTCGTCTTCGAGGCTTAGTTGGATGTTTTGGCCGGGTAACTCTTCTTTCAGCTGGCGATCCGCCAGCTCGATGCGGTTTTCGGCCAGGAAACGGCTGGGCCGCACCGCGACGTCGTAATACAGCTTGCTTCCGTCATCCTGCCAGATGATCAGAGAGGTCTCGCCCGGAGCCTTTCCGCTCAGCAGTACTTCGCTGGGGCCGACGGCGGTTGCTTCCGCGAAGCCTCCCAAGCCGACCGATACGCGCTCCATCGGATGGATGCTGTCGACCAGCAGGGATTTGCCCACTGTCAGATTGAGCGCCTGCGGCGACTGTGCGATTCTTCCGCCGCGGTCCTGAGCTCCCGCCGATAGGAACAGCAGCGTCAAGCCCACCACCGGCAGTGCAAACGGCAGGGCGCTTCCCAGGAATCGAGCCACGCACAAGTAGCTCTGAGCCTTGGTACTCCAACGTAGTCTCATTTTCACTTCGGATCCTCCCGGACAGTGAAGGTCACTTCCGTCTTGGCAGCGCCGTTGAACACTTCGATGACGCGGAGCTTGCGCAGGGGCACATCCGCGGTCCGGGAAACGGAGGGAACTGCCGGCGCAGAAGTCGCTGTGCCCAGTTCCCCGCGGGCGGCACGTGATTTGGCTCCCAGGGTCGGGCTGGGCGGGCGTGACGGACGCACTCCCGAATTTTCAAAGAGCTGAGACATCATGGTGCCTGGCGGGCTGGTTGTCTGGGTGTCCAGCGGATTCCGCAGCACCAGCTGAATCTGGGTTTGGTTGCCGGCCAGTGTGAGCTTCTCGGCTTGCTCCGGCGTCACCAGGAGATTGACGACCTGCACCACATGGGGCTTGCCTTCACTGTCCTTTTGAAGATTCTCCCCCGCCGACAGAACCTGAATATTTTGCAGCAGCGTGTTGACGCGAGGCCCTTCGCCAGGGTTGCTGCCCGGCACCATCCCGCTCATCAGCACGTCCACGCGCATTCCAGCGGTGACGAACCCCGCCAGTCCAACTACGTCGTTCACCCGTACGGCGGAGGCACGCATCCCCAGCGGAATAATGGCCGCGAGGCCACCACCCGAGCCAGCCGTCGCCAGGCGATCGGCGATGATGGGCTCGCCTTCGTACATGCTGGCGATCACCCCGCGATTGAGCGCCAGGTCCAGTTTGTCCAGCGCGCCCTTCGGTAGCGTCCCCGCCCACGGCCCCATCCGCACGTCGAGTGAACCGATCAGGGTTCCGATCTGCAGGTCGCGCGCGGCGACCACCACTTGGGCCAGCGGCGCGGGCGCACCCGGGCGGTTACCTATCAGTCGATAGACCAAATAGCTGGCACTAGCCCCGCCGACGAGGGCGCAGATGAAGATGACCAGGATCCGCCTATTCATGAAGTCCAATCTGACGCTTCACATCACCTCTGTACTTTTGCAAACGCAATTTATCGTCCATCGAGATCCGGCCTGCGCGACTGTGCTTTCAGCGAGTTCTCGGCCTGCCATGATCGAGCTGTAGACGCCGGAGCACACCGGCCCGCAAGAGTGCCTGCAAGCGGGCACACAGGGCTTGCGGCTTATCGGACCAGCGCCGCCCGGCGGGTGATCAGAGCCGGTCCGGCAGCCAGGTTGAAAGTCACGAAGGAGGTCCCGGCCATGGTCAGAGTGCCCACGACAATCGACCCATTAATCTGTATCCCGGCATTCCCGCCCAGATTCAGATTCTGGTACTGGCTGGGTTGATTCTGCATGACACTCAGCCAGTTGGTCATGTACAGCGCTCCGGTCAAGACGATGGCGCCTCCTCCTCCCAGGTTGTGGCTCAAGGCCACGGCATTCCGATCCTCGAAAAAGAGTAATCCCTCATAGAAGGAATTGTTATCGGATCCCACCAGGTGGGCATTCGAATTGGCGCCGATATCGAAAACTCCTGTGCCCGTGTTATACACCACCATTCCCGATCCGGTCTGGGGATCGGGTGGGTAGCCCATCGCCATCAGCATGTTGCCGTTGGCTTGATTGCTGAAGCCGACGTTGCCGACGATGTAGTAGAGACCAGGTCTGAAGAGCGCTGTGTCGTTTTTAACGATAAGGCCGGCGTACAGACCGGGAGTGTAGAGTGTACACTGCACCGCCGGGCAACCCACACCCGAGATGATCGATTTGGTCCCCAGCGCCGGAACGGCTGGCGCGGGAATATTTTCGTAAGGATCCCGCTGCGGCGTGGCCGGCTGATCATAATGGCCGACAGCGCCCAGATTCAAGGTGGCGGGAGCATTGATGGGTCCGCCGAACACGGCGAAATCGCCGCCCGTGCCGGTGGTGCAGTCGCCGGGATCGTTCGGGCCGGCATGCGAGAGGTCCACGACTTTACTGATCGAAATAGCCACGGCGTTGTCCGAGTTCACCTCGATGCTCCGCGCGGGACCGCCGCACACCTTGAGCTGCGCGGATCCATTCGTGAGCGCATTCGCCAGCGTGGGGTGCGTCACCAGCAAGGGCACCCGGTTGTTCTGATTCACGATGGCAGCCACGCCGATGGCGCCGATGGAGGTCGTGGAAGGTCCGATGAACCGGATCAATCCAGTATTCAAAGCTCTGCTGACGGTGACGCGAATGGCGGGCACCGGATCACTGGAGAGAGGCACCCCGGCCACCGCCGCCGGGTAATCCACGGTCACGGTATCGGCGGCCGATCCCCCGAATCCATTCCGGCGCGCGTATACGCAGGGCGTGCGGCCGTCGATCGTCGAGCAGGTGAATGCGACAGGCGGGCTGCCCGTTGCGAACGGAAATGCCGAGGTGGCATTGGTCCCCGCGAGCACACTCAGGATGCCGGCCTCCGCGGCGGCGTCGGCGGCGGTCTGCGCCATCTGCCGGTGCGCGTACATCTGGCCGCCATCGATCGCCAGTCCCAAGGCGCCGATCAGAAACAGGCTCATTCCCAAGATGACCAGCAATACCGCCTGGCCCCTCTCTCCGCCTGAACCAAGGATGGGATGCCTCAAAACGTAATTACCCCCTGCGACACACTTCCCAGGCGCACCCGCAACGGAAAATAGCTAGTCAAGGGATCGTAGGGATAAATCACGGTGACCGCCACCATCTGCCCGGGAGCGTTGCTGCCTCCCAGATAGTCCACGCTGATGGTCAGATTGCCCGTGCTGAGCAGCCCCGCGCTGGCGAAATTCTGGATAACGGTGACTACTTGAGGAGGGTTCTGCGCCGGCCCGCTCGGTCCGTCCACGCCGCTACCGGTGCGTGTACCACCATGGACGATCGAGTAACGCGCCCCGGCGCGTGCGGCGTTGGCGACGGTCGTGTAGACCAGCGCCATGCGGCTGATCTCCACGATCGAT
>Ga0157375_10001481_pt1 | contig 20171 bp, 18 predicted proteins | sample M35metaG_FD_115311 | JGI IMG/M metagenome (GOLD analysis project Ga0157375, IMG submission 115311) | Miscanthus rhizosphere microbial communities from Kellogg Biological Station, Michigan, USA - M3-5 metaG | ecosystem: Host-associated > Plants > Roots > Rhizosphere > Soil | place: USA: Michigan... | reverse complement strand
GCTTCCGCGGCGTTTCTGGCCGCCGCGGATCCGGAGGTCGAGGAGGTTTGCATCTGGACGCCGGACAAGGATCTCGCGCAGTGCGTCATTGACGATCGTGTGGTCCAGGTCGATCGCAAGAGCGGACAGATTCGCGACGACGCCGGCGTTCGCGCGAAGTTCGGCGTGCCTCCGGAACGGATTCCCGACTACCTCGCGCTGGTCGGCGATGCCGCGGATGGCTATCCCGGCATTCCGCGCATCGGAGCGAAGACGGCATCGCAACTTCTGAATCGCTACGGAAACATCGAAGACTTCCCTGCTGAGGTGCTTGGCGAAAAGCGAGAGCTCGCGCTGCTGTTCAAGGATCTGGCGACGCTGCGGACGAACGCTCCGTTGTTTGAGGATGTCGATGAACTGCGGTGGGAACGTCCCACGCCGTCGTTCGCGGCGGTCGCCGAAAAGATCGGCGATCCGCGCCTGGCCACTCGAATCGAGAAATTGCTGAAAGGATGACGCGCATGCTCGCACACCGGATCACTCCCATTCTCAACGTCTCCAACATCGTCGAGAGCTTCGAATGGTTCGAGCGGCTCGGATGGAAGAAGGGTTGGGACTGGGGCGATCCGCCGACGTTCGGCGGCGTCTGCTCCGGCCACTGCGAGATCTTTCTTTGCCAGGACGGACAGGGCGGGCGCGGCAAGAGCGATGTCCCCACGACGTTCGGCGTGGATGGCGATCAGTCGGCGGACAAAGGTGTCTGGATGTCGATCTGGGTCGACGACGTCGATGCCATCCACCGCCACTGCATCGAACAAGGCATCGAGATCACCTGGCCGCCGACCGACGAACCGTGGGGCGTGCGCGAGATGCATGTACGCCATCCCGACGGGCATGTGTTCCGGATCAGTCAGGGGTTGGAAGGAGAGAAGTAGGGCGGCTGTGCTCTGTAGAGGCAGACCGGGGCCCGATTCGCGGGCCCCGCGCCTTACTGCTTGTAGATTCCTCCGGAGCCGCTGGCGACGTGGGCGTAGTCCTTCAGGAACCGCGCAGCACGTCGTTATGCCTGGTCTACGAACGTAACGGTTCCTCCGGTGCCGCGCCGAGAACCGGCGGAACCGGCGTGGGTGCCGGTGCAGGCTTCGGAGCGGATTTTCTCTTCGGTCTGCCGGCGCGGCCGAGGTCGCGTCGCAGGTTCGCGGCGTGCGCAGCCGCCAGCGTTCCTACCGGGTTTCGCGCCAGACCTTTGATTAGGACGTATGCCTGCAACGCCGGCTGGACGACATCGGCGCGCCGCCGGTCGATGCTGAAGTCGAAATTCCTCGCGGCTGCAAGCAGCTTGTCCCTGATGGGATGGAAGGCCTGGCTGTACTGCAGGGTGTCGCGGGCCTCAGTAACGTCGAACTGGTTCAACGCCAGCATTCCCGGCGTTTCCTCGACCGCGGCGATCGTGGAGACGATGAAATCGTCCGACACGGTTTTCTGCATGCGCACGAAGCCTTTCGTTGAGGGATGTGACTCCACGAAGTGCGGCACTCCGCTCAGCAACACTTCAAGCCCTCTGGTGAAGTCTGCCGCAACCTGATCGTAGTGCGTGAGGGTCGGTGTAGCCGGCACCGAGGCATCAGCCGGTGCCCTTTCCACCTCGGTATTACGGACAGCTCCAGACATGGTCGTCTCCTCCTTTGTTCCGTAGAAGCCTCGGGGCGAAACGCGCCGGCCCAAGGCCGTGGTTACCCGTGCAAGCTCCGGCCGTGAGCTTCGCGGGCATGAGGCATTCGTCGACGTGCCCTTCACGCAAGAGGAGATGCGTGAGAGGCGGCTCGTCCTACCAGCGCGGAAAAAGGGAACATAAACGAGTCATGCAAGAAAGGCGGGAGTGTCGCTGGCCAGCGCGCGACAACGAAACGCGTCACACCTCCGCACGATGGCGTACTTCGCGTCAGATTCCTCACAACCTCCGGCGCCGGGAAACGAGGCGGTGGCGTGAATATCAGAGGACTCTGATATTCATGCCGGCCCCACCACGTGTCGATGGCGACCCCGATCGTTTGCACCGCGGTGGCCCCTTGCGTTGATGGCGCAGGAGGGTGACAACTACGACGACCGCCTCACGCGATATCAGGAGTTCGTGACGCGTCATCGATTCGTGCCGATGCGATTTCGAGCCGCGCCGCTGTGATTTCAGTGCTGAGGGGATCGAATCACGGCTCCTGGTCACGCGTTTTCGGGTGTACGTCACGCGTGTACGCAACACAGTCCTGAAAGATCGACATTCAGCGGTGATGATCAATATCACCGCCGGATGCAAGATCAGGGGTGGTGCGATCGAAATTACAGTTCGCGGCATCGATATCGGAGCGGGTGATACCGGTTTCGTCCGCCTCAGTTGTGAAGAAATCGGTGACGCTTTGATTTTCACACGCGTCCCGAGCATCAGCAGCACAGACAAGAGTGTCTGTGCCACATGAACCCTGCCGATACCCAGGAGTGGGTCATCGCCGAGAGCTGGTATGGCACTCTTGTCTGTGCTTTGGCAAGGCGCAGCGTCTGATGAACGTCGTAGCGCCGGCGGCTCGCCGGCTGTACCGCCAGCGGCTCGCTGGCACGTACCGAGATCGCCGCCGAGCCGGCGGCGGTACAGCCAGCGGGCCGCTGGCGCTACGGCGGCGCTACACGCGCTGCGCGCTTGCCGCCAGAATCGCCGCTGCGATCTTGCCGAGGGGATTCACGGCTTGCACTCCTCCCCGCGCGATCGCTTCGCGCGGCATGCCAAAGACCGCGCACGTTGCTTCGTCCTGCGCCATCGTGGACGCACCGGCGGCGTACATTTCGTGGAGGCCCATCGCGCCGTCGTCGCCCATGCCGGTGAGGATCACACCGACGGCGTTCGGGCCGGCGGATTGTGCGACGGAGCGGAAGAGCACATCCACGCTCGGCTTGTGTCGGGAGACGAGCGGACCGTCGTTGAGGTGGACGCGGTACTCGGCGCCGTCGCGGACGACCAGCACGTGACGGTTGCCGGGAGCAATCAGCGCGCGGCCGTCGATGATGCGATCGCCTTCCGCGGCTTCTTTGACCGACACGCGGCAGGTCTGATTCAGTCGTTGCGCAAATGCGGCCGTGAAGACTTCCGGCATGTGCTGCACGATGACCATTCCCGGCGCATCGGGCGGCAGCGCTTCGAGGATTTCGCGCAGCGCCTCGGTGCCGCCGGTCGATGCGCCGATGGCGACGACTTTGCGCGTGGTTCGCATCAACCGCGGACGGGCAGGCGGCAGGATGACATCCGGCGAATGACGCTTCTCGATCTTCATCCGCCGCGGTGTGCGCGCCTTCGCGGCGGCGCGGATCACGTCGATGAACATCTCCGTCGAATCGGTGAGGAAGTCGTGCAGCGCGATGCGCGGCTTGGCCACGATCTCCACCGCTCCCTCTTCCAGCGCGCGAAGCGCCGTCTCCGTTCCGCGTCCGGCCAGGGCCGAGCAGATCACCACCGGCAGCGGATCGTCGGCCATCAGCTTGCGCAGAAACGTCAGGCCGTCCATGCGCGGCATCTCGATGTCGAGCAGGATCACGTCGGGACGCGATTCGCGCATCTTCGACAGAGCGATGATCGGATCGGCGGCCACGCGCACCTCGATGTCCGGCGCGCGGCGGCAGATGGCAATCATCGCCTGGCGCATGACGGCCGAATCGTCGACCACGAGCAGGCGGAGCGGACGTTTGTTCATGGCTAACCGCCGGCGCGGCGATAGACCGTCGGGCCCGCGTGCTCCATTCCGAACGAACTGGTGGCGAGGCTCTCGGAGTGCCCAAGAAAAAGAAGGCCTGCCGGCGAGAGATGGTGGATCAGGCGACGGATCACGCGCTCCTTCGACTCGCGGTTGAAGTAGATCAGGACGTTGCGGCAGAACAGGAGATCGAACGTGCCGCGGATGCCGTAGTTGTCATCGTTCAGATTGATGCGGCGAAACTCGATCATCGACTGCAGCGACGGATGCGCGCGCATGCGGCCCTCCTCGCTGCGCACGCCGCGCAGCATGTAGGCCTTGCGCAGGCGCTCCGGGATGTCGTTGCTGCGCTCGACCGGCCACACGCCGTCGCGCGCGGCGGCGAGCACGCGCGTGGAGAGGTCGGACGCGAGAATCTCGACCGACCATCCATCCGCCGCCGGGAAGTGCGACGCCAGCACCATCGCCAGCGTGTACGGCTCCTCGCCGGTCGAGCAGGCGGCGCTCCACGCGCGGATCCGTTTCGGGATCGTGCCGGCGTCGCCCATCGCACGCCACCGCGGCAGCACCGACTCTTCGAGAAAATGGAACTGCTGCGGCTCGCGAAAGAAACGCGTTTCGTTCGTGGAGATGCAATCGAGCATCGCCGTCCGCTCGCCGCCATCCGCCGCAACGTGCTCGTAGTACGCGGTGAAATCGCGGCAGCCGAGGGCGCGCACGCGGCGCCCGAGGCGGCCGCTGACGAGCGCCTTCTTGGCCTCGGAAAGATGAATGCCGGCCTCGCGGTAGATGAGCTGCTGCAGCATGCGAAACTCGCGATCGGACAGCGGACGGATGGCGGTAGCGTCTTGCATGATTAACCTGCGACGACCTGCTCGACGACTTCCTCGGCCACGACCGTCGAACCTGCAACGACGATTTCGTCCGAGGAGAAGACGCGGTCGATGTCGAGCAGCAGGACGAACTTGCCGTTGCTGCTGGCCATGCCGAGGAGGCAATCGACGTGGACACGCGGCCCGAATGCCGGCGCCGGCTGGACCTGGTCCGCGGTGAAATCGACGACCTGGTGGACCGAGTCGGCCATCACGCCCATGATCAGCGTCTCGTCGTCGGCTTTCAGTTCGACGATGACGATGCACGTGCGGCGCGTGACCTCGGTGGGCGGCAATCCGAACTTGATGGCCAGGTCGATGACCGGAACGACGGTGCCGCGAAGATTGTGCACTCCGCGGATCCACGACGGCGTGCCCGGCACGCGCGTCACGGCACCGCATTCGATGATGTCGGTGACCTGGAGAATGGTGATGGCGTACTCCTCGCCCGCCAGGAAGAATGTGAGGTATTGATCATTCGCTTGCATGGCGTCTCCTAGAAATGCGTGTAATCGACGAAGGCGGCGGGAGCGGCGGCTCGCGCGACGGCGGGTTGCGGGTGCGCGGCGGGACGGAACGGCGCGACGGTGCTGCGCTGCGGCGCGATTTCGCGATCGCCGTTCGTCTTGAAGTAGGCGATGGTCTGCTGCAGCGCCTCGGCCTGCGAGGACATCTCCTCGGCCGTCGACGCCAGCTCTTCCGATGCCGAGGCATTGCGCTGCGTGACCTGATCGACGAGTGTCATGGCGCGATTGATCTGCGACACGCCGCCGGACTGTTCGAGCGATGCAGCGGTGACCTCGCGAACGAGATCAGCGGTCTTGCGGATGGTGGGAACGAGCTCGGTGAGCAGACGTCCGGAGCGCTGCGCGACGTCGACGCTGGACGTGGCCAGGCCGCCGATGTCTTTCGCCGCGATCTGGCTGCGCTCTGCGAGCTTGCGCACTTCGGTGGCGACGACGGCGAAGCCGCGGCCATGCTCGCCGGCACGCGCTGCTTCGATTGCTGCGTTGAGCGCGAGGAGGTTCGTCTGGTAGGCGATCTCCTCGATGATGGAAATCTTCTGCGCGATCTTCGTCATCGCTTCGACGGACTGCTTGACGGCCTGCGCGCTTTCGTCGGCATCGGCTGTGCCCTTCACCGCCATCTGCTCCATCTGGCCGCTGTTCTCGGCGTTCTGGGTGATGGAAGCGCTCATCTCCTGGAGGCTCGACGTCGTCTCTTCGACCGAGGAGGCCTGCTCGCTGGTGCCCTGCGAAAGCGACTGCGCGCTGGCGGAGATCTGCGACGACGCGACGGTGAGCGAGGCGGCGCCGCTGCGGACTTCGCCGATGATCTCGGTGAGGCGCTCGATCATGTTGGCAAGCGCGGAGCCGAGGGCGTCGCGATCCGAGCGCGGCGTAACGCGGACGCGAAGGTCGCCCGAGGCGATGCCGGTAGCCGCGGCCACCATCTCGTTGTTCGAGTCGATCATTTTCTTCATCGCGCCGAGGAGCATTCCCGTCTCGTCGCGGCTGGATGACGTGATCCGAAGATCGGACTCCCCTTCCGCCAGTTTCTCGGCGATGGAGACGACCTCCAGGATTGGACGCGTGATGCTGCGCGTGACGGCGACGGTCATGAAGAGAACGACGAGGATGCCGGCGATGAAGACGGCCCACATGGTGCTGCGGGTGCGCGCCGCGGAGTCGACCACAACCTTCTCTTTCGAATTCATGCGCTCGATGTTTTTCGCGGCGAATTCTTCGAGCGCAGTATCCATGCGGCGGATGTCGTCCTTGAACGGCGCCATTGCGGCATTGGCGTCCGCGGGAGACTTGATCGATTTCTCGGCAATCTGCTGCACGACCGACTGGAAGCCGATCGTGTAGGTGGAAAGGTCGGTCCGAATGCCGCGCACCACTTCTTTGTCGGCCGGAAGCGTGGACGCCTGCTCGAGCGTGTTGAGGTGGGCGTTCAGTTCCTCGTGTTCCTTTTTCCACTTTTCCGAATAGTCGGCCGATTTCTGCTGGTCGCCGATATTGAGAAATGAGTCTTTCTCGTAGCGCCTGAGCTGCAGACCGTTGACCTGCGCCTCTGATGCTTCCTGCATCAGCTTCGCATCGTGATGGAGGATGCCGTAGGTGGTTTCTACTGTCTGTGAAAGGCCCCAGAAGCCGGTCAGCCCGGCCACGGCCACAAGGATAATGCTGACTCCAAAGGCCAGCGCCAGTCTCTTCCCGATTTTCAGATTGTTAAACATGATTTCTCCTCGTCTGCGGTTCGTTAAAGTTTGTAGTGGACAGTGAGATCGAAAACGATTGGGACTGGCTCGCCGTTCTGGCGTGCCGGTTCGAATTGCCAGTGTTTCAGCGCCTCGAGCGCCACAAAGGAAAGGGTCGGGGCCGGAAGGGCATGAACGATTCGCGGAAGCGTCGGCTGACCGTTCTTATCGATCACGATCTGAACGACGAGATCGCCGCCGATGCCGAACTTTGACGCGCCCGGCGGGAACTTCGGCACGACCTGCTTGACGATGCGCGCCGGAGTGACACGGCCGGAGGGCGACACGTCGGAATCCGTCAGTGGATGCCGTCTGAGAAATTCGCCCGCCGCACCGAAGGCCGAGAGATCGCTCTTGGCAATGGCCGGCGAGATTTCCTGGGCGATATACCAATACCAGAGCGCCTCGTTGATTTTTCCGAGACCGGCGTTTGCGAGCGCTTTGTGCGTCAGTGCAGTGGCCAGCGTGGCATCGTCGGCGCCGCCGGCACCAAGCTGGTCGACCATCGCCGAAAGGACCTGGTCGGCGATTTTCAGAGAATTCGCGTAATTGCCGGACCGAAGAGTGGCCGCGCTCTGATTGACTTCATTGCGCCAGTCGGCCGCCGATGCGGCACCGGAAAATCCCGATAAGAGCAGCGCGAAAACACAGAGTTTGATGCGATTTGACATGGAGATCTCCTGACTCGCCGTCTGGGGCGAGGTTATTGAAATGAATGTGTGGTGAGTTATGGCTGCTTTACGAAGGGATGCTCAAAACTGAGATAGAGGAAGACCGACTTTCCTCCGCCGTGGTTGGTAATGGGAAACGCGAGCCCAGGAACGATCTGCAATTTGCTCGGAAAGTCGTATGACCAGCGGATACCCGGACTCACAGTGATCTGGGAGTCGTGACCGCTGCGGTCCGAGGTTCGCGACCAGAGCGTTTCGACGAGGACATTGAAGCGATGATTGGCGAGCCAGACGAAACTATTGCCGGCGGTGATGTTGTGCGTGTGCTTCGACGGAATCGTCGTCGCGCCGAGATTCCAGTGCGCGACGAGCGTCGGCGTCAGCACCGTGCTCGCGGGCAGCATCACCTGCACGCCGGTGCCGCCGCTGCCGAGGCCGCGGTGTTCGTTGCCGGTCGGAAGGAGAATTGTGAATCGTGGTGAGATAGCCACCTTCGCATCCGCATCGCCGACCAACTGATAGCGATAGTTCAGCGCGACGTCGCCGATTCCCTGCTCGCCATCGACATGCGCCATCGCCAGCGTGTAGCTGAGCTGATGCTTGATCGTCGGCGCCGGCCACTCCTGCGTAAACGTGTAGAGCCAGTCGCCGCCGTGCGTGGCGCGTGCGAACGTCTGGATGTGCTGCACGACGCCGGGATCCTGGTTATAGGCCTCCTCGATGAGGAAGCTGTTGTCCTGGATCTGCGACTCCTCCGGAGGCGGCGTCTGTGCGACGATCGGCATCGCGATCAGCAACGCGGAGAGCAGCACGATGGTCCGCTTGCGCTTGCGTGAACGAAGCGGTTTCCCGAAGAGGCGGCGAAAAAACTGAATCAGCATTCGCATCAGAAGCTCCCGAAGTCCGCGTAGTGTCCGCGGCCATTGCCGGGGACCTTGATCGCTGGCTTTGCAATCGTCGCCGAAACGGGCGCCGCTTTCACAGGCAATTGTTCGTGGCCGGTGCGGAAAAACTCGACGAGACTCTGCAACCCGTCCGCCTGCGCCGCCATCTCCTCGGCGGTCGCCGCCAGCTCCTCGGATGCCGAGGCGTTGCGCTGCGTGACCTGATCGACTTGGGAGAGCGAGCGGTTGATCTGCGACACGCCCGTGGCCTGCTCATTCGACGCGGCGGCCACTTCCTGCACGAGGCTCGCGGTCATGCGGATCGCGGGAACCAGCTCCGCCAGCAACGTGCCGGAGCGATCGGCGCCGACGACGCTGGTGAACGCGAGCGTGCCGATCTCGCGCGATGATGCCTGGCTGCGCTCGGCGAGTTTGCGCACCTCGGTGGCAACGACCGCGAAGCCGCGTCCGTGTTCGCCGGCACGCGCCGCTTCGATCGCGGCGTTGAGCGCAAGGAGATTCGTCTGGTACGCGATCTCCTCGATGATGGAGACCTTGTCGGCGATCGACTTCATCGCCGCAACCGTTTCGCGCACGGCCTCCCCCGTCTCCTCGGCATCGCGCGCGCCTTTGACGGCCATCGACTCAGTCTGCTTGCTGTTCTGCGCGTTCTGCGCGATCGAGGCATTCATCTGTTCGAGACTGCTGGTGGTCTCCTGCACCGCGGCAGCCTGCTGGCTGTTGCCGCTGGAAACGGTCTGCGCGGTGGACGATACCTGGCTGGCCGCCGACGACAACGCGCCGGCGGCGGAGCGGACCTGGCTGATGACTTCAACGAGGCGCGCGATCATTTTCGAGAAGGCCTGACCGAAACTGTCGGCATCGGAGCGCGGCTTGACGTCGACGCTCAGGTCGCCGCCGGCCATCCGTTCGGCCGCCGCAACCATCGCCTTGAGGTACGAGTACATCGCGTTGATGGAAACACTCAACTCTCCGAGCTCGTCGCCGCGCGCGTCGAACTCCAACTCGTCGCTGACGTCACCTTTCGCGGCGCGGCTCACCGATTCGGCCATGCGCACGACCGGCTTGGCGATCGAATTCGAGATCGCGAGCGACAGGATGATGCCGAGGATGACGAGCAGTCCGACGAGGACGTACGTGAGCGTGAGCACCGTCTGGTAGCGGCTCTGCGCGGCGCTGAACGCCTGTTCCGCGAGGCGCTCGGTGGCCTGCTCCATCTGCTTGATGATCTCTTCCTGCTGATGGCGGACGGGGAGATATTCGGCGATGTATTTGGTCTTGGCCTGGTCGGCTTTGCCGTCGCTGATCAACTGCATCACTTCGTCTTCGAGCTTGTTGACCGACGTCGAATCCATCTCGGCGGCGCGCTGGATGAGATCGCGCACTTCGCCGGGCGGCGCGAGCTGCTGAATCCGGGTGACGTCCTTGAGAAACTCGTCGTCCGCGTCGCGTTTGCGTTTCAACTCGTTTTTGTCGCCCGGATCGATGATGTAGCCGCGGATTCCGTCGCTCATCGTCATCATGTCGAAGCGAAGCTTGAGACCCTGCTGGCGAATGGTGTCGGAAACGCTGACGACGCTTTCGAGCTGGCGAATGCTGGTTGTAAGCAGCTGCAGCACGGCCACCGAAACGGCGGCGCCGAGCAGGACGACGGTGAAGAATCCGGCCATCAGCCGGCGGCGGATGTTGAAGTTCATGACTGACTCCCTCTGTTCGCCGCGGCGCATTCGGCCGCGCGGCGGATGATTTCCTGGACATCGAGGATCAGGGCCACGCGCCCGTTTCCGAGGATTGACGAACCGGCCACTCCCGGGACTTGATTGAGGAAGCGCACCATCGGTTTCATGACCACCTGGCTGCTGCCGAAGAGGCGATCGACGACGATGCCGGCGCGGCCATGCTGGTGCTCGACGACGACGACGTTTTCGCGCGCGGTGTCCGCGGCCTCGAAGCCGAAGATGCTGCGCAGCCGCACGAACGGCAGCGGCTCGCCGCGCAGGTTGATGACGCCGACTTCGCGCTCGGCTTCTGCCGTCATCTCCGTGCACTCGACGATCGTGTCGATGGGGATGACGTAGGTTTCGTCGCAGACGCCGACGGCGAATCCGTCGATGACGGCGACGGTCAACGGCAGCCGGATGTCGATGGTCGTGCCGCTGCCGGGCTGCGAATCGATGCTGAGCGTGCCGCGCAGCGATTCGACGTTGCGCCGCACGATGTCCATCCCCACGCCGCGTCCGGAGATGTCGCTGACCTCGGACGCCGTAGAGAATCCGGGCCGCAGGGTCATGCTCCACAGCTCCTGGCGCGAGAGCCGCTCCGGATCGATGCCGAGCGCGCGCGTCCGTTCGGCGATGTCGGCTTCGTTCAAACCGCCGCCGTCATCGCTGATCCGAAACACCATGCCGCCGGATTGATGCAGCGCGGTGATGCGAATCGTTCCGACCGCGCTCTTGCCGCGGGCCAGACGGACATCCGTCGACTCGAAGCCGTGATCGACGGCGTTGCGGATCATGTGCGTGATCGGATCCTTCAACTGCTCGATGACGGTGGTGTCGACTTCGACATCCTCACCTTCGAGAACCAGCATGGCGCGCTTGCCCTGCGACGCGGCCAGGTCGCGCACGACGCGGTGAAAGTGCCGCAGCGACGGACCGACCGGCACGAGGCGCACGTTCATGATGGCCTCCTGCAGATCGAAGCTGAGGCGATCGAGCTCGCGCACGGTGTCGAGCAATTTCTCGTCGGCGCTGTCCTCGGCGAGCTGCCGCACATTGCCGCGCACGGTGGCGATCTCGCCCGCGAGGTCGAGCATGCGGTCGAGCTTCTCGATGCCGACGCGCAGCGTGCGTGCGGAACGCGATGACCGCGCGATCTGCTGCGCGTACGCGTCGGTGGTGATCGTGCCGCCGGCAAGGCGCAGCAGGATCGCGTTCTGTACGTCGGTGAGCGCGCCGTTGCCGTTGATGGAGCGGACGGCAACGTCGCGCAGAACGTCTGCCGCTTCGAGCAGCTGGCTGATGCGCGCCACGTTCGCTTCGACGCGGCCTTCGCGCATGCCGTCCAGCAGTTCCTCGATGATGTGCGCGGCCTGCGTCAGATCGTCGAACTGCAGGCACGCGGCGTTGCCCTTGAGCGTGTGCACGCCGCGGAAGATGTCGTGCAGCAGCTCGTCGTTGTCCGGAGTCTGTTCGAGGCGGAGCAGCGATTGCTCGACCTGGTCGAGGATCTCCTCCGTCTCGCCGATGAAGGCGTCGGTGAGTTGCTGACGATCGATGTCGTCGAATCTGAATTCGCTCATCGTCAGATCTCCTTCGTGAAGGCGCAGCCGTTGCCGGTGTGGAAGACGAGCTTGCGTCCGCGCAGACCGCCGGTCTGTTCCGCAGTGATGGCGACGCCGTACTTCTGCAGGACCTGACGCGCCACGGTGGCGTTCTGATCGCCGATCGATTGCCGCGTCGAGCCGCCGCTGCCGAGAATCGACGCGCCGCCGACGACTTTCGCCACGAGCCGCTGCGTCGCGGCGCCGGCGGAAACCATCTCGTCGATCAATCGCTGGATGGCGATGTTGCCGTAGCGAAGGTCGGACTGTCCGCGCACGGGATCGCTCGGCAGCAGGTAGTGATTGATGCCGGCCAGCCGCGTCTTCTCATCCCACAGGCAGACGGCGATGCACGAGCCGAGAATCGTTGATACGAGCAGCGGCTGGCTCGCCGTGAAGACCTGGCCGGGATACAGATAGACAGTCCGCAGTTTCTCGGACGGATCGATCGCACCGACAAGAGTGTCGGTGCCACACGCCGGATCGCGCATCTGATTCAACGTCGCCATCAACGCACCGCCGCCGCTGTCAGTTGGTGAAGGTTCGCGCAATAGAGCGCCGTCGACGCGTGGATGCCGAGGAGCTCGAACAGCTCGTGATCGACCGGCTGCAATCCCTGTTTGTGCTCGAGCAGGCGGAAGACGAGGATCGCGCCGATAGTGCGCTCGCCGACGCGCAGCGGAACGCACGCCGTCAGTTTGTCCTCGCCGCCGGAGACATGATCGTTGACGAAGACCTCGCCGCCGAGGAGCCGCTGGCCGATCGGCCCGCTCCCGGCTTTGAAGCTTTTCAGCCGCGACAGATCGACGCCGAACGACGAGGCCAGCTGGAACTCGTTCGCATCGTCGGAAAACTCGAAGATTGCAACCTCTTCGGAGCCGATGAGGTTGACCACGATCTCCTGGATCGTCGTGAGTACGGTCTCGCGCTCGACGCTGGCGTGAAGTTGATACGACGCAACGTAGAGGTTCGACAGGTTGCTGCTCTGGATCTCGATCTGGTGGTACTGCGTGGCGTACTTCTCGTTCTCGTGCTCGACGTCGTCGAAGCGTGCGCGCAACCGCTCCAGCTCGTGCGTGGCCTCATCGCAGTCGTGCTTCGCGCGGTCGAGCTGCATGCGCATCTCCATCCGCTCGGTTTCGAACGCTTCCGCGGCGCGGCGCAGCTCGTCCTTCTGCTCCAGGACGACGCGCGCCTCCATGACTTCGAGCTCCAGCCGGCGCTTGTCGCTCTCCAGCGTCGTGGCCATCGCGCGCAGCTTTTCGTTTTCGCGCAGCAGGCCCTGCGTGTACTGCTGCAGTTCCTCCTGCACGGCGGTGATGTACGAACGGTCTTTCCCTTCGGCAGGCTTGATCACTGGGCCACCTCGTCGCCGAGGAAGTTACGGACCTTGGCCAGCAACTCGATGGCGTTGATCGGCTTGGTGACGTAGTCGGTGCAGCCGTTCGCCCACCCTGCTTCGACGTTGGCCGCCTCGCCGCGCGTGGTGACCATGATGATCGGGATCTCGCTGGTGGCGCGCGTGGTACGCAACAGGCGGCACGCTTCGAAGCCGCCCATCTTCGGCATGATCACGTCGAGGAGGATGAGGTCGGGCATCTGCTCCGCCGCCTTCAGCACTCCCTCCTCGCCGTTCGTTGCAGTGAGGATTTCGTAGGGACCGTTTCGGAGTATGAATTTCTCCATCATGAGAATGGTGCTTGAGTCATCGACGAGAAGAATTTTTTTGCGGTTCATCAGGCATGCTCCTGTCTATTCGTTGTGTAGGTTTCGGTATGGACGATCGGGCTGCCGCCACCGGCGGTCAGCGGAAGAGCTGGGCGCGCGAAATAGAAGCCCTGGACGAGATCGATGCCGAGCGAGGTGACGGTGTCGAAATCGGCCAGCGTCTCGATCCCCTCGGCCACCACACGCCCGCCCAGCCGCGAGGCCAGCAGCACGATCGATTCGATCGCGGCGCGCGACGACGGCTTGGAGGTGCAATCGGTGATGAAGTAGCGGTCGATCTTGTACAGATCCGGCCGCACTTCGATCAGCATGCGATGGCTGGAGTAGCCGTTGCCGATGTCGTCGAGCGCGATGCGGACGCCGAGGGCACGGACGTCGTTCAGGGCGTCGAAGAAGGCGCGCTCGTCCCAGAACTTCTGCTGTTCGACGATCTCCAGGATCAACCGCGAGACCGGCATGTCATGCGTACTGCAGGTCTCGACGAGAAAGTCCGCGAGGTTCGGATCGCGCTCCAGCGTCGACGCGTGCACGTTGACGGAGATCGCAGGCGAGCCCGGAACTCCCGCACCCGAGGCGATGGCGCGCGCCAGGCAGGCGCGGTCGACTTCGACTTCCTTCCCTTTGCGGCGAACGTATTCGAAGAGCACGTTGGCCGGCTCGACGTTCGAATCCTTCGGCCCGCGCGCGAGCGCTTCGAGCGCGAAGAGCACCGTTTCGCCGCCGGCGATCTCGAAGATCGGCTGGAAGAGAATCGAGAGTCCGCCCGGCGAGAGGATGTCGTGAAGCAGCGTGCGGCGCTTCATGATGCAGCTCCCATCAGGCGATGCACGGTCGCGGCGATCTCCGGCAGCGGCGTCGGCTTGGCCAGAAACGCTTCCGCGCCGAGGGCGCGCGCGCTGCGCTGAATCTCAGGTGCGGTGTGCGCGGTCAGGATGATCACCCGCGTGCCGCGCGAGTGATGCCGCACGAAGCGCAGGATCTCCAGCCCTTCGACCGCGTAGCTCCAGGAAAGGCGCAGGTCGGCGATGACGATGGCGTAGTGCGAGGTGGCGATCAGCGCTTCGGCTTCCTCCAACTCGCGCGCGCAATCGACATGAAAACCTTCGCGCGTGAAGAACTTCTTGAGGGCTGTGAGAACAACCCGCTCGTCCTCGACGAGTAGCATTCTCGATGTGTCGTGATGCTTGGCTGCGTGTGTCATGGCCACCACTATCGCAACGGCGGGACCATGAAGTTTGGCAGGGTGCCAAGCGGTGTAAGACGCTTTGCTGCTACGAGTTAGGTCACATCACGCTTCTTCACCCTCGGAGAGGATTTCGAATTTTCAAACACGCATTTCGAATAGTTGCGCAGCGGAAATGGAAACCGCCGCGGAGCGGCTTCAGAAGGTAGCGAGGGGTGAGAGCGAAGCGAACACCCCTCGAAAAGGGAGCGCGCCCACGATTCGTGCCGCGTCAGCGGCACTGGAAAAATGTGACACTCCATCCAGTGCCGCTAACGCGGCACACTTCATTCTCGACTCTCGTTCGAGGGGTGCTCGCGATGAAGCTGCTCGCACCCCTCGCTACCGTCTTGAAGCCGCTAACGCGGCGGTGTGGCACAGACACTCTTGTCTGTGCAGGTGCTTGGCAGGATGTGACTACGTGCCCTTGCGCAACGCGATCCGGTGCTTCCGTACTTTGTAGTACAGCGTGTTACGCGTGATCCCCAGCCGCTTCGCGGCGCGATCGATCACGCCTTCCTCCTCTTTCAACACCCGAAGGATGTGACGCGACTCGACCTCGGTCAGCGTCAGCCGCGTGTCGTCCGCGGCGCCGTCGCCGGACGGCGATTCGAAGCGCAGATCGGAGCGCCGGATCTCGTTGCGATCGCTGAGCAGCAGCGAGCGCTCCAGCACGTTCTTCAACTCCCGGATGTTGCCCGGCCACGGATACTCCTGCATCGCCCGGATCGCGCTATCCGCGAACGTCGCCCCGCCATGCCCCAGCTCGTGCGCGATGCGTCCGAGGATGTCGGCGGCAAGGATGGGAATGTCCTCGGTCCGCTCGCGAAGCGCCGGCAGACGGAGAACGATTGTGCTGATGCGGAAGTAGAGATCCTCGCGAAACTTCCGGCTGCGCACGAGGATGTTCATGTCGTGATGCGTGGCCGCGATGAGCCGCACGTCCGCGAAACGATCCTTGACGTCGCCGAGGCGGCGAAAGCGTTTGTCCTCGAGAACTTTGAGGAGCTTCGGCTGGACCTGCAGATCGACGTCGCCGATCTCGTCGAGAAACAGCGTCCCTCGGTGCGCGAGGTCGAACAGCCCCTGCTTCGCCGCAATCGCGCCCGTGAATGCGCCGCGCTCGTGGCCGAACAACTCCGACTCCAGAAAATCCTTCGACAGCCCCGCGCAATTCAGATCGACGAACGGCTCCTGCCGCCGCCGGCCGTTGCGGTGCAGCCAGTTGGCGAGAATGCCCTTGCCCGTTCCGGTCTCGCCCTGGATGAGGATGGGACGATCGGTGGCCACGACTTTGCTGATGTCGGCTTCGAGCTGACGAATGACGGCGCTGGTGCCGTTGAAGGGATCGAGCACATCGCGCGATTCTTTCTTGCGGTCCGCCTGATCGGCCTGCCGGCTGCGCTGCATGTCGAGCGTGCGGTTGAGGATGACCAGCAGCGTCGGCAGCTCGACCGGTTTCGTCAGAAACTGCTCCGCCCCTTCCTTGATGGCGCTAACCGCGAGTTCGACGCTGCCGTGGGCGGTGAGCACGATGACGGCGACGGAGGCGTCGATGGCCTTGAACTGCGGCAGCAGATCGAGCGCGGTGCAATCGCGCAGCTTGTAGTCGAGAATGATCGCGTCCGGCCGCTCCTTCCGTGCCTGCGTCAGTGCGGAAATCCGGTTCTCGGCGTCGAACACTTCGAATCCCGCCGTCGTGAGAAAACGGCGAATGGCCATGCGGATGGCCGGTTCGTCATCGACGATCAGCACTTTGTTGCGAGTCATTTCGCTCATTGTGCGCCGCTCCGGGCGGCTTGTGCGTGCTCGGGCAGCGGGAGGAGCACGCGGATGCTGCCGCCCCCCTCGGGGCGATTGGCCGCTACGACTCTTCCCGAATGCTCTTCGACGATGCGCTGCACGATGGAGAGACCCAGCCCCGTGCCGCCCTCGCGCTGCGAGAAAAACGGCTCGAAGACGCGATCGAAATCCTGCGGCGCGAAGCCGGGACCTTCATCTTCGACGCGGCACTCCACCCACTGCCGCCCGGCGTGATCGACGACGTTGCAGTCGATGTGCACCGCCATCCCGGGATCGGAATGCTGGATGGCGTTGTCGATCAGGTTCTCGAACACCTGCCGCAGCCGCGACGGATCCATCAGCAGCGCAGGCATGTCCGCCGCCGTCGCGTTGCGGATCTCGACCTGCGCGGCGTCCGCGGCGGAGCGGCGGCTCTCCACGGCTTCTTCGACCACCTCGCTTACGTCGCCGCGCTCGATCGAAAGCGCGGCCGGCTTGCCGTACTCGAGCAACTCCTGCATCAGGTGCACGAGCCGGTTCACTTCCTGCCGCAGCGTGGCGCCGCATTCGGCGTAGCCGGGCTGGCTCATCTCCTCATGAAATGCGTCGAGTGTCGCCGAGATGCCGAAGAGCGGATTGCGGACCTCGTGCGCGACGCCGGCCACGAGCGTGCCCATCGCCGACAGCGTTTCATTGCGCCGCAACGATTCCTGCAACTCGACGATCCCGGTGATCTCCCACAGCACGATGATGAAGCGGTCGGCGCCGCCGTCCGCCGCGGAAAAACGCGTGATGATGATGTCCCACGTTCTGCCGCCGGCATCCTTCGCTTCGGCAGTAGTCCCCTGCCGGTCGCCGGCAACGTACGTCACAAGCTGCGACGCGGTCTGCCACGGCTCGCCGTCACCGACGGCTGCGATCGGTAGTCCGCTGATTTCCGCTTCCGACAGTCCGCTCAACTCGAGCGCGGCACGATTGACGCGAACGACGGCGCCGCTCCGTTCCATGATCAGAATCGGCGTGGTGACGGTGTCGAACGTTTCCTTCCACTCCGCCGCCGACCGCTCCACCTCGTGCTGCAACCGCTTCTGCTCCGCCTCGGCGCGCCGGCGCTCGGTGATGTCAAATCCCGTCCCGACCAGGAACAGCTCGCCGCCCACATCCATCCGCCGGCCGTTGAGGAAGTAGTGGCGAACCTCATTCGACAATGCCACCCGCGCTTCGACTTCGGCGTAACCATGCTCGAATACCTCCTCGATCCTCTGCGCGACGAGATCGCGATCGTCGGGGTGAATCAGCACACCTCCTCCGATCTCCTCGACCCTGCGTCCCTCCAGCGCCGCCAGCTGTTCCAACGGTTTGTTCCAGCGAACGAACTTCCCTTCCCGATTCTGGACGAAGAAGAGACCGGTCATCGCGTTGATGGCGGTGTCAGTGAAATCCTTCTCCTCCTTCAGCGCCTCTTCCATCTGCTTGCGCTGGGTGATGTCGCGCACGACGACGAGGCTTCGCCTGTAGTCGCCGATCACAGCCACGTGCATGTTGACCTCGGTCCAGAAGAGGTGGCCGTCCTTGTGCCGCGAATGCCATTCGAAGAGCTGCTTTTCGCCCGCCGCCGCTTTGCGAATGCGCATCAGCGCGTCCGCGGCCGTGAACGACAAGTCGCCCGCGCTCAGCGGACCGATGCCGTTGCTGCGCAGTTCATCGACCGTGTAGCCGAACATCGCGCACATCGCGGCATTGGCATCGAGGATGGCGCCGCTGGCGATGTCATTGATGACGATGGCGTCGTTGACGGCGTCAAAGATGGAGCGAAACCGCTCGCCGCTTTCCTTCAGCTGTCCATAACGCTCTTCGAGCAGCCGCACCATCATCTCGATCGACGACTGAACACTGGCAAGCTCCTTCGGAAAAACCGGCGCGAGACTGACGGGTACATCGCCCGCCCCGCTGCTGACGGCGGCCGCGTACTGCTCGATGCCAGTCAGCGGCCGCACCACCGCGCGCCAGAGAACGAGATAGACGAAGAGAATCAACAGCAGATTGATGGCGAGCGTGGTCAAGGCCATCGAAATGAGCGAGCTGCGAAGCTGCTGCTGAATGTAGCGAGGCGTGGCAAAGAGCCACACGCTTCCGATTCGCTCGCCGGAGAAGTTGATCGTTCGCGACGCAACCAACAGTCCGGCCGGCGAAACGTTGCCGTCCGACGGGATGAAACGTCCGGCGCGATCGCGAGCCCGCGCCTGGATTTTTCCAGCGGCTTCGACCACCACCGCCTCGACCTGCTGGGTCTTGCCCTGACTGTCGAGGATCTTGTCGATCTGCGCCCGATCGATGTTCCAGACCGGCAACGCCAGCGCCGCCGCCAGCTCCTCGGCCTGATATCCAACACCCATCCGCAGCCGCGCCTCTTCCGTTCGATAGCCGGAGACGTAGCTGATCGTCGCCAGCACGCCGAACAGCAGCGTCGTCACCGTCACGAGCGTGGCGGCGACGATGACGGCGACGGAAAGTTTTCGGCGGGCCATCATTTCCACGTTTGCGGATCGAACCACAGCCGCTTGTCGGCGAACGGCGTCTCAGGGCCCAGGAGTGGATTGGTGATTCTGAAAATACGGCGATCCTTCAGCCGGAGTTGCTCGATCTTCTGCCGCTGGTATTTGTCGAAGATACGGTCATACGTGCCGTCCGCGATCATCATCCGCATCCCCTCCTCGGCGCGTGCCGCCATGCGGCGTCCTGCCTCTGTCTTCGGAAACCAGAAGTACATCGGCAGCGGGTAATAAAGAATGATGCTGTCCTCGATCGCCAGCGGCAACGAGTCCTTCCGCTGGCCATACTCATCGAGCACCTCGGTGGCCGCGCGCAGGAAGACGTCGAAGCGCCGATTGACCAGCATCTCGAACAAGCCGTCGTAACTGGAGCCGGTGACGACGCGAAATCCATTCGCTTTCAGGATGTCGACGTCGATCCATCCCAGTCCGAGTCCGTAGGTGAATCGGCGAAGGTCATCGAGCGAGCGGACGTTCGCGAACCGTTGCCGATCGTTGCGGTGGATTAGGAAAACGCAGTAACCGCCGAGGTTCTTGTCGACGGGGATGCGGACCGGGATGAGGTGCTGCTCGAAATCAGGAGTGGTGCTGAGATACATGACACTCAGCTTGCCGGTGGCGTTCTTCAACTCAAACGCCTGCCGCCGCTCGGTCATGAATCCCGACGGCACCATGCGATACGCGCCCCACTTCGGCGTAGTCCGCTCCAGCGCCGTCCGCAGAATCTCCCAGTGATACAGATAGCGAACGTCGAGCGACGACTCCGGCGCATGGTAGATGTACGTCATCACCTGCGCGCGCGAGGCGTCAGCGAACGAAACCAGCAGCAGAGCAAGAAGAAACGCCGGCCCACGCGTTCCCATTGGAGCTATTGGACCACTAAATGGGGCGCGGAACTCACACAGAGATGCGGAGCACAGGTCGCTAAGTCTCCGGCGGCGAAGCCGTCGTAAGAACCGCAGCCCACGGTTTCAACCGTGGGACCGCGGGTCGTTCCGATTTGTGAGCCCGTCTTGACGGGCGAAAGAAAGCTTTCTTTCGCCCGCTGAAGCGGGCTCACGAGATTGTGGAATTCGAAAAAACCCCCAGCTGAACGCTGGGGGCTACGGTTCTTACGCCGGCTACGCCGACGACAACGCTC
>Ga0157375_10001476_pt1 | contig 20203 bp, 15 predicted proteins | sample M35metaG_FD_115311 | JGI IMG/M metagenome (GOLD analysis project Ga0157375, IMG submission 115311) | Miscanthus rhizosphere microbial communities from Kellogg Biological Station, Michigan, USA - M3-5 metaG | ecosystem: Host-associated > Plants > Roots > Rhizosphere > Soil | place: USA: Michigan... | reverse complement strand
TCCGCAGGGCGACCCCGGCGTAAAAGGTCCCGAAGGCGACAAAGGTCCCCAGGGCGACCCGGGCGCCAAGGGTCCCGACGGCGACAAAGGCCCGGTTGGCCTTCAGGGCCCCGTAGGCGACAAAGGCCCCCAGGGCGACCCGGGCGCCAAGGGCCCCGACGGCGACAAGGGCCCGACCGGCGACAAAGGCCCGGTTGGCCTTCAGGGCCCCGTTGGCGAAAAGGGTCCGACCGGCGACAAGGGTCCGACGGGAGACAAGGGACTCACCGGTGACAAGGGCCTGACTGGCGACAAGGGTCCTGTCGGAAATCAGGGCCCAGTCGGTAATCAGGGTCCTGTCGGAAATCAGGGCCCCGTGGGCGAAAAGGGCCCGACGGGAGACAAGGGCCCGACCGGAGAAGGCATCCTCGTCACCGGCTTTACGACGAGCAGCGTGTCGACCTCCAGCACCAACTATCTCGGCCCGTTCCTGACCTCCAACGCGACGTCGACCGAGAGCAACGTCCAGCAGGTCATGCCGATCGCGGGAACGATCGCGAACCTCGCGGTGAAGATCGGCGCCAACCCCGGTTCCGGCAACAGCTACACGTTCACGATTCGCAAGAACGGGAACGGCAGCTCCGGCGGCACCGCTGTCACCTGCAAAATCGAAGGCAGCAGCAGCACCTCCTGCAACAGCGCCGCCAATTCCGTGGCATTCGCCCAGGGCGATGTGCTGTCCCTGCAGATCGTGCCGAACAGCAATCCCGAAACCTCGGGTGCGGTTCGCTGGGGGGTCACGCTCACCCCGTAGCGCCCCGGTCTCAGAGCGGTTCACTCGGGCCGTGTCGCGGAATTCGATCCGCGGCACGGCCCTTGTGCTCGCGGCCCTATTCGACCGGGACGATCCGGCCGTCGGTCACCAGCTGCAGCGCTTCCTTGAATTCCGGGGCGAAGACCTCGATCTCGACTTCCGTGTCGGGGTAGGCGAGGTAGACGCTCTTCGGATCGGTCCGTTCGAAGTAGACGACGCCTCCTCCGGGGGCGGTGGCGAGCACGCCGCCGGGTTCTTCGCTCCGGCTGCGCAGCGCAGCCGTCGGGTTTTCGAAGCTGTAGCTGCCCACCGTGAGGAAGCGTCGTTTGTCGCCTGCTTCCACGCCGGGCGGCAGGTAGCGCACGTAGGTGCGGTCCGGCGCGGGCCGGCTCAACTCCAGGTCGGCGCCCTGCGTTGCGCCGGCCCAGTAGATCGGCGTGGCCTGGGCGGCCGCCGCTCTGCGCAGTGCCGCGACGCTGACCACCTCGGCTTCGATGTTCTGCGTGTCCCCGGCATTGGAATCGCCGCTGTCGAGCGCCACCCAGACGATGAGGGCGACTGCGATCAGAGCGCCGAGCATCCCGAAGATACGGATAGGAGTCTTCATACGCGCGGCAGCGTAACGAGCCCCCCGGTCGGGAGCGGTAGCATCCCGCGCCGTCCAATCCAGAGGAGAATTCGAAACCGATGAGCGAGCAGAAGTACGAGCTGACCACCGACCAGGCCGAGCGCGAGGCATCCGGCGCGCACAGCTACGGCCGCTACCTCGAGGAGTTCGAGGTCGGCGCCGTCTACAAGCACTGGCCGGCGAAGACCGTGACCGAGGCCGACGACCACCTCTTCTGCCTGATCACGATGAACCACCACCCGCTGCACATCAATGACGTCTACGCCGGCAAGTCGCAGCAGGGTCGCAACGTCGTCGTCGGCCCGCTCGTCTACTCGCTGGCCCTCGGCATGTCGGTCTCCGACGTCTCCGGCAAGGCGATCGCCAACCTGGCGACCGAAGAGCTGAGCCACCCCAACCCGGTCTTCCACGGCGACACGCTCTTCTGCGAGACCGAGGTGCTCGACGTCAAGCCCTCGCAGTCGAAGCCGGACCGCGGCGTCGTCAAGGTCCACACCCGCGTGCTCAACCAGGACGGCGTGCTCGTCGCCGAGTTCAAGCGCCTGGTCCTGGTGCCGAGGCGCGAACCGGGCGAGTAGCGGGTCAGTCGTTTTCGAAGGCGCGGTCGACCGCGACGATCGAGAGCGATTCGACGGTGTGGGTGCCGACCGGTCCGCCGGGCTTCAGCCCGGGGCAGTAGCTGCCGCCGATCGCGTAGACGCGGCCGTCGGCGAAGCCCGCGCCGCCGCCGCGGCGTTCGGTGCGCATGTCGGGCAGCCGCGCCCAGCGGTCGAGCTTCGGGTCGAAGGCCCAGGCGCTGGGCGTGACCCAGCCGTCGCCCTGCTGCCAGTTCAGCTGGTCCTCGCCACCGACGACGACGACCTTGCCGTCAGCGGCGACCACGCGCGGGGAGGCGACGCCCAGCGGAATCGGCGGCAGGGTCTTCCATTCGTCGGTCTTCGGGTCGTAGCTTTCGAAGATGTTCAGCGAGTGGTCCTTTGCGCCGCGACCGCCGACGACGTAGAGCTTGCCGTCCACGGCGGCGCCGGAGATGTGATGGCGACCCACCTGCATCGGCGCGCCGAACGACCATTTGCCCGTGTCGAAATCGTAGATTTCGAGCGTGTTGTAGACCGGGAAGGAGCTGACGTTGAAGGTCTGCGGCGCCCCTCCCGCCACGTAGAGCCTGTGCCCGATCACGGCGGCCGCGCCGGCGGCGCGCGGCGGCTGGTGCATCGAGGGCAGCTGGGTCCAGCGATCGGCCTTCGGGTCGTATTGCCAGAAGTCGGTGGTGGGTTCTTCGCCGTCGAGATAGCCCCCGGCGAGGTAGAGCTTGCCGTCGTAGGTCGCCGCTTCGGCGTGGTCGAGGCCGATCGGGATGTGGGTCGGCTCGCTCCAGGTCCTGGTCCTCGTGTCGAAGGCGAGCACGGTATGGAGGTTGCCCGGCGGGCTGCCCTCGGCGGTGTAGACGACCGGGCCGATCGCGACAGCGGTCGCCTCGACCTGGGTGCGCGGCATTTCCGGTTCGGAGCGCCAGCGTCCCGGCTCCGGAGGCGGCGACTTCGGGTCTCTGCGGTACATGCCGAGGTGGCAGGGTGGATTCGGCGTCGGCGTCTCGAAGCCGAGCGTCTCCCGCAGGTTGCCCGGCAGGTTGATCACATGCGCGGCGGCGAGCACGCCGACGCCGAACACGGCGACCATCGCGATCAGAAGAGCCGCCAGGAACTTGGGTCCTCTTCGCTGCACGGGCCGAGTATCGCGAACGGCGCGGCGGGGCGTCCGCTCAGGCGGCGCGGGTCGACGCGACCGCCGCGAGGAACTCCGGCCAGGCGGCGGTCCGCCCGGCAAGCGCGCGGCAGAGCCGGCGCAGCCCGTCGAAGTCGTCCCTCGTCTCCCAGCCCCAGTGCAGGGTCGCCGGCGCCCACAATGCGGCTTCCAGCTCGGCAAGATGCTCGACGCCGGCCGCGACGTCGGCGGCGTGCCCATAGAGCGGCGGGTAGGAGGGGAGGTAGACGGCGTCGCCGCGCCAGACGGGCGTCGTCGAGAAGCCGAGCAGCCTCACGCTCTCCGGGCCGCCGCAGACGACCTCGAAGCGCTCCGCCAGCTGCTGATATTGAGAGGCGTCGAAGCGGTTGAACGGGGGGACGAAGACCGGCGTCGGCAGCCCCAGCTCGTCGAAGATTCCACGGGCTGTGTCTAGGCGCCGGCTCAGGTCGGCGGCGCTCAGGCCGCACAGCTCGGAGTGGCGTCGCGGCGACGCGTGCCTGGTGCGGTGATCGAGGCCGTGCAGGCCGAAGGCGACCCCCTCGCCGGCCAGCTCCTGGAGCTGGGCGAGCTCCGAGTCCTCGAGCGGTCGCGACTCGGCGACCGTGGGATCGAGGTAGTCGCGAGAGACGCGTGGGGAGATCGCGAGCAGATAGGGAATGCCGGCCTCGGCCAGGATCGCGTGGAAGCGCTTGAAGGTCTCGGTTCCGAACGGGCCGGTCGGGTCGAAGGCGCGCGCGTGGGGGAACTCGTCGACCCGCAGCAATACCCGCGGCGGGCCGGCGGCGTCCTCGCCGAGCGCCGCGCGACGGGCGTCCATCAGCGGACCCACCACCTGGGCCTCCCAGTTCGTCCAGCCGCGTCTGGCCGCCAGCGCTTCGAGGAAACGGCGAGGGGGCGATCGCCTGCTGTCGCCGTCGAAAGGCTCGAGCGGCGCGGCCGGGGGATCCGCGGCGGCGCCCAGTGGCTCCGGCCAGAGCAGGAGGGCGGCGCTGCGTCGTCGGTCCCCAACGTTCACGCCGGGCATGATCGCGAAGTCCTCGGCCGGTAGGGCGGGCCGTCAGTAGGCTCTTGCGCCCCGTGAAGCTCGAAGGTCGCGACATCGTCTGCATCGGCACCGCCGACTGGGCCACCGAGCTGCCGATCAACCAGCATCAGCTGATGCGGCGGCTAGTCGCCCGCAACCGGGTGCTCTTCGTCGAGTCGCTGGGGTTGCGCCGCCCGCAGCTCGCCTCGCGCGATCTGCGCCGCATCGGCCGCCGGCTGGCGCGGGGCCTGCGCGGCGCCCGCCCAGTCGATCGTTTGCACGTGCTCTCACCGCTCGTGCTGCCCTTTCACGGCAGCGCCGCGCTGCGCTCGCTCAACCGCCGGCTGCTGCGGCTGCAGGTGCGCAGGGCCACACGGCGCCTCGGCATGCGCAAGCCGATCCTCTGGGCCTATGCCCCCCAGGCGGAGGCGCTGCTCGACCTCCTCGATCCCGAGCTGGTCGTCTACCACTGCGTCGACGACGTCGCCGCCCAGAAGGGCGTCGACGCCGGCAGCTTCCGTGCCGCCGAGGAGCGCTTCGCGAGGCGCGCGGACCTCGTCCTCGCCAGCGCTCCGGCGCTCGCCGGGCGCATGCGCGAGCTTTCTGCCCGCGTCCTCTACGCCCCGAACGTGGCCGATACCGAGCTGTTCGCGACGGCCCTGGAGGCGGGGCCGGTCGATCCCCTGGTCGGCGCCCTGCCGCGGCCGCGTCTGGTCTTCCAGGGGGCGATCGTCGCGACCAAGCTCGACACCGGGCTGCTCGCCGAGCTCGCCGCGCTGCGCCCGGAATTGAGCATCGTCCTCGTCGGGCCGCGCGGCGCGGGCGACCCCGGCGGCGACATCTCGGCGCTGGAGCAGTCCGCCAACATCCACTTCGCCGGGCCTCGCGAGGAGGCGGACCTGCCCGCGGTCCTGCGGGGCGCCGATGCCGGCCTGATCCCCTACGCGATCAACGGCCTCACCCGCAGCGTCTTCCCGATGAAGGTCTACGAGTACCTCGCCGCCGGCCTGCCGGTCTTCAGCACCCCGCTGCCGGCGCTGGCCGGTGTCGAGGCCGTCGCGACCGTGGGGGACGCCACCGGGATGGCGGCCGCGATCGAGCGCGAGCTCGACCTCGACAGCGGCGAGCGACGCCGCGGGCGCTCGCGTGCAGCTAGCGCCCACTCCTGGCCGGCGCGGATCGCCGAGATCGAGGCGGCGCTTCCGCCGGCCGGCTAGCCGCGCCGCAGCAGGCGCTTGAGCCGCTCCCGCTGGCGCTCGGGAAGCCGCTGCGCGGCGCGGCGCAGAGCCTGGCGAAGGTGCTTCGGCGCCAGGCGCAGGCGGATCAGCGGATAGCGGGGGCCGCGCGGGAACAGCGTGCGCCAGGCGATCGGCATGTCGCCGTCGGCCATCCGTACCTTGTACTCGGCGGCGCCACCGCCGAGGTCGACCAGCTCCACGCCGTGCTCGGCGGCGGCGCGCAGGGTCACGAGCCTGACCTGCAGGCCCGGCGCGTATTGCGCCCACGCCGGGTCGAAGCCGGTCGCCCAGATCGCCGCGGTCGGTCCGGTGCGCAGCATCAGCTCGGCCGAGACCGGCCCCTCGGGGCCCTCGAGCAGGACCACTTCGAGCCGTCCCCGCTCACCCAGCTCGGCGGCGGCCGCGGCGACGACGCGCTCGGCGCTGTCGTCGAGGTTCGAGCCGCCGCGCTGGTTCCAGCGAAGATGGTGCAGCTGCAGGAATCCCTTCACGGCCGCCTCGTCGGCGCCGATCCTGCTGCTCACCTCGGTTTCCCCGAGCCGTTTCGAGGTGCGGCGGGCGAGCTTGCGGAAGTTGCGCGTGCGCCGTTCCATCCAGGCCTCGTCGGCGCCGTCGAGTTGGATCACCGGGGCCTCCATGACGGAGTCGGTGCGCAGTCTCGGCCGGCGCCCCGGCCATGTCTCGGCGAGCAACTCGGGCCAGGGGTCCCCGGCGTCGATGCCCTCGAAGACGACGCTGGCCGGACGCGGCTTCAGCGAGGCCATGGCGGCGGTCATGGCGGCGGCGACACGTCCCTCCTCGCCCGCCTCGGCCAGCGGCCCGATGCGGTGGCTGAAGCCCGCGCTGAGCAGGCGCAGCTCGGTCAGCCCGTAGCTGATCTGGGCGAAGAAGGGACCGACGCCGATCAGGCGCTCGCCGTCGAGCGCGAGCACGACCCGCAGCGCGGTCTTGCCGCTGCGCCCCTCGCGCCACCAGGCGAGCATCCAGCTCGGAGCGCAGAACGGCCGCCCGGCGGCGACCGCGAGCCGGTCCCAGCCGTCCAGATGAGGCGCCAGTTCCGTCTCGTCTGTGACGACGATGCTTCGCAGGGCCACGTTCACCTTTCTACCGCTTCTTTCAGGACCGCGCGGGTCTGAGCGGCGACGCTCGGCCAGCGGTAGCGCGCGGCATGCCTTAGCCCGGCCTCGACAAGCGACGGCGGGCGGGCGAGCGCCTCCTCGATCGCGGACCGCCAGGCTGCCGGCGAGCGCTCGGGAACGACGATCGAGGCCGGGCCGCTGACCTCCTCCAGGCCGCCCGAGCCGGCCGCGATCACGGCGGGGGTGCCGCTCGCCATCGCCTCCAGCGGGGCGATGCCGAAGCCCTCGTAGAGGGCCGGCGCGGCGAGGGCGCCGGCGGCGCGCATCAGGTCGAGCAGCTCGTCGTCGGAGACCGGGCCGAGCAGGGTGCAGGCGCCGCTCCCGCGGGCGAGGCGCTCGGTCGCCTCGCCGCGGAAACCGCTCGAGCCGGCGAGGAGGACCCGCCACCCGGCCCCGGCCTCGCGGGCGAGGCCGGCGGCCTCGATCAGCACCTCGACCCCCTTGCGGGGCTCGAGCGAGCCGACGTGCAGGACGAACGGCTCTTCGACCCCCCAGCGCTCGCGCACCGCGGCTATCGCCGCGTCCCGGTCGCCGGGCGAGAACGCGTCGTCGACCCCGTTGGGGACGACACGGACCCTCTCGGCGCCGAGGCCGTAGAAGGAGGCGACGTCCTCGGCGGTGGCCTGGGAGACGGCGATCACCCGCGTCGCCCGCCGCGCCGAGCGGGCGACGTCGGTGCGAAAGCGGCGCACGTGATCCTCCGGCTTTATGCCGGGGAAGCGCAGCGAGGCGAGGTCGTGGATCGTGACGACGCTCGGCACGGGGGACCAGCGCGGCAGCTGGCTCTCCGGCGCCCAGAGCACGTCGGGGCGATGGCGGGCGAGCCAGAGCGGCAGGAAGGCCTCGCGCCAGACGACGGTCCCCTTGACGCGGACCCCGACCTCGTGCGCGCCCGGCAGCGGCCGGTCCAGCCGCCGCGTGTTGGCCAGCAGCGAGACCTCGTCGCCGGCGTCGATCAGCTCGGCGGCGATCCGCGTCAGGTACTTGGGGATGCCGCCCCAGGCGCCCTCGAGCACGTTTGCGTCGATCGCTATGCGCACCTTGGGCCCCTGCTCACGTCGCCTCCTCGGCACGCCGGCTGCCCAGCAGCCGGCGCAGCTCGTCGAGGTCGAGCGCGCGCAGGCCGAGCAGCAGCAGCGGGTAGGCGATCGCCATCGCGATCACCAGGAGCACCGCACCCGCGCTCGCCTGCCTGAGTCCCCAGACGAGCAGACCGGCGGCGGCGGCGGCCAGCGCGGCGAGGGCGATGCGGCGCAGGGAGAGGCGCATCCCGATCCGTCGCAGCACGGTCGCCAGCGTCACCGAGACGACGACGACCTCGGTCGCCAGCGTCACCCAGGCGGCGGCCTTGATCCCGTAGCTGGGGATCAGCAGGACGTTGAGCGTGACGTTGAGCAGGAGCCCCAGCAGCGCGTACCAGATGTAGCGGCGCTGGAGATCGGTCGCGATCACCATGTTGCCCGCCACGTTGCCGATGCAGATCGGCACGAAGGCGCCGAACAGGATCGGCAGGATCGAGGCGCCGGGGACGTAGTCGGCGCCGTAGAGCAGCGCGATGATCGGCTCGGCGGCGGCGATCGTCAGCGCCAGGGCGCCGAGCGAGATCATCGTCAGGTAGTCGATCGCGCTCTGCACGAGGCGGTGCAGCCGCCCCGGCTCGGCCGGGAAGAGGCCGGCCATGATCGGGAAGAGCGTCGTCATCACCGCGATCGGCACGAAGCCGGCGTTGTCGAGGATCTTGTACATCGCCGCGTAGAGGCCGACGTCAGCGCTGTTGGGGGCGAGCTCGTAGACGAGGATCTGGTCGATCCGCCCGTAGGCGAAGGTGAGGGTGCTGGCGACTCCGACGGAGAGGCCGATCCGCGCGAGCTGCGGCCAGAACGCGCGCGCCCCCCGCCAGCGCACGTGGATCGTGTTCAGGGCGACCAGCGCCAGCGTCCCCTGGATCGCGATCGCCGTGGCGGCGAAGGCGAGCGCAAACGGGACCAGCCCGCCGCCGAGCGCGGCGATCGCGATCACCGACCCCGCCCAGAGCACGCTGTTCGCGGTCGTGAAGGCGACCGCGACGTGGTTGCGCACATGCAGCTGGAAGACGATGCGCAGGGTCGAGAGGGCCGAGGTCAGGAAGAGGACCGAGAGCACGAGGCCGGCGACCAGCATTTCCGAGTCGCTGGCGATCAGCGCGATGGCCGCCAGGAACACGGAGATCACCGGCAGCGCGATCAGCAGCCGCAGGCTGGTCGCGGCGCCGACCCAGCCCCCCTCGTGCTCGGGATCCTGGCTGGCGAAGCGGACGGCCACCTGTTCGATCCCGAGGTTGCCGACCGCCGCGACCAGCTCGATCGTCGCCAGGATCGTCGCCCACTGGCCGTAGCGGGTCGCTCCGAGGGCGCGCACGATGACGACGGTCGTGACGACCCCGAGCGTGATGTTGACCGCCTGCCCGCCGAGCTGGATCCCGACGTCGGTGACGGCGCGGCGCGAGGAGACCTCGGTCGCCTGCCGGTGGCCATCTCCGGGCCCTCGCGCCGGGCGCAGCCGCGCCGCGGCCCGCCTCAAGTCGTCCTCAGGGACGGGTTCCTCGGCGGCGGATCCTTGGACGGCAGGTCGCGCCAGGCGGCCGCCAGCCAGCCGAGTCCGGCCCCGAGGACGATCGAGAAGCGTGGTTCCACACCGGTGAAGGTGGTCGTCAGTTCGACGATCAGGATGGCGAGGATCGCGCCGAAGAAGGCGATCGCGCCGACCTGCACGATCTGGTCCGGATGGCCTCGCCAGACTTTCACCGCGGTCCACATGCCCGCCCCCATCACGACCAGATAGGCGATCACCCCGGTCGGGCCGAAGGCGAGCCAGAACCAGAGCAGGGCGAAGTGCACGTAGCGTCGGTCGTGGGATTCGGCCAGCGGTTCGTGGACCTTCCAGGGGACCCCGAGGCCGATCCCGGTCAGGGGGTGTTCTTCGATGTTGGCGATCACGTTGCGACGCTCGTCGGTGCGGTAGCGATCGCCCTTGTCTTCTTCTAGGCCGCCGCCGGGATTGAGGGTTTTCGCTTTCGCCGCCAGTGGCGAGGTTCCCGATTCGGAGTTCCCCACCGTGAGCACGGCGGTGAAGGTCAGCGCCAGGGCGACCGCGGCCAGCGCCATGACGATGCGGCCGCGATGGCGGCTGGCGATGATCGCGACCACGATCAGCGTGAAGACCGCGGCGATCCAGAAGGAGCGCCGGTAGGAGAGCAGCAGGGCGAGGAAGGCGATCGGGGCGCCGGCGAGCGCCCAGGCCGGCAGGCGCACGCGGCGCACCAGCGCGGCGAGGGCGCCGAGCAGGAAGGTGAGCATCACCAGGTTTGGGACGGGGCTGAGGTAGCTGGCCGTCTCTTCGGTCAGTTCGGTCCCGGTCCCGGTCAGCGACCCGTACGCGCCGGAGAGTCCCTTGAACGCGGCGAGCGCCGCGCCCACGGCGAGGAAGAGCCGCAGGGCGCCGGTGTCGCGGACCACGTTGACCACGAGCAGGGGCACGAAGATGATGTAGATCTCGTTCATCGCCCGGTGGTACAGTTCGCCGCCGGCGACGCCGGGGTCGGCGCTGAGGCCGGAGATGACGCCGACCAGGGCCGCCGCCCCGAGCAGCGCCAGGGGTCCGGTGAGGGGTCTGGGCGAGTCCGCCCGCCGGCCTTCGCCGGCGAAGCGGAGCACCAGACCCCCGAGACCGAGGTAGAGCAGCGCGTCGACGGGCGTGAGGCTGAACTTGACGACGCCGTAGAAGGCGTTGACCGGCGGCAGCAGCCCCGGGTTTTCGGCCTCGAACATGACGGTGCCGACGAGCAGCATGGCGAGCGCCGCGCCCGGGAACCGCAGCAGGATCAGAGCCCCGACGGCGAGCGCCGGGGCGATCGCGCCCGGCGCGCCGGCGACCTTCATGCCCGCCGCGAGCACGAGGCCGGTGAAGACCCCGGCGGCGGCGACTCCGATCGCCACGCCGAACGACGGCACAGCGAGGCTGGCCCGGCTCAGACCCTGGTCTCCTTCGGCTGCCACTCCTGGCGGCGCAGCTGCCGCGGTCGGTAGGAGTCGTAGCGCGTCTGGCGGCTCTGGGAGCGATTGAAGGCGAAGCCGAGCAGGGGAGCGCCCATCGCCCGCAGCGCCTCGACCGAGCGCCGCGCGTCACGGCGCCGGGTGCGGCGCGAGTCGATCACGAAGAGGACGCCGTTGGCGTAGCGGGCGAGGACGGCGGGGTCGACGACGACCAGGGTGGGGGGGCTGTCGAAGACGAAGGCGTCGCTGTCGGCCCGCAGCTGATCGACGACGAGATGCATCTTCTCCGAAGAGAGGCGCTCGACCGCGTCCTCGGCATGCGCTCCGGCCGGCAGCACTCCCAGGGCACCGCCGGCGTCGGCCCCGGCGGGCAGCGGTCCCGTGCTGACGGTCAGGTCGCCCGCGGTCTGGGAGCCCCCGCCGACCAGCACGTCGCTGAGCCCGGGGGAGAGCGGAACGCCGAAGATCTCGTGCAGGGTGGGACGGCGCAGATCGGCGTCCACCGCGACGACATGCCGTCCCTCGGCGGCGAGGGTGCGGGCGAGGTTCGCGGCGACGTAGCTCTTCCCACAGCCGGACTGCGGGCCGGTGATCAGCAGGCCGACGCCGTTCAGCCCCTGTCCACCCCCGTTCGTTTCAGCCCGGACCGCCTGCTCGAGCGCCAGCATCAGCGCCGTGCGCAGCGTCCGGAAGGACTCCAGCGCGGGGTTGGCGCGGCCTTTGGGGATCTCGCCCAGGAGGGGCAGCCCGAGATCCCGTGCGGCCTCCTCGGCCGAGCGGTAGCGGTCGAAGAAGAGGTCACGCAGGTAGATCGTGCCGATGCCGAGCACGAGGGCGCCGATCAGCGCCAGCAGCGCATCGCGTTTGGGCCGCGGCGAGACCGGGCTCGAGTGGGCGACCGCCGGTTCCACGACCCGCATCGAGTCGCCGGGGTTGGCCGACTCGGCCGCCACCTGCGCCTGGAGGGCCTGGAGTTCGACCTGCAGCCCGGCGAGCTTGGGATCGCCGGTGGGGGTTTCCTGGAGTTCCCGGTTGACTTCGTTGATCTGTTCTTGCAGCGGCAGCAGCGACTGCTTGCGCTGGCTGACCTGCAGCTGGCTCAGGTATTCGGCGAAGGCGTCGGCGTAGGCGTTGGCGAAATCGGCCGCCTGTTCGGGGTCGCCGGTGGTGGCGACGAAGCCGAGCACCCCGACCCGCGCCTCGGGTTGGACCGAGACGCTCGCGTTGAATTCCGTCTCGTGGCCCTTGACCGCAGGGTCTTCGTGGGCGAGGTCGAGCACCGTGCTGGTCTTGGCGAGCTCGTGGTTGAGGTTCGACAGGCTGAGCAGCTGTTCTTCGGTGAGGATTTCCCCTTCGGCCTGGCTGGTCGAGACGATCTGGCCCAGCGCCTTGCTTTCGTACTGGTCGGCTTCGGAGGAGGTGATCGCGAAGACGACGATCGCCGCGGCCACGGCGAACAGCGCCAGCCATCCTTTGCTGGCCCAGATGAGGCGGAAGTAGCCGGTTCGTTCCAAGGGTTCGGTAGCTATCGGGAGTGGGGCGGATCGACTTGAATTCCGCCGGATACCGCTCCACCCCGAATATCGGGGAGTCATTCGGGAGAATAGCTGGCGTTCAGGTCGCCATCGGGAAGCGGGTTCGCTCACGCACGAGCTCGACCGCGCTCGCCGCCGAGCCACTCGGGCCCAGCGGCGCCGCGGCGCCGCGCAGCGACCTCGGCACGGCGCGGAGCAGCAGCCGCTCGCGGCGACCGGCGAGGACGAGGGCGTCGATCGGCCTGATCTGATCCTCGGCGTCGAGGGCACGGGCCAGGGCCCCCGGTCCGCTACCGTCGAGGGAACGACAGCGCACCGCCCGGCTGCCCGCGGCTTCGCCGGCGATCAGGGCGACGTCGGCGCCGGCGCCGGCCGCGCGCGCGAGCCAGCCGGCGAGGTCTGAGGCCCGATCGGCGTCGATCGCGACCCCGATCAGTCGCGGTGGGCCGATCCGCGGCGCCTCGTCGCTGTCGCGGACGGCGGCATCGGGGGCGGCGCCGCTTTTGACGCTGTAGAGGGTCGCGAGCGAGTCGGTCAGGCAGTCGAGCCAGATCCTCGTCACTCCCCGCCAGCCGTCGCGCCAGCCTCCGTAGAGCAGCAGCCGGTAGGCGAACTTCGCCGGCGGGCGCAGGAAGGCGCCGAACAGCGCGCCGCGCGCGGTCGGTCGCGCTTGCTGCTCGGCCTCGAGCCTTGCATAGGCGACGGCATCGCGGAGCGCCTCCGTCCAGGAGGAGGCGAGCAGGTGCAGCAGCTCTCCCTCCAGGGCCGCCGTCGGCCCGTCCGACCAGAGCCCCTCGTGCACGGTGCGCGACTCGTCGTGGCGGAAGCAGCCGCAGCGGAAGAGCCGGTGCCGGTACCGCGGGTAGCGGGCCGACGGCCCGAGCCCGGCGCCGAGAAAGACGTCGCGCATCGGCAGGGCCGCCATCCGCACCCCGGCCGGGGGGTCGTCGAGCAGCTCGCGCACCTCGCGGGCGAGCTCGGGGCTGACCCGCTCGTCGGCGTCGATCTCGAGCACCCAGTCCCCGTTCGCGCGGTCGAGCGCGACGTTGCGCTGCACGGCAAAGCCCCGCCAGGGATTCTCGAAGACCCGGGCGCCGGCCTCGCGGGCGATCTCGCGGGTGCGGTCGCGCGAGCCGCTGTCGATGACCACGACCTCGTCGCAGAAGGCGAGGCTCTCGAGGCACTCGGGCAGGCGCCGCTCCTCATCGCGCGCGATCACGCAGGCGGTCAGCGTCTCGCTCATCCTCGCTCCGCGGCGAGCAGCTCTCCCAGGCGCAGGGAGAGCGCGGCGATCGTCAGCGTCGGGTGGACCGGGCTGTAGGTGGGGAAGGAGGAGCCGCCGGCGACGAAGAGGTTCTCGAAGTCCAGGTGGCGCATCTGCTCGTCGACGACGGCGTCCTCGCCGGCTCCCATCCGACAGGTGCCGAGCAGGTGTCCGCCGCGCGGGCCGGGCGCCGTTTCGACGCCGCGGACGCCGAGCGGCGCCAGCCGCCGCCCCACCTCGGCGGCGACGCGTTCGATTCCGTCGAGCTCATACCGGGTCGAGGCGGGATAGGCGATCGAGTTGAGCGGCAGCCCGAAGGAGTCGCGGCCGCCCGCCAGGGTGACGCGGCGCTCGGCCTGCGGCACGTCCTCGGTGAGGACGTCGAGCGGCAGCAGCCTTCGCCACTGCGCCAGCGCCTTCGCCCGCACCCCGTCGCCCTCTTCGCGGTCGACCACGCCGGCGGCGACCAACGGCGCCAGGGCCGCGCCCGGGTTGAACGGGCTGACGATCGCCGCCGAGCGGCGCGAGCGGAAGTCGCCCTCGCGGAAGGCCTCCGAGAGGCCGGTGGAGAGGGAGAAGCCGTACCCCGGCTTGAGGTCGCGCCGCAGGCTGACGGTGAGCGTGGTGTGTCCGTGGTCGAAGAGGTAGCGGCCGACAGCCGGTCGCTGCAGGTCCGAGCGCAGCAGGATCGCGGGATTTTCGAAGCCGCTGGTCGCGAGCACGTAGCGGGGGGCGCGGACCAGGACCCGTTCGCCGTGCGCGCCGAGCGCCTCGATCGCATCGATCCTCCGTCCGGAGAGCTGCGGGCGCAGGCGCGCGGCGACCGTCTGCTGGTGCAGCCGCAGGCCGGGATGCTCGAGCACCGCCCGCAATCCGTTGAGCGGCGAGAAGCGGGCATCGACCGGGCAGAGCTCGCAGGTCGCCGAGCCGCAGCAGGCGGGTCGCCCCTGCAGCGAGCGCGACGGACGCGCCTGGGGCAGCGGCCGGAAGGGCGCCAGGTGCGGACCGACGGCGCGGTCCATCGGGCTGAGCGGATGCGGCGGCAGCGAGTGCGCGCCGGGCAGCGGCGGGCCGGCCGGCGCGGTCGCCGGCCGAGCGGGCGCGCCGGAGACCCCGAGCGCTTCCTCGGCGCGCCGGTAGTAGGGCAGCAGATCGTCCAGGGAGAGCGGCCAGTCCGCCATCACTCCGTAGCTCGAGCGCATCTTGAAGTCGGTCTCCGAGAAGCGCGGCGCGGCGCCGTCCCAGTGCAGGGTCGAGCCGCCGACGCCGTAGACGTAGCTCCACGGGTAGGGCGGGGTGCCGGGAGTCGTCTCGTCGTTCGGCCGGGCCCCGGGCACGTCGGCTGACCACTCGCCGTCGGCGAGCTGTTCGTCGTGGGTCTTCAGCGCGCCGCGCTCGAGCATCGCCACGCTGAGGCCGGCCTGCAGCGGCGCCCAGGCCGAGAGCAGCCCGCAGACGCCCGAGCCGACGATCGCCAGATCGGCCTCGATCGTCTTCATCCGCCGCGGAGGAGGCCCGAGCAGGGGGCCGGATAGTCGGGGGCCGTGCCGGTGACGCCGTAGCCGAGGCTCGCCGAGGGCGGTGCGAGCATCGGTTCGACCAGCGAGTCGACCGCCTTGCGGCGGACGCTCTCGGGCAGCACCGCAGCCGCCGGGTCGCGCACGGCGAAGGCGAAGGCCGCCGCCCGCGCCTCGTACTCGCTGTCGCCGTACTGCCTGCGCGCGTTCTCCAGCAGCGCACCCGCGAGCGATGCCTCGATGCCCAAACGCGAGGCGACGAGCTGCTCGAACTCGTCGTCGGGCAGGAGCAGCAGGTAGGGAGCCGCGACCGCAACCCCGGCGGCGCCGGCGCCGATCGCGACGAAGGTGCGTCGCCTGATCCTCCGTCCGCCGCCCTCGGGTTGCCTCGCCACGCCGCGCAGCAGGTCGAGCAGCCGCGGCAGCTGGACGTCGCGGTCGTAGTGCTGCCGCACACGCTCGACCCCGCGGGCGCCCAGCTCGCGGCGCAGGTCGCGGTCGGCAAGGCGCCGCAGCGCCGCGGCCAGCTCCTCGGCGTCGCCGGGCTCGGCGACGATTCCCGCCTCGCCGACCAGCTCCTCGATCGCGCCGACGCGCGTGGCGAGGACCGGCAGCCCCGCCGCCATCGCCTCCAGCACGGCCCAGGGCACGGCATCGGCCCTGGTCGGCAGAACGAAGACGTCGGCCTTGGCGTAGAGCTCGCGCAGCTCCTCCGAGCCGCCCTCGATGCCGTTGTGGACGCGGATCGAGCCGCCCGCCTCGATGCGGTCGCCGCTGACGACGTCGAGGGCGACGTCGAGCCCGGACCGGTCGATCGCTTCGCGCAGCAGGCCGAGGCCCTTGCGCTCGGCGTCGTTGCCGACGAAGAGCACCCGCAGGGGCCCCTGGGGCTCCTGCGGGCGCCCGGCTGCGGCCTCGCCCCACCAGCTCGCGTCGATGCCGGGGTGGATGGTCGCCAGGCGCGAGTCGTCGAGGCCGTATTCGTCTCGCAACGCCTGCGCGTTCCAGTCCGACCAGGCGACGACCGCGGCGGCGGCGCCGATCGCGCGGCGCTCGAGCCGGGCGAGGATCCTGTCCTGGAGCGGCGAGAAGCGATCGCGTGGGCGCTCGTACTCGAGCGCGGTGAACTGGCGGACGGTCGCGTCGACCGTGAGCACGCAGGGCAGCCGCCGCATCGGCCCGCGGCTGAGCAGCGCCGAGGCCTGGGTCGTGACCATCGCGACGTCGACCTCTCCGACGTGGCGCCTCAGCAGGCGCCGCGCCTGCCACGACCAGCGCAGCCGCCAGCGCAGCTCGTAGAGATCGGCGTCGCCGGCGCGGCGCCAGCGGCGCAGCAGCAGCCGCGCCAGGCGGCCGGGCGGCGGCACGGTCGCGAAGCGGGCCTCGACCGCCGGGTTGGTCGCCAGCGTGTCCTGCAGCTGCTTCGCCAGGGTGCGGTGGCCGAGCACGCCCTCGCCGACGAAGAGAACCCGGAGCGGCTCCGCCCCGCTCACCTCCGGCTCACCCCGGTCGCCGCGGCGGGAGGGGAATCGCCGAGCAGCCGTTCGGCCTGCTCCGCCACCCGCGACGCGTCGAAGCGCTCGGCGGCGCGTCGCGCCGCCAGCTCGCCCTCGCGGCGCACCCGCCCGGGGTCGGCCGCGTAGGCGCGCAGCACCGCCGCCATCGCGCCGGGGTCGTTCTCGGGGGAGACGATCGTGCCGCTGCCGTCCCCGACCAGGCCGGCTACCCCCTCGGCGCCCGCGGAGACGCAGGGGCGGCCGGCGAGCATGCCGAGGATCACCGAGGTCGGGCTGCCCTCGGTCGGGCTGGGGCAGAAGGCGCAGACGTCGAAGGCCGAGAAGAGCTCGCCCGGCTTGTCGCCGGGGGTGGGAAGGAAGTGGGCGCGGTCGCCGAGCGGCCGCGCGCGCCGGCGCAGCTCGGCCTCGGTCTCACCGGTGCCGGCCAGGATCAGGTGCGGGTCGCCGTCGAGCTCGGCGACCGCGTCGATCAGCACGTCGAGGCGCTTCTTCGGGTGGAAGCGCGAGGTGCAGCCGACCACGAACTCCTCGCTGCCGATGCCGAGCTCCTCCCGCGTCCGCCGGCGCCCCGCCTCGTCGAAGCCGAGCCGGGCGATCCGCAGCGCGTTGGGCAGGACCGCGACCTTCGTGGCCTCGACGCCGGCCCCGACGACCGAGTGGCGGGTGCCTGCGGAGATCGCGAAGACCGCGGTGACCTGTCGCGAGGCGCCGGCGTAGAGCCAGCGGCCGGGCGCGCGCCCGAGCTGGCGCGGGACCGGCCCCCACTCGGCCCAGGCGATGCGCGGCCGCAGCCGGGCCGGGAGGCCGGGGGCGAGGAGCTGCTCCTTCTTGTAATGGAGGAGGAGGAGGTCGTAGGGCATCTCCGCTTCCAGCGCGGTTCGCAGCCCGCGGCGCAGCCGCGGCCAGCGGGCGAGGAGGGACGGCCAAGAGCGGGCCGAGAGCTTCGGCCCGAGCTGCAGCGGCCGGGCCTCGACCCGGGTGTCGCGGGCGATTCCGGCCCAGTCGCTGAGCATGACCGTCTCGTGGCCGCGCCCCGCCATGGCGTCGAGCAGCTCGACCGCCGCGAACTCGGCGCCCCCGCGGGCGGCGCCGGTCATCACCGAGACGATCTTCATCTGGGGGGCTCGGCGAGCCTCATGCCGCCAGCAGCACCTCCAGCGCCTCGATCGAGTAGCGCCGCTCCGCCAGCTCGCGACCGGCGCGCGCAAGCGGGTTGCCCAGGGCGGGGTTGAGCGCGGCGAGCATCCCGCCGGCAAACGCCTCGCCGTTTGGCTCGGCCTCGACGTAGTGCTCGCCGGCGCTCACCTCGAGGCCGGCGGCCGCGCGCGGGGTCGCGACCACCGGCACGCCGAAGGCGAGCGCCTCGACGAACTTGAGCGGCGAGCCGCCTCCCTCGAGCAGCGGGACGGCGACGCAGCCGGTTTCCTCGTAGAGCTCGCGCAGGTCGGGCACGAACCCGCGCGGCTCGATTCTCGGGTCGTGGGCGCCGATCCCGTCGCTGCCCTTGCCGGCGACGATCAGGTGCACGTCCGGAGCCTCTTGCCAGAGGCGTGGCATCGCCTCCTCGAGCAGCAGCTGCAGGGCTTCCCGGTTCGGCGCGTAGCCGAGGTCGGCGAGGAAGAGCACGCGCCGCTGGCCGTCACGCGCCGCCACCGGCGTTATCGAGGCGACGTCGACCACGTTCGGAACCAGGTGCAGCCGAGCCCCCGGCGCGAGCGCCCGCGCCCCTTCGATGTCCGTCTGGGAGACCATCCAGCTCTCAGCGTAACGTTCGAGCAGGAGCCTCTCGAAGCGCCGCAGCCCCCGCTCGGATGCGGCTCCGCCCCCGATCCTGTGGCGGAACGAGGACTCCAGGTTGTGGGCGCAGTAGATCGCCGGGTGACGCTTGGCGAAGGGCAGCAGCGCCGCGGCGGCCAGCGGGCCCTCGGCGATCACCCGGGCCTCGCCGGCGCCCGCGGCCAGATCGCCGGTGCGCGCGGCGATGCCCGGCCAGACTCCGCGGGCGAAGTCGTCGGGCAGCCCTCTCAGCCGCGCGCCCAGATAGGCCCGGGCCCTCGCCGGCGGTCCCGGACGCTCCACCCGGTGCAGGCGCACCCCCGCCAGGCCGGTGTAGGCGCTGTCGGGCTCGGGCGCGCCGAACGCGCCGTAGACGATGTCGAGCGGCGCCGCGGCCGCCAGCGCCCGCACGATCCCGTAGGTGCGCCGGGCCCGCCCCGAATCGAGGCTGGGCGTGAATGGCGTGGCGAGGACAGTCCGCATGTCGCGCCGCCGCCGAGCTCGGCGGCGGCGCGAGTATACGGGCGCTCGGCGACTGGTCTAAGACCCGTATTGGGCCGCGGCCTGGCGCAGCGCTTCGTAAGCGGGCTTGTGCGAGCCGTCGGAGCGCGCGATTCCGTACCAGGCGTTGGTGCCGTAGTCGCGGTAGTTGAAGTAGTCGACCTCGGCCACGTAGCCGGTGCCGTGTGCCCAGGCGATGAAGTTGGTGATGTTGGTCGCCTGTTCGGACTCCGTCCACTGCAGGCTGTCGCCGGTGGAGGGCTGACCCGTCGCGGTCGGCCAGCCGACCTCGGTGATGTAGACCGGCCCGCCGGTCAGCGCCCGGGCGCTTTCGACCAGGGCGCGGTTGCCGAGCGCCGAGCCCGACCTCGATCCGGTGCCGCCGTAGGGGTGGACGATGAAGCCGTCGACGTAGGTCGCCCAGTCGGAGGTGTACCAGGCCTTGCCGAAGGTGAGCCCGTTGGGGCCGTCCAGGGTGCCGAGGATCTTCGGCGCCGATTCGCCGTAGGTGGCGTGGAAGGCTTCGTGGGTCTTCTTCAGCAGGTTCCGGTAACAGACAGCGTTGGCGGAGCTCTCCGCGCTCGAGCCCCAGAACCAGCTCCCGCCGGGCTCGTTGAGGACCTCGATCGCCGGCGCCTGGGCGGGGGTGACGTTGGCCTTGTAGAAGGCCAGGGTTTCCGATACCCAGGCGGAGGCGTTCAGCGCGCAGACGCCGCCGCTGTTGTAGGGGCCGGAGAAGTTCATCTGGATGCGCAGGCCGGCTTTCTTGAAGTTTTCGAGGCCGGTGACGCCGCGGTCGGTGTCGTAGCGCACGGTGTTGACCGCGCCGCGCACGTCGGCGGCCCCCGCGCTCCCGTAGTTGCCGGCATCGAGGCCGACGATCATCCCGCTCGGGCTGGGGGCCGGAGTCGGTTCGGGCGTGGGTACCGGAGTCGGTTCGGGCGTGGGGGCGGGGGCGACCGCGTTGGAGACGTTGAAGCTGCGCGCCGCCGAGCTCGAGTTGCCCGCGGCGTCGTAGGCCGTCGCGGTCACGGTGTGGCTGCCGTCGGTGACCTTGGTCGTGTCGAAGATGCAGTTCCAGGGAGCGTCGCTCTCGGTGTTGAGCGTCGCGCCGTCGACCTTGAAGACGACCTTTTCGACCCCGCGGTCGTCGGCGGCGGAGACTTCGCAGGCCGAGCCCTGCAGCTTGCCGCCGATCGTGCTGCCGGCGGCCGGGACCTGCCAGGCGACCGTCGGCGCGGTGGTGTCGCCGGTCGGGGTTGGAGTGGGGGTCGGTTCGGGGGCGGGAGCGCGCGCCGGTTCCGGTTCCGGAGTCGGGGATGCGACCTTGTTGGCCACGTTGACCGTCAGCGAGCTCGAGCTCGAGTTGCCCGCGGCGTCGTAGGCCGTCGCGGTCACGGTGTGGCTGCCGTCGGTGACCTTGGTCGTGTCGAAGATGCAGTTCCAGGGAGCGTCGCTCTCGGTGTTGAGCGTCGTGCCGTCGACCTTGAAGAC
>Ga0157375_10001475_pt1 | contig 20207 bp, 18 predicted proteins | sample M35metaG_FD_115311 | JGI IMG/M metagenome (GOLD analysis project Ga0157375, IMG submission 115311) | Miscanthus rhizosphere microbial communities from Kellogg Biological Station, Michigan, USA - M3-5 metaG | ecosystem: Host-associated > Plants > Roots > Rhizosphere > Soil | place: USA: Michigan... | reverse complement strand
GTTCTGGGCCCTTCTGGTCTCTGCAATCGAGGTCTACAAGAAGGAGTGTTTCGGGATTCTCCTGGGATATCGGGACAGCAGCAACATCTACATCATCGAGCATGCGCTCTCCTATCAGACGGCACGGCGGACACATGGCAGCGTCGAGAAGAACCGCCGCGCGTCAAAGCGTATTCAAAGTTTTCTGGACAGCATTCCGCACCTTTCTTTTGTGGGTGACTTTCATTCTCATACCGGTTGGGGTGATCTAAAAGGTGTAGGTCACTTGAGTGATCAGGACATCACCGACATGTCGCCGGAAATTATTTCGGTTATCCTTGTTGTGAACGACAAACGTCGCAATAGTCCCTGGCAGTACAACGGAGACGGCACTCTTTCGGGAACTGTTGACAAGTATCATTTCCGGGTTGGAGCGTACTACCTTGATCATCACTCCAAAACACGCCGCGCAAATATCTTCTGCCCTTACGCAATCGGCTTCAACGCGAAGGAAATACCTCAGAGAGTATTCATGCGCACGGCGGGCGCGAGTCCACGTTGGTTAAGATCGAAGGCCTGACGAAAGCGTTCGGCGGGCATTCCATCTTCACCGAGCTCAGTGTGGAATTCCCTCGTGGCGAACTGAGCGCGGTGATGGGGCCTTCCGGCTGCGGCAAATCCACGCTGCTGCGCTGCATAAACTTTCTGGAGATGTTCGACAGCGGGCGAATCACAATCGGCGACACCTCGGTTGCGTGGGATGCCGGTGAGGTCGCCGTATTATCTGAAGAAAAGAAGACATCGCTTCAGCGGTTGCGGCTCAAGACCGGCATGGTCTTTCAGAGCTTCAATCTATTTCCACACCTTACCGTTCTTGAAAACGTGACACTGGCTCCCATCCTGGTCAAGCGCGTTGAAGAGTCGCATGCCACAGATATGGGTCGCGCTATTCTCGACCGCGTTGGTCTTGGCGACAAAACCGATCGGTATCCTTCAACGCTTTCCGGCGGCCAGCAGCAACGCGTCGCAATCGCGCGCAGCCTGGCGATGCAGCCGGAAGTGATGCTCTATGACGAACCCACATCCCAGCTTGATCCGCGCCTCGTTGAGGAAGTGTTCCAGGTGATGCGAGAACTCGCCAACGAAAAGATGACCCAGATCGTCGTCACTCACCATGAGCAGTTTGCGCGTGAGGCTGCAGGGCGCGCACTGGTTCTCGAGAATGGTCGTGCCGAGTGGCGGCAGCTGTAGCGGGCCAGAAGGCGTCAAAACTCACGACTGAAGACTCAAACCTTAGTCCGCAGTTTCTTTTTCTCGGAGTGCCGCTCCATCGCGAGCGCAATCAAACGATCAAGCAGATCGCTGTAGGAGAGTCCGGAGGCTTCCCACAATTTGGGATACATGCTGATCGATGTGAAGCCAGGCAGAGTATTGATTTCGTTGACGAGAAATTTGCCTGTCTGTTTGTCGAGGAAAAGATCGACGCGCGCCAGTCCGGAGCACTCGAGTGCCTGAAACACTCGCACGGCTAATGCCTGCGCTTCACGAACCTCTTCTTCGCTCAGCGGAGCGGGAATGAGCAGGCGCGAGTCGTCGCTGATGTACTTCGCCTGATAATCATAGAAGTCGCGTGACGGAATGATTTCACCGGGAATCGAAGCCTTCGGATCGTCGTTTCCAAGAACACTCAGTTCGATTTCACGAGCATCGATTCCCTTCTCGACGAGAATCTTTCGATCAAATTCGGCCGCTATTGCAAGGGATTTAGGCAGCTCGGACGCATTGCACGCTTTGGTGATTCCGACGGAAGAACCCAGGTTCGCCGGCTTCACAAATACGGGATAGGGCAACTCCGCGCTGAATTCCTGGATAAACGTATCGATGTCCTTTGCACGCGTCACCCAGAAGTCGCCGACAGGTAAGCCGGCTTCGCGCAGCAGGCGCTTCATCACGTCTTTGTCCATGCCCACCGCGGAACCGAGAACGCCAGCGCCTACGTATGGAACACCTGCCAGCTCCAGCAATCCCTGAATTGTGCCGTCCTCTCCATAAGTCCCATGCACGATTGGAAAGAACACATCGACCGGGCCATCCTGCCGTGGCTCGGGCAGAATCGCCATCGGTTCCCCTCGTGTGAGGGTTGCTTCAATGGCTTCCCCTGCGGAAAGCATTGCCATAGCGTTTTGAGAACTCAGCCAGCGGCCTTTATGCGTGATGGCGATAGGCACGACCTCATATTTTGATGGATCCAGGGATCTGATGATGGATTCCGCTGAACGCAACGAGACTTCATGTTCGCCTGAGCGGCCTCCAAAGATAACCCCCACTCGTAATTTTCGGCGCTGACTCATCGTGACTTACTAACCTCCGCAACCGTGCAACCATTGTGCGACTTGTTTTCCGATCTACACAACATCGGTTACCACGCGGACATCCGACGCGTCTACGGCGTGTGCGGCGCGGTCGATGCCGGTGTCGGCCACAGCAGTTCCTCGATGACTGAATTCGCCGCCAGCCGGCCCTTCGCGGTCAACTGCAGGATAGAACCATTGAAGCGGATCCATCCCGCCTCTTCCAGCTGGCGCGCGCGCGCAAACCACTCTGGCGAATAAGTCAGAGCGAATCGGTCGGCGATCTTCCGGGCATCGATACCCGCAGCCTGACGCAATCCAAGCATGAATGCTTCCTCGAGTTGAATATCGGGCGTCAGCACTTCCTCCTCAATGATTGGAAGGCGACCGGCATCCAGAGTTGCCGCGTAATCCGCAAGGGATGACGTGTTCCAGAAGCGGCGTGCTCCGTCGAACGAATGTGCGCCGACTCCGAATCCACGATACGGAATCCCGGACCAGTAGCCGATGTTGTGAGCGCATTCCCGCCCAGGCAGAGCCCAGTTGGAGATTTCGTAGTGAGCATAGCCATGCGCGTCCAGTTTCGTTTCCGCAAGAGAATAGAAGGCAGCAAAGTCGCTCTCTTCCGGAACCCCGGCTGGAAGCCGGGCCCAGGCGCTTCGCTCCTCCTGGTCGAGCATATAAATGGAAATGTGTTCCGGCCGGAGTTCGAGGACTCGGTCGAGATTGCGCGTCCAGGTTTCCAGTTGCTGGCCGGGCAGCCCCGCGATCAGGTCGAGATTGATGTTGGTAAATCCTTCTCGTCGCAGTATGTGGAAGTCAGTGAACACCGCTGTGGACTTGTGCAGGCGTCCCGCGCGCTCGAGATCTTCATCCTCCAAAGACTGAGCGCCAAGACTGATTCGGGAAATGCGAAGGTCGCGATAACGCTCGACTTTGCTCTGTGAAAGAGTTCCCGGGTTGACTTCGATGCTGACCTCCGACGGCACGCTGCGCAGAGTCTTCAGAATTCGACCGATCAGCTCCGCATTCACAAGCGAAGGAGTGCCGCCACCGAAATAGACCGTGGCCGGGTCGAGGTCAAATCCGGAAATTTCGATCTCACGAATGAGACGATCGATATACGGCTCGAACGTATGCTCGGGAGCTACGGCAACCGTGAAAGCGCAGTAATAGCAGCGCTGTTCACAGAACGGAATGTGAAGGTAGAGTCCGGGGTTCATTTCGCAACCTCAGCATCAGGAGCAGACCGATGACGCCACCGATGAAATCGTAGCCCACATCGCCCAGCGCGCTTGTTCGCGAGGGAACGAAGGACTGATGAAATTCGTCGCTCAAAGCCACGGCAAGAACGAGTCCCACGGTCAGCAGCTCGGGTCTGATGCCTGCTATCGGTGTTGCGCTTATCGCCCTCCACGCCAGAACGCCAAGAACGAGATACTCGAGCACGTGGCCCGCCTTCCTGCAAATCACATGCGCCACCTGCAGATGTTCCGGGGACAAAGATGGAAAGAGATACTTGAGCGCGGGAATCAGAAAACGCGATGTTTCTCTGCTCGAAAACAAGTCTGTCGAGAAAACGAAAATTGCGAAAATCCACGCCAGCAATGGAATCCAGCGGCTAATACTCCGTGATCTTGACAACGATATCCTTTTCGAACGTGACGAACGTCGTGCGACGGCCGCGGCCGTTATAGATCCAATCTTCCTGCTCTATACCTTCCGCGTTCTTCTCACGATTCCTTCTGTTGGGCTGGCCGAGCGCGAGCAGAACCGTATTCGGATCCATGCCTACACGCGCTTCCTTGGCCTTCACCGCCTCCTGAAACTCGGGCGGAAGAGCCTCAATGCCCGTCTTGGCGATGCTCTGCTTGTTGAAATCAAGAACGGGATTCAACAGATCCTTGATCTCTGCCGCAGTCATTTCTTTAGGCAGCTTGCTGGGAAACAGAAGAGTTACCTTCGATCCCTTGGCCTGGGGAGTGTTCTTGTGCTGATCCGGGTCTCCCGTGGACGCGCCGCCAACGCCAATCTGAATGTTCGACAGGATATTCTTCTTCTTTGCGCCGCCACCGTCGATCTCGAACTCGATGGACTTGTCGCCGAACTCGATCGCTGTGATTGTGACAATTTTGCCCGGAAGAATGGCCTGACTGTTTTCAGCCAGTTCCTTCTGAAGTTTGTCGCGGTTGATGAGCCCGTTCGCCGAAAGCTCGACGCCGTTCTTTCCCAGCGGCATCGGGATGCGAGCCGCCCCTTCCGCTGCAACCAGGGATCCTAGAATCGAGAATCGCATGTCCTGGCTGAGTTGAGCGCTAGCCGAAACAGCCAGCCCCAGAATCAAAACCGGCAGCAACTTCGCTTTGGCAAGCATGGGGTCAGTCTACCACCAGAAACAACCCAGTGGAAAATCGGGGCCAGGCACGGTGTTTCCCTATTTCTTGGATTCTTCGAACAAAAGGGGCGTGTTATTTCGTCCCTGACCCTTTGGCCGCCCGGATTTTCCGGGGCGCAACGGACGCCCTGTAAGAGATTCCAGCTGTAGGAGAAACTCCGGTGTGCCCCACGGCCTGCCGCTGAAAGTGTGCTGTCTGATTTGCCGGCGCTCAAGCTCGGTATGGTCCACTTGTAACCACTTTGCCCAATTCTCGATAGCTCCCGGAGGGGGGAAGTCCTTGTCGAGTAGAATGTCGTCCCGCATACCGCAATGCGCTGCAGCACTTGACCACAAATAATGCTCAGCGCGTTCCACCATGCCGGCTCGCACCGGATTCCTTTCGACGTATCGAATTGCGTTCCACATATGAGATTCGTCGGTCACACACATTTGAGGTCTGCCCTCCCACGCATGCCCTTTGAAACCATACTTGGAGTTGAAATACGTTGAGTAGCGCGTATGGGCATCGTGCAGCGCTCTGGAAAACGAATCCTCGTTACCGGGAACCGCTATCAGATGCACGTGGTTCGTCATGAACGTGTAGGTGCGAATGCTGACCCTGTGCTTTAGACATCCTTCTCGCAGCACCCGAATATAGACGAGAAAATCTCGGTCTTCATGGAACAGTGGCTCTTTGCGCACTCCGCGCTGGTACACATGATGCGGATAGCCGGGAACGACACATCGGCGAAATCTTGGCATTGAAGCTTAGGGTGGGTTTCAAAGGGTACGCCCAGTATAACGGCGATGCTTCCCGAATACGCTTCTAAAAATAGGGAAACACCGTGCCTGGCCCCGATTTTAGTTTTCGAGGCTGACGAGGTTGGCGAAGAGACGATAGGCACCCTTGATGCCGGCGGGAAGTTCGCGGAAGAAAACGTAGCCCGTGTAGGTGTAGGTGCCTTTTCCGTACTTCACCGTCACGAGACCGCCCTGAAGGGGCATCTCGCCAGGATCTCCGCTTTCCAGGAGCGGGGTGTATTGGGGATCCCAGGTCCGCATAAAGTAAGTGCCTCTTTCCTGGACCCAGCCATCAAAGTCGCTCGATGTAATCTTGTTCGGGACATTGAACATAGGATGGGCGGGCTGAAGAACCTTCACAGGCGCCTCTTCCTTTGTGATGCGATCATTGTTGTTGATCGTGAACGGATACGGCCCGAACTGAAGATTCCCTACATCCTCGCTACGGTTGTACTGAACGACAAGATTGCCGCCATTGGAAACATAATCGAGCAGCCGTTTGTTGTAGCTGCGCACATCTTCGCGAGCGGAATACGCCCGAACGCCTAGCACGATCGTCGGATACTTCGACAGATCGCCCGTAGCCAAATCCTGGGGAGTGAGCATCACCACATTGATCCCCAACTGTCGGAGCGCGTCAGGAACCGTGTCACCGACCCCTTCGACATAACCCAATGAGCTGATGCCTATCTTGACGTCGAAAACCTCTGCCGCGGATTCGGCCGGCGCATAAATGTAGTGAGCTTGAATGTGTGGATATGCAACAACGGTATATCCGGTTTGGAATTCCTGCGTGCCAATGCGTGCAATGGCGCGGACCTTGAAATCTCCTCCCACGGCAGGCGCGGTCACTGTGAACTGTGCCGACATCTGCTCGCCCTGCCGCGTAAACTTCACCGGCTGCGTCGCAGGGGTCAGGGTCCACCCCTGGGGAACGGCCAGCCTGACATCGCCATCCACTGCAGTTGTGCTCTGATTCACAATGTTGACGGTGAATTCCTTCTGCCGTTTACCGCCGAGAGGAATGACGGCAACATCGGGAGCAATCCGCACTGAAAGCGCGGGGACCACTTTGATGTCGGCGCGTTCTTCCCCATACATCCGATCGCTCGAGCGAAACTCGGCATTCTTGTCCAACACGATCACGGCGCCCTCGTAATTCAGGCTCGCATGCGTCATGAGCACTGCCGGATCAAAGGGCATGTTGACCGCGGATCCTTCCGGCCAAACGAAGCGGTCGCCCTTACGCGGTTCGCGCAACCAATACGGCTGGGTAAAGCTTGCGTTTGCCGGAACCTTAATCGCGTAAACCTGATCGTATTTCTGTCCGGGAGACACAACGCCCGGCTGAACAGGAGCCGCGGGCGGCGCGTTACCGCGCTGGCCGCCGCCGCGGCCACCGCCGCCTTGTCCTGGTGCGCCGCCACGGCCTCCGCGTGCGCCGCCTTGTCCCTCGGGCTGCGGTGGTTGAAGAGTAGCTTCCCACCCGGACGGAAGATCAAAGTTCAAAGAAGCTCCGCTATAAGTAAACGGCCCACCGTTGACGATGCTCACGGTGACTCGAAATTGCTGTCCGGGTGTGACCGTCTCATCATCCGCGAGCACATCAAGAACGAGTCCAGCGGCAAGTCTGATTGTTTCCTGGAAATCTCCTTCCTTCTGCTGAAGAAGGAATTTGGCGTGATCGTTCGTCGCTCGAGAACGGATCTGCTGTATCTGCTTCAGTCCCGTTATCAGATCCGGAACAAGATCCGATGGCTTCACAACGCTCGCTTTCTGCCGCAGCGACGTGATCCGCTCCTCCAATTGAGTAAGTTCTGCGCCCAATGATGGTTCGAGCTGAGCCAGATCCGGCAGTTTATAAAGAACACCGGCAAAGAAATCTGCGTTGTCGGCGACATCCACACTCTTCTGCACGAGCTGCAAACTGGTGCTGCTCGGTCCTCGATTTTGGATCGTGCCCTGACCCTGAGAACGATGAAGACTGCGCCCTTCTGCCGCGATCTCGGCGTAGGATCGTCCAAGAGCGAGATCAAAATCTCCCGTGCTGACGGTGATGGTAACGGGCTGTGGTGCGCCCGAATTTTGCGCGTTGCCCTGTCCTCCGCCGCCACCAGCATTCAGATAGAGCTTCTTTGCCTGCCATGGCTTTCCGTACTCCGGAAATCGTGCGGGATCCGCGGCTACCTTGAAAGCTTCCTGAGTGATGATGCCCGCAGCCTGGTGATGACCGTGCCCATCGGCCGAAGTTCCGCGGAAGCGCGAAACGATGATCTCCGGACGAAACTGGCGAATCACACGAACGAAATCCGCGAGCATCGCGTCTTTGCCCCATTTTTCGAAGGCTTCATCCGCGCTCTTGGAAAAACCGAATTCGTAGACGGGAGTAAAAAATTGAAGAGCGTGGTCTGCGCGGCGCGCCGCAAGAAGTTCTTCCGTGCGGATGACACCAAGGGCTTCAAACAGCTCCGTGCCCAGGAGGTTCTGCCCACCGTCCCCGCGTGTAGCGGAGAGGTACGCGACGCGCGCCCCCTTTCCACGTGACAGCGCAGCCAACAGCGCGCTGTTTTCGTCGTCGGGATGGGCACCCGTGTGGAGAATGCTTGCAATCACATCGAGACGGTTCAGCGCCTGCGACAATCCCATGGCGCCCCGATCCTCGGGGACTTCCGCTGGAGCGACAAGCAGCAGAGATAGCAGCATGAACAACCCAGCGATGAAGGCCTTGGTTTTCATGACCGGGGATTGTATGCCACGCCTCGGAGCGATTGCACGTGTCCTCGCTCTGTGCCATTCCCCCTCAATGGTGCTCCATGCTGCTACCCGGGTGCCGTCTCAGCCCGCAATACCTATGGGTGCCTCGCATCGTCGGAATTTTTTACATGCCTCGATCTGAGGAACAGAGCCCTAAGGTTTGATTTTCCATGCACATATAGAAACTCCGGGTATCGCATTTCTCAGACATGTCGGAATCGCTTACAGCTCTGGCAATCCGGGCAGTCAGACTCCATGTGAAGTGCTTTCCACAAGCTGCTGATTTGAAACAAGGGCTCTGCCACTCAAACTCTATCCGGAAATCGATTGAGTGGTGGAAGACCAGTTGCACCACAGGAGCGACTAGAGATTTGGCCTTCGGATCGGCACAGAGGATATCGAAGGCACCATGGAAGGAAGTTATGATCAACAGAAGATTGTTAGTGCTTCTGCCCCTCGTCCTTGTACTGGCAGCAGCAACAGCTTGGGCCGACTCCTACCAGTTGACCATCGATCATTGCACGGGCGGATGTGGGGCGATTCCTTTTGGAACCATCACGACGAGCAATATTGTTGGCGGCGTTCACGTCGAGTTAACCCTGAATGATGGAAACAAGTTCGTTTTAACAGGACCCGCCGGCGGCGGTTCAACTATTGCGTTTAACCTGGTCAACAACCCCACGATCATTCTGGCCAATCCCAGCCTGCCGGGTTGGTCTATTGACAATGGCGGTGTCCCGGGAGTCATCCATTTTGACGGCTTCGGCGAGTTTGAATACTCTCTGAATTGCTGCTTTGGCCAGAATGGCGGCGGCAACGCCTTCGGCAGTGCGCTCCAGTTAGACATTCTCGGCGCCGGCATCACGACGGCGAGCTTCAATGAACTGTCGACTGGGGGTAGCCCCTCCGTCTTTTTCGCGGTCGACATTTTTTCGACAGTTACAGGAAACACCGGTCCCGTTGGTACCGGAAACCCGCCCACAGTTCCAGAACCAGCATCCCTGATAACATTGGGACTGGCATTAGTTGGTCTCGGTGCAGCGAAGCGTTATCGGAAATAACTCAAACCATCAACCGAAACAAAAAAGGCCCACAACAACATCGTGGGCCTTTTTTGTTACACCTTTCGCGATCCTATCGCTCGGATCATTTCCTGCCGCTATATATTCTCTACGAGGGATGAAGTCAGGATGATAACGAGGGCTGAACTGCGAAAGCGTTGGGGACGACACCTTTTCTACCGGAAGGAAGTCTGGAAGATTACCTGGAAGTTCAAACTTGGAGCGCTGCTCCTGATCTTTATTACTGTGGCGGCGACCAAAGGAATCTGGTCCTTGCGGCTCGCTGACAGTCTGATGTGCGTCGAGAAAACCGATCACAGTGATGCTCTCCTCCTTGAAAACTTTGATTCCGACTACCTGGTATTTGAAAGGGCTGAGGGTCTCCGCAACGCAGGAGTTGCGTCAAGAATGCTCGTACCTTTAATCGGTGTGCGCGAGGAGGATATCTCCAATTCCTACCAACTGGACTTTGCCAGCGCCATGGCGCGTGTGGCAAGGCTGCCTCATATCGAACCTGTCGCCGTGCCCAATCGTGACGAGCCCATAAGCTTGAATGCCGCAAAGCAAATCCGAGATTTTCTGGTTCGAGAAAAAATCCGTTCCATTGTTGTTGTCACCCCTGCTTTCCGTAGTCGCAGATCGGAGATGGTCTACAAGAGCGTTTTTTCGCCTTCAGGAATACGCGTTGGCTGCGCACGCACCATCAGCGCCACCAAGCCGGAGAATTGGATGGACACGTGGCACGGCATCCAGGAATTCGCGGAACAATTCCTCAAGCTACAATACTATCGGTTTTACGTGCTCTGGTAGCGAGCGAGACTGGCTTGAAGAACAAAGGCCCGCGTCATTGAGTTCAACGACGCGGGCCTCGCTAACGGATCAAGGCGGGTTGCAGGACGCCTACTTGATTCCAGCCAACTCCTGCAGCAGATTCCAATTCTCCAGACGATCCTGCTTCGATGCCAGCAGCGTTGCTGAAGGGTTGCCCTGTTTGTCGAAGTGTTTCGCGAAGCGCCCTTCGGTACGGGCAAAGGCAATGAAGTCGACAGCTTCGCCGGTCTTCGGATTGACGTACCAGTCTTCCTTCATGTTCGGATTACCGGCCAGGCTCATCCGTTCCTTGATTCGCTTTCCCTTCCGCGGATCATAGATGAAGAGCGGGAACGAGCGGGAATCCGCGGCCAGTTTCGCCTGATGTTCAGCCATGTTGTCGGCGACGCCGTGCTCGGGCTGGCAGGTCGTAAACACGTTTATGATCGCGGGCCCCGGATATTCATTGGCCTCCATAACCGCCTTGTAGAAGTGATTGATGTGCGCGCAGGTCGTCTGCGCCACGTACACATCCTTGTGCATCAGGGCGATGTTGGCGATCTCCTTGCGGTTCTCCTTCTTGCCGTCGATGACTTTGCCGTGGAAGCTCATCTTTGCGTCCTGACCCTTGAACGAACCTGTCGACGTCTGTCCGCCCGTATTCGAGTAGACCTGGGTATCGAGCACGAGAACTTTGATATCCATGCCCGAAGCGAACATTCGCGATAGCGACTGGAAGCCGATGTCCAGCATCGCGCCATCTCCTCCGACGATCCACAGCCTCTTGTTCTTCCATCCCAGCTGATCCCAGCGCGCACGAACGCCCATCGCATCCGCGGGAGCGTTTTCAAACAGCGAATTGGTCCAGGAGATGATGTAGGGATTGTAGGGATAGGTTGAGGTGTAAACGGTGTTGCAGCCCGTCGCCGCAACCATTCCGATATTTTCCCGTCCGTAGACGAACCCGGTTGCCGCGAGCATCATGCGCAGGGCCGTGGCTTCACCGCAACCCATGCATGATCCGGCGCCGCCAACGTAGAGCAAAGCCCTCTCGGCCAGCATCATATCGGCCAACGCCTTTTCGTTGATGTACTTGCCCGGGGTCTCCGGCACCGACGTGTAGTGGGTCCATGCGCGCTTGTACCAATCGAGGTTCTGATCATCCTTTCGGATCATCTTGAGAGCGTCGTGATCGCCGCATGCATCAACGCATTCCGCGCATCCTTTGCACTTGCTCGGATCGATAAAGATTCCGAACTTTCCACCGCCAACGCCTTTCTTCTCCAGAACGTTGAAGTACTTGTTGGTTGTGGCCCACTGCGCGGCCATAGTCTCGCGCTCGGTGGAATCGCTGATCTGGTTGAGGTTCTGTTCGAGGATGGCCGGCTCGATGACCTTTCCGAGGATTGCGGTGTCGGGGCATTCGGTCACGCATTCCATGCAACCGACGCAATTCTCGGCAATGAAGGCCGGAATATCAGGCGCGATGTAACTGAAGTCGCGCAAGGCTCCGGTTCCACCGGGGATAATGCTTCGCGCGACCTGATCATCGGCAACGAGACCCTTTTCCGCGCTGCCGTCGTTATAAGCGCCGACGACGCGGGAATTGAAATCCTCAAAGTCGACGACATTCAAGCGAATGTCTTCTTTAATCTGGTCGACAGTCAATTCCAATGGTTCCACTTTTATTGAGCCCTCCGTCAATTCGTTGTCGCGCTGGCAGGCAAGGTCATTGCCTCGCGCGGAATCTCGATTACTTCTCTGTAGCCGCGAGAGACAGCCTTGAGGTTGTCCTGCACGACCTGTTCGCCACGCTTTCCGAAATACTTGCGCAGCGACTTCTCAATACCTTTAAACAGCACTTCCTCGTTGATGAGATGTACGGCCTGGAAAGGTGTGACTTTAAGAAACACTCCCAGCAAAACGATGCCCTGCATGCGCTGTTGCAGATCGGCCAGCGAGGAGACTTCGCGAGCAATCGCTACCGTATCCAGTGCAAACAATTTGGCGTTCTTGCCGACCAGTTCGCGCCTTGCCCACAGGGGAATTGCGGACCAGACTTCGGCTGGATCAGTCTTCTGGCTCTGGACAAACACCATTCCATTGTCCGCGAGACCGGCCAACGGGTTCTCGAGGTTGAAGGCGTTAACGTCGTTAAGAGGAATGAACTCGACATGCTCGAGCTCGGAGTGAACTCGAATGTGATCCTTGGCAATTGTCAGGTAATAGGTGGTAGGCAGGCCCTTCTTTTCCGATCCGTACTTTGGATACGCCTGTACATCCATTCCGAAGACTTCGCCGGCGATCGTCGCAATAACCTTGTTAGTCGTGACCGAACCATAACCACCCACGGAATGGCCGCGCATCGAGAACGATCCCGGCGTTCTTACGTCGGGGTCATCGGTTACAGGCAGTGCAGCCTCATGTTTGATTCCCAGGGTGAAGTAGTACCGCGGACTCTTGCTCAACATGTTGTCAACGACTGCGATGAAGTCTCCCGCGCGAACATCGCGGCTGCCCAGTCCCGCGGAGCCGCCAAAGAAGCGAGGCACACTGGAAATTTCCGGGTAGCCTGGTGTTCCGGCAGCGGCGTCAGCAAACGCTGCCTTGATCTCGGTCAGCTGGGGGTTCGATTGCATCATCGGGATGTCGAGGCGTTCCAGCACCGCGATTGCTTTCACGTGGCGCAAGGCTTCAACGATTTCGATCGAGGGGAAAGGGCGGAAGCTCGTGATATGCAACAGACCAACTTTCACGCCCATTTTCTCGCGGATGTAATCGACGGCAGCTTCGGCTGTTTCCATCATGCATCCGGATCCCACAATCGCATAGTCAGCATCTTCGAGGCGATAGGGCATGACGACGTCGTACTTGCGGCCGGTCATGCGGCCATACTCATCCATTACGGACTTCAAAGTGGGAAGCACGCGATCATAGTATTTGCGCTGGGCAATCTTGCCCTTCATGTAGCTGTCCTGATTCTGTACTACGCCCGACATCAACGGTACGCGCGGGTCCATGAGGTTGCGGACTTTTGCCGAAGCGTGCCCGATGAAGAGCTTCATCAGCTCAGGCTCAGGCAGGCGGACATTTTCGATCGTATGGGTCGTCAGGAAGCCGTCCTGCACGTTGAGGAAGGGAGTCTCGGAATCTTCCGCCGTCCGGCGTGCAATCAGCGCCAAGTCGCCGGCTTCCTGCGCATTTCGGGCATAGAGAACGCCCCACCCGCAGTCCGAAACGGCATAGACGTCATCGTGTCCGGTATGAACGTTCAGGGAGTGCGACGTCAGCGCGCGAGCGCCAATATGGAAGACAACCGGAAGGCGCTTCCCCGAAATTGTGAACAGGACTTCCTTCATCAGAACGAGACCCTGTCCGGAAGTAAAGTTGGTAACCCGGCCTCCGGCTACAGCAAAACCCTCGCACGTGCTGGCTGCGCTATGCTCCGATTCGGGTTCGATGAACGCCAGCTCCTCCCCCCACAGATTGTGTTTTCCATTGGCTACTTCGGCCTGATAACCGCCACCCATCGTGGTTGAGGATGTGATCGGATAGGCGCATGCGCCCTGCGTGATGTGGGTTTCCACCCACACGACCATGCCCGCCCCGTCAGCCGTTGTCGGAATTCCGGGATAGGGTATTTTGTGCTCTGCGCCCTTCTCGGACACCGCCAATGAAGAACCGGGGCCATTCACAGTCGTACTCATACTGCCTCCTATGAAGTATAAGAACTTCGAAAGTCGATTTAGCTTAGCAAAACGTGCGGGTTAAAGCGACTGAGAATCTTGTCACTTTGTCGTAGTGGTAGGCAAAAAAAATGCCGGCGCTTCCCCCCGAAAACGCCGGCATCTGTTCAGCGACTGTCCGAAGCGGATCCCCCCTTCTCTCCCCCTCCACCTCGCTAGCGCAAGATGCAGTTCGGAAAAAGTACCGCTTCGCAACAAGAGTCGCGTCCTTACTAGCACGATGCAGACCAATGTCATTGACGTTAGATTTCAGTGACTTCGATACACATCCACTGCAAAAAATTCCAAAATCTGAAAACTGCATACAAAATTCCGCGCTAAAGCCACTTTTTTCGTCGAAAGTAAGCGATCATCAAAACGCTCACGACCAGCATCGCGACGAGTACAAGTGGATAGCCGAACTTCCAGTGAAGTTCCGGCATGAAATCGAAGTTCATTCCGTAGATTCCCGTAATGACTGTCAGTGGAAGCATCACCGTCGCGATCAGAGTGAGCACCCGCATCGTGTGATTCAGTTGGTTGGAAACCATCGAGACGTAAACCTGAATGATGACGCTCAATGTTTCCCGAAGATTGTCGGCCACTTCCACAATGCGGAATAAGTGATCGTAGACATCCTTGAAATAGACCTGCGCCTTCTCGCTGATAAACGGGAAATCTCCGCGGCTGATCTGGATCAGCATTTCACGCTCCCGCGTCGCGATACGCTTGAGGTTCGCAACCGTTCGGCGAAGGTCGAAGACCTGGGTCAGTAACTCCGGGCGGGCATCCCCGACAAGGTCTGATTCCAGCGTGTCGATTTTGCCCTCGATGATTTCCAGCTTCGGGAAGTAATTGTCGATGACGCGGTCGATGATCTGATGCAGCACGAAGTCCATTCCGCGAGCCATCAGGGGCGGATGACGGCGCACGTTTTCCTTCGCGGAATCGATGCTTCGGGAGTGATAGGTGTGAAACGTGACGAGATAGGGCTCTCCAAGAAAGATATTCAATTCGTGAGTCTTGAATTCATCGCGCTCAACCTCATACCGAACAGCATGAACAACCATAAAAATGTAGTTGCCGTAATCGTCGACTTTCGACTGCTGCGGCTCGTGCCAGCAGTCTTCAACAGCCAACGGATGAAAACCGAAGACACGCGTCAGGACGTCTGCCTCCTCCGGAGTTGGCGCCTGGAGGTCAACCCAGAGGTATGTGCCCTTTGATGGCAATTCAACGAGGGCACTGGGCTCGTGCGTTTCCTCGAATCCTGCGCTTTCAGAGTAGCGAAAGATCGTTATCATGCCTGGTAGCGGCTCCTCACGCTGTCGTAGAGCTCCGCGTACCGCCGAGCCGATCGAGCCCAGCTGAAATCCGACTGCATGCCATTACTGATGATGCGACGCCAGGCGCGCTTGTCGGCCCAGTAACGCAGTGCGCGGTTGATCGCTTCTTTGAAGTGGAGCGCATCGTAGGGACCAAAACGAAAGCCGGTTCCCTTTCCCGTATTGGGATCGAATTCCTGAACCGTATCCGAGAGGCCGCCGGTCGCACGCACGACGGGAACGGTGCCGTAGCGCATGCTATACATCTGGTTAAGGCCGCACGGTTCATATTTGGAAGGCATCAGAAAAATGTCGGCGCCCGCCTCAATAAGGTGCGCAAGTCTGTCGTCGTAACCGACGTTCAGCGCGGCTTTCCTGGGATATTTAGCCAGGATCGTCTGGATCTGACTTTCAGTTTCCTTGTTTCCCGCGCCTAACATGACAAAAGCCAGGTCCTGCGCCAGAAGGTCGCCAAGCACGGCGATAAGAAGATCTACACCCTTTTGAACGTCGATGCGCGAGATCATCGCGACGAGCGGACGATCGAGCCGTCCTTCATCGAGTCCGAACTCGCGCAGCACGACCTGCTTGTTTATGCGCTTCTTTTCCAGCTCATCCCACGAATAGCGGGCCACAAGCAGAGGATCGGTTGCCGGATTCCAACACTCGTAGTCGATGCCATTGAGAATTCCGACGGGAGGGTCCAGTCGACTCCGCACAACGCCTTCCAGCCCGTAACCGAATTCCGCGCTTTGCTGAATCTCAGAAGCATAGGTCTCGCTCACCGTAGTCACGGCATCCGAGAAGACAACGCCCACTTTCATGAAATTCAACATTCCATAGAATTCAAACGGGCTCAGCGGAAAGAATTCGGCAGGATTAAGCCCGGTCCGCGCCATGGTGTCCGCCGGAAAGACGCCCTGGTAGCCCATATTGTGGATCGTGAACACCGTTCCCGTGCGGGCCAGTGTCGGGTGTCCTCTGTAGAACCTCTGCAGATAAGCCGCAGCCAGTCCTGTCTGATGATCGTGACAATGCAGAATATCGACTTTCGGAAGGACCGCAGAAATGAACTCCAGGGCCGAACGTTGAAAAAAGATCCATCGATCGGCTTGATCGGGAAAATCCCACCCTGTCACGGGATCTGTATAGATACCCCTTCTGCCAAAGAAGCCATCATTTCCGATCAGAAAAACCTGGGCGCCAGAGCCCGGCAGAATCGATCGATGGACATCGAACGACTTGAAGTCGAATCCGGTCAGCGGCTCGAACCCAAATTTCGCGAGGTCGATGGAGCGATAACGGGGAATGATGATGGAAACGGAGTAGCCCAGGACTTCGAGTTCGTGGGGGAGAGATCCAAGAACGTCAGCGAGCCCTCCGACCTTCGCGTAAGGCACACATTCGCCGGCGAGCATGACGATATGCAGGCCGCCCGCCATCGGATTCAGCCGTTCACCAACTCTCGCGCTCGTCGCGTTGCGCGATCAACCGCTTTGATCAGCGTGACGCGCAACCCGCCTTCTTCAAGCTCCAAAAGACCGTCCACCGTGCAGCCGGCCGGCGTCGTCACAATATCCTTGAGCTTTGCAGGATGTTCGCCCGTTTGCAGAACCATGTTCGCCGAGCCGTGGACCATTTGGGCAGCCATGAGCGTGGCAACGTCCCGCGGCAAACCGACCTTCACGCCACCCTCGATCAGAGACTCGATGATGGTGTAAACGAACGCCGGTCCGCTGGCGCTCAACGCCGTCACCGCATCCATGTGCTTTTCATCGATAACCAGGCAGCGTCCGATGGCATCAAACATTCTTCGGGCGGCCTGAAGGTGACCATCTGTCGCGTGGGTTCCCGGAGCAACCGCGGTCATTCCTTGCTTAATCAAACATGGCGTGTTCGGCATGGCGCGTATAACGGGAATGGGCTTCGCCAGAATGTTTTCGATGAAACGAGTGCTGACGCTTGCGGCAACAGAGATCAAAACGTGGTCGGGAGTCATGTCATCGGCCACCTGTCGAAGGACTTCCTCGACGGTCTGTGGCTTCACACAAAGCAAAACGATCCCGGCCTTCCGGACGGCTTCTCCGTTGGACAGCGTCGTCTTTACTCCCAGTTTCTTCTGGAGAAGATCCAACCGCTCGCGGTGGGCTGCGGTGGCGATGAACTGATCCTTTTTGGCGACACGAGCATCCATCATCCCGGCAATCAATGCTTCACCGAGCTTTCCCGCTCCGATAACCGCTATCTTTGTCTTCGCGAGCATTCAGCACCTTTCCGATATGGACGAAACATAGTATCGTAACGCCCGACGATGCTCATAGGACTTACCGGGCGTAACGCGGCCGGCAAAGGCGAAGTCGCCAAATATCTTCAAACGAAAAGCTTCTATTACTACTCGCTTTCGGATGCCATCCGTGATGAGATCCGCGCGCGCAAACTGGAGGTGAGCCGTGATGCGCTCATCCAGGTGGGCAACGAACTGAGGCAGCGATTCGGCCCGAGTGTTTTGGCCGATCGCATCGTGGAACTCACACAGCCTGACCGCAACTACGTGATCGATTCGATCCGTAACCCCGCAGAAGTCGCCGCCCTGCGAAAAGCGTGCAAGGATTTCAAGCTGATCCGCGTGGACGCGCCTCTGCAGGCCCGATTCGAGCGAACCGTTGCACGACGGCGGGAAAACGACCCGGTTACCTTTGAAGCGTTTGTTGCCCTGGACAATCGCGAAGCCGTCGGCGACGCCATGTCACAGAATCTCGTCGAAGTGGAGATGTTGGCAGACGAAATCCTCACGAATGACGCGTCACTCGAAGAACTTCGGCCCAAAATCGACGTGCTGGTGGGGCGGCTGCTTACCAATGTTAAGCGCCCGGGCTGGGATCAATACTTCATGGACATTGCGCGCGTGGTCGCTTCGCGCTCCAACTGCATGAAGAGGAAGGTCGCCGCCGTTATCGTGCTCGACAAGCGCATCATCTCGACCGGATACAACGGCACGCCACGCGGCACGAAAAACTGTAACGAGGGTGGCTGCCCTCGCTGCAATGGCATGGCGGTATCTGGAACCAGTCTGGACGAGTGCCTGTGTTCTCACGGCGAGGAGAACGCTATCGTCCAGGCCTCCTATCACGGAGTTTCTTTGAAGGACGCCACGATCTACTCCACGTTCGCTCCCTGCCTGATGTGCGCCAAAATGATCATCAACTCCGGAATTCGCGAAGTGGTCTTCAACCTCGACTATCCGCTAAACGACAGCGCCTTCCGTCTGTTTAAGGAAGCGGGTATCGCTGTCCGGCAGCTGAAGCTCACTCCCTGAGAAAGTCTCGCGGTCAGGCGCGAGTGGTGCGCCGCGAATTCTGTGGTCCCAGGAAACTCCAGAAAGCAAAAATCAACCCAGACGCCAAGAAGAGCAGCCCGATCAGCAACGAGCGAAGATCCGCGACCCCGTCGTCGTAGAAATCGAACAGATAGAGCGCGATCTGCACCCCGGCAATCGCGCCGGCGACGTATATCGCAAGAACACGAGTCAGAGTCAATTCGGCACGACGTTGCATCATCAGTGTTTCTCACAGTCTGAGAACTCTTGCCGGCTGCGGCGTGTCAGACAGAGAGCGTTATTGCGAATTGGGGCCCGAGCCGCCGCTGAACAATTCACGTCCATCGGCCAGCTTGATCGAGCGGCCATTAGCGACGGGGCCGCCGGCTTTCGCGCGAAAGCCTTCGACCTCAACTTCCACACCGACAGGGACGGTATCCGTCTTCCAGCCGAGACGGATTAACGCATTCGGAGCACCGAGTTCGAACCGCCAGTTGACGATCTTGCCATCCGGTTCTTTCACATCGACGTAGAGCCACGCGTGTGGATTCGTCCATTCCATCTTCGCGGTCGTTCCTTTCACTTTCACAGGCTGATTGACATCAAACTCCGCAGCGAACGCGTGGTGCGCGGCGACGGGCAATGCGACGAGCAGCAGCGCAACGCCTGCAACGACCAGGCAAAGCTTCATACGCATGGGTTGACCTCCAGTTCCATTGACTCCAGCGCTCAGCGCGCGGGCAGCACTCCAAAGATGTTTTGCAGCGTCTGCGTCCCTTCCGCACAGGCGAATTCAAGCGACTCGGTTCCCGCCGGCGATCTCGAAAAATATCCCGCGACTTTCCAAGGTTTGGTGAACAGCTTCGAATCGTCTATCGTCACTTCATAGTCGATCGTGTTTTCATCCGCGACCGTGAAGCGTTCGGTCAGATGCAGCGCGTCCGTGAGATAAGGCAACTCACGGGAATAGGCAATCCGGCCATTGAAGTTTGTCGTATCGACGACAAGCGTATTCCCTTCCCAATGACCGATGGAATCGCCCATAAACAGGCGAATATTCGCCCCCAGGTGCTCCTTCCGGTCCAGATGAATGACGCGACTTGTGTGATTGTAGTCGTAAAGGATGGCAACCTCGCCGGGCTTCTGAAGAATCGTGTACGGGTTGGCGTTGTCCTCACCTTCGAACGGCCCAGGTAACGCACAGCGCGCATTGAGTTCCACATGCCGGAGGTCGATCGGAGGATTCATCTGGAGAAGGAACTGGCGTCGCTTTGCATCTTCTTCCGGCTTCCACGGAAGTTTCCTGTCGGGAGGATCCACAATTCCGGTGCGCCTCTGCGCGCGCTGTCCTGTGCCACGCAGAACGGTGCCTACCTGTCCAAAGACACCGGGATAGGGACCGAGTCCGTCTCCGCGATTCGACACCGAAAGCGGGTTCTTTCCGCTGGGGTCAATAGGATTGTCCGGCGGCTCCGCCTCCAGCGCCTTCACTCCTGTCCGGGTATAAACTCCCTGCAGATCCGGTTGACCGTCACCCAGGCGCGCCGGTGCAAAGGCCTTGTCTGCAGGAGCGGGAGCCTGGCTGTATCCGTAAGTTTCGAGAATCAGGACCACCAGCATCGCGGCAAAACCAATGCGATGGAAAGCCTTTTGTCTCACGTGAACCTCCGGCAGCCTATTTGAAAGGAGCATTCTTGTACTTCTCTTC
>Ga0157375_10001471_pt1 | contig 20248 bp, 15 predicted proteins | sample M35metaG_FD_115311 | JGI IMG/M metagenome (GOLD analysis project Ga0157375, IMG submission 115311) | Miscanthus rhizosphere microbial communities from Kellogg Biological Station, Michigan, USA - M3-5 metaG | ecosystem: Host-associated > Plants > Roots > Rhizosphere > Soil | place: USA: Michigan... | reverse complement strand
TAGCTTTTACTCTTGATGCAATGTCTGACATAGTAAATTATTTTTTTTAATTGTTAGATGGTGCAAATATATAAAATTCTTTACGATAAAACATTTTTTTAGTCTTTTTTGTGGGTAGACTAACCTTATTTTGTGATACGAGGTTTTAGTCTTTTCATATTCAGGAGGTTATATTTTGGTATTTTAAGACAGATGTTTAATAAAAATATATAAATATAAATTGCACCCAAGCTTTATAGTTAATAACAGACTTTTATATTTTTATATATAAATTTAGGTTTAACTAAAATTATTAATAGGTTTAAGTTTTTACTAGCTCAATTCATTCTCATTTTTCTAAATTCCAGCGGTTTCATTCCTGTTTGCTTTTTAAACAGTCTTGAAAAATAAGAAGTATTTTCAAACCCCAGTTCATAGGCAATTTCAGAAACTCCTTTTTCGCCGATACGAAGAAGATTTTTAGCTTCAGATATTAAGAATGCGTGAATTAATTCCAAAGCTGTTTTTCCGGTTTCCTGCTTTAATAAATCGCTTAAATACCTTGGGGAAAGGGAAAGCTGATCGGCAAGCTGGGATACATTGGGTAAGCCGTGCTCCTGTAATTTACCTTCATTAATATACTTTTTCAAGGCATCATTAAATTTAGAGGCGGTTTTCCCAACAATTTGCGTACGATCTATGAATTGTCTTTTATAAAATCTTTGCGCATATGTTAAAATCGATGAAATATGGCTTAAAATAATCTCCCGGCTGTATTCGTCTGGGTTGTTTTTATATTCCGCTTCTATTTTATCATGAAGATCGAGAACCAGCAGCTCTTCTTTTGGAGAAAGATGCAGTGCTTCTGTGACTTCATAGTCAAAATATCCGTGTTGATCGATGGTTTTATGTAATTCATGCCCGTTCAGATAATCTTCATGGATAAAAAACATAAACCCTCTTTCCTCAAACTGAAGATCTTTCATTTCAATGATCTGTCTGGGTTTGGCGAAAAACATACTTCCGTTATCGTGATCGTAAGGCATTCTTCCGTACATAAAGACGCCGGATTTTATTTTTTTAAAAGCAATTACATAACAGTCGGTTGTAAATTCCTGATTACCCATCGTACACGTCGACAGGCATCCCAACATACTGAAAAGGGGATGCTCCGGCGCATCCCAATGATTATGTAAGTGTAATTCTGTAAGGTTTTTAAAATGTTTCATCTTTTAATAAAGATTTTTGTTAATCAAATTTAAGCTAAAAATAAATTAATATACCCTGCACTCAAATTCCATATAGTTTACATAGCTGAAACTTAATGACCGTGCGCCTCAATGCTTACTTCTTTCCAGCTTTCAATGTCCTGAAGACGTTTTGTGTACGTTTCATGAATGGCATTGTAAGCGATTTTTCCAAATAATAATCTTTGTGGCGGATTTTGATTGTCAATAATATTTAAAATCGGTTTTACGGTCGCTGCTGGATTTCCCCAAATTTCCTGGCTGTTTGTTGCTTCTGAAAACGCTTCACGCACAGGATTGTAATCTGTAATATCAGCAGTTGTCTTAAATGCCGATGCTCCTGCCCAGTCTGTTGCATACCCATTCGGCTCTACCAATGTGGTTTTGATTCCTAAATGTGCGGTTTCTGTTCCTAATGTTTCAATTAAGCCTTCCACTGCAAATTTTGAAGCATTGTATAAGCTTAATAAGGGTAAAGTCGTCAATCCTAAAAAGCTGGACACCTGAATAATGTGACCGCTTTTTTGTTTTCTCATAATCGGTAATACCGCCTGTGCTACCCAAAGAGAACCGAAAAAGTTAGTCTCCATTTGCTCTCTGGCTTGTTCCTCGGTCGTTTCTTCCGTAGTTCCGAATAATCCGTATCCGGCGTTATTTACCAAAACATCTATTCTCCCGAAGTGTTTTTCAATTTTTTCCACTACGTCAAATGCTTCTGCACGGTTGTTTACATCCAGTGCTAAAGGAAGAATATTGTCACCATATTTTGCTTTTAAATCTTCTAAAGCATAAATGTTTCTTGCTGTAGCAGCTACTTTATCTCCTCTTTGCAAAAGTGCTTCTGCCCACAATTTTCCAAATCCTTTAGATGCACCGGTAATAAAAACTATTTTACTCATTTTTAAATTTTTTGTTTAATTAATGAAGCAAAATTACCGACTTACTAGCCAGATCGTTAGTTCATTTCAGCTGAAAAACAGCACAGAAGTACTATTTATAAAATTACGCAATAGGTAAGAATTGATTATTATTAAAAATGACTTTTTCAACAAAGTGTATTTGAGCTTTTTAACAAAACGGATGCGTCTTGATTTGACGGAACTTTGTCTCAATAAAATCAATAAAAAAATGAAAAACGTTTGGTTTATCACAGGAAGTTCAAAAGGACTTGGTAAAAGCTTAGTAGAAGCGGTATTATTAAAAGGTGACAATGTCGTAGCGACGGCAAGAGATCCTAAACAATTAAATGATCTGGCGGAACAATATCCGGATCAGCTACTTGCATTGGAATTGGATGTTCAGAATAAAGAGCAGATTTATTCTACGGTTGAAGAAGCTGTTAATCATTTTGGGAAGATAGATGTTTTAGTAAATAATGCAGGTTTCGGAATTACTGGGGCGGCAGAAGCATTTACAAATGAGCAGGTTAGAAGTCAATTGGAAGTCAATTTATATGCTCCGATTGAGGTCACAAGAGCGGTTTTACCTCATATGCGTAAAGAACATTCGGGACATATTTTGCAAATAAGCTCAATTGGCGGCAGAGTAGGGAATGCCGGACTTTCTATTTATCAGGCTGCAAAATTCGGATTGGCGGGCTTTTCTGAGTCTTTAAGTAAAGAAGTTGCTCCGCTTGGAATTAAAGTAACGTGTATTGAGCCAGGAGGTTTCCGTACAGAATGGGCAGGCTCTTCCATGAGTTTTGCTAAAGATATAGAAGGCTACGAAACTACTGTCGGAGGTATAAAAGAACATTTAACTTCAGGAAAATTCCTTCCGATGGGTGATCCTGCAAAAGCTGCAAAAGTGATGATCGATATTGTAAATCATCCGGCTCCGCCGTTGCATTTGGTGTTAGGAAGTGAGGCTGCTGCGATTTTAAGAAAAACAGACGAACAAAGAAAAGAAGAATTCGAAAAATGGCTGGATGTAACCATCTCAACAGATCATGATGAAGCTGTCAGTATTTTTGAAACCGAATACGGCAAACAATATCTTGCTCATAAAGGCATTGATTTAAAATAATTCTAATCATGAGGCTGTAGATAATGCAGTCTCATTTTGTTATATTTGTATTACATGAAATCGATAAGAGAAAATTTAGGAAACATCGTATATTCCTGTTATGCCCAAATGAGCAGACAGGGAGAGCATTTCGTTTCTGATCATGTTTTGAGTTATCAGGTTGCAGGAAATTTGATTTTGAATGATGGTTTTAATGAATGTATTTCTGAAAGCGGATCGATACGGTTTTTAAAGAGAAATCAGTTGTTGAAATTCACGAAACAGCCGCCGCCGAATGAAGAATTTCAGTCGTTATCAATTTATCTTGATCAGCAGATTTTAAAAGATGTTAGTCTTGAATATGGATTGATTTCAGAGAAAAAAAGACAAGACAGATCGTTGCTGTTTCTGGAAACCGATATGCAGATGAAAATGTTCATGGATTCTCTGTTGATGTATCAATTATCAGGAAAACTTTCTGATCCCCGTTTGGCAGAATTAAAAATAAAAGAAGTCATCTTATTATTGCTTCAACAAGATCCGGAATTAAAAGATATTTTATTTGATTTCAACGAGCCAGGAAAAATTGATATTGAAGCTTTTATGAATAAAAATTATCATTTTAATGTTAATCTAGACCGTTTTGCTTATCTCACAGGAAGAAGTTTAGCAACTTTTAAACGGGATTTTGAAAAAGTTTTTGGTCTGACTCCCGGAAAATGGCTCTTGCAAAAAAGACTTCAGGAGGCTCATTATCTTTTAGAAAAAGGACAAATGGCATCTGATATTTATCTGGATCTGGGTTTTGAAGATCTGTCACATTTTTCGTTTGCTTTTAAAAAACTGTATGGCTTGTCACCAAGTAAAATAATTTCGACTTAATGTTAATAATGATAAAAATTTTTTCTATAGGTTTTATTTTTTCTTCTATTTTTATTTTTTCTCAAATAAAAGCTAAAATTGTAAAGATAAAAGACGGAGATACCGTTGTCGCTTTATTGTCAGGCAACGAACAGGAAACCTTGAGGCTTGCCGACGTTGACTGCCCCGAAAACGGACAGGCTTTTGGGAAAAATGCAAAACAGTTTACAAGTTCGCAGATTTTCGGGAAAACCGTTATTTTTTACAGAATAGGAAAAGATAGATACAGAAGAACATTGGCGAAAATTTTCTATGACGATGAAAAATATTTGTCTGCCGAAATCATAAAAGCCGGTTTTGGGTGGTGGTATTTTCAAAATTCCAGAAATATAAAGCTGAAGGAATATGAAACACTCGCAAAGGAAGAGGAACTGGGTTTGTGGTCTGATAAAAATGCGATTGCGCCATGGGATTTTAGAAAAGCTAAGAGAAATAAACAGAAAAGAGAGATCCTGTAAATCAACAAGACCTCTTTTTTTAATCAAATCAATGTAATTTTCTATTAATTACCCGATCCATATAATCCTGATACCAGGCTTTTGATATTAGTTTTCCCTTTTCGATTTCAGGATTTTCTAATTTGTTAAGGAGATTACTGTCAAAGTTTAAATCTTTTTTATCATAAACTCCGGTAAAGTTTTTTCCATCAAAACGATACAAATAATTTCCAATGATAAATTGCTCTGTTCCACCATCTGAATTGACAATTATTGAAGAATATTTTTCAGGGCTTACCAAACTTTTGCCCCAGCTTCTTATTTTTTTATTATAACCTATTAAATCTGCTAATGTTGGATAAATATCAATTTGTTGAGCAGTTTCCATATTGACTCCTTTTAATTGATATTCCGGATTTGGAGAATAAAAAATAATCGGAACGGCAAAATGGTTCATAGCTTTCTGATATTCGGGATAATAAATTTCATTGGTATGATCTCCTGTAAACACAAAAACTGTATTATGAAACCAGGGTTGCTTTTTTGCCGTTTCAAAATACTTTCGGATCGCAAAATCTGTATATTGTATGGGCTCATGCATTTCTATTTTTCCTTTTTTAAATTTACCGTTATATTTTTCAGGAATTTTAAAGGGATGATGAGAAGAAGCAGTAAAAACCGTTGCCATAAAAGGTTGCTTTTTTCCTGTGCTTTTTGCGAAATATTGCAGGAACGGTTCGTCCCAGATTGCCCAAATTCCATCGAAATCCTTATCATTATTGTATTCGTTTTTTCCAAAATAATGTTTAAAACCGAGAATATTTCCAAAGCCTAAAAAACCCATCGACCCATTTGGAGCGCCGTGATAAAAGGAAGTGTCGTACCCCAAATCATTACAAACGGAAACAATTGATTGTATTTTTTGATTAGAATAGGGTGAGCCGGTAAAAGCGTCAGTCAGACTCGGAATTCCTGCCAAAATACTGCTCATCCCGTGAATCGACTGTCTTCCATTGGCAAAACTATTCGGAAAAATGAGACTTTGATTAGCAAGGCTGTCTATAAAAGGGGTGTAAGAAACATAATCTCTTATATTTTTCTCTTTATTAAATGCACCGGAATATTCACGTCCAAAAGATTCAACGATAAAAATGACAATATTAGGGCGATTGATGATTTTTCTGTTATACAATTTATAAGGCTGAATGTTTTTTTCAATAAATTGAGAGTCAACAAAATGGACTTCTTTAAAATTATTGGTTCCTAATGTCCTGAAAAAAGAAAAAGTGCTGTTTAAAACCATATTTCCCTGAACAGGATTAGTGACAAACCGAGTGGCATCAACCATGTTAATAGGTCTTGTGCTGTGTTTGAAATCTCCACGAATTCCACCGATAACCAAAATTGTAGTACAACAAATTGTAATTATTGAGCATATGAAATACGGCAATAATTTTAATGGCTTCTGTTCTTTAACTTTAATTTTTTTATAAAGAAAAATCCAGAGACTCATTAAAACAACAAATGAGATAATAACAAATGGATGTTGTATCGTTGAAATTGTACTTGTTTTCAGTAAATTAGATTCATTTTTTACAACCTGAAATACTGCAGAAGTTAACCTTGTCTGTGAAAATCTATAATATATAAAATCTCCAAAATTCATCAGATATGCAATTCCATTGGTGATAAAATACAACCAAAATAAGATTTTTTGAAAATATTTTTTTGTATTTATGACTAAAGGAAGTATACTAAGCAGAATAAACAATGAATTGACGTATAAAATTGCTGTAGTGTCAAAAGCTATTCCATGAAATGCAAGTCGAAAATAATCAGCTAAAGAATCAATTTTTATTAAATCTTTATTGAATTGCCAAAACAGCAGCCTCGCAATCTGGTAAAATACATAAGCTAAGAAAATCCGATACATAAGTATCAGAATTTCAAGGGTTCTAAATTCTTTTTTCATCAAGACAAAAGTATATCAAATGCATTTTGTCAAAACGAACGTTTTATAGAATTTAAACTAATCTAATTGTGATTTTTGGTTTATTTTTTTCAATAAAATATATTAAAAGATGGAGTCACTATTTTAAAGAACAAAAAAATAAGACGAAAAATTAGTAAAATAAAAAGAGAATTTGCGATATACACAGATTCTCTTTTTTTAGTGGAGTTGGAGGGATTCGAACCCTCGTCCAAACAAGCAATACATAAGATTTCTACATGCTTATTCTACTATTGGTTTTCGACTGGAGGCAGAGAGCAGACACCCAACTTCCAGCTTATCTTCTGAGGTTTTCGAGTTTTAGCCAAAGCGTCTAAAACCTTATTCCTGCATTCCTATATCTCAGGATCAAACGCCGCAGAACAGAGCATTTGTGAGATATCTTGCTTCCTTACTATCTTCGGGAAAACGCTTGATCTACTATACTTCGATATTAAGCTGCAAGAGCGAACTCTTCGTTGCCAGTTAAAAGTTTGTAGCAAGGGATTAAAGAGATCGCGCTACGGTTCTCTGCATGCTTACTTACCCATTGACCTTGCTGTCGAAACCAGTCAACCCCATTGAATAAGAATGCAAAAATAAGGTTTTTTGTTTAAATATGGTTAATATTAAATGAGCATTTTTAAAAGATAAGTTTAATCTCAGCTAATAATTTACAATTCAAGGTAATTCAGTTAAATAAATTAAAGAATAAACTAGTCAAGGAAATATTTTGTAATACTATTGATGATAAATATATATTTATATGGAATAAAATTTTGTGGTTAAATAAAAAATTCCTAGTTTTGCAATCCAAAATGAGATGTAATATATGTTAATAATTCCAGTAAAAGATGGTGAATCCATCGACAGAGCATTAAAAAAATATAAAAGAAAATTTGATAAAACGGGTACAGTTCGTCAATTAAGATCTAGACAACAGTTTATCAAGCCTTCTGTAACTTTAAGACAAGCAAGACTTAAAGCTGCTTATAAGCAAAGAGGTCTTAGCAAGGAAGAGCAGGCTTAAGAAATTTTTCTTAAACACATACTAAATTCACTTCTTAAATTCTTATATTTGAGGAGTGATTTTTTTGTTTTTATAATCTAATTATATGTTAGATAAATTTTTAGACTACTTACAATTCGAAAAGAGGTACTCACCTCACACCATTACAAGCTATAAAAAAGACCTGGAAGATTTTTCTCATTTCTACCTCAAAACAGAATCTTCTGAGGATATTTCCAAGGCAGACAAAAAGATAATCAGGAATTTTATTGTTGATTTAAGCGAAAATAATATTTCAAAAAGGAGTATTAATAGAAAATTGTCTTCACTTCGCAGCTTCTATCTTTTTCTTTTAAAAGTTGGCGAGATCAAAGTTTCTCCCACAGAAAGTATTTCTTCGTTAAAATTTTATGCTGAAAAACAAATTCCCATGTCTCAGGAAGAAATGCAAAGGCTTAATGATCAGGTTTTTGAAGAAATGCATGACATCCTAGAAAAATGTATCATGGAGGTTTTGTACCAAACCGGAATTCGGAAAGCTGAGCTTTGTGGCTTGATATTTGAGAATGTTAATTTAGGCGGAAATGAATTAAAAATAATAGGTAAGGGGAACAAAGAAAGATATATTCCCATATCCGAAGATTTGTCAGATCTGCTGAGAGGTTATTTAGAAATAAGGAAACCGGAGACAGAGCATAAATCATATTTTTTTGTCAACAAGAAGGGGAAAAAACTCTCAGAAAAATTTGTTTATGTGGTAGTTAATAAGTACCTTAGTCTTATAACAACGAAAGAAAAAAGAAGTCCTCACATCCTTCGGCATAGCTTTGCTACACACGTTTTGGATAATGGGGCGGAGATCTCCAAAGTAAAAAAAATATTAGGGCATTCCAGTCTTGCAAGTACTCAAGTCTATACGAATGCTAATATTGAACAATTGAAAAAAGTGTTTAATCAGGCTCATCCTAGAGCGTCTAAAAAAGAAGAATTATGAAGATCACAGTACAGTCAATTGGTTTAACTCCTCATGAACCATTAGAGTCACACATCGAAAAGAAAGTAAGCAAACTTGATACCTTCTACGATAAAATCCATGAGTGTAAAATATTCTTAAAAGTAGAAAATAACGCTGATAAAGCAAACAAAACTGCCGAGATCATTTTGGCGGTTCCGGGTGATGATATCGTGGTGAAAAAGACTTCAAACTCTTTTGAAGAAAGTTTAGATATGTGTGTTGATACTGCTAAAAAGCTATTAATCAAGAAAAAAGAAATGGCGTAATAAAAAAACTTAAAAAAAGTCATTAAAAAATTTGAGAATTCAAAAAAACCGTTCTATATTTGCACTCGCAAAAAGGGAACAGCGTTCTTTTGAATTCTTTTTAAATATGCCTCCATAGCTCAGCTGGCCAGAGCACGTGATTTGTAATCTCGGGGTCGTGGGTTCGAATCCCTCTGGAGGCTCATTTAATATAAAATATCTGGGGAGATTCCAGAGTGGCTAAATGGGACTGACTGTAACTCAGTTGCTTCGGCTTCGTAGGTTCGAATCCTGCTCTCCCCACATTTTATATTAAAAAAAGTCTTGCAGGTTTCGAGAAGTTTTCTTAGATTTGCAGACCGTTACCAATGATTTTGGAAACAAAATTGCGGAAGTAGCTCAGTTGGTAGAGCGTCAGCCTTCCAAGCTGAATGTCGCGAGTTCGACCCTCGTCTTCCGCTCAGAGAATCACACTTTAAAAGGGTGATTTTTTTTTAAAACTACTGAAATGGTGTAGAGTAGAGTTTCTCCATAACCTTCAGTCCTTAGTATTAAAATGCCTCCATAGCTCAGCTGGCCAGAGCACGTGATTTGTAATCTCGGGGTCGTGGGTTCGAATCCCTCTGGAGGCTCTATTAATATAAAACATGAGGGGAGATTCCAGAGTGGCTAAATGGGACTGACTGTAACTCAGTTGCTTCGGCTTCGTAGGTTCGAATCCTGCTCTCCCCACATTTTATATTAAGAAAAAGACTTGCAAATATTAAATGTTTTTCCTAAGTTTGCACAGCGTTACCAATAGTTTTGGAAACAAAATTGCGGAAGTAGCTCAGTTGGTAGAGCGTCAGCCTTCCAAGCTGAATGTCGCGAGTTCGACCCTCGTCTTCCGCTCAACAAAAATCACGCTATCTAGTGTGATTTTTTGGTTTAAGCCGACTTAGCTCAGCGGTAGAGTGCTTCCTTGGTAAGGAAGAGGTCACGGGTTCAAGTCCCGTAGTTGGCTCTCGTTACATCCCGAATTTCCTTCGGGATATTTTTTTGGCTAACCTTTTCTAATTGAGATTTAAAATATTTTGTATAAATAAAAGTTTTACTTTAGTTTTTTACGTCTACATTTATTTACACAATGTTTGTCATCCTGCAAGGATCTAGAAATAGTATTAGAAAAAATATGGAAAGATTCATGTCTGGATCCTTGCAGGATGACAAACATTGAGAATATATTAAAAAAGCCTTTGCTAACGAAAAATCACTAGCATCACAATCATAAAAACTTAGCGAACTTAGCGTTAAAAAATAGATTTAGGATTTTAAATAAAATTCTAGCTTAAAATTTGATTAAAGTATGTATCCATCATTTGTAATTCATTCAATATCATAAAAATTTTCGTTAAATTCGTATAAAATAATTTTTGATGAATATTCTTTTATTGGAAGACGACCTTATCCTTTCGGCAGAACTCTGTAAGTTTTTAGAATCAAATCATTTTACCTGTGATAAAATTTATGACGGCGAGACTTTTCTTCGTCAGATTAAAAACAATTCTTACGACTTATATCTGCTCGATATCAATGTGCCGAAAATCAACGGGCTGGATGTCTGTCAGACGATTCGTTCTTTCGATAAAAATACTCCGATCATTATCATTTCCGCATATGGAGATTTGTCAGATAAAAAAGATGCCTTTACGAGATTGGCGGATGATTATTTGGTGAAACCTTTTCAGTTTGAAGAACTGTTATTAAGAATGAATTCTTTATTGAGAAGAAAAACACCTTCGGATAGTGCAGATCAGGATATTATCAGAATTGATGATTTGATTATTAATAAAACCGAGCAAAAAGTTTTCCGCGCAGGAAATGAGATTGCTCTTACCTTAAAAGAATTTCAGCTATTAGAATATCTGGCGGAAGCACAGGGAAGAACAGTTTCAAAACAGCAGATCACAGAACATGTCTGGGAACATAATTTTAATACGAATACCAATACAGTAGAAGTTTATATCAACTTTTTAAGAAAAAAAATAGATAAAGACTTTAAAGTTAAACTAATTCATACGCGTTCCGGATTCGGATATTATTTAAGTCCATTATAAATGTCATTAAAACGGAAAATAGCTCTTAATCTCAGCATTGCCTTTTCATTGCTTTTTGGTATTGTGATGGCGGTGATTTATATGTCTTTTAATGATTTTCGAAAAGAAGAATTTAAAGAAAGATTCAGGCAGAGACTGGAATTTACTTCGCATTTTATTTCCAAATCTAAAGATTTTGAAGAAGAGGCGCCTGTTTTTTTTAATGAAAACTCAGATAATATTCTTTTAAACGAAACTATTTTAATTTTTAACGGGCAAAAAGAATTGATCTACAGTACGATCAAAGACAGGAATGTCACTTGGGACAGCTCTTTGTTGAAAGAACTTGATGAAAAAAAGATCGTTTATTCAGAAAAAACGGTTCCTGAAATTTATGCCGCTTTGCGAACAATCAACGGTGAAAATTACTACATTCTCACAAGCGCCCTTGATAGCAATGGAAATTCAAAATTAGCTTATCTGAAATACCTTCTGATAACGGCTTATGTGATGAGTACGCTTCTTATCGGTTTTTTCAGTTATTATTTTATGGGACAATTTCTTCGTCCGCTGGAAGATTTAAATAAAGAAATTTCGGAGGTTACGGCTCATAAATTGACGACTCAAATTCCCGTTCAGGAATCAAATGATGAGATAAGCATTCTCGCAAAATCCTTTAATACGATGATCGGAAGATTGGATGACGTTTTCCAGTCGCAGAAAGACTTTACGGCAAGTGCTTCTCACGAAATCAGAACACCGATCACCAGAATGGCTTTTCAGCTTGAAAATTTAATTAAGCTTGAACAACATACACCGGAAACATTAATTTCTTTAAAACAAATGCAGAAAGATGTTTATCAATTGTCAGATTTAACGAATTCTTTATTGCTTTTAACCAAATTTGATAAAGAAAATATTCAGACGTTATATGAAGAAGTGAGAATTGATGAGGTAATTTTTGAATCTTATGAAACCGTTGAAAAAAGTTATCCGAATCTTAAAATGGATTTTCTCATTTCCGAAGACACTTCCGAAAACGGACTTTTAACAATAAAAGGAATTCAATCTTTGCTTGATATTGTTTTCATTAATTTATTTAAAAATGCTGCCGTATATTCTGACAATATGGAAGTCGATGTTTTGATTACAGAAACCGATTCAAACCTAATCGTTGATGTCGTTTCTCGGGGAAATACGATTCCGGAAGAGGAACAGCCAAAATTATTTGAAGCTTTCATGCGCGGAAATAATTCTCAAAATATTTCCGGATCGGGGCTTGGTCTGAGAATCGTTAAAAGAATCCTTGAATACCACGGCGCCGAAATTATATATTCTTCTCCGGCTGAAAAAGTGAATAAATTCAGCGTGGTTTTTGATAAATAAAATTATAAGTTAGATCAGTAGGAATAGACTTTAGTCATTCATTTTTCAAATTTGTTCTTAACCAAAATGTATTTATTTTAAATCATTAAGTTTTCATTAAGGAGTTTAGCCTAATTAAGATTAAAATCAAATTGATTTTTTAAGTTGAATATTTTAAGATTTGATCGAAGCGAAACTTAAAAACCTTAACTTCTTAATGAAATCTTAATGGTTCAAAGAACATTTCAAATCAAAATCTTCACAATTCATTTTACATTAATTAACCTAAAATCCAAATTTAATTTTTTTTTAAGCCCCATTTAAGGTCGTTTTAATAGCAGAAAAGCAATTTTGTATCATAAAATTGAAAAAAAATGAACAAACTTGCAGGACTGTTCGTCGTCGTTTCCTCATTCATGGCGGCACAACAGCAAATGTCACTTTTGGATTGTGAAGAGGCTTTTCAAAAAAACAATTTACAACTGCTCGCCGAACAATACAACATCAACATGGCTGATGCAGATATTTTACAGTCGAAAATCTGGGAACTTCCACAACTGAGCGGACAAATCAATGCGTATAACCCCGAAGATAAAAAAGTGTTTGATATCGGTCACGCAAAAGGAGCGCAGGTAACTCAGTTGATTTACATGGGTGGCAAAAAGAAGAATGAAATTGCTTTTGCAAAATCAAATAAAGAACTGGCTCAGCTTCAGTTTTCTCAATTGTTGGTTGATCTGAAAACTCAGCTTCATACGACGTACTACAATCTTTACTACGAAAATTTAAAACTTGAAAATACCAATAAGCAATTAGGGTACATGAATGACCTTTTGGCTGCTTATCGCGTGCAGTCTGCAAAAGGAAATGTTTCTCTGAAAGATGAAGTGAGACTGCAAAGTATTGTGATTCAATTAAACAATGATAAACTAGGGATCAATAAGAACATTCTTGAATTCGAACAGAATTTAAAAGTTTTAACAGGAATTACAGACGATATCCAACCACAGCTTTCTGATGCCGAAGCGAAAGATATTCTGGCTGCGCAACCTTTCGGTGATGATGGTGAATTAAAAAGCAAGGCTTTGGAAAATAATGCGGATTATCAATATAATGTAAAATTAATCGAAAGCAGCAAGTTGTATGCCCAGTGGCAAAAATCTCTGAATGTTCCCGATTTAAATCTGGGAGTAGGATGGGATCAAAACGGCGGAACTTTTAAAAATGAAGCTAATCTGATGGTCGGAATCCCGTTGCCTTTATGGAAATCAAATCAGGGAAACGTTGAGAAAGCCAATTTTGCCATTCAACAAAACCAGAAGAATGCTGATTTCCAGAAATTAAATCTGGAAACAAAAGTTGAATCCGCTTATAAAACCTGGAAAACGCAATACGATCAATTAGGGGAAATTAAATCTACAGATCTTAATAATCTGGATTTAGTTTATAACGGAATGCTCAAAAATTTCAGAAACGGAAACGTGAGTCTTATCGAATTTACAGACTTTATGGAAAGCTACCGGCAGACCGCACTGCAGATCTATGACATGAAAAACGAGATCATCCAGTCGGCGGAACAATTGAATCAATTAGTACAAACGAAAATCTTCTATTAATAATGAAAAAATATATAATCCCGATAATGGTGGCTTTGTCAATTTTGTCCTGCTCAAAAAAAGAAGAAGAAGTAAAGCCACAGGCAAAAAAAGGTTTTGAACTGAGCAATACCATGCTGCAGTCTATTTCTTTGGCGAAAGTCGAGAAAAAAAATATAGAAGACGATTATAATTTTTACGGAAAAATATCGGCTGACAAAAATAGTTATATCGATGTTTATCCGCTGGTCGGAGGAAATGTTTTAAGTGTAAATGTGGAGTTGGGAGATCATGTGACGAAAGGTCAGGTTTTGGCGACCATCCGAAGTACGGAGTTGGCGGAAGTTCAGAAAGATGTAAGCGATGCGAAAACGGATTTGGTTGTTGCTCAAAACAATCTTCGTGTTGCAAAGGAAATGTATGAAGGAAAGCTGAATACCGAAAGAGATGTGTTGGAAGCGAAAAGTCAGCTGCAAAAAGCGCAGGACCAAATGCAGAGAGCAAGTGCGGTGAGCACGGTCTATAACGTGAAGCAGGGAAATATTTACAGTGTTGTGGCTCCGATCAGCGGTTACATCGTTCAAAAGAATATCAACAAAGATATGCAGTTGAGAAGCGACAGAAGTGATAATATTTTTGATGTTGCGAATACGACAAACGTTTGGGCAATCATGAATGTCAACGAATCAGACATCGAAAAAATCAGCCTTGGAATGAAAGCTCAGGTTTCCACATTGTCTTATCCTGACAAAGTTTTTGATGGAAAAATTGATAAAATCTTTAAAATCATCGATCCGCAAACCAACGCAATGCAGGCGAGAGTGGTTTTGGATAATCAGAATGGTTTGTTAATTCCTGACAGTAAAGCCACAATAAAAGTAACAAGCTCGGAAAATAACACAGCACTAACAGTTCCTTCCAAAGCGGTGATTTTTGATGATAACAGAAGTTTTGTAGTGATTTTTAAATCGAGAACAGATGTCAAGGTTAAAGAAATTAAGGTTTTAAAACAGGTCGGCGATATCACCTACATTTCCGAAGGTTTGTCTGAAGGTGAAGAAGTGATTACGAATAATCAATTGTTGATTTACCGCTCTTTGAATAGTTGATTTTTTTAACCATTAAGAATTATTGAGGTGATTAATTAAGAAGTTAAGTTTAATTAAGAAAAAGCATCTAAAATATTTTTAGCATAACGTCTTATCCAATTCGCTTGCGAATTACTTAATAACTCTTAACTCCTTAAATGTCCTTAATGGTTCAAAAAATATATCTTAAAAATAAAAGAAAAATCAAAAAATTCTTTCAACGACCTTTTTAGGTCTAAAAAATCTATCATGAATAAATTCATTAAAAATATAATTGCTTTTTCGTTAAAAAATAAAGCATTTACCTTTATTTGGGTAGCTATTTTGGCGGTTTCAGGGTTTATAAGTTTCAAAAATATGCCTATTGAAGCCTTTCCTGATGTAACCAACACCCAGATTGTCATCATCACTCAATGGAACGGGCGTAGTGCAGAAGAAGTCGAGCGGTTTGTTACGACACCTATCGAATTGGCAATGAGTCCGGTTCAGAAAAAAACCAGTGTGAGAAGTACCACGATGTTTGGGCTTTCCATTGTTAAAATTCTTTTTGATGATGGAGTAGACGATACTTTCGCCAGAAATCAGGTCAATAATCAATTACGCACAGTAAGTCTTCCTGATGAGGTAGATCCCGAAGTGCAGCCACCTTACGGGCCGACCGGTGAAATTTTCCGATATACATTGGAGAGCAAAACGAAGGATTCCCGGGAGTTATTAACCTTACAAAACTGGGTGATCGATCGTGCGTTGAGAGGTGTTCCCGGAGTTGCGGATATCAATGTTTTCGGAGGTCAGGATAAAGTTTTTGAATTAAGCATTGATCCCAGAGCTTTAGATAAATACAATTTGACTCCATCTCAGGTGTACGATGCTGTGAAGAAAAGTAATTTAAATGTAGGAGGTGATGTAATCGAAAAAAACGGACAGGCTTACGTGGTAAGAGGAATCGGTTTGGTGAAATCTATTAATGATATTGGGAATATTACCGTTGAAAATGATAACGGAAACCCTGTTCTGGTTAAAAATGTGGCAGACGTTCATGAAAGTTCAATGCCGAGAGTAGGACAGGCAGGCTTAAATAATCATGAAGATACGGTGGAGGGAATCGTAGTGATGAGAAAAGGCGAAAATCCGCGCGATGTTTTGGTTGGAGTTAAAGCTAAAATTAAAGAACTGAACGAAAAAATCCTTCCGAAAGATGTAAAAATGGTCACTTTCTACGATCGGGATAATTTGATGGATTTCACAACGCATACCGTAATGCATAACCTTATCGAGGGAATTGTTTTGGTAACGGTAATCGTTTTGATCTTCATGGCGGACTGGAGAACAACGCTGATTGTCTCTATCATCATTCCGCTATCCTTATTGTTTGCTTTTTTATGTTTAAAACTGGCGGGAATGAGCGCTAATTTACTGTCACTCGGAGCAGTCGATTTTGGAATTATCATCGACGGAGCCGTCGTCATGGTGGAAGGACTCTTTGTCATGCTCGACCACAAAGCCCATAAATATGGTTCGGAAAAGTTCAATAAAATGGCAAAAGGAGGCTGGATCAAACAAACAGGAACTGGTTTGGGAAAAGCTATTTTCTTTTCAAAATTAATTATCATTACCTCATTAATTCCGATTTTCTCGTTTCAGAAAGTTGAGGGCAAAATGTTTTCACCATTGGCATTTACATTAGGTTTTGCTTTAATCGGTGCTTTGATTTTTACATTGACGTTGGTTCCTGTTCTTTCGCATTTGCTTTTAAATAAAAACGTAAAGGAAAAGAACAATCCTTTCGTGAATTTTTGGGACAGAATTGTTTTGAAAGGCTTCAACTATACTTTTAAACATAAAAAAATAAGTTTAATTGTTGCCATTTCATTTTTGGCAGTGACCTTATTTTCAGGGAAATTTTTAGGAACGGAATTTTTACCACAATTAAACGAAGGCTCACTTTGGATCACCGCAGAAATGCCGATGAGTTCATCATTAAAAGAATCGTTGAAAACTGCCGATCTTTTAAAGAAAGACATCATGAGCTTTCCGGAAGTCACGGATGTTCTCGCGCAAACAGGGAGAAGTAACGACGGAACTGATCCGAACGGATTCGGATTTGTACAATTTGCCGTCAATCTCAAACCTAAAGATGATTGGAAACGAAATATCAGTTATGATGAATTAATTGAAGAAATTGACAAGAAATTAAGAACCTATCAGGGAATTACATTTAATTATTCTCAACCTATTTCAGACAATGTTGCTGAAGCAGTGGCTGGTTTTAAAGCTGAGAACGGGATTAAAATCTACGGAGATAATTTACAGACCTTAGACAAACTAGCTGATGAGGTTTTAAAACAGATCAAAGATGTTGATGGTGTAAAAGATCCCGGAATTATTAAAAATATTGGTCAGCCCGAAGTTAGTGTGGTTTTAGATCGAGATAAAATGGCAGCGTATGGCGTAATGCCCGATGATGCACAATCTGTACTGGAAATGGCTTTCGGAGGAAAAACAGCTTCGGAAATGTTTGACGGTGAAAGAAAATTCCCCATCAGATTACGATATTCTCAGGAATACAGAAAAGATGAAAACGACATTGCAGCACTGATTGTCCCTACACAAGACGGATCAAAAATTCCGTTGAAAGAGATCAGTACGATCGTAAAAGATAACGGAGCTGCCTTTATATATAGAGATGATATCAAACGTTATATCGGGGTTAAATTCTCGATTCGCGACCGTGATTTGGGTAGCACTATTGCTGATGCGCAGAAGAAAGTGGCGAAAATCGACCTTCCGGATGGATATTCTATTGGCTGGACAGGACAGTTTGAAAACCAGCAGAGAGCATCACACAGATTGGCGCAGGTGGTTCCGATCAGTATTTTGGGGATTTTCTTCTTGTTGTTTATCCTTTTTGGAAATATGAAAGATTCCTTATTGGTATTGGCAAATGTACCTTTTGCACTGATCGGAGGAATTATCGCCCTTCATGTCACCCGAATGAATTTCGGAATTTCCGCCGGAGTCGGGATGATCGCTTTACTCGGAATCTGTATTCAGAACGGGGTAATTCTCATCACGGAATTCCATCAGAATGTCAAAAATGGATTGAGTCTGGATAATGCGATATTAAATGGAGTAAAATCCAGAACGCGACCTGTAATCATGACGGCATTAATGGCTTCAATAGGATTAATGCCTGCAGCATTATCAACCGGAATCGGTTCGGAATCTCAAAAACCGTTGGCCATTGTAATTATAGGTGGGTTGATCACAGCAACTGTTCTTACATTATTAATATTCCCGATCATCTTTTGGATCTTCAACAGAACGAAGAAATCTCAATCGATTTAATTATTCTTTTATATTATATTAATTAATTGAAGCGCGGAAAACAAAGTTTTCCGCGCTTCTCCATTATTGAAATAAAAATATTATGAATTTAAAACCCTAATCCTACTGCAAAAGCTTTTACGCTATTCGGATAATCTGCAACTGAAGTTGCAGCTCCTGTTGATGTATTGACAGTATAAATTTTTGTAGCTGAACCCACTGAAGCCATTAAATAAGCTTTCTGACTCATGCTTCCGATATCAAAGCCATTAGCAGAAGTAATATTGATCCCTAAAGAGCCGGTTTCTACTAAAGTTCCGTTATTAGGAGGATTTTGCTGGTATAATTTATCGGTATTATGATCGATGACAAATAAAGTTGTGCTGGTTGTTCCTGCAAAATTATTGGTATACGCTGCAGCACCTAACATGGCTCCGGCAGGATTGATTGCGGAGTCTACTCCTGTAATTCCTCCTGTAACAGGATCCAGGCGAAGATTTTGCCCTGTATTGCTTACTACACGTATTTTATCAACTAATGGATTAAAATCAAATCCGAAATCAGTTCCTGATAATAAGGTTGTAAAAGGAGAGCTTCCAATGGCTGTTGCCGCTCCCGTTCCCAAATTGATCGTATAAATTCTGCTGGAGCTTCCCAACGCATATAATTGTCCGTTTAAAGGACGGAAATCTATTCCTAAAATATTTTCACCACTTTGCAATCCGGCTACTGTTTTAGAAACCGGCATCGGACTGTTTGGGTTGAAGATCTGAAGATTATTAGCATTATCAACAGCATAAGCAACAGCTTCTGTAGGAATCGCCAAATCGATAACCGCCTGTTGAAGTGATCCGATGTTGGTTGCTTTTCCATTAATAAGATCCAGCGAATGGAGTTTATCGTTTAAAGCTAATAATGCTGTACTGTTGTCATGCTTAATATCAAAAGCTGCCTGTCCGGTATAGGTAGTTCCAAGATTTCCTACTTCTACCAGGGTTCCGTTGTTAGGAGGATCTTGTTTAAATAATTTTCCTGAAGCAGGATCAATATCATATAAAATAGTAGAAGAGGCGCCGGCTTTACTGTTGGTGTAAGCGATTCCTGTGATGGACGGACTTCCTGTTCCTGTAATATTGGTGTCATTACCGGCAGTAGCTCCGGTTTCAGGATGTAAACGAAGATTTTGCCCGGTATTGCTTACCAAACGAATTCTGTCAACAGTAGGGTTAAAGTCAATAGATGCGATCGTTCCTGAAACAGCAGGGACGAAGGCTGTAGAACTTACAATTCTTGCAGAAGCGTTGGTTGTATTAATAATGTATAATTTGCTTGCGTTCGATAATGCATACAATTCTCCTGTAGCAGGTCTGAAATCAATACTTAATAATTTTTCTCCTGAAGCCACTCCCGTAACTGCCGTTTTAGAAGTAAAAGCCTTAGGGTTATTAGAATTAAAATAGACCAGCTCATTCATGGAAGTTAATCCGTAAACCATAAGATCCGGACCCTGAATGATGTTTTCAGACATATTGTAATCATCCGAATCGTCGCACGAGAAAATTGTTGTAAAAACAGCTAATGCCAGACAAATGTGTAATAGTTTTTTCATAATATTATTTTATAGTTGTTTTTATATGTACGAAAAAAGATGGTACATGGTTTTTATTGGCAAAAAATATGCTCTTAAAATCTTTTTTACAGCCTATTATATTCATAATTAATAAGATAGTTTCGATTTTTAATAAAAGGGTTTGCCGGGATTTTTTAAATTGAGAAAATTGTGTAAATTTGCACTTCAATAACATTGAAATATAAGGTTTGTAATTCTTTGGATTTGAATATTGAAACTTTTTTTAATAAAAAGGTTTTGATATTTAAAAATTCATTATATTTGCACACCGAAAATTTGAATAAACAATAAATAAATAATTTAAATCATGGCAAAGGAAAC